>OBLQ010000620.1_pt1 | contig 13656 bp, 14 predicted proteins | sample 1519881 | NCBI WGS metagenome assembly OBLQ01 (sample SAMN01911456, study PRJEB22533) | soil metagenome | biome: Soil | place: Malaysia | collected 2012-04-30 | depth DG_metagenome m | reverse complement strand
GGCATCGCCGTCCGGGCAGACGGTGCGGTTGGCATGGACGGTGGTGACATCGACGCCCTGCCGCTGCAGCCAGTCGGGCAGGGTGTCGCGCCCCTCCTCGGCCCGGAACAGCAGCAGCCTCCCTGGCAGGTTGTGGTGTTGGTAGGCCTCGATCAGGCCGTCCTGTGAGGCGGTAGCGGCGATGATCGACGCCTGCCAGCCATGGTCCGCCATGGCCTGTGCCGTCTTCTCGCCGACCGCGGCCAGCCGATGCCTGCCCAGCAAGGTGCGTTCGGCCGGAAGCAGGGCCTCGGCCACGCAATGGACGCCGTTGGCGCTGGTGAAGGCGATGTCGACGGTGGGATCGGTAAGCAGGGCGGCGGCGCCCCGGATCGCCTGCGGCAGGCATGCCACCTCCAGGCAAGGGAACAGCACCGCCTCGCCGCCATGTTCCCGGATCATGGCCGCGGTCTGACCGGCCTGCGCGGCCGGCCGCGTGACCAGGATGCGCCGGCCAAAAAGCGTGGAAACAGGCGGCATGTCCATGCCGGATATCCTGCAACTTCGCAAGAAGCCTGCCAATGCGTGCGTCAATGCTTGCCGTCGGGGCGAGATTGTGGTGACATATTACTATCTATGGCGAGGGTTCCCGACCGACAAGACGCGAAAAGGCTGCTGAAGGATATCTTCGGCTACGACGAGTTTCGCCCGATGCAGGAGGAGATCATCGCCACCCTGCTGGACGGCAGGGATGCGTTCGTGCTGATGCCGACCGGCGGCGGCAAATCCCTGTGCTACCAGATCCCGGCCATCTTGCGTGCCGGCACCGGCATCATCGTGTCGCCGCTGATCTCCTTGATGAAGGATCAGGTCGACACCCTGACCCGCTGCGGCGTGCGCGCCGCCTTCTACAACTCCTCGCTGAAGGCCACGGAGTCCAAGGAGGTGTTGACGCAGTTCGAGGCGGGCGAGCTGGACCTGCTGTACGTGGCCCCCGAGCGCCTGCTGTCGAAGGCCTTCCTGGCCCGTCTGGAGAAGGTCAAGCTGTCGATGTTCGCCATCGACGAGGCGCACTGCGTGTCGCAGTGGGGGCACGATTTCCGGCCCGAATACGTCAAGCTCGGCATGCTGCGCGAGCATTTCCCGAAGGTTCCCATGCTGGCCCTGACGGCCACTGCGGACGAGCATACGCGCGAGGATGTGGTGCAAAGGCTGCAGCTGCGCGAGCCTTCCTGGTTCACGTCCAGCTTCGACCGGCCGAACATCCGCTACCTGGTGGCGGAGAAGCGCCAGCCATTGACCCAGATCCTGCAGTTCCTCGAGGACTGGGAGAACGCCTCGGGCATCATCTACTGCCTGTCGCGCAAGCGGGTGGAGGATCTGGCCGTCAACCTGCAGCGCCAGGGCTATCGCGCCGCCGCCTACCATGCGGGATTGCCGGCGCGGCAGCGGGAGCGGGTGCAGGACGATTTCCTGCGCGACCGCACCAAGATCATCGTGGCCACAATCGCCTTCGGCATGGGCGTGGACAAGCCGAACGTGCGCTATGTGGTGCACCACGACCTGCCCAAGAGCATCGAGAGCTATTACCAGGAGACCGGACGTGCCGGGCGCGACGGCATGGAGTCCGAGGCGCTGCTGCTCTATGGCTCGGGCGATGTGAACCTGGTGCGGCGCTTGATCGAGAACGTCGAGAATTCCGAGCAGCGTCGGGTCGAGGTGCACAAGCTGAACAGCATGGTCGGCCTGGCGGAGGCGCTGACCTGCCGGCGCAAGGTGCTGCTCGGCTACTTCGGTGAGGAGCTGGCGGAGCCCTGTGGCAACTGCGACATCTGCCTGGATCCGCCGGAGACCTACGACGGGACCCGGCTGGCGAAGCTGGCGCTAGCCTGTGTGCGGGAACTGAACGGTGATTTCGGCATGGGCTATGTGATCGACGTGTTGCGCGGCGTCAACAGTGCCCGGGTGCGGGAAAACGGCCATGACAAGTGTGCATCCTTCGGCAAGGGCGGCGACCAGAACGCCGACGAATGGACCTCGGTGCTGCGCCAATTGGTGCATCACGGCTACATGCATCAGAACGTCAGCCGCAAGGCGGCACTGATGCCCTCGGAGAAGGCCGCATCCCTCGATGCGGGCCAGTCGGTGCTGCTGGCCAAGTACAAACCCGGCATCAAGCGCCAGCTGACGCGCCTGAGCAGCAATCGGGACGAGGCGCTGTTCGGGCGTCTCGTCGGTCTGCGCCAGGCGCTGGCGGATGCGGAGGGCATGGCCCCGCACGTGTTGTTCAGCGATGCCACGCTCAGCGAGATGAGCCAGCGCAAGCCGGTCGATCTGGATACCCTGGCGAAGGTCAGCGGCGTGGGCAGGCACAAGCTTGAAACCTATGGCGAGACCCTGATCGATGCCGTGCGCGAGCATGTGGACAGCCAGCCCGGCAAGGCCGATGCCGCCGACGGCCGGCCCAAGCTGATGGCCAAGGGGCCGGCGGCCAATGACAGCCAGATGCACACCCTGACGCTGTACAAGAAGGTCAGGGAGGTGACGCAGATCGCGGCCCAGCAGGGGGTCAGCGAGAAAACCGTGCTCGGTCACTTCATCGCCCTGATCCGGGCCGGACACTATATCGACGTGCCTGCCCTGTTCGGGGATATGTTCGAACAGCTGATGGCCGATTTGGACCAGGCCGATCCGTATGCCTCCCTGTCGGAGGTGAAGCGGGAACTGTCCACCGATATATCCAACGAGGAATTCCGCCTGTTGCTGGCCTGGCGGGAGGCCATCGGCGTCGCCTGAGGGCGCCGCACGGCCTGCCACGGGCATGGCGGCGCGGGCACACACCTTGTGAGCATGGTCATGGGCGGTTGCCGGTGGCATGGTTACGCCGACGAGCGGGGAGGAATACGCTGGACAGACGTGGACAGGAGGAGCAATCCCGGACCGAGGACGGGTTGCTGAAAGACCGCGTGCAGGCGCTGGGCAGGGTGCTGTTTGCCAGCACCGTCATGGTCTTCGTCTTTGCCATTTTCAATGCCCTATACGGCTTCGGACGCCTGGCCGCCATCGAGGCGGCGCTGTTGCCGGTGCTGGCCTTCATCCTCTGGCGCCTGAAGGCGGGTGCGTCGGTCGCACGCGTGGAAGACGGCCTGATGGGTTGTGCGGCGGTGCTGTTCTCGGCGCTGTTCGTGGAGGGCGGTATCGGCGATACCGGCATCTACTGGGTGATCGGTTTTCCGTTCGTGGCCTATTTCATCAAGGGCTCGGCGCACGGCATGCGCTGGAGCATCGGCTTTTTGCTGTGGCTGCTGATCTGGATCGGCCTGGAGCGGCAGGGCTTCGTCCACCTGGATTATTCGTCCGACCAGTTGCGCCTGTTTGCCGTGGTGTACGGTTTCTATGCCTGGCTGGCCCATTTGTTCAAGTCGCAGATCGAGTTGCACCAGCAGCAGATGCTCGAGGCCAACCGGCAACTGCTGGACGAGTCGGAACGCCACCGCCTGACGCGCTGCCGGATGCAGGTCATCCTCGATCATTCGCCGATCGCGGTGTACATGCAGCGCGACGGCGAGACGGTGTTCCTGAACAAGGCCTGCCGGCAGTGGCACGGCATGGATGACGACGATGCAACCCACATCGTCGATGGGCTGTACGGCCTGCTGCCGCAGGATGCGGTGGCGCAGTTCCGGGACGAGGATGCCGAGTGCCTGGCCCGGCCGGACCACCCGTTGCTCAGGCGTGTCACGATCCACAGCGCGGATGGGCGGGAGCGCATCGTGGACATGATCCGGGTCGGCCTGCGCGCCGAGGATGGCCAGCAGGGCAATATCCTGATCGGTTTCGGCGTGGATGTGACGGAGCGTGTGCGGGCCGAACAGCAGGAGGTGGCCCTGCAGATGCAGATGCAGCACGTCCAGCGCCTGGAGTCCCTCGGTATGATGGCCGGCGGCATCGCCCATGATTTCAATAACGTGCTGACGGCGATCCAGGGCAGTGCCGAGCTGGCGCTCGCCGAGCGCGGCAATTCGGATACCGTGACGGAGCACCTGTCCTCGATCTGCGAGGCATCCGGGCTGGCCGCCATGCTGTGCCAGCAGATGCTGGCCTATTCGGGCAAGGGGCGGTTCGTGGTGCAACCGGTCGGCCTGACGGAGATGGTGCAGGACATGCGGCGCCTGCTCGAGGCCTCGGTACCGAAGGGTGTCGAGATCGTTTACGATCTGGGCGGGGACCTGCCGGCGGCCGACTGCGATGTCGCCCAATTGCGGCAGGTGGTGCTGAACCTGGTGCTGAACGCAGGCGAGGCCATCGAGTCCGGACAGGGACGCATCGAGATACGGACCGGTTGCGTGGATGCGGGTGGCGATTTCTTCGACGACGCCATCCCGCCGATGGACAAGGGACTGGCCCCGGCCACGTATCTGTGGTTCGAGGTGCGCGACAACGGGCAGGGCATGGCCCCCGACGTTGCGGCCAGGATCTTCGATCCCTTTTTTACCACCAAGGCCAAAGGCCATGGTCTGGGCATGAGCGCGGTGCAGGGCATCGTGCGCAGCCATGGCGGCGCCATGAAGCTGGACAGTGAGCCCGGCAAAGGCACGGTGATCCGCGTGTACCTCCCGGTGTCCGAAGCGCGGGTGACGCCGCAGCCGGAGGCAGCCGATCTGCTGGTGGATGTGGCCGATATGCAGGGCACGGTACTGCTCGTTGATGACGACGATACGGTGCGCATGGTGGCCAAGAAGATGCTGCAGAGCATGGGCTTTGAGGTGGTCGAGGCCTGCGACGGGATCGAGGCGCTGAACGTGTTTCGTGCCGCGGCGGAGGCGTTCGACTGTGTCGTGCTCGATCTGACCATGCCGCGCATGGACGGCCTGACCTGCATGCGGGAGATCTACAGGCTGCGTCCGAGCGTGCCCGTGGTGCTGTCCTCCGGATACAACCGCGACGACGATGTTCAGGGCAAGGATGCGGGGGCGATCGCGCGGGAATTCCTGAAAAAGCCCTATTCATTCGATGTGATGCGCACGGTCATGGCGCGGGCCATCCAGGACAGCGCTGCGTAAGCAGGCTCCGGCTGTCACCGTCATGACATCATTGCTTCCTAATCTGTGTCCTCTAATCCAGGCGCAGGGGCAGGACATGATTCCGGAAGACAGGCTCGAGATGCTGAAATGGCTGAGTGCGAGAAACGCCCATATCCCCGTATCCGAACTGGCGTTCATGCTCGGCCTGTCCGCCGTCGGGGAATACGGGGATATCGAGGATCCCGATCCGGACCTGCCGGTGCAGTGAGCGCGGCTGGGGGCTTTTTCCCCTGATTCCGGCCAAAAAGCTACAGAGCGTACTGCAACCTTTTGCGTCTGAATCCTGGCGCCCGGGTTGTCGGCGCCGGCATCGGGCCATATCCTGCATAGAAAAGGTCGCATCCGCCGGCTGTCATGCGGAGGGAAACATGGGCGAATGGATTTCATTGACCGCTGCCGACGGTCATCAGCTTGCCGCCTGGCGCGAGATGCCGGCATCGGCGCCGAAGGGAGGCCTGGTGCTGGTGCAGGAGGCGTTCGGCGTCAATCATCACATGCGTGACGTGGCCGGTCGTTTCGCCGCACTCGGGTACGAGGTCGTGGCGCCGGCGATGTTCGACCGTTACGAGCGTGGTTTCGAGGTCGGGTATGGCCAGGATGAGATCGCACGCGGGCTCGCCATGCTTCCCGGCATGGACTGGGACAAGGCGCTGCTCGATGTCGAGGCCGCCCGCACCGCATTGTCGGTGTTCCTGGCAGATACGCTGGACCACACCAGAAGGCACATCGGCATCGTCGGCTATTGCTTCGGCGGCAGCATGGCATGGCTGGCCGCCTGCCGTTCGCCGTTCGCCGCCGCCGTCTGCTATTACGGCAGCCGCATCCCCGCGTTTTCCGACAGGGCGCCGCGCTGCCCGCTGATCGCACATTTCGGGCGCCAGGACAAGAGCATCCCCGTGGAAAAGGTCGAGGCCCTGGCCAAGGACTACCCGGATATTCCGGTGTATCTGTACGATGCCGGCCACGGCTTTGCGTGCGACGAGCGGGGATCGTTCGACCAGGCCGCACACGAGCTGGCATGGCAGCGTACGGTGGATTTCCTGCAAGCCAGCCTGGGGTGATCGGCATGCATGGGCGGCGGTTGCGTTGCGGTGTCCCCCGTTGCTATGGTGCCGCGCTGTTGCCTGGCACGGGCGACGCATGCCGGACTGGAACAGACCGGCGGCCGGTGCCGGCAATGAGGTAATGATGAAACGGATTGCGATGATATCGGCAGCGTTCGCCGTCGCCCTGTGCTGCCAGGTTCAGGCTGCCGCTGCTGCCATGACCCAGAGCGAGGCCAAGCACCTGGAGATGCAGGCGGAGCAGGGGGATGAGCAGGCCCTGCAAACGCTGAGGGAGCAGGCCGATGCCGGCGATGCCGTGGCCCAGAACTTCCTGGGTGACTTCTACAAGCATGGCCACGGCGTGGCGCGGGACGATGCCAAGGCCGCCGAGTGGTATCTGAAGGCCTCGACCCAGGGCTATGCCCTGGCCCAGTCGAATCTGGGCTTCCTGTATTACGAAGGGCGTGGCGTGCCGCAGGATTTCGCCAAGGCGGCAAGATGGTGGCTGAAGGCGGCCCGGCAGGGGGATATGCTGGCCCAGTCGAATCTGGGGGTCCTGTATTACAAGGGGCAGGGCGTACGCCAGAACTTCGGCAAGGCGGCCGAATTATGGCTGAAGGCGGCCGAACAGGGGGACGGTTCGTCCCAGTACAACCTGGGCTATGCCTACTACAAGGGCCAGGGCGTGCCCCAGGATTATGTCGAGGCCTACAAGTGGCTGACCCTTTCCGCCGCCAGCATGACGCAGGGTGCGATCCATGATGCCGCCCTGGCCACCCGGGATGTGGTGGCGGGATCGATGACGCCCGAACAACTTACGAATGCCCGGCAGCTGTCGCGGGAATGGCAGCCGAAACCCTAGCCATCCCATCAAGAAAGTGTGATCCAGGTCACATCCGGTAGGCGTTCCAACCCTACCCTGTGCGCGTGCGTATTGAATTTAAGGGTTTATACTTAGATTGAATACGCGCGGCCTCATCCGGGGGATGAGGCAAAGGAGATCATCTGATGAAGACGATCGTATCCATAAGATTTGTCTGGACCGCCGCCATCGTCGCTGCCGCACTGCTGCTGGCGGGCCAGAATGCCGTGGCCGCACCGGCGGAACAGGCCGGGGCGGTGACGCCGCCGACCGTGACGGGCGGGGATGTGGACCAGGTCGACAATGCCGATCAGACGGCCGATATCCGGACGCCTCAGGTCGTCGACCCGGATATCCGCGATGTCGATGTGCCGGACGTCGAGGCGCCGGACGTGCATGTGCCGGATGTCGAGGTGCCGGACGTGCATGTGCCGGACGTCGAGGTGCCGGAAACGAACTGAGCGCATCGCGCCATTGATCAGCGCCCTCCATGGAAGCATGGAGGGCGCTTTGTTTTCACGGCGCCGGCCATTGGGTGATGGCCCGCTCGGCCATGGCCAGTCCTGCCCGGTAGCCGTCATGCAGATGCTGTTCCTGTGTGGAAAAGCGGCCCATGCGGAAATCCGGCGGCGGACAGACGTCGATGATGCGCACGCCGGCCGGCGGCGAGCGTAGCAGGGCTGCGGTTTGTTCGTACCGTTGCACCCGCCCCTGCATGGCGCGCCGCAGCTGCGAATGCTGCCGCAGGCGCCAGCGGATAAAGCGATGTACCGGCGTGTCCCGTTTGACATGGCCCCGCGGGCGGGCGCGCACCACCATGATATTCCGCGCCCCGCGGCGGATGGCCTCGCGCACGGGGATCGCGTCGGCCATGCCGCCGTCGGTCATGGGCCGGCCGTCAATCAGCGGAAAATCGCGGTAGAACAGCGGCAGCGCCATCGATGCCATCAGTGCGTCCATCAGGTTGTCCGGACGGGTATCGAGATAGGCGGCCTCGCCGCTCGCCACGTCGGTGGCGCATACCAGCAATGGCCTGCCCCGCCGGTAGATGTTGTCCAAGTTGATCCTGGAGGTGGCGAACTCGTCGAACAGCCATCGCAGGTCGATCAGGTCTCCGCCGCGCAGGAAGCGCATGCGGTTGATGAAGGCGGGGTTGCTCGCGGCCTTCAAAAACCATTGCAGGGCGCCGCCCTCGACCCCGGCCAGGAAATGGACCAGGACGGCCGCCCCGGCCGAGACGCCGATATAACCGTCGAAGGGATTGAAGCGGTGGCGCAGGAAGCCGTCGAGCAGGCCGGCGGAAAACACGCTGCGCATGGCCCCGCCCTCCACAATCAGCATATTTGTCAGGGCTTGTCTTTCCGTATCCCGATGCACCATGGGTCTGTCCGCCTCCGCTGCCGGGTTCCCGGCGATGATGCGCCCGGATCATCACATCGAACCGTCACACGGCTGTGACAGGAGCAAAACTGTCATGCAAACACGGCTACAATAGCGGGGCGGGCCGTGTTCCGGCCGCAGGGGGCAGCGATGCGCATCTATCTGCAGATCACCGGATTCATCTTCGGCGTGGTGGCGTTCGGCCACGCGCTCAGGCTGATCCTGCACTGGCCGGTGCAGCTGGCGGGGTGGATAGTGCCGATGTGGCTGTCGTGGGTGGCGATCCTTGCGGCCGGCAGCCTGTGCCTCTGGGCCTTCCGCCTCGCCGGCCGCACCCCACGCTGAATCCGGTATGCGCGCGATGCTCCTGGACGCGCCCGGTGCGGGGCTGCGTCCGGTCGAGTTGCCGCGGCCCGAATGCGGCCCCGGGCAGATCCTGCTGAAGGTCAGCGCCTGCGGCGTGTGCCGTACCGATCTGCACATCCTGGACGGCGATCTGTCCGAACCGAGGCTACCGCTGGTGCCGGGCCATGAGATCGTCGGCACCGTCGCCGCCAAGGGCGAGGGCGTCGAGCGCTTCGGGATCGGGCAGCGCCTGGGCGTGCCGTGGCTCGGCCATACCTGCGGGCATTGCCGCTTCTGCACCAGTGGGCACGAGAACCTGTGTGACGAGGCCGGCTTCACCGGCTACACGATCGACGGCGGATATGCCGAATACACCGTGGCCGACGCCCGCTACTGCTTCCCGATCCCACAGGGGTATGCCGATGCCGAGGCCGCACCGCTGCTGTGCGCGGGCCTGATCGGCTACCGCTCGCTGCTGGCCGCCGGTGATGCCGCGCGCATCGGCATCTACGGCTTCGGGGCTGCGGCGCACATCATCGCCCAGCTGGCGCACTGGCAGGGGCGCATGGTCTATGCCTTCACCAGGCCGGGGGATATGGACGGACAGCGCTTTGCCCGAAAGCTCGGCGCCGTCTGGGCGGGGGATTCGACGATGGCACCGCCCGACGAGATGGATGCCGCCATCATCTTCGCGCCGGTCGGCGCCCTGGTGCCACAGGCGCTCAGGCATGTCGCCAAGGGCGGCATCGTCGTCTGCGCCGGCATCCACATGAGCGACGTGCCGGCATTCCCGTATGCGATCCTGTGGGGGGAGCGCAGCATCTGCTCCGTGGCCAATCTGACCCGCCGGGACGGCGAGGAATTCCTGGCAATCGCCCCGCAGGCGGGCATCCGGCCCGAGGTCGAGATATTCCGGCTGGAGCAGGCGAACGAGGCGCTCGAACGCCTCAGGGTCGGGCGCATCCGTGGCGCGGCGGTGCTGGCGATGCAGTAAGCCGCGCCGGCGCCATGGGCGCCGGCCGGGATGCTTCGCCGGCAAAAAGGCATAGACTCACATCATGGCGAGGCAAAACCCCTATCCCGAACGCGAGGGCAATGCCTTCCGGCTGCTGCCGGGGGCCGATGCCTTCCTGCCGGCGATGGAGCTGGCGATCCATCACGCCCGGCACTACGTGCTGTTCGAGCAATACCTGATCGCCTCGGGGGAGTTGGCGGAACACTTCATCGATGCCTTCATCGCCTGCGTGCAGCGCGGGGTGCGGGTGTATCTGCTGATCGACCATTTCGGTTCCCGCGGGCTGTCCGTGGCCGACCGGCAGCGGCTTGCCGATGCCGGCATCGCCCTGATCTTCTACAACCCCGCCTACCTGACCCATTTCTTCCGCGGCCTGCCGCGCAACCATTGCAAGCTGCTGCTCATCGACGGCGAGATCGCCTATACCGGCGGCGCCGGCATCACCGACGACTATCTGGAGCACCACGGCCGGCCGCCGTGGCACGACGTGGTGGTGGAGATGCGCGGCCCGATCGTCACCGACTGGCAACGGATGTTCGTGCGCTGCTGGCGCCACTGGCATGGCCAGATCGGCCTGCCGGGGATGGCGATGGAGCCGGCCGGCACGCAGCGCGGCCGTCTTTCCCCGAGCCTGCGCGGCATGCGCAAGTTCGTGCGCAAGGCGCTGCTTTCCCGGATCCGGCAGGCATCCGACCGCGCCTGGCTGGGGACCGCGTACTTCCTGCCCGGGCATGTGGTGCTGCGCGCGTTGCGTGCGGCCAGGAGGCGCGGCGTGGATGTGCGCCTGCTGCTGCCGGGCCCGGTCAACGACCACCCGACGGTCTACCACGCCGGGCGGCGCTACTACCGCAACCTGCTGCGCCACGGCATCCGCATCTTCGAATACCAGCCCGCCTTCATGCACGCCAAGATCTATTTGTGCGACGACTGGTGCTCCGTCGGCTCGTCCAACATGGACCGCTGGGGCCTGCGCTGGAATCTCGAGGCCAACCTGGAGAGCGACGATGCCGCGCTGTGCGCAGAGGTGCAGACCTTCTTCGACGAAGCCTTCGCGCATGCGCAGGAGATCACGCTGGACGCCTGGCGCCGGCGCCCGCGCAAGTACCGTCTCAGGGAATGGCTGTTCGGCTATATCGACCTGATGATCGAGCGCTTCGGCGTGAACCGCGAGCTGCGCAAAAAGGGGCGCTTCCTCGGCGGCCCCGCCGAACGGATATTCAATCCCAGACCTTGAATGTCCGGGAGCGACCACTCCCGGTCATTTGTCGGCTATGGAATTATCGAGGGTTTGGCGCTAAAAGCTGTTATGGGAAATTACACTGAACCCCAGTGGAATCGGGCAGCACTGATCACCATTGATACCCAGTGTGATACGCTGGATGAGCAGCCCTTCGAGATTCCTGGAACCTCGGCAGTGCTTCCCCAGATGCAAATGTTGATGGATGCGTTTCGTGCCGCAGAAAAGCCCGTCGTCCATATCGTGCGTATCTATAAAGCCGATGGCTCGAATGTCGATTTGTGCCGCAAGCACGTTATCGAGGAAGGCGCACGACTGGTATTGGCAGGTACGGCCGGCAGCCAGCTTGCGCCCGGGCTCTTGCCTGAACCAGGCATTGAACTCGATGCAGAGCTGTTGCTCAACGGCGGCGTACAGCTCATAGGGCCTCACGAATCGGTGATTTACAAACCGCGCTGGGGTGCATTCTACCGCACACCGCTGGAATCCTTCCTGCACGACCGAGATATCTCGACGCTTGTCTTCTGCGGCTGCAATTACCCTAACTGTCCCCGGACCTCGATCTACGAGGCGAGCGAACGCGATTTCCGTACCGTGCTGGTTGACGATGCCGTTTCTGGGTTATACGAACGGGGGCGGAAGGAGATGGCGGATATCGGGGTAACGCTGTTGCCAACACGCGATATCGTTGAGCTTGTATCGGCATCCGTGTCGGCGGATTGGGGAATATGGGTGATGCGGTGCTGGGGGAGTATATGCGAAAGCAGTCGTTTCCTTGGGTCGATTCTCTGATTTCGCACGTGAAAGGCCGGTTTCTTGTCATGTGACCCGTCCCACAACTTAACTTTTGCATTGCCGTTACCATGGATGCATGGATGCGGTGCTCTACAAGCCCGCGAAGGGCACGGATTACGGCCGGCTGCTGGCGCAGGCGGGGCGCTTCATCGCCCGGCGCATCCTGCTTCCGTTCGTGCTGTCCCTGCTGGTCGCCGGATTCTCGGCCACGGCCGTAGCCGGCACCTACCGGTCGGATGCCCAGCACGTGCGCCAGGCGCTGCTCGCCAAGTTCGATCACTGGAGGGGCACGCCCTACCGATACGGCGGCATGAGCCACCACGGCATCGACTGCTCCGGATTCGTGCATGTGATGTACCGTCAGGCGCTTGGGATCGATGTGCCGCGCAGCACCGAGCTGCTCTCCCGCATCCATCACCGGGTGTCGCGCCAGCACCTGGTCGCCGGCGACCTGATCCTGTTCCGCATCAACGGCCATACGCTGCATGCCGGTATCTACGTCGGCCACGGCCAGTTCATCCACGCCTCGAAAACGCGCGGCGTGATGCTCTCCAGCCTGCACAACCCCTACTGGAAAGATACCTACAGCGAGGCGGTGCGCGTCATTGGGGAGCGAGTCTAAAAGGGCCGCACCGCAAGGGGTGCCGGCAAACAGCAGTCCTTCGCCTGCCGATCAAGAGCGGCGAATTCCATCGATCCAAAGTGAAAGATCGTCCATCGTCCTGATCGTTTTGACCGGTGCGCGGTCGAGGCCGTTGCGGATGACAACCGAGCGCCCGGCTCGGACAGCCTCTTTTGCAAGGGCCACGGCCGCTTCGATGATCCCCGGGGAGTTCATGGCCTGCGCATCGGCGATATCGCGAGTGTTCATGACAAGGTTCGCATGTTCTGTCATGTCATTCTCCTGTTCATAGACGTGGGCGCGAATGCGCAGCCCCGTGTCTGAATTGGATGCGAAAACTGAAGATGGTTTGTGATGTCATGCTGAAGCCTTCATTACTGGTTGATAATCCAAAGTCCGGCGAAAATAGGAGAAGGGTCCGCTCACCTAAGTCCTTGATATCGATGGAGCCGAGGCGCGGATTTGGTGCACTCGTTGCGCCAAGCCGCCGGTTGCCCGATTTATCCAAAGCGGCCATATTAGAAGATAGGGGCTTGGGCCAGCCGGGGCTGCATAACCCGGAATATGTTGGAGGGATTCATGACAAAGCAACCCATGGCCATCATCGCATGCAAGGAACCAAAAAGGGTGGCGCTTGCGCTCGTCGGCACCTCGGTCGGCAATCTTGCGGCCTTTGCCCGGGGCTCCATTGAAAAGGCCTGCTGCTAAAGGGTCGCGTCCGGGGCATCTTCGCCGGGGCGCCGAGAACGGGCGGGGGGCGGTGAACGGGGGTCTTTCCCGCAGCGAGGAAAGACAAAGGCTGGCGATCGAGGCATCCAACGCGGCCATCTGGGATTATGACCTGACCACAGGCGAGGTCTATCTGTCCGAGCCCTGGGCGCATTTCCTGGGGGGCAGGCGGAAGCAGACCCATACCACGATCCAGGCCCTGGCGGAGCTCGTGCCGGAAGAGGAGCGGCAGACGGTCAGAGATGCGATCATCCGCGCGATCAAGACGGAAGGCCCTTCCCGATACCGGCTGAACCACCGCGTCAGGAGACCGGATGGCGGCTTCATCTGGGTGCACAGCCGCGGCCGGGTCGTCGAGCGCGACCGGAATGGACGGGCGCTGCGCATGATCGGCGTGAATTACAACATCACGGAGCGCATCGAGGCGGAAAAACGGCTGATCGATAGCGAGCGGCGGCTCAGGGCCCTGTTCGAGAGCGCCGGCGACTACGCCCTGGTGCTGGAGATCCGTGAATCGGGGCCGCCGATCATCGTGGACGGCAATCGCGCCTTTTTCAGAAAG
>OBLQ010000619.1_pt1 | contig 13659 bp, 12 predicted proteins | sample 1519881 | NCBI WGS metagenome assembly OBLQ01 (sample SAMN01911456, study PRJEB22533) | soil metagenome | biome: Soil | place: Malaysia | collected 2012-04-30 | depth DG_metagenome m | reverse complement strand
TTAAATTTCGGCGGACGTTTTTCTATTCTGTTGGCGATCGCTGCCGGGTCGCGTCTTTGCAAGCTCCTTGGTTTTTTATATTTCCGTAAACGACCATTCTTAGCCGCGGTTAAATTTCGGCGGACGTTTTTCCATGAAGGCGTTGTAGCCTTCGACAAAATCCGGAGTTTCCATACAGCGCGCTTGGGCCATGGCTTCCATTTCCAACGCGGTTTCCAGATCGGTGTCTGCTTCGAAATTAAGTAACTCCTTGGTGACGCCCAGGGCGTAAAGCGGACCGTCTTTCAGGCGGCCGGCCAGCGCGTAAACTTCGTCCATTAACTTTTCACTGGGGACCACGTGATTCGCCAATCCGATGCGGTAGGCCTCTTCCGCGTTGATCGTGTCGCCGAAATAAACCAGCTCCGTCGCTCGACCCAGACCAACGATGCGCGGCAGCAGCCAGAGCGCGCCCATGTCGGCTCCCGCCAATCCTACTTTGGTAAATAAGAATACCGCGCGCGCTTTGTCGGAAAAAATACGCAGATCCGAAGCGAGCATCAGCATCGCGCCCGCGCCCGCCGCGACGCCGTTGACCGCGGCGATAATCGGCTTCTTTAAATTGCGCATGTTTTTTACCACGTTGCAGGTCATGCGCGTGAAATTATAGAGCCCGTCGCCCTTCATCTTGAGGAGCGGCCCAATAATATTGTCAACGCTTCCGCCCGAAGAAAAGCCTTTGCCGGTCCCGGTTAGGACGACCACCTTAACGGCTTTTTCCCGCGCCAGATCGAGCATGATCTGCTCTAACTCGCCGTAGCTTTCGAAGGTCAAGGCATTGAGCCGCTCGGGATCGTTCAGCCGGATGGTTCCAATGCCGTCTTTGTTTTCAAAAACGATGCTGCGATAACTATTCATTCTCTGAGCTCTTTCTCCTCTCGTAACGGCCGTGGGCAGCGGCCTTTTCCCCACTGACTCGGCGGCGCATCAATTGCCGGTGAAGTTAGGTTTGCGTTTCTCCATGAACGCTTTTGTTCCTTCCGCCAAATCATGCGTGTGTGCGATGCCGCCAAAGGTCCTGGCTTCAAACTCAAGGCCGGTCGCCAAATCAATTTCCTGACTTTTGTTGATGAGCATTTTTGAGGCTTGCAACGCGAGGCGAGGCAGGGCGGCTAGTTTGGCGGCAAAATTCTGAGCTTCCGCCATCAACTTGTCTTTGGGCACCACCTTCAGCACCAAGCCGACGGCAAGCGCTTGTTCGGCGTTGATGGGATCGCCCAGTAAAATCATTTCTTTGGCTTTGGCAACACCGATAGCACGAGGCAGTCTTTGTGTGCCACCGCCGCCGGGAAAAGCGCCGATCTTGATCTCTGGCAAACCAAACTTGGCCGTTTCGGAAGCGATGCGAAAGTCGCAAGCGAGCGCTAGTTCGCAACCGCCGCCAAGCGCGTATCCCGAGACAGCGCCAATGACCGGCTGCGGCAGCGACTCCAGCCGATTGAACAGGATTTGAAATTCGCGCGCGTGTTTATACGCCTCCTCGGCGCTGCTAGTTCCTTCGATCTCACTGATGTCGGCGCCCGCGCAGAAAATCTCCTCACCGCCGGTGATGACCACCGCTCTAACGTTATGGTCATTCGCCAGCGCTTTCAGGCAAACCTCCAGCTCTTGGCGCATCTCAACGTTCAGTGAGTTCTTCTTTTGTGGGCGGTAGAGCTCGATGGTGGCGATGCCGTCTTGTTGCTGAATTTTAAGATTTTGTGGCATGGGAAAACGCTTCCGACAATTGCTATGCGAATTGCGCTAATAGATTTTCGAATTTGTCGCGGCCTTTGGCTTTGGTCTTTTGACGCGCCTGTTCAAGTTTATCCCCCAAGGTCGGCCGTGGATTGCGGATGAAAACGCCCAGATAGATCTTGTCCTTGTCCGTAGCCAGCTTCATGGCCTCTATACTGTCTTCGGGGTCATGAGTCGCGGGGACCTCTTCGAGATTCTTGATGATCCGGGCAACATTCATGTCGGTGGTGTTGAAGGAGGAGCAGCTTGAAAGCACCTCGATGAAAGAAAAGCCGCGGTGCTGCATTCCCTCGATAATCAAACTCCTCAGCTGCTCTTTCTTAACCGAGAATCCACGCGCGACGAAGCTGGCCCCATAAACGATGGCCAGCGCGGAAGGATTGACCGACTCTCCCATGAGGCCAAAGGGTGACGTCTTCGTGATCGGGTAAAGGCTTGTGGTGGGCGAAAACTGCCCCTTCGTCATGCCGTAAATGGCGTTGTTGAAAAGAAGGTAGGTGATGTCGACGTTGTTACGCGCCACATGGGGAAAATGTCCGCCTCCAATGGCCAAACCGTCGCCGTCTCCGCCTACTGCTACCACGGTCAGGTCTGGATTGGCGGTCTTCACCCCTTGAGCGATGGGAAGGCCACGGCCGTGAATGCTGTGAAAGCCATAGGCTTTGACAAAATAGGGCAGACGGCTGGAACAGCCGATACCCGAGACCAGTGCCAGATCCTTGGTTGGCAGGTTCAGCTCGGTAAAACTCTCCACCAGCGCTCCCAAGATTCCGTAGTAGCCGCAGCCCGGGCACCATACCGGATTGACGCCGCTAAGATAACTGCAAGATTCAGCCAGCTCTTCCATAGCGTTTCACACTCCTTATTCTTAACGAGGACGCCGCTTCGACGATCTTTTCGACTATCTCGCTGGGATCCAGCGGTACTCCTTTGACCTTGGTCAAGCCTATGGTGGGGACACGATAGGTGGATCTAAGCAAAGACGCGAATTGACCCAAGAAATTGAGCTCCGGGACGATCACCTGTTTGACTTTGCTGAAAAAGGCCGTGAATTCTTTATGGGGTAGGGGATTCAAAATTTTAGGGATAATCAATTGAACCGATAGCCCCATACCCTGGGCTATGGCGAGCGCCTCTTGAGCGGGGCCGGCGGAGGAGCCCCAGGTGACAACACCGATCTCAGCGTTGGGATCTCCCAATCGCAGGCAGAGGTCCGCCATGAGGGGATCGTTCTCAATAGAGTTTAATTTACGGAATCGCTTCACCGTCATCGCGGTGTGTGTTTCCTCGTCGCAAGCGAAATTGCCGTAGGCGTCATGTTCCATACCGGTCACCATATGTTCGCCTCCGGCTGTCCCTGGTATAGCCGCGGGTGACACATCAAAGCCGCTCAGCTGATAGCGGGCGTAGTGAGCATCGTCCCCGGGCGTGGCGCACACACGGGAGACTTTCGGCACCCGTTCGACGATCCGAGCGTCCACCGTTTCCAGGCGCGCGGATAGGGCTTGGTCCATCAACACGATGACCGGCAGTTGATATTTTTCCGCGATGGCGAACGCCGTTGCCGTGACCTGAAAGCTATCCGGCACGGAGGTGGGCGCCATGACGACCCGCGTGGCGTCGCCGTGGGAGCCATAAAGCGCGATCATAAGGTCGGATTGTTCGGTTTTGGTCGGCATGCCCGTGCTCGGGCCGCCGCGCTGCGAGTCGACGATCACCGCCGGAATCTCCGCCATTGATAGCAGCCCGATGGTCTCGGACATCAGTGAGAGGCCGGGACCCGACGTCGAGGTCATACTTACTCCCCCCGCCCATGAGGCCCCGGCAACGCTACAGATTGCCGAAATTTCATCTTCAGTTTGAAGGACCACTCCCCCCAGTTTTGGAAGATTGACTGCAAGCCATTCCATGATCTCCGAAGCCGGCGTAATGGGATAGCCGAAAAAGCATTTCACGCCCGCCGCCGCGGCACCAAGCGCAATCGCTTCATTGCCGGTCATCATAAGTTTCTTTTGATTGTTTCCTTGGGGAAGCTTGCAGGGGCTTTCCTTGGTAAAATGCTGCACGGCAAATTCCAGACCCCTTTGCAAGGCGTCCATGTTGTGATCGAGAACAGCTTTTCCCTTGCGGGCAAACCGCTCGGTGAGAAACCCTTCGATGATTTTCCTCGGTAAGCCCATGATGTGGGAGATCATGCCGAGCACAACGATGTTCTTGGTAATCCGGCTGCCAATTTCCCGAGTGGCGATCCGCTCGAAAGGAGCCTTGTAAACGGTCACACCGGGCGGCTGTCCACTCAGGTCGCATTCCGCCTCGCAGACCAGTACCCCATTATCTTTGAGGGCGTCGAGGTTTTCGTCCAGCGCCGCCTGATTGAGGCAAACCAGCAGGTCGACCTTTTCTCCGTGGTGCGGAATTGGCGCCTCGCTCAAACGCACCTGGATCATGCAAGCACCGCCCTTTATCTCGGCCGGGAAGGTGCGAAAGGTCAAGATGTTGAGGCCCTCTCTCGCGGAGAGTTTACAAAGGGTCTCGCCAATGGTGATAACTCCCTCGCCGGATTCGCCGGCAACGCGCACGACTAGATCAGGTTGCAAGGGCTTGCTCCTCCTCGAATTTAATTCCGTTAGCCTCAAGCACAGGCCGCCAGAAAGACCACCGGGCGTCAATGATTTCCTGCGCGTGTTGCACCATTTCGGGGAAGCTGCGCATGCCGGCAAACCGTTCCTGCATCTTGAGGTATTCGGAGATTGGCAAAAATTTCTTCGGCAGATAGTTAAGCGTAAAAAGAACCGTGTTGCTGCGCCGATCGCGCTCGCCTTCGCAGAGAATCCAGGAGCGCGTGTCGAGGGCAAGCGTGGTAATCTCGTGAAATACATCCGTGTCGCTTTTCCAGCCCTCCGGGCAAACCGAGTAGATCTCCAGCACGCACGGTCCCTCGATGGCCGCGGCCTTCTGCGCTTTGATCATCAAGTCACGATGGAGAAGGGGACAAGCCGCGGCTACGTATGAGGCGCCGGCGGCGAGCGCAAGCTCAAGGAGCGATTGCTGTGTTCTTTGATTTCCGTGTATCACTTTACCGAACGGGGTCGTGGAAGTGTTGGTGCCAAATGGCGTAGCGCCGGATCCCTGTACGCCGGTATTCATGTAGGCCTGGTTGTTGAGGCAAACGTAGAGACCGTTTTCTCCTCGCGCAATCCAGGAAAGCAGGGCCTGCAGGCCGATATCGTACGTGCCGCCGTCTCCCGCAATGCCGACATTCACTACCGATTCCGCTGAGAGCGCGCCCGTCTGGACGAGCGCCCTCAGGGCGGCGATATTTCCGCTTAATGTTGCGCCGGTATTAGGAAAGTTGTTGTGATCGACCGAGACTTCGCCCCAACAGGAGGTGTTTTGGGTCGTAATGACCTCGTTGCAGCCGGTACCGATACTCGCGACCACGTGCTTGCCCGTGAGCTTTAGCGCGCGCAGTACTTGGTTGGTACCGGATACCATGCCGCAGCCGACGCAGCCTTGATGGCCGGACATCAAGCCTGTCGTGGGAACGGCTCCGTAGTCGCCGACATCCTGAACCGGTTCCGGAAGGAGAAAACTATAAGGACTGGAACCGATATCGCGATTGAATAGTGATTTATACATCGGTAGACCTCATCCGAGCTGGACTTCTTCCAAAGCGGAAGGCCAGCTCTCGTGCGAATGATCTTCGGGGCGCCAATCCAGAAATTCTCTGTTGACATTGAGGGCGCTCTTTTTCTTCGCTCTATGCACTTCTTGCATCCCGGTTTCAGCAAACCCCTGTCGCACCGCTTCTAGACTTGCTTCTTTGGGCCGGGGGACGTTTCGTTCGTAGTAACCAAGCGCGGTCTCGAACGAGACTTTATCGTAAGCCTTGTGCAGTGCTCCCAACATCGGCATGTTCATATGCCGGAGCCCGAGTCTTTCGGCGATGCCGTCGGCAGGCACGGTTAAGATCTTGGCCCGCTCTTCGCTCGCGCCCAAAATTTCCCGTATCTTACTGACGCCCATATGCGATGTATTGACGAGCAGGACACCTCCCTCCTTGAGTCCGTCCAGAACGTGGTGCTCCGGAGAATAAAGAATCGTATCGTCGTATAAGACCACCACATCCCAGGCGCGGGTGAAGGAGCGAATCTTGCGTTCCTGGTGAAAGTTGAGCAGCGTATCGGTTGTGATAATGGCGCCTCTGCGCTCGGAGCCAAACGCGGGAACCGTCAAGAGCTGGAATTTCTGCTCAATTCCCGCGCCGGTGAATCCCACCGCGGAAGTGATCGCGCCTTGCCCGGCCCGGCTGTATATTCGGACCTCGTGTGTATCCGGTGGAATCGGCGCAAGATATTTTTCCTTGCGCTGATTTTTTTTCCAGATTTTGCCCCACTTCTTCCACAGTCGCGGATTAACTTCGCCTTCGTTCTCGGCGAAGATCGGGTCCTCGTCAATGTCGAGCCAATACGGTTCCGGTCGATAGGGCTTTCCCTCGGCGATGTTATCAGCGAGGTTGAACATAAGTTGAAAATGGTCTTGACGCACTTCGCTGCCACCGAGGCCGCCGATGACGCTTGCCACCTTGGGACCGCCGGCGCCAAGATGCAGCTGAATGGCGGTGCTGATTCGCTGGGCGAGCGGCGGCAACACAGCGCCGTGTTGCAGCCCTTCGTCAAGAACGACTACGACTTTCGTGCCTGCGCGGTGCAGCGCTTGGGTAATTTCCCTTGCGGGGAAAGGTGAAAAGAGGCGCACTTTCAAAAGCGCGACCCCGGGGACCCCCTCCTTGCCCTGCAGATGGCGCGTTGCCACTTCGCCGGCGCAAGAAGACTCGCCGAGCAGGGCTACGACAAGCTGAGCCTTCTCGTCCCCAATCCATTCAAAGTGGCCGTAGGACCGGCCGAACCGCTCGGCGAATTCCTTGCCCGCCTTGAGTGTAACGTCGGCAGCGTTGCGCAGAGCTTCCATTTGGTTTCTTTTGTGGCGCCGATAGGGATGGGCCGATAACATGGCGCCGTACGTCACGGGTTTCTCGGCTGCAAACAACGGGTAAAAAGGAATATAGGGAGGAAGATACCGGTCTACCTCAGTTTGATCGGGGATTTCGACTCCCTCATAGGCATGGGTTCCCGTAAAGCCCCGCAGATTGATTGCAAACGGTAGCCGGACACCGAAATCTTCGGCGACGCGATAGCCCTGAATAATGCTGTCCAAGGTTTCCTGTCCGTCGGCGGCAAAAATCTGGATCAGTCCGCTGTCGCGCATGGCATAGGCGTCGGTGTTGTCTGCCCAGATGTTGATCGGTGCGCCGGTCGCCCGATTGCCGAGAAAGAGGCCGCAGGGAATCGCGCCGCCGGAGGCGTTCTCGAGAACCTCGATCATGTAGAGCAGCCCTTTGGACGAAGTCGCCGTTCCCGCCCGAACGCTTTTGCCCGACGCGATGATCTGGCTGGCGGCGCTGTGTTCGGATTCGGCGTTGATCGTAACCGCATCCAATGCGCCGTCATGCACCCATCGGGAAATCTGCTGGGAACAGGCCGTCGAGGGAGTAATGGGATAATAAGGATAGCATTGGACTCTCGATAGTCTGAAGCCCCATGCCGCCGCGCCGTTGCCGGCCAATACAATCGCCACCCGATAACCTCCTTACGATTAATCAGTGATAAGTCACGCTCAGTTTATTTCATTCTCTCCGGCGTTGTTTACTCGCCGAAATGCTTTGCTCGCATGCCCGGATCAAAAGTCTTACCATCGACCAAGATGCAATCGGCCGCGGTCCGGACACATTCAACCCAGCAGATGAAACAGCCTTTGCAAGCGAGCGGGTCGATTTCGTGAAAACTGCCTTGCCCCTTGCCCATGAGATGAATGGCATTTTCCGGACAGACCACCGCGCATCGGCCGCATTCGTCGCCGAGACATCCTTTGACGTCAATGAAAAAATCATGAGTGCGCCAACCGCTGACGTCTTTCGGCTTCTCTTTTAGATTTTCGATGACCGCGCCGCGATTGAGATCAACGCAGACACGAGGATCTTCAAAGACCTGATATCGAAGAACTTTCCCCTCAGGACGATAGACCAGAAGGCGGGCTTGCGGGCCCACGTCTGCCATAGCGTTAAGCACCCGGGCCGTGTCCACACCGTCGATCGGTGTGCGTGCGATCTCATCGATGGTGAAAAATTCTGGCGGCAACAGAAATTTCCGCCCCGGACTCTCCGCCTGTTCCTGTGGGCGCGATGCACGACCGGTCGTCCGGTCCCGCATCTCCACGAGCTGTCCCGTGATAATGAATTCTTTTTCGCTGGTCCGAGTCGCCAGGGCTTGCTGCTTCTCTTCCATGTTTTGCGAGTCTCCTGCCCTAAATTTTACGAAACCTGTAGGGTCACAATCCGACAATTTGCACAGCGTTTTCGCGCGAGAATTCAATCGCGTCGGTTCCGTTGCACATGTCAATTCCCTGCTTGCATATGAGTTCTGGGCGGCTCAACCTAAACCATCGTGAGGCCGCCGCTGACGCTTAACGTTTGCCCGGTGATGAAAGCGGCCGCGGGCAAGCTGAAAAAAAGCACCGCTTGAGCGACCTCTTCCGGCTGCGCGGCGCGGCGAAACGGAGTGGCTTTGGTTACCGCGTCAATGATTTTTCCGGTCTGCTCGGACTGCGTCCTGACCGCATCCAAGAGCGGTGTTTCAGTGAGTCCCGGACAAACCACGTTGACGTTGATCTTGTAACGCGCCACTTCCCGCGCAATCGTCTTGGAAAAGGCGATGACTGCGCCCTTGGAGCCGGCGTAGACCGCCTCCCAGCTCGAGCCCACGCGGCCCGCATCGGAAGCGATGTTGACAACTTTGCCGCCGTTGTTCCGGGAGATCATGTGCGGCAGCACCGCTCTTGCGGTATAAAGAACGGACTTGAAGTTGATCGCCAACAGCTTCTCCCACGTTTCTTCGCCGCTCTCGACGAATGGTTCCAACCGGTCCCACCCTTGGCAATTCACCAGAATGTCGATCTGGCCGAACCGCGCGATGACATCGCTTACCATGCGGTCGACCTCGGCCTTTTTGGTCAGATCCACAACACATGCCAGCCCGTCTACGCCCAAGCCTTGTACTTCGCCGCTCACCTTCGTGGCGTTATCTTTCGCTATGTCCGCGACCGCCGTCTTCGCGCCTGCGCCCGCCAATGCCAATGCAACGGCGCGACCAATGCCGCCGCCGCCTCCCGCGACCAATGCCGCCTTTCCACTCAGTTCCATTATGCTACCCTCGCCTCCTGTGTTTTGGGTTGTTGAGTTTTCCCGATGCCGCGCAGTTTCTCCAGACGCCGCAAAGCTAGAACAGCCGCTCCCAGAGCCCCTACCATGTGCGGTTCATCACTGACGTTTACTTTCCTTTTTAGTGTTTCTTCGAGCGCCTTCACCATGCCCTTTTGTCGCGCCACACCACCGACGAACGTGACTTCATCTTCCATGCCGGCGCGCTTCAACAGGGCAAGTGACCGTGCCGCGAGAGAGTTATGGACCCCGCGCATGATGTTTTCCACGGTTTCGCCGGAAGAGACGAGGTTGATAATCTCGGATTCGGCCAGTACGGCGCAAACGCTGCTGATGCTTTGCGGCTTGACCGCCTGGAGAGAAAGCTGACCCACCTCTTCGACTTGCACCTCGAGATACTTGGCCGCCCGCTCGATGAATCCCCCCGCTCCTGCGGCGCATTTATCGTTGGTGCGAAACTCTCTTACCTTGCCGGTTTCGGATACGCGCAGGGCGCGCGTGCTTTGGGCTCCGATATCCAATACCGTGCGAGTCTTTGGATAGAGAAAAACCGCTCCGGCGCCGACACAAGTGATGTCGGTGATCTGGATGTCACGGAAAGGTACGTTGTAGCGGCCAAATCCAGTCGTTGCGATATAGCTGATATCGCTTTCCTTTAGCTTGGCCTCCTGTAAAGCGGCTTCGAGAGCCTCCTTGGCGATCGCGACGAAATCCGGCCGCGTCCGGATGCAACTTCTGCCCCGGATGCGCCGCTGATCATCCAGGATGACCGCTTTAGTGGACTTTGCCCCCATATCGATTCCAGCCACGAAAACCATGAGTCCTCCTTTAGTCCCTCCGCGTGCCTAATGCGAGATAGACGAGGCCGCCGGCTCGGTCTCTTGTTTAGCTTGTTCCGTGCCGGCCAGCGCGCGCTCAAGCGCAAACAAACTGGCTCCCAGCGCGCCGACAAAGTGAGAGTCCGGGCTCACGTTCACTTTCATTCCCAATTTTTCCTCCAGGGCGCGCACCATGCCGATATTGCGTGATACGCCGCCGGTGAACGTGACTTCCGGCTCGATGCCGACGCGGCGCACCAGCGAGACGGTGCGCGCGGCGATGGCGCTGTGCACGCCGCCGAGAATATCTTCAACTTTTTTGTTCTGCGCGAGATAGGACATGATGTCGGATTCCACGAAGACGGTGCACACCGTTGTGAGGCGCACCGGATTCTTCGCTTTCATGGAGATTTCGCCGATGTCGTCAAGGCTCAGCAGCAGGGCCTCAGCCGCATTCGCAAGAAATCGGCCGGTACCGGCGGCGCATTTGTCGTTCATGACGAAGTCTTTGACCTCGCCGCCCTCGCCGACCCGAATGCCTTTCGCATCCTGTCCGCCCATATCGATTACGGTCTTGGTTTTCGGGAATAAATAGAATGCCCCTTTGGCATGGCAGCTAATCTCGGTAATTTGCGCGTCGCCGAAAGTCACTTTGTAACGCCCGTATCCGGTTCCAACGATGTAACTCACGTCTTCGCGTTTTAGCCCCGCGAGCTTAATCGCCTCGTTAAAACAATTGGCACCGGCGCGCGTCACGTTGGCGCCGGTCATGCCTAAGGCGCGCGCAAGGATGCGCTGATCTTGATCAATGATAATACCTTTGGTCTGAGTTGAACCGACGTCGATCCCCGCGGCATAAATCATACGCTTCCTCCCGCAGCCCGTTTATCGCGCGTCAATTTTCTGTGCTCCAGCGATTCAAAGAAAGCGTCGATGCGGTTTTTTAATTGGGCCTCGGAGAAGTAACGCGGGTCTTCGATGTCCGACTCGATGAGCAGCGTCGGCACATCCAGGTCCTTGGTAAAATGCTCGCGCATGTCCCCTTGGCCGGCAGAAAAGAGCCGGCAGCTTTTCACGGAGTGAATGACCAGCGCATCCGCCGCCCACTCGTTGACGTAACGTTCGATTTGACGGTAACGCTGCAGGAAGTCGCGATTGGTCACGTTCCATTGAAGCATGTGTTGGGCCATGGACTCCAAGGGCCGGTTGGGATCGTGCTTGAAGCCGAATTCCCATATGCCGCCGACCGTTGAGTAAGTCGATGCCACGGCGACGGCGCCCCATTTCGAAAACATATCCCGAAACGTCTTTAGGAACGGCCACGGGGGCGGCCCCTCGATGACGAAACGGAAACGTTCTTTGGGCAAAGGGCCGGTCCCCATGCGCACTTTTTCTTCCATCTCTTTGAGAGCCGTTTCAAAGAACCGCAGCCCGTCTTCCGTCCCACGCAGGCAGTAGAGCGGCGCCATCATGGTGACCGAATCGAAATACGCGTCATAAGGCGATGGAACATTCTTGGTCAGCGCTTTGATTTTCGACCACAGCTCGCCGGTCTCGCCCGAAAGCGCGACGATTCTCTTGAACTTGGCCCAGTCGAGTTTCTTCCCGGTAAGGCGCTCGCAGACTTCGATGATCTCCTCGAGCTGTTTTACCACGTATTCGACATCTTCTTTCGAGGGGACGCCCGACGGATCGCGCAAGAAGGGAACATCCAGATTGTAAATTTCACCATCGCAGTTTTCGGCCAGGTGCTCAAACCATTGCAGGTAGACATTGCAGCCGACGTAGTTGCATAAGATCAGCGCCGGCAGCGGGATGGTGGCGAACGGGGTTTTGCGATCGCCTAGGAACATCCCCATATCGGCTTTGACATAGGCGCAGTTGTCCATCGAGTAACCGATCTCTTCGGCTTTCTGGATGAAAGGCAAAGCCACTTTTTTTACCGCGAGTTGCAAGGCGTTGATTTCAGGATAAATCGGGAGCATGTCGAAAGCGTGCACCAGCTCCACCGGATTACCGCTGATGAGCATGTAAACGGCTTTGCTGTCTCCCTGTTCGGCCGCTCTCGTGACGCGCTCGAAGTAGCGACCCATGATCTCCTTCTGTAGGAGATGCATCTGTCCTTGATAGGTCGTTTTCGCTGCGGCTGCTTCTGCCATCTTTTTCCTCCTAATCGAAGAGCATCGACTCGACGAAAGTTTCTACTTCGGATCTTGCCTTGTCGAAGATCCACATCTTTTCTTCGAATTCGAGAAAGAGATGCGGAATGCCTTCTTTCTCAAGCGCTGGCCTGTAGAGCGCGTAATCAAACAGCGCCGGCTCGCAGAACTTGGCCGAGAGAATTAATGCCGCAGCGGCCCCTGTTTCTTTGATCCTATCGATCAGATGTTTTGCCTTGCGTTCGCGCGTATCGTGCTTCACGCCGGAATAAACGCTGCGGCGCAGATAGGCTTCGGCAAGATTACGGACCGGATCGCCCTCCACCGGGATATCTTCAACGAAGAAACGCCAGCCGGTAAGAAAATCGTCATCGAGGAGATAACAGCCGGCGGCTTCGAGTCCTTCGATCAGTTCCAGCGGCGGCTGTTCGCAGAACGACCCTTCGAGGACGACCTTGATACGGTCTTTGGGCTTTTCATCACGTGCGCGCACGGTTGCGAGCGCGTCTTTTAGCATTGCGATGTGCTCGTCCGGCGGAAGCAACGCAGCAAGCCGGGAAACAATGTAGCTTTCCACAGCCGAGACATTCTGTGGTGCTTGCGCGCGAAGCGCGTAAAGCTCGCGCAGCAGTCGTCGCTGTTCGTTGTATACTCGCAGGCTGCCGCGAATCGCGTCATCGGTGATCGCACGGCCCGCTAGGTGTTCGTACCCGGTCATCAGCCTGCGGTACTCGGCGGCCAGGTAATTCACCGTATGAGGCGAAGTCATATTCTGCGGGAAGTGAATATATTCAACCAGTAGGCGGGGAAAGTTGCGAGCAAACACACTGCCTAAATTTCGCGCCGGATCGCAGATCGAATGAAAGACGACACCATCGAGGAAATCGAGTCTTCCGGTGAGACCCAACTCCAAGGTGCTTTTGACGATAGAGCAAACGAAGGACTGAAAACGAGAATCCGCGTGAGCAATCTCCAACCGATTGCCGCCACCTATGACACCGACCGGGAGCATCCCTGCGGCGTGGATGAGTTCCACGGGAGTGTAAACCGGATAGCAACCGATCAACTTTGTGTCGGGATGGCTTCTTTTCCACTCGCGCATTAACTCGAGTGGGTCGCTTTCCAAGGGATCACGATATCGAGAAACAATATCCTCGAGAGTCATTATGGTCCACTCCGTTTCGTGGAAATGCTTTTGGAAAGATCGCAATATGAATGCCAGTGATTTTTCGTAAGATTATTGCAATTAGTGGTCGTTCGGTTCTCAGTTGTGGGAAAGCGACCAATGGGCGTTCTTAATAATTAGAAAGAGTGACTGCTTCAGGGCCGTAAATCGGACTTGCCGCTCACAGCGGCACTGTAAAACGGAATGGAATTCTCTCACCTGGATGACTGTGGCGACACCCCCTAAGGCCGCGATGTCGAAGGCGAAAACTTTGCGTGAAACATGTAACCGTCGGCGAATTTTCGCGGCTGTAATCAGCGATGGCCCAGTTGTAGAGGCACAATAGCAGTGAAGAGCGGTGGGTTGCTGCAGGGGACCCCGATCGCCTATGAAAAACCCCGAAGCGCATCACAGGCAAGCTATGTTCCTCCAGCAAGCGCCACTGTTTATCCTTATGGGGACGTG
>OBLQ010000618.1_pt1 | contig 13670 bp, 13 predicted proteins | sample 1519881 | NCBI WGS metagenome assembly OBLQ01 (sample SAMN01911456, study PRJEB22533) | soil metagenome | biome: Soil | place: Malaysia | collected 2012-04-30 | depth DG_metagenome m | reverse complement strand
CCATGTTGAAGAAGGGACACGGATATCCCATCCAGACCATTTCCACCAGCCCACCGCGCCGTTTCTCGAAAGCAGCGCTTCCCTTGCCCATCGCTTCCCATGCGTCCATGAAGGCGACATTCGATTCCTTCGCTCGATCCATTGGGTTCTAGCCTCCTTCTGGCCGGGCTTCCCAACTTTGTCTTCAAGCGTCAACGCGGATGGCGCAGGTACTCGCCTCGTGGTGCATGCCGACCGCTTTGTTGCGACCATTGATGCGGCTCGATGCAAGGCGATCTCCGCACGGCTCCATTCTAACGCCATTGAGCATCGCTGGCTGCAGAGATTGAGCAAGTGGCGAAGACCTCTGCCTTTGAGGTCCGTGGTTTTTCCTGTCGGCGTTGTGTGCTACCATCGAGTGGGCGTTTGTGAAAGGACCCAATGGAACCGACCTCGTCACGCCGCGATATCGAATCCGCAAGGCTTAGAATGCTGGAGTCACGACGAGAGCTTGACGACCACGAGAAGGTCAACGGGTACGCGACGACGTCCGAGCATCAAAGGCTCCATCAGGAATTCAAGAAGGCCACGCGGAAATACCTGCAACTCACTAAGTCTCTGCGTTGATCCCTGGCCCAAAGCAAGTAGCGAGGACCTCCGGCTTCGAGGTCCGCGACTCTTCTTGAATCTAGGGCCGCAGACCGCAACCCACGCGGTCTGCGCTACTCCGCTCCGCCACCCAAGACAAAGCTTCAGAATTTTCCCCTTTGCCCGTGCCCCAGTCCAATGCCACTCAACTTCGCCGACCGCAGAGATTGAGAACCAACCTCTGCGCCAGTTCCGGTCAATTTGGACGAAGTCGCGTCAGTGATGCCGGAACGTCTGGAACGGGCGCAGGTGGGAATTCGGTCGTAATGGGGTTGGGACAGTTGAACAGGAGAAAAGGTGTCGGTCCTGACGCATCACACGGCAGGACCTGTTCTGTGACATCAGCTTTCATTTGGTCGAAGTCATTTCCCACGAACTGTAGCGCAATGCGGACGCGATGCCAGCTTGTGAGGTCGCCGCTTATAGTATCCTTCTGGAGGAACAGGCTAGTGGCAACGAAAGTCCCGTTCCCGGCGTCAACCCAAGCGCCGTGCTGCGCTGTGTCCAAGGTTGTGAAGGGATTACTTGCCAGGTCACCTCCATCGGAGGAAAGCCACGTTCCGTCTCGATGAAATGTGAAGAGCGCCGGGAGCGTGCCCCCTGGTATACCGAAGGGGGTAGTATCCAGAGCCAGGTACCAGGTTCCCCAAAGTTCCGCCCCCTGGCCCGGCGGGTCGGATGCCGCCGAATACGGTCCACCACACCCCATAAAGCCCGCCAGAGCAATTATCGCAAAGCAAAAGATGGATTTTCTTGTGATGTTCAGCATATTAATCTAAAGTCCCCCTGATTTGGTATTGTCCTCTGCTCGTTTTTACCAGCCCCACCTAGGAAAGCAATGAGCGGCACCTGATTTTTATCTGATCAAATTTTGGGGCCGCTAACTTACTGAAGACACGAAGGTTTTGGCGGCACCCGGTTGACGGTTGATCTCCTTGTTGCTAGAATTTTGTCACTCTTCCTTTCGGCGACGTGGAGGACGTCGTGGATTCTGAGTTCAAACAGAACTCGATTCTTTCCTTTGGTCCGTTCGAGCTCAACCTTCAATCTCTCGAACTCCGCAAGGCAGGCCTGCCGATCAAGCTGTCTCCGCAAGCCCTCAAGGTACTGGCGGCGCTGGCCCGCCGGCCCGCTGAGCTGGTCACACGCGAAGAAATTCAGAAGCAAGTCTGGGACGGTGATACGTTTGTGGATTTCGAGCAAGGTCTGGCCCATTGCATTTATCAGATTCGGCAGGCGCTTCGAGATGACTCGCGGGCTCCCCGCTACATCGAGACTCTGCCCCGTCGCGGTTACCGATTTCTCCTCCCGACGCAGGATCCGGGACCAATTAAATCGCTTGCTATCCTTCCCCTGGCGAATATTTCTGGTGACGCGGAGCAGGAGTACTTCGCGGATGGGATGACAGACGCCCTGATCACCGAGCTAGGGAAAATCGGCGCCCTTCGGGTCATTTCCCGCCAGTCGGTAATGCAGTTTAAGCGTACAAATAAGACGATCCCCGAGATTGCCCAAAAGTTAAGGGTCGACGCACTCGTGGAAGGGGCAGTGATCCGTAATGCCGATCGTGTCCGGATCACGGTGCAGCTGATCGCGGCAGAGCCCGAGCGCCACTTGTGGGCTGAGGTCTACGAGCGCGACCTGACCGATCTGCTCGAACTGTACCGGGAGGTTGTACGGGCGATTGGTCAACAAATCAAGCTTGTGTTGACGGCACGGGAAGATGCTCGCCTGACTCGCGCCACACGGGTGAATTCCGAGGCCCACGAAGCCTACCTCAGGGGCCGGTACTTCTGGAACAAGAGAACGGGTGGAGGCTTTCTGAAGGCCGTCGATTGTTTCAAGTTGGCGATTGACAAAGACCCGGGCCACGCGCCAGCGTACGCCGGATTGGCTGACTCCTACACGCTGCTCGGGGTTTACGTTGGTCCCCCAAGTGATTTTTTCCCGAAGGCGCAAAGAGCGGCACGAGAGGCGTTGGACCTAGACAGTGAGCTGGCAGAAAGCCATGCGGCGCTCGCCATGATTGGGGGAATTTATCTCTGGTGCTGGGAAAGTGGCATCAAAGGCTTGCAACGGGCTATCGAACTCAACCCGGGATGCTCCACGGCGCGTCACTGGTATGCCGCTTTCCTGGCATTGATGGGGCGAGACGAAGATGGTCTGGACGAAATCAAGTTCGCGAACCGGCTGGATCCACTCTCGCCGCAAATCAATACCCGCTTGGGGGAGCACTACTACTACCTCCACCAATACGACCGTGCAATCGAGCAGTTGGAGAGGACGCTCGAAATGTTCCCGGAATATGCGCCGGCGCATTACAGCCTCGGCCAGATATATATGCAGAAGGAGATGTCTGAGGAAGGCCTCGAAGAGATGCTGGAAGCTGCCGAACTATCAGGCAGCGCGCTGCTGCATGGTCTGGGACGCGCCTATGCCCTTTCAGGCAATCGCGAGGAGGCGCTGCGCGTACTCAACTTGTTGCGGGAACGAGCAGCACACGAGTATGTACCAGCCTCGAAGATGGCCTCTGTGGCAGCCGCCCTTGGGGATGGGGATGCAGCGCTCGATTTAATGGACAGGGCTCTGGAGGATCGTGACTGCTGGCTCCCTGCACTTGCAAAGGAGGGAGCCTTCGGAGCTTTGGCCAACCATCCGCGCTTCCATGAGGCGCTCGACCGGATGAACCTCGCGAGATGGCCCTAGGCAACACATGCTCTGATTTCGCCGGGGCCAGAATTGCGAGTAGCGAGGACCTCCGCCTTTGAGGTTCGCGGTCCTTCCTGAATCTAGAGCCGCAGCAAGTAGCGAGGACCTTCGCCTCTGAGGTCCGCGGTTCTTCCTGCGCTAATCCGCTCCACCAACCAAAACAAACCATCAGGATTTTCCCCTTTGCCCGTGGTCCACTCTAAGTCCACTCAGCTTCGCTGACCGCGGAGATTAAAAACGAACGTTTGCGCCAGCCCCGGGACTCGCCGGCCATCGGGCGCAAGCTATGCGCCGGTGCAGGACACCACGGCGATCAATCGGACGCCAAGCCCGACGACATTCCAAGCTCACTCAGATACGCTGCGCTTTGGAGCCGAGAAAAATTCCTTGACTCTAGAGTCAGCTCCAGGGTTTATCCTTATTTCGTCAGCGAGGTGAAAGATCGATGAGCCAAGAGACAGCATTTATTGGCGAGGTTTCGCGGCGGACGGGCTTGAGCATCCATGCCATCCGGTTTTACGAGGCAGAGGGACTATTGCCGCAAGCTGCCCGCACGGATTCGGGATACCGCCTCTTCTCGTCCCAGGCTGTTGAACAGCTCCAGTTTATTCGCCAGGCCCAGGAGCTTGGTTTCTCGCTCCGTGAGGTGCAGGAATTGCTCGTGTTGAGAGACCGCGACACGAATGCATGTTCGCACGTCAAGTCGCTTGTGGAAGAGAAGCTTGCAGGCGTCCGCGTAAAAGTCCGCGATCTGAAAACTATGGAAAAGGACCTGAAACGCGTTCTCGCCGAATGCAACCGGCAGTTGAAGGGCCATCGGCCGGAAGGCGCGGGACGCTGTCCGGTGCTGGCAAAGCTGGGCCGGAAAAAATAGCGCATGCTTCCCGGCAGACGGACCGCGAAGAGACGCCGTGAACCGAGGGAGCCGCAGATGCAGTCCCCCGGGCGGCTGAACGCTGGCCGAAAAAATGCGATATTCAAAGGAACCAAATGGCGAAAAAGGTGGTTGTTTTTACTCAGCCGGGCTGAATGTTCTGCAACCGGACGAAAGAGTTTCTTTCGCGGAAGGGCGTCGCATTTGAGGAGCGCGATGTGAGCATCGACGAAGCAGCCCTGGACGAACTCCAGAAACGGCGCCTGATGACTACGCCGGTCACCTTTGTTGATGATGAGCCGGTCATAGGGTTTGACGAGGCCAGGCTGGCCCGGCTGCTGGGTATTGTTTAGCAGATTTGGCTTTCGGCGCCCGCTCCTATCGCGGGGAGATGTCGCCAATATTCATCAAATCATGGCAGCTCGGAGCTGCCGGAAAGAAGGTCATACAATGGAAAATCCCATCCAGGTCTTAAGTCTGTGCCCTTCGTGCAGTGAGTGCCCGGCGGTCGAGGTCTTTGGAGACCGGGTCCGGATCGGCGAAGGTGAAAATAGGGTCACTCTGGGCAAGGCAGAATGGAATCAGCTGGTGGAGGCGATTCAAGCCGGAAGACTGGCCGCCCTTGAGTAATTTGTTTTAGAAGACTTTTGGGAGGGATAGCCAGGCGCATCAGGACGGTTGCGTGGCTCGATACGCCTGCAAAGGTTGATGCCGCAGACAGAAATCGGCGCATCGGCCGGCCTTTATGGGGCAGTGGCCTGCTGTTCACTACCCCGGCCTTTGCGCATGTTCTACGGAGCAGGACGGACTCGATGATGGATCAACACCAGAGCGAGCCGGAAACGCGGAAGGCATACACAGCATCGGTGATGGCGATTTTAAGCGCCCTAGGTTCTCTTGCCTGCTGCCTCCCCTTTGCATTTCTTGCCGCCTTCGGCGCCGCCAGTGCAAGTGCGGTGTTTGCAACCCTGCGACCGTGGTTGCTGGTTCTTTCCGCCATTTTGCTCGTCATCGGCTTTGTGCAGCTCTATCGCGGAGGAAAGTCCTGCCGCCGGCGCAGCTATGCCAGCATTGCAGTGTTCTGGATGGCGGTGGCCATTTTTCTCGCCATGCTCTTTTTCCCGCAGGAGGTAGCGGGCCTGCTGGCGGGCCATTTCGCTTTTTGACGGAGTCAAGGGATGAAGAAGGCGCTGATTGTGTTCGCCCTCATCGCCTCGCTCTTCGCGGGGTTTGCGGTTTGGCACGCGTACAGGCCGCGCCAGACGCCCCGCGGACAAGCGCCACTGGAATCCCTCAATTCCCGAAACCTTGGCAATTTCCAGAAGGCGTTCAACAGCTCACCTTCGAGCGTGCGCATGGTGCTGCTGCTTTCACCCACCTGACCGGTATGCCTGCAGGGGGCCTCTGCGACGGAATCCTTGCTCGAAAAGATTCATGACCCCAACCTGCTGGTCCTGGTGGTGTGGGAACCAATTCTGCCAACCGATTGGGAACGCCCGACAACTTCAACGCTGGCCCGCATTCACGGCCCAGAGGTCGTGCAGTTCTGGGACCACGACCACTTGATCGCTCACGAAATTTCCCGCGAACTTGCCGTCGACCCCGCGGGCCCGAAACCCCGCTGCTGCAAGTCAAGGGGAAACTTGTGGGACTTTGCCGGGCTTTACCCGAAGGGAACCCTCTGGCAAGACACGCCTCCCAAAGCTGCATTCGCCGACGGCCCCGTGGCCCGTGTCCAGCCGGGCCTCGCCGATGAGCTGCGCGCCCTGCTGGGCCGGAAGAATTAATCAACGCTTCGACACCCGCGGCAGGCGCATCCACGAAGGGGGCGGCGGAGTCAAGGGAAAGACCTTGGCGCCTTGTTTTGAGTGGCAGCAAGTAGCAAGGACCTCCGCCTTTGAGGTCCGCCGTTTTTCCTACGGTTCGAGACAAGAGCCCCAGATCCCGCAGAGCGGGACGACCTGGGCTATCCCCTCCGGGGCTCCGTGGATATTGACGCGAACCGAATCCCACAGCACACGCCGTGGGCTAAAGTCTTTCGCCCCTTCGGGCCTGTGAGAAACCAGAAAGCGAAGAGCGAGGACCTCCGCCTCTGAGGCCCACGGTTCTTCGCATAAACCGAATCAAGAGCCGCAGACCGAAACCGCGGCGGTCTGCGCTACCCGCTAATGATCGGCCAGGGAAAAGACTTCTTCCACGGGTACATTGAAATACCGGGCAATCTTCATCGCAATTACCACGGAAGGGGTGAAACGTCCCACCTCAATGGTACTGATTGTTTTGCGTGACACCCCTATCGCTTCTGCCAGTTGGGCCTGACTGATTCGATGCTCGGCGCGAAAAACACGCATGCGGTTGCTTAAGATTTCACCCATGGCTAAGCCCTGTCACTGCTTCTGCTGCTGAAACTGAGGCAGAGGTAGGCGATACCCAAAACGCCGAGCATGATGGCCGCCAGGGTCCTGGTATAGAATCTTACCGGCAGATCAATGTGTTCCAGTAGTCCAGGCAGAATAACGAGGGCTGCCAGAGAAATGACCCATGATAGTGACAGTGCCTTGACCATCATCTGATAGATATATCCTTCCTTGACCCAAAGACACTTTATCCGGCGTTTGAGGCTATAGCCTTTCCAGACCGCCAAAACGGTAAGGATCATCGTCCCGATCAACAATATATCCCGCCCTCGTAGGAGTACTTGTCCGAAAAGGGTTTGCGAACCAACAATCAGGAAAGCGACCGCCGCGGCGTTTAACAATGCCACGCATAGGGCCAACAGGGAGATTAGCTGATATACCTGGTCAAGCCGATCTTCTTCGGAAGGAATTGGCTTTGCCATGGACCTCTCCTTTGGAGTAACCAATTTGGGTATCATTATGTCATCTTAAGGTGTCAGATTGATACCCATAGGTTATATATTAGGACGAGCACCCGCAGGTGTCAAGCATAAATCTTCAGCATGGCGGCGGGTGGTCCCGACGCGCTCCTAATAGTGCCTGCGCCATGCGTAAGGGCGAGCTTACCTCGCCACGTGGCGGCATGTGTGTCCCCACATTTTCAAATGTCCTTATCTGTGTTCTCTGTGTCTCTAGAGATTTAACAGAGGGAACACAGAGGGTTTCCGTGAACTCTCTGTTAGGTCTTTCTGCCCACAGAGCGCACAGAGAGAGTTCCTTTGCGCGAGAAGGCGGGGTGATTCCGACGCCGACTCCTTCTAAGTCCACTCAGCGTCGCTGACCGCACGCATTATGAATCAACGAATGTCCCACCCGCCTGGTCGAGCGACTTGGCCCTGATCAAGGAATTCCAGTGAGGAGAGGGGCTGCTTCGCATTTTCGGATTCTGCAAAGGCCAGGTGGAAGGTAAATGAATGTGGAGGGACGCCCGAGGATTGGCAAAATTCTTCCAAGATGGCGAGTCGGAGCTTGAAGTTGGCACAGCGTTGGATTTATTGTGAGTTGAGCGGGCACACCAATCAAATGAATGATCGATGGCAGGAGATCGAGCGGATCTATCACGCGGCGCGGGAGGTGGAGGGGACCGCGCGGGCGGAGTTTCTCGCGAAGGCCTGCGCGAGTGATCCCGATCTGCGGGAAAAAGTTGAATTCCTTCTGGCACAGGCCGATCAGGCGGGGAGCTTTCTGGATTCCCCAGCCATCGAGGTGGCCGCAGAGGCTCTGGCGAAGGACGCGTCCTTGTGGCGAGGGAATAAGAACCTGCCGAAGCCTGGTATCACGGTTTCTCACTATTGCATTCTTGAAACCCTTGGCGGCGGCGGGATGGGCGTCGTCTACAAGGCCGAAGATACCCGGCTCGGCCGCCGGGTTGCCCTCAAGTTTCTGCCGCCCGGCGTTTTGGCGGACCCGAAGGCCCTCGAACGTTTCGAGCGCGAAGCGCGGGTGGCTGCAGCGCTGAACCATCCCAACATCTGCACGATTTACGAAGTTGAAGAGCACGAGGGCCGCCCGTTCATCGTGATGGAGATGATGGAAGGCGCGACGCTGAAACACCTCATCGAGTGCAAATTAATTGGTACCGGGCCGCTACTGGATTGGGCGATTGAAATCGCTGACGCGCTCGACGCCGCTCACCAGAAGGGCATCATCCACCGCGATATCAAGCCGGCGAATATATTTGTCACCACGCGCGGCCAGGCCAAGATCCTGGATTTCGGTCTGGCCAAAGCGACGACACCCGACGCGGCTCCGGTGTCTTCACCGTTGGGCGCACTCACCGTCACCGGCATGACCATGGGCACCGTCGCTTACATGAGCCCCGAGCAGGCACGCGGCGAGCAACTGGACCAGCGCACGGACCTTTTCAGCCTCGGCGCCGTGCTCTACGAGATGGCCACCGGCAGGCCGGCTTTCAGTGGCGAAACCACGGCGGTGATCTTTGCGCAGATTCTGAAGGAAAACCCACCCCCGCCCAGCAGCCTGAATCCGGCTTTGCCGGCGAAACTGGAAGAGATCATCACCAGGTGCCTTGAAAAGGGCCGCGACCTTCGCTACCAGGATGCCGCAGATCTCTGCGCCGATTTGAAACGCCTGAAACGCGAGACAAGTTCAGGGCGCTCGGCAGCTGTAGTGGCGGGTTTATCCCGCCATAGTGGAAGTGGCAGCGTCAAGCCGCCGCTACAGGCTGACGGCCAATCCACTTCCGATTCGCAAATGGTCAGTGCACTGGTGAGGCGCCACTGGGGCAAGGTGGTCGCTACGGGATTGCTCTTTTCTGCGCTCCTGATTGTGGGCGGTTATACTGTCTATCGCATGGTGCGGCCGGTGGCGCCGCCGCCCCCGCCTTCAACCGCCGGGCTGCAATTCACCCAGCTCACCACCAGCGGCACGGCACGCGAGGCCGCCATTTCCCCTGACGGCCGCTACGTAGCCTACGTCGAGCAGGACGCTGGTGGTCAGAGCCTGTGGTTGCGTCAGGTCGCCACCGGCAGCACCGTCAAGATTGTTCCGCCCGCTACCGGCGTTGAATTCAACTCTCCTGTGTTCACTCCTGATGGCAATTACATCGACTATCTCCATGTGGTGGCGGGCAGTAACGAAACCGCTATCCTCTACCAGGTGCCGGCGCTGGGCGGGCCTTCAACCAGACTGCTGGCGCACGTGGACAGCGCCGTTGCGTTCTCTCCTAACGGCAAACAAATGACGTTTGTGCGACGCCTACCCACGAACGGAGAAACCCAGCTTGTGATTGCCAATGCGGACGGCTCAAATGCCCGCACTCTGGCAACAGCGAAGTCTCCGAAACGATTCACTCTTGACGTCGAGGGCGGCCCTGCCTGGTCGCCGGATGGCAAAGTGATCGCCGTAAGCGCTCGAACACTAACGCCCTGGGAATACTATCCAGTCGCTGTGGATGTCTCGACGGGACGGATAGAAGAGATTGGCGCGAAACGCTGGTTCTATTCCTTTCAGTTGGCCTGGCTGCCGGATGGCAAGGGGCTGCTGATGATTGGGAGTGAATTTACCACTCCTTGGCGGTACCAGGTGTGGCAGGTGTCTTATCCGGAGGGAAAAGTCAGCAGGGTCACCAATGACCTGAATGCCTACCATGAAGTCAGCGTGACGGGTGACGGCGCCGCGCTTGCGAGCGTTCAGACCCGAACGGTTTCAAACATCTGGGTGGCGCGGAAAGGAGACTGGAACCATCCGTATCAGGTCACCCACGGCCTCTCAAGTGTGGACGGAAGGTGGGGCGTCTCGTGGGCCGGCGACGGCAGGATTGTTTATACTTCGAACACCAATGCGAACACCTCGCTATGGCGGGTGAACCCCGCGGATGGCGAGGCCCGGAAGCTGGTCCAAACGGAATTCTTGGATGCCCAACCGTCGGTTTGCGGCGGTTCAAAGTACGTGACCTTCATCACAGGTTCGGCGGCCGGCGAGCCCCACATCTATCGTTCGGACGCAGACGGCGGCGGCCTGAAGCGACTCACGAGCGGCGCGTATGATGTGCGGCCGGCGTGCTCGCCGGACGGCAAGTGGATCGTTTATTGTTCCCTGACCTCCGGCAGACTCAACCTCTGGAAGATTTCGATTGACGGCGGCAAGCCGGTCCAGTTGACTGATGCGGCAGCCGCCCGCAACCCGTCAGTCTCTCAGGACGGGAAGTGGATTGTCTGCCTCTACAAGCAAAGTCCCCAAACACCAGACGAGTTTGCCATCCTGCCGTTTGAGCGAGGCAAGCCGGTGAAAACGTATCAGATGCCTCTAACAGGAACCTTTGGTGGCTTTCTGTGGGCCAGGTGGATACCCGGTGGACGCGCCTTCGCCTACGCGGTGGATAAGGACGGCGTGACAAATATCGTGGAACAGGCCATCGCAGGCGGTCCGCCCAGGCAACTGACGCATTACACTTCCGGCCACATCTTTTCGTTGGCTGTCTCGCACGAGGGTGAACTGGCAATCGCCCGCGGCACCGAATCGAGCGACGTGGTGCTGATCAGGAATTTCCATTGAAGAAGGGGAGGGCTTCCCTTGATGGCGTGTGGCCTGGATGCTCGGCTAGAATTGTCTGCTAGGGCGCGAACGGGCACATATATCAACGTTAGGGGGCACGGCTTCAGCCTTGTGCGCGGCTGCACTTGTCTGTATGCAAGTTCCATATCGACTACTGCGAGCAGACATCTCCTTCTTTGTGTTCCAGCCTCTCCCTCAGTTCCTTTGTGCGCTCGCGCGTCAATTCCGCCAACTCAAGCGGGCGGCATACCACACGCGACGATCCCCCATTGTGTCGTGTATAGGGTCCCCATTAGATCCGTCTGAAGCGAAGGTATCCACCCCATCATCCCCTCGCCTGAAGGATGGGGCGAGGAGGCATTGTTAACCAACACCGAAAGTGGACCGTATGTTGATTCAGCGAACTCAATCAACTGCCTGGCCTGCAACTCATCCGCTACGTTCGCGAGACAGAAAGCGGCCCGCCCACCACGTTCTTCAATTAGGCGAACCGTGTCTTGGCCTCCCACCTCATTGATATCTGACACAACCACGGCAGCTCGGCCGGCTGCGAAGCGGGAAGCTATGGCGCGGCCACAACCCGATCCCCCAGACCCTGTGACGATGACCACACGAGGCCGTTCAACCATTCGGTAATTATAACGAATCGGACCACGATAAATTCACGACAGAGAAATTCTCCAGCCTTGACTCCTATAGGGTGCGGATTCGCACAGGAAGGGGCCGGTTCATAGTTCAGTGGCGTAGGCGCCCGCCTTATAATGCCTGCGATCTCGCGAAGCGAGGCTCTCCTGCGTGAGTTCATGGCAACTGATCCACAGCAATGATCGAGGCGTCCTGCGAAAAGTGAAATTTCCAGCTTGACCATTGCTGCTCGGCACAACAGCGCTCCATTTGTCGCACCCCGCACCATTCTAACCCCACTCAGCTTCGCTGGGCGCAGACATTAAACATCAGACACCACATTACAGGCCATTAGTAGAATTAGCTGGCCTGCACGTGCTAAATTCAACCAACACAGTTTTACCCGGGAGGGCGAACTGGATGCTGACGGACAAAGAAGCTCGCGAATTTGCATCCGAATGGGTGCAGGCGTGGAATGCTCACGATCTTAACGCCATTCTTTCTCATTACGCACCTGAGGTTGTCCTGACGTCGCCCGTAGCCGTAGAGATACTGGAGGACCCATCCGGGACCGTCACCGGCAAGGAGGCCTTGCGCAATTACTTCCGGCGAGGGCTTGAAGTGTATCCGAACCTGACCTTCGAACTGCTGGACGTGCTGCGGGGACATTCCAGCGTGGTCCTCTATTACATTAATCAGAAGGGCACGAAGACAGCCGAGTATATGGAATTAGATGCGAATCGCAAAGTTGTGAGGGTGGTGGCCAATTACAGCATCGCCAGCCAGACTTTGCCATAAACCACAAATCATCACTTTCCCGTTGGCTGGCGCAGGCGCTCGCCTTGTGGTGCATGCGAAAACGTCGATCATAGTCCACGACAGCAACGACCTCTTCGTGCCTTCTTCGTTACGAAACATTTCGCACAGAGAGCAAAGAGTAACTCCGCGAATTCTGTGTTGGTTTTTCCCGGGCCACAGACCACAACGAGATGGACGGTTGCGCAGGGCCGTCGTGTAAGACTGCGGCCTTTGAATTAATGGAAAGGTCGAAGAGTTGTGCGCCAAGCGCCAGCACAAACGTGTTATGCTTCAGCGCATGAATCCGCGAAAGATTGCAATTTCACTTTTTCTTCTCGGTTGGATCGCGGCGCCGCTTGCGGCCCGTGTGGTGCGGGTTGAAGTCGTCTCGCGCACCGACGTCGCCGGCGCCAAATTGTTCGGCACGGCCGGCCCTTACGAACGCATCACGGGAAAAGTTTATTTCTCCGTCCCAGTTGCCAATCCTCACAACCGCCGCATCGTGGACCTTTCGAACGCGGTTAACCTGAAAGACGGCCGGGTCGAGTTTTCCTCCGATTTTATCGCCGTCCGTCCGAAGGACTTGAGCAAAGGCAACGGCGCCATGCTGTTGGAAGTTCCAAACCGGGGGCGCGCGTTTATCATCGCGCTGGTGGATAGCGGTGACCCGGACCTCGCGCACGATGTGGGTGATGCGTGGCTGCTGCGCCATGGCTTCACCATCGTATCGCTCGGCTGGCAGTGGGACGTTTCGGCTGGCCTCCGCCTTTACGCTCCAATCGCAAAGGACCACGGCAAGATCATCACCGGCCTGCTGCGCGGCGACCTGACGCCCTCGCACGCGATGGATGAAATCCCGCTGGGCCACCTGATGGGAGACCGCCTCGGCGGAACGGAATACCCTGTGGCCGCACCTGGCGACTCGCGTAACACTCTCACGGTGCGCGACTCGCGCGAAGCCCCTCGCACGGTGATTCCCCGTTCAAAGTGGCAGTTCGCGCACACGGTAAACGGAAACCTCGAGCCCAGCGACCGCTTTATCCATCTCGATGGCGGATTCCAGCCCGGCAGGATTTACGAATTCGTATACGTGGTGAAAGACCCGGTGGTGGCCGGCCTGGGCTTTGCGGCAGTGCGCGATTTCGCTAGCTACGCGAAGCACGCGAAAGGCGCTCTGCTTGCTGCGCAGCGGGTTTATGGCGAGGGCATTTCGCAGAACGGCCGCTTCCTGCGCAACTTTCTCTACGATGGCTTCAACGCCGATGAGGATGGCCGCATGGCGCTCGACGGCATATTGGCTCACGTGGCGGGAGCGGGCCGCGGCAGCTTCAACTATCGCTTTGCGCAGCCCTCGCGCGACGCACAGCCGATGTCGTCAATCTTCTTCCCGACGGATATTTTCCCTTTCACCGGCTTGCCTGAAACCGATCCCGTAACGGGCCGGCGCGAGGGCCTGCTTGACCGCGCAACGGCCGAACATGTGTTGCCCAAAATCTTCTTCTCCAACACGTCCTACGAATACTGGGGGCGCGCCGCGGCGCTGATTCACATCTCGCCCGACGGCA
>OBLQ010000617.1_pt1 | contig 13684 bp, 8 predicted proteins | sample 1519881 | NCBI WGS metagenome assembly OBLQ01 (sample SAMN01911456, study PRJEB22533) | soil metagenome | biome: Soil | place: Malaysia | collected 2012-04-30 | depth DG_metagenome m | reverse complement strand
GCCTCCACCGAAGCCGCCGCCGCGCGGGCCACCGCCACCGGTGCGCTCGCGCTCCTGCGCCTCGTTCACCTTGATGGTACGGCCGTCGAGTTCCTGGCCGTCCATCGCTGCCATCGCATCCATCGCGTCCTTGGGATTCGCGAAGGAGACGAAACCAAACCCGCGGGAGCGGTCAGTCTCGCGATCCTTGATCACCTTCGCTTCCAGAACCTCACCAAACTTTTCAAACGCGCGCCGGAGCCCCTCGTCGGTGGTGTTCCAGCTCAAGCTTCCAACAAACAGTTTCTTAGACACGATACGTTCTCCTTTAACGGTTCCCGCGATGCGATAGGCTCCCAATCAAACACGCTAAACCAAAAGCCGACGAGAATCTCCCGCACCATCGGACACACTACCGGGGAGCATACTTCATACCCGGTAGGTCGTCCACAAGGCATTTATTGACCGGTATTGCAGCGTTTAACGGGAGCGTTCGAGGTACCGGGTGGGGTACCGGCCGGTGAAGCAGGCACGGCAAAAGTCGCCGGGGTCCCCGAACTCACGGGTCACGGTGTCGAGCCCCTCGTGGGAGATGTAGGCCAGGGAGTCGGCGCCGATCCCCCGGGCGATTTCCTCGACGTTCTGGTGGGCCGCCACCAGCTCGGTCTTCTCGGGCGTGTCGATTCCGTAGTAGCAGCAGCCGATGATGGGCGGCGACGCAATACGCACGTGTACTTCGATCGAGCGCGGGTCGACATCCGCCTCGCGGGCGGCGTCGCGCACCATGCCGATCAGGCTGCGCAGCGTCGTGGAGCGCACCAGCGAGTCATCCACGATCACAAACTTGCGGTACTGCCGCAACAGCGACTGCATCACCGTAAACTTGAGGCGCACCAGATCTTCGCGGTTGGACTGGCCGGCGATCTGAAAGGTGCGCGGGATGTACGGGTTACGCACCAGCAGTTCGCGCAGCGGAAGCCCGCTCTCGCTGGCATAGCCGCTGGCGGCGTAGCGCCCGGAATCGGGCACCGGCACCACGGCGGCGTCGCTCACGGGGTGTTCGGTTGCCAGGCGCCGCCCCAGAAGATGGCGGAAGTGGCCGACTTCTTTGGAGTCCGTGAACACGCGGCTGTCCGGCCGCGCAAAGTAGATGGCCTCGAAGACGCACTGCTGGCGCGGCTGGTGCGTGGGTACGGCCTGGAAGTGCTCGCGTCCACCGTGAATGTCGAGCTTGATCACTTCGCCGGGATACACCTCGCGCTCGATTTCGGCGTCGGGCTCGTGGAACGCGCACGATTCGGATGCGAACACTACCGCATCCCGCCACTTCCCGAAATACAGGGGACGGAACCCGTGGGGATCGCGGTAGAGGTAGAGCTCGGTGAGCGTCATGAGACAGCCTGAGTACGCGCCCGGCGTCGATTCCATCATGCGGCGGATGCCGGCCACCAGGTCGCCACCCTGATCGCGCGCGCCATGCAGGATCTTCTTGAGAATCACTTCGCCGTCGTTGCCGGACAGCATCACCGTGCCGGCCTTCTCCAGGCGGCGGATCTCTTCCTCCAGCAGGGGAAGGTCGCCGTTGGTGGCATTGGAGTAGAATCCGTCGAGCAGGGTCATCCAGTGCGGCTGCGCGGAGATGGCGTCGGTGCCGCCCGCCGTGGCGTAACGCGTCTGTGCAATGGCGATCAGCGGGCGCGTGTCCGAAAAGTGGTCACGCCGCTCCCGGGTGAACACCTGCGACACCAGGCCGCGATCCTTGAAGTGGGAGAACTTGTGCCCGTTGCTGTAGGTACAGCCGAAGTTCTCCTGGCCACGGTGCTGCAGGTTGAAGCCCTGCAGCCCGAAGAACTTTTCCAGCCCCGGATCCCATTCCGGGGCGCAATAGCCGAGAATTCCGCACATGAGGTATCGATCGGGTTGAAACGAGAAAACGGCCGGCGGCATCCCGCGCACGCGTGCCGTGCGGCGACTTGACGGCCCATCCGGGCAGTGTTATTTAAGCTGAGCGCGGCCTGAAGATAGGTTCAAGCCGCCGCTCCGGCAAATCCCGGCGCCGAGGAACCTAACACAACCACCCTTCCATGAAACACGTTTTCTCACACCCATCCCGGGCCGCCTGACGTGCGCCTCCGCCGCATTGTCATCGTGTGCCCCGTTCTGGTGCTGGCCCTGGTGGCCGGTGCCGCGCCCGCGCACGCCCAGAATACGGGCACGCTGGCCGGGCATGTTCGGGACGCAAAGACCGGTGATCCCCTGACCTTCTGTAATGTGGTGGTGGTGAAAATGGGTGGCACCATGACCGACATGCGCGGTGACTTTCTCCTGCACGGTCTTCCGGTTGGCAGCTACCACATCGTGATTTCGCGCATCGGGCACAGGAGCTTCGAAACCGACGTCACGTTGAGCGCCGGAGACACCACCCGGGTGGACGCGGCGCTCGTGCCGGCTCCCGTGCACGTGGACCCGGTGGTGGTGACGGCCACCCGCGTCGAACAGACGGTGCGCATGGCCCCCGCCAGCGTCGCGGTGGTGGACCAGACCGACATCGACAACCGGCAGCCGGCCACCTTCGATCAGGCCATCGACGCCGTGGGCGGACTCAATGTGTACCGCAGCACGGGCATCTCGGTGCAGTCGATGCAGATTCGCGGAAGTTCGGACGTGGCCGGCGGCGGCGTGGGCAACCGCGTGCTGCTGCTGGTGGACGGACGCCCGGCGCTGACGTCGGATTCGGGCGGCGCTTTCTGGAGTCTGGTGCCCACGCAGTTCGTGGATCATGTCGAAATCGTCAAGGGCGCCTTTTCCAGCCTGTACGGGTCGACCGCCATGGGCGGTGTGGTCAATGTGATCACGCGCAAACCGGGAAAGGAAACCGTCGCGCGTCTCGACATGAAGCTGGGATTCTTCGAACAGCCCTCGCCGCAGTATCGCTACACCAACAGCACGCCGTTGCAGAGCGAGGTCACCGCCGACCTGTCGGGTCCGCTCGGCCATTCGAAGCGCGACCTGCGCTACCTGCTGAGCGCCAGCCGCAAGTCGTCGGACGGATTCAGCGAGAACACCGCGTATACGTTCTACGATCTGTACGGCAAGCTCATGTTCAACATCAATGCCCAGCGCACACTGGAACTGACGCTGGGCGGCGGGCACGCCAATAATGACTACCCGCACGTGTGGCTGGACGCCAATCATCCGCTTCAGGTTCGCGACTCGTACAGGGACGACAGGCAACAGAAGGACTACGCCAGCGCCGACCTGCACTACACCGCGCTCAACGGCGATCACACGCGTCTCTCGACGCGCATGTACTACTACCATCACGAACAGAACACGCAGTTCAACCAGACGGAATCGATTTCGGGGATTCCGGAAGGGTTGACGACGCAGATTCTCGGCGACAAGGTAGGGTTCATCACCCAGGTGGACCGGCGGCTGGCCGGATGGAACCGCCTGGTGGCGGGCGTGGATGTCCAGGTTGACTACGTGCAGTCGTCACCCGACACCATTCTCTATGGAGATCATCAGATCAACAACTACGCCGTGTTTGCGCAGGACGACATCAATCTCTCGAAGACGGTGACCACCACGCTGGGCGTTCGCTACGACTGGAATCATCTGGTGGGAGGGGAGACGCTGGAACAGCTCAGTCCCAAGGTGGCGCTGGTGTGGTCGCCGACGAAGACGTTCGCGCTGCGCACCCTGTTTGCGCAGGCGTTTCGCGCGCCCACCATCGCGGAGCGGTTTCTGCAGCGCGAACTGGGCGGCGACATCCTGTTCATTCCCAACCCGAACCTCGGCGCCGAACACATCGTCGACTCCGAGGAAATCGGCGTGCACTGGACTCCGCATCCCATGCTGGGCCTGGATGTCGCCGGCTTCAATTACCACTACGAGGACATGATCTACTGGGTCGACATCTCGAAGGAGCTGGGTGTGTCCGAGTCAGTCTATCAGGTGCGCAACCTCAACTCCGCGGACATGGCCGGCGTGGAGACCACCGTCACTTCGACGTTCGATGCACTTTCGCTCTCCGCCAACTACACGTTCCTGGATGCACGCGACCAGTCACCAGGTCGTACCGACGACATTCTTGCGTACCGGCCGCGGCACACCGCCAACTTCGGCGCAGATCTGGGGCTGGGGCGCTGGCAGCTTCACGGCGACGCGCGCTACCGCAGCAAGATCGAGGAAGTGTTCCTGTTCGAAAAATCGCTGCCCGCCGCCTACTGGGTCTTCAATGCCAACGCGCAATATCACATCAACCGCACCATGACGGCGTCGGTGAAGGTGAACAACATCTTCGACCGGGCGTACGAGGAGCTTGCCCGCTATCGCATGCCCGGACGCAACTGGATGTTCGGGCTCTCATTCCGTTTCTGAGTCCTCGCGGGCGTTCGCCAGTGCAAAGCGCCCCGGCGCGAGGTCGCACCGGGGCGCTGTTCACGTCTCGAATCGGATAAGGCGCGACTACTTCAGCATGACGATCTTCCGGACCTCCTCATAGCGGCCGGCAATCATCCGCACGAAGTAGATACCCGAGCTGGCGGTGCGTCCCGAGTTGTCGCGTCCGTTCCAGGTGGCGTGGTGCTGCCCCGCGGGCATGGTCCCGTCCACCAGGCGTCTTACGAGAGCGCCGCGCACGTCGTAAATCGCGATCTGCACTCTTTCTGACGACGCCAGTGAGAAATCCACCGTTGTTTCCGGATTGAACGGGTTGGGATGGATCGATGCGAGCTCGGTCCGCGACGGAACCACCGGGTCTCCACCGCTCGTCAGGAGCGGTGCCGGAGGATCCACCATTCCCACGGCCGGCATGTTGACCCGGTCTCCCAGCGCAAAGATGTTGGAAACCAGGAAGTCCACGCCGTCCTGATTGAGGAAATGGATCCCCACCGGGCCGTCGGTCACCGTCTTGGACAGGGCTCCGTCGGTGCCATCCTGCAGCGACTGGTTTTCGGCGTAGGCCCGGATCAGCGCCATCGCGTCGGCGTCGAAGAACAGTGCCGCGTCGAATTGCTGGTCGCCGTTCACATCCACTATCAGACGCTGCGTCGGCCGCGCGACAAAGGCGGTATTCCCCAGGAATATCTCCTTCATGTCGAGCCTGGCCGCATCCACGACGTCCGAGCCCGGCACGATCACGACAAAGCGATCGGCGGTGTTCTCCAGGGATGTGCCGTCCACCGCAAAGCCCGTCGAAGCGAACGCACCGCTCGAGTGATCGTGCGGCACCTGCACGCAGACGGTGTCGGCGGCCGTGTTGCCGGACGCATCCGTCGCCGTGTAGATGATGGAGTAGGTCCGGCCGTCGCCGCCGCCCTGCCGTTCGGAGCGCAGGTCATAGCACAGGTCGGGCGTGCCGGTGGCGTCGTTCTGGATGTCGTCCACGGTGTTCCCATCGCCCTTCGCGTTGTCCGGTTCACTCGACGTGATGCCGGTGAGCACGAAGGTCGGGTTGGGATCGCAGATATCGGTCACGGTCACGTCGGCACACACCTCGACCAGCTTGTGGTTGGGCGGCCACAGCACGTCGCGGTCCAGCACCACGGTGATTACGGGTGGCTTCGTATCCTGGACGGTCAGCTTCGCCTCACAGGTCGACACGTTATGGGAGTCGTCCTCGGCGGTGAACGTCACGGTTGTCTCGCCATCCGGGAAGCACGTGGGAGCGTCGTTTGACAGCGTCGGTGTGTCGTCGCAGGTGTCCGTGGCCTTGAAGCCAGCCAGCCAGCCCGCGAGATCGGCCTTCGCAACTCCACAGTGGCTGGAACATTCCACCACCGTATCCACCGGGCAGTACGTGATGAGCGGCGGGACCGTGTCCACCACCGTTACATCTGCGCTGCACGAGGCGGAATTGCCGGCATCGTCGCGCGCGGTGAAGGTCACGGATGTCGTGCCGTCGGGAAAGAAAGACGGCGCATTGTTGGTGATGGTCGGCGTGGTGTCACAGTTGTCCGATGCGGACACTCCGTTGAGGAACGCCGCGATGGCGGCATTGCTCGCCGATGTTCCGCCCGTTTCCGCGCATTGCACCACGATGTTGCCCGGACACGTGATGATGGGCGGTGTGCTCTCGAGCGGGATGAAGTCGAAATAGTAATCAAGGTCGGCGGGGTCCGCGCTGTTGTCGCTCCACACGGTATACGCGACGCAGCTGGTCGCCGCCACGCCGATGTATTCGAGGAAGTTGTTGCCCGTGCGGCTGCCGTTGGCCGTGGACTGATCGGATGGATTGTCCGACACCCTGGTATTGGCGCCGAAGCTCGTGCCGCCGTTCGTGCTCAGCGCGTGATACACGTTGACCTTCTGGTTGGCGGCGTCATCGCGAGCGTCGTAGAAGACCACGCTCAGATTTCCGCTCGAATCATCCAGATCGCACCAGGGCAGGAACTGGCTGCGCGAGGTGGCGTCGTCGTTCACCTTGACGGCCGAGCTCCAGTTCGATCCGCCGTCATCGGAGGTCCGGCAGAAGATGTCGGTGTCGGGTGAGGTGCCGTTCATGTACACGCAATACAGCCGGCCGTTGTGCGCACCGCCGCTGCGGTCGACATCCAGGTTTCCCATCGGTCCCACGCCGCGGTCGGGCTGGGGCGGAATGGTGATGTCGAGACCCGAGAAGGCGACGGTGGAGATCAGGTGATCGGTACCCCAGGTCACGCCGCCGTCCGTGGACCGGTCGACCAGCAACTCGGCGTCACCGAAGTCGTGCCAGGCCACGTACACTTCGCCGTTGGGCCCGACGGCGGGATCGGCGCCGAGCGCGCGATCGATGCCTGCGATGGCGTCGTCCGCGATGATGAGCGGCGCGGACCAGGTGTTGCCGCCGTCTGTGCTGCGCGAAACCACAATGCGCTGGTCGGTGCTCGCGCCTTCGGTTGCGTTCTGTGTCCACGCAATGTAGACGTTCTGCTGATTGGCGTTCACATTGTCGCGGCCCGTGGCCAGCATCCACTTGTCGTTGCCCGGCAGCGTGCCGATCGAGTTCTGGGTCGAGAGCGTGCGGAATGTGCCATACGACTGGCCGCCGTTGGTGCTCTTGCACACAACCACGCTCTCGCGCTTCGTTGCTCCGGAGAAGTCACTGACGCCGTAGCCGACATAGACGTTGCCGTTGGCATCGAAAGCAACGGTCGGATCGAAACGAAATGTACTGGTGAAACCGTCATCGGCATTGCCCAGCGCCACGCGCGTCCACGTCTGTCCTCCGTCGGTGGAGTAGAACGTGTCCATGGTGGAGAAACCGCCGGCAGCGTGTCCGACGATCACCAGGTTCTGCGAATTGGTCGGGTTGACGCCGATCGTTACCTCCGATTGGTTTCCCGATAGATTGCTCACCACCACGTCGCTGCCCAGCACAAGATTGCTGGATGTCTCTGAACTGCTAAGCAACTGTGACTGATCGAAAAACAACGGCAGAGACGTTGCGGGCGGCGTGTCTTCGTCACTCGCGAGCAACGCCGTCGGGATCGCGAGCAGGAATACTCCGATCAGGAATGATATGCGTTTTTTCATCTCAATCTCCTTGAGATGGAGGCGAACTGCGATGGGTGAAACAGGTTGCGGCGATTGCGGCAGGGTGCGCGACGCGGGCGCCGAGCATGGATGATCTTCATAGCGCACCCCGCGAGGTTGCAGCTAATCAAACCACTGCGATCCGGGACGCCTGGGAGAATCGGGAAGGGGCGTTCCGAGTAGGCGCGAATTGTACTCCCCGGCGGCACATGATTTCCAGAGGTGTTTGCGGTCGCGGACGGGGTGGCCTGCATGTTGACAGCCGGCCGGGAGATGATCATGCTTTCAACATGAGAACGTGGATACTGGCCATCCTGCTGCTGACCTCCTGCAACATCACGTCACCATCATCGGGCCAGGAGAAAGAGGTGCGCATTTCCGTTGATCGCTCCTCGTATTCCATGGGGGACACGATCGTGGTCGACGTGCACAACGGGCTGGATTCGCTGCTTACGACCCATGACCATCAGTCCTTCTGCTCGATCGCGCGCCTCGACAGGGCCACCCCGGTCGGATGGGATGATGCCGGCCCGTGCAATTCGCTGGCGCCGACGCGACAGGTATCCATCGCCTCGGGCGAGTCGAATTCCTTCCGCCTTCCGGTGGTCGCCAGCCCCGATGCGTATCCGGCCGTGACGCAGACAGGAACGTACCGCTGGGAGTTCATCTACTCGGTAGGTCCGCACTTTTCATTCAGCCGTTCCGCCCACGTCTTGTCCGGCACATTTGTTGTGCAGTAACGACGCGCGCGATGTGCCGGGCAGGAAGTTCCCCGACGGCATTCGTTACCGGCAGCGCGGCGTTTTCTGCCGCGTGAAGAGCGGGGTGATGGCGGACCCGTTCCGGCCCGCCACGTCTCTCTGGCATGTTAGTTGCGCCCCCTGCTGCATTCTTCCATGCGGGGAGGGCCGGAAGACAACCGGGCAATCGCCCGCTTTTCCATGGAGGAAACCACAGTGGCTGAAGCAACTCTGAACGGTTCTGAAATCTGCTCGCGGCTCGACCAGCTGGCCGCATCGGGCGCCAACTTCGACCAGTTGCTGGCGGGTGCAGTCGACTTTCTGCACAACGCGCATGCCGACTTTCACTGGACGGGCGTGTACGAGCTGTTTCCCGACAACGTGCTCAGGCTGGGTCCGTTCATCGGTGCGCCCACCGATCACGTGTTCATCTCCGTGGGACGCGGCGTATGCGGCAGCGCCGTGGCCGAGCGGCGCGACAAGAACGTGCCCGACGTGTCCAAGGAGCCCAACTATCTGGCGTGCTCGAGCTCGACACGCTCCGAGCTGGTGGTGCTGATCCGCGACGGCGAGAAGATCTTCGCGCAGATCGACATCGATTCACACGAGGTCGATGCCTTCGATGCGCGCACCGAGACGGAAGTGAAAAAAGTGGCCGACTGGCTGGCGCGCGCCTACGCAAAACGACAGCGCGCGGACAGCTGACCCCGATTCCATCCGCCCCACCATGAGCAAGAAAACCGGCATTCTCGAAGTCGACTCGGTGGAAACCCTGCGCCGCCGGGTGGATGAGCTGGAACGCTGGTTCCGAACCCAGGACCGCCAGATTATCTTCCTGGAGCGCGAACGCCAGAAGCTGGCCGCGCTCGTCAAACACACCGACGCTGGATTCATCGTCCTCGACACGCAATTGAACGTGCGCTGGATGAACAATGTGTGTCGCGACTGGTTCGGCGCGAAGGAAGGCATGACGCACGAGGTCATGCGCTGCGGCGAACTCATGTGCGGGGCCTGCGAGGGATGCGACGATTGCCCGGTTGCGCGCACCATCCTGACCGGGACCGTTTCCCACCAGGAGCTGCGGCTGGAGGTCGATGGTTCCACACGACACATCTACGCCACCAGCATGCCCATCAAGTCGCACGACAACCGCGTGGATGAAGCCATGCTGATGCTGCAGGACCTCACCGATCTCGAGGTGCTGCGGCGTTCCAAGGAACAGGCCGAATCGGCCAACCGCGCCAAGGGCGAGTTTCTCGCCAACATGAGCCACGAAGTGCGCACGCCCATGACCGGTGTGCTGGGCATGACGGGACTGCTGCTCGATACCCATCTTTCCGAGGAGCAGCGCGAATATGTCCGCATCATCCAGACTTCGGGGGAGGCGCTGCTCACCATCATCAACGACATTCTCGATTTTTCCCGCATCGAAGCCGGGCGAATGGTCATCGATCCGATTCCCTTCGATCTGAACAATGCCATCGATGAAGTGGTGACGCTGGTGGGCGAGAAAGCGGCGAAGAAGGGGATCGAGCTGATCGTGCGCTATGCGCCCGGCGTTCCCCGGCGCGTGGTGGCGGACGCGGGACGCGTGCGCCAGGTGCTTCTCAATCTCGTGGGCAACGCCATCAAGTTCACCGACAGCGGGCATGTGATGGTGAACGTGGAACGTATGGACAAGGGCGGGCCGCTGGCGACAATCCGTGTCGCCGTGGAGGACTCGGGCATCGGCATCGAAGCCGACAAACTCGACAGTGTGTTCGAGAAGTTCACGCAGGCCGACGGCTCGATTACGCGCCGGTATGGTGGCACCGGACTGGGTCTCTCCATTTCCAAGCAACTGGTGGAACTGATGGACGGAAAACTCACGGTTCAGAGCACACTCGGCCGCGGTTCCACCTTTGCCTTCACGCTCACCATGCCGGTGTGTGAAGACGAACCCGTATTTGCTCCGTCACTGGCGGATCTGACCGGTGTGCGCATGCTGGTGCTGCACCACCATGACAAGGTGCGGTCGGTGCTGAAGGAACAGCTCGAAGCCTGGGGTGCGCGCGTGGACGGCGTGGCCAACGGCAACGGCGCGCTGACCGGGTTGCGCGCCGCCGCGGACGCGGGCGATCCGTATCACATCGCCATCGTAGCCGACGACGTTGAGGATCTTCCCGTGGAGGCACTGGCGCTGGCCGTGAAGAGCGACGCCGCCACCTCCGGGTTGTGTCTGGTGATGCTGACCTCACTGGGCGCGCAGGGCGACGCGGAGCGTCTGCGCGCGGTGGGCTTCGATGCGTACCTCACGCGGCCCACGCGCCCGTCGCAGCTGGCCAGCGTGATCTCCGCGGTGTGGAGCGTCAAGCAGCACGGCGTGCGCGAAGTCTTCGTGACGCGCTACACGCTCGACGAAGCCCGCTCCCGAGACAAGAAGACGGACTAGTCACCAGTTTCGTGGGCGGTCGCGCGTCGCTCTTTGCTCCTGCTGCACGCGCGGATCTCAATTCTGAAATCATTACGCGCGCGCAGAAGTCGCTTCAGAGCGACGCGCTCCCGCCCCGCATAGTCAACTACGCTCGCACACGCTCGCTTACCATTCTATGTAATTGGGGGAGTCGCGCTGGTGCGCGACACAAAAGCGTTCGCAAGCCTGCCGGCTTTCCGGTGTGACCGCGCTCCGGTGGTGCAGCAGACAACGCTCGTGATGGCACCTCGTATCCCGATGTCGCGCGGTCGCGCGACTCACCAAAATATTTTATTGGGAGAGATCGAAGTCGAGAGCGAGCGGATGCGAGCGTGATTGCAACTGAAGGGCGGGAGCAGGTCCGGTCGAAGCGACTTCTATGAGCGCGTACCAATTTCAGTATTGTGATCCGCGCGCATAGCAGGAGCGAGAACGGAGCCTGCGATCGCCCAACAAAGAAATGCCCGCGTCACAGAAGCAATTGAAGATGAACTAGTGCACCACTTCGGTGCCGTTCTGCTTGTACACCACGCCGTCCTTCATCACGAATTTCACGTCCTGCAGCAGCTTGATGTCCTGCAGCGGATCGCCGTCCACCGCCACCAGGTCCGCAATCTTGCCCTTTTCCACCGTGCCCAGATCCTTTTCGTGGCGCAGCAGTTTTGCGCCGGCGATGGTTCCCGCCTTGATGGCCTCCATGGGCGGCATGCCGTACTTGACCATCAATTCGAACTCGCGCGCGTTCTGGCCGTGATGTGACACGCCGCTGTCGGTGCCCATCGCGATGGGAACGCCCACCTTGTAGGCGTGGCGGAAGGTCTGCTCGATCTGTGCGCCCACCGTGAGCGCCTTGGGACGCACGATCTCGGGCAACGCGCCGGGCGTTTGCGCCATCTCGACCACGGTGGCTCCCGCGAGCAGCGTGGGCACGTACACGATGCCCTTCTTCTTCATGAGCGTCATGATCTCGGGTGTCATGTAGGTGCCGTGCTCGATCGACGTCACGCCGGCTTTGACTGCGCGCAGGATGCCCTCGGCGCCGTGCGCATGCACCGCCACGGTGAAGCCGTAATCCTTGGCGGTCTCGACGATGGCCTTGATTTCATCGTCCGTCATCTGAGTGTTGTCGGCACTGCCCTCGAGACTCAGCACACCCGCGGTGGACATGATCTTGATCAGATCCGCCCCGTCCTTATATCGCTGGCGCACCGCCTTGCGTGCCTCGACGGCCCCATTGATAACGCCATCCTTCGGGCCGGGATCACCCATCAGCGCCTGGCACCATCCGTCGGTCGGATCGGCGTGGCCGCCGGTGGTGCCGATGGCCTTGCCCGCCGTGAAGATGCGCGGTCCCACCACATAACCATCCGCAATGGCGTGCTTGAGCGACACCGTGGTCATGCCGTCGTCGCCGAGATTGCGTACGGTGGTGAAACCGGCCAGCAACGTGCGCTTTGCATACACGGTGGCGCGGATGGCGCGGTCGGTGGGGTTGAGCGTGAACTCCTCGATGTAAGTCTTGGGGGAAAGCTGGCCGGAAAGATGCACGTGCATGTCCATGAGTCCGGGCAGCACGGTGGAATTCGACAGGTCGATGAGGTCGTCACCGGCTGCGGGTTGCACCATTCCATCCACCACGTCGGCAAAACGCCCGTTGTCGATGATGATGGACACGTTGTCGCGCGCCTTGTTGCCGACACCGTCGATCAGATGGCCGGCGTGCACGATGGTGCGCGCATTGGCGACAAAAGGAAGCGTGATGATCAGGCACAACACCGCAAGCATCAGGCGACGCATGGAACTACCCCCGTGGAGATGGAAACAGGAAGTGTGGAAGCGCGAGTATAGGACCGTGGGGCGCGGGATGGCAAGCGCCCGCGGGTGTGCTACAGTCCGCGGCATGAATCGAACCGTCGAATACGAAGTCATCGTCACCGTGCGCGCCGATCTCGTGGCCGCCTGGGAGGAATACCTGCCCGGACACGTCGCGGATGTCCTCGCGACCGGCTGCTTCCTGTCGGCCGCCATCGACCGTGCCGCGCCGCGTCGGTACCGCTGCCGCTATACCGCGGAGAGCCAGGCGGCGCTGGAGCGGTATCTGGAAGAGCACACCGCGATCCTGCGCGCCGATGTGCTGCGCCGGTTTCCGGACGGCCTGGAAACGACGCGTGCCGTGTGGGGCGCGTGGATGCATCTGACGCCCTGACCATGTTTGGCTTCTTCAAGAAGCGCCGCCGCGAACGCCTGCGTGCGGCGCCGTTTCCGCCGCAATTCGTAACCATTCTCACCGCCAACGTGCCCGTATACCGCCGGCTTCCCGCCGATCTGCGCGCGCAGCTGCACGGTCACATCAACGTGCTGCTGGCGGAAAAGCACTTCGAGGGATGCAACGGCCTGGAGATGACCGACGAGGTGCGCGTGACCGTTGCCGGCGAAGCCGCGCTTCTCATTCTCAACCGCGAAACGGACTACTACCCGGAGCTCGTCACCATCCTGGTGTATCCATCGGTCTTCTACGCCGAGGTGGAAGCCGGCGACGGATTCATTGTGAGCGAGTACACGGAGGACCGTTCCGGGGAGTCGTGGGACCTGGGCGTGGTGATTCTGTCGTGGGAGGACGCGGTGGAACATGCATCCACGGGGCGCGCCGGCTACAACGTGGTGCTGCACGAATTCGCCCACCAGCTGGACAGCGAGAACGGCGCCATGGACGGATTTCCCCGGCTCCGGTCGCGCGCGGAACGCGACGCCTGGCACCGCGCCTTCACTGCGGCCTACGAACGTTTCGAAAGCGGCGGCGGGCGTGGCAGCGTGGTGGACGAATACGGGGCGGGCGATCCCTCCGAGTTCTTTGCGGTGGTGACGGAGAGTTTCTTCGAGCGTCCGCTGGCGTTGCGACGCGAACAGCCCGCGCTCTACGAGGTGCTGTCACGCTACTACTGCGTGGATCCGGCGTCGTGGGATACGCCCGCGGAGCCGTCGCGCGGGGCGTTTA
>OBLQ010000616.1_pt1 | contig 13687 bp, 10 predicted proteins | sample 1519881 | NCBI WGS metagenome assembly OBLQ01 (sample SAMN01911456, study PRJEB22533) | soil metagenome | biome: Soil | place: Malaysia | collected 2012-04-30 | depth DG_metagenome m | reverse complement strand
CCTATCGAGCACGTCATCTACATCATTAAAGAGAACCGCACTTACGATCAAGTGCTTGGCGACATCGGGCGCGGCAACAGCGACCCCTCGATCTGCCTTTTCCCAGAGGATGTCACTCCCAACCAGCACGCGCTCGCGCGGCGGTTCGTGCAACTCGACAACTTCCACGTCTGTGCCGAAGTGAGCGCGGACGGATGGAACTGGTCGACGAGCGGGATGGCCAACGAGTACGTCTCGCGCAACAGCGTCTACAACTACGCGGGGCGGGGGAGGAACTACGACTTCGAGGGCACGAACAACGGAGTCGCCGTCGACATGGACGATCTGCACGACGTTGCTACCGCTCCAAACGGCTACATCTGGGACCAGGCCAAGAAGCAAGGCGTTTCTATGCGCAACTACGGGTTCTTCCTGACGTTCGACGCGGGCAGCGGCGATAAGCGCGAGACGATCTATGAGCCCGACAACGCTCCGGCGAAAAAGGCTCTCTACGACGTGACCGACCCCTACTTCAAGCGGTACGACACCTCGTACGCCGACAGCGAGGCGTGGGTCAAACTCGGCATCGTGCCCGCGCCGAAGCAGTCGCAGACGTTCGGGAAGATGAACGACAAGTCTCGCATGACGGCCTGGATTCGCGACTACCAGCGCCTCGTGAAGGAAGGGAACATGCCGCAGTTCATGATGGTGCGCCTGGGGCGCAACCACACGGCTGGCACCTCGGCGGGGCAGTCGTCGCCGCGCGCGATGGTCGCCGACAACGACTACGCGGTGGGCCAGGTCGTCGACACCGTCAGCCACGGCCCGTATTGGGACACCACCGCGATCTTCATCGTCGAGGACGACGCGCAGGCGGGCTTCGACCACGTCGACGCGCACCGCTCGATCGCGTTCGTCGTCAGCCCCTACACCAAGCGCGGCTCGCTCGACAGCCGCTTCTACAACACCGACTCCGTCCTGCGCACGATGGGGCTGATCCTCGGCCTTAGACCGTGGAACCAGTACGTCGCGACAGCGCTGCCGATGCGGGTCTTCGCAAACGCGAGGGTCAACGCACAGCCGTACGACGCGATCTTGCCCTCCGCGGACATTATCGGAGAGGTCAACACCTCGAAGTCCTACCGCGCGGCCGACAGCGCGCGCATGATGAACCGGTACGAGGAGGAGTCGCTGCCCGACATCGAGCTCAACGACATCCTGTGGGGATCGATCAAGGGCGCCAAGACCCCTCGTCCACAAACGCCGGGTGCGTGGTGGCGCGCGCCGGCAAAGAAGTAGGCTCGTTCTTGTCCTCGATTGCGCGAATGATCCTGCGGGCGACCTCGGCGACGCTATAAGTGTCGTAGACCACGCCTTCGCGCATGTCGTAGACCACGCGCGTCAGCCTTGGGTCGGTCGCGACGACTCGCCGTAACGCTGGCAGGGCAGATTCGCCCTCATTGACTAGCGCTCTTGGGATTCCGCCGAAGAGAAAGCCTGCCCCGCCAGGTTGAATCAGGATCGCTTTGGATTCGTCAAGGTGATTGATGAGGTAGTCGATCCGCTTTTCAGCTGGGAGCCCCGACAAGACCTTGGGATCAAACGGCTTCTTCGGTCCCTCTCTGATCCTCCGCCTCAGCTCTCCTGCGAGGGAGAAGGACTGGTCTGAGATCTTGCGCAGTTCTTCTTGTGCTCGTTCTTGTGCCCCCGCGAGGCCGTCACCAATGTTGAGGAGCCAGTCGAGGAGCGGCAACAGTGCCCTGCGCGCTTCGCGGTCGTTCCCCCGGGAGAACTGCATAGCAGCCAAATTGAATCTTGGTTCGTACACTGAAAGCATGAGGCCGCTTCGAATGGCCGTGGTGGGGGTGCGGTAAAGCAAGTCTCGCTTGATGATCCTCGGAAGAACGTCTGTACGCCCCGCAATGACGAACGGGATGAATGCTGCACTGAGTCCACTGTTCCAAAAGCTGCCGTCCAGAAATCTCGTTTCCGCAAAGAACTTGTCAGTGAAGTCGGTCACGTCGATCGCTGGCCCGCAGTCTGGAACTGTGCGCGAAATCCCGTAGATCGAATACGCGCGCGGAGGCTTGGAAGTGTCGTCAATCCAGACATAAGCCTCCAGCGGATCCATGACGACAGCGTTGTGAGCACGGCGCATCTGGTGCAAACTGCACTTGCTCAGATCTGGGTACCCGTGTGCCATCAGCTGGCTCGCCAGTTCAGTTACGACGTCGACGTACGCAGAGACGTCCGGCTGGCTCTGCTGGGCCATAAGCACAGTCGCAATGGCGGCGACGAGAGTCATCCTTTGTGTTTTGGACGCTTAACGCACGGCGCGCGTAACGCGGGTAAGGTTCGCAAATGCTTGCCACCCTCGCGCTCGCTACGGCTCTTGGCACCGCGCCGCTCAACGTCGTCGTCATCCTGACCGACGACCAGCGCCGCACAGCGGTCGGAGCGCTGGGCATAGAGCCCGTCAAGACGCCCAACATGGACGCGCTCTATCGCGACGGCACGGGCTTCGCCAACTGCTACACGATGGGCGGCCCGCACGGTGCGCTTTGCATTCCTAGCCGCGCGATGCTCATGACCGGCCGCGACCTGTGGCACCTGGGCCCGCGCAACCCCAAGACGGGCAAAGTCGACGTGGGACAAGTGAGGCCCGAGTTCAAGACGTGGCCCGAGGTCTTTCGTGCGCATGGCTACCAGACCTTCTTCACCGGCAAGTGGCACAACAACAAGGACGCGGTCGACAGGCTCTTCACGAACGGCGCGGCGATCTATTTCGGCGGGATGCACCGGTACGAGACCAACGGCCACTTCGAGCCGCGCATCCACTGGTTCGACCCGAACAGCGCGTACCCAGAGTCCGACCGCGTGAAGGTCGAGACCTACTCAAGCGTTCTCTTTGCCAACGGCGCGATCGACTTCCTCACCACCAAGCGTGACAAGACCAAGCCGTTCGCGATGTACATCGCCTTCACTGCGCCGCACGACCCGCGCAAGGCGCCGCAAAAGTGGCACGACATGTACCCGCCGGACAAGATCCCGCTGCCGCCCAACTTCATGCCGCAGCACCCGTTCGACAACGGCGACGCAAAAGTGGCACGACATGTACCCGCCGGACAAGATTCCGCTACCGCCCAACTTCATGCCGCAGCACCCGTTCGACAACGGCGACCTCAATGTCCGTGACGAGATGCTGGTGCCGCACCCGCGCACGCCCGAGCGCATCCAGCAGGAACTTTCCGACTACTACGCGATGGTCAGCGAGGTCGACAGCGAGATCGGCCGCATCCTCGATACTCTTAGGAGCCAAGGGCTGGACGACAGTACGCTCGTCGTGCTGATCGGAGACAACGGTCTCGCGGTGGGGCAGCACGGGCTGCTCGGCAAGCAGAGCGTCTATGAGCACAGTCAGGGCATGCCGCTCGTGTTTCGTGGCCCCGGCGTGCCGGCGGGGCAGATGCGCACGACGTTCGTGTACCACCACGACGTCGCGCCGACGGTGCTGGCGATGGCGGGCCTCCCGATCCCCAAGACGATGGAGGCGAAGAGCCTCGTGGGCGCCATCAAGGATCCCAACATTGTCGTCCGCAGCGTGATGTACAACTCGTACCAGAACAAGCAGCGGGCCGTGCACATCGGCGACTGGAAGCTCATCCGCTACGTCGTCGATGGCGTCGCGACCGAACAGCTGTTCAACCTCGCGAAGGACCCTTGGGAGATGCACAGCGAGGTCGGTACACCTGGCTCCGACAGTCTGATCGCGAGGCTGAACGAAGCACTACGCCGGAAGATGAAGGAAGACGACGACCCGGCCTACGACATCTTCTTTGGCAAGTGATGGTCGAGGCGACAGGATTTGAACCTGCGACCCCCTGCTCCCAAAGCAGGTGCTCTACCAAACTGAGCTACGCCTCGATGCGGCGCAAAGGATACCGCGCGCCCCTGGGGGCCGCAGGCTAAGAGTCCGCGCCCCCACACAGATCGTCGGTACAATCGCGGCCAAATGCCAGCACCGTCCAAGAGGTTCGACGTAGTTCCGCCCTACCTGTTCGCAGAGGTTGCCCGGGCGAAACGAGAGGCGATTGCAAAGGGAATCGACGTGATCGACCTCGGCATCGGCGACCCGGACATCCCGACGCCGCAGCCCATCATCGACGCCTTGGCAAAGGCCGCCAACGACCCGCGCACGCACCGCTACGACGAGAGTGCGCACGGGTGGGCGAACTTCTTGCAGTCAGCCACGGACTGGTACGCCAAGACCTTTGGCGTACAGTGCGACCCGACGACCGACGTCTGCGAGGTCATCGGCAGCAAGGAGGGCCTCTCGCACCTCGCGTGGGCATACATCGACAAGGGTGATGTGAGCATCGTCCCCAACCCCGGCTATACGGTGTACAGAGTCAACACGATGATGGCTGGCGGCGAGGTCTACGAGACGCCGTTGCGCGAGGAGAACGGCTATCTCCCGGTGCTGGAGGACGTTCCGAGCGACGTCGCCAAACGCGCGAAGTTGTTCTACGTCTGCTATCCGCACAACCCGACCGCAGGTGTGGCGACGCCGGAGTTCTATCGCGACGTCGTCAAGTTCTGCCGAGACCACGACATCGTCCTCGTCAACGACATGGCCTACGCGATGGTCACTTACGACGGCTTCAAACACCCGACTGCGCTCCAGGTCGATGGCGGCAAGGACGTGGCAATCGAGTTCCACTCGCTCAGCAAGATGTACAACATGACCGGCTGGCGGCTCGGTTTCGCCATCGGAAACCCGGACGCGGTCGCGGCGTTGCAACGCATGAAGAGCAACATCGACAGCAAGCAGTTCCCGGCGATCGCGGAGGCGGGCGCGGTCGCCCTGCGCGAGGTCGACAACACATCGACGATGGAGATCTATCAGAAGCGGCGCGACTACCTTTGTGACGGTCTGCGCGCGATCGGATGGGACGTGCCGAAGCCGAAGGCGACGCTCTTCGTGTGGGCGAGGGTGCCGCGCAGCGACATGACGAGCGCGGAGTTCTGCGCCGCCCTCATCGAGAAGGCTGGCATCGTCGCTGTGCCGGGCAACGGCGCCGGCAGCGAGGGCGAGGGGTACGTCCGCATGTCGCTCACGCTGCTCGGCGAGAGCGCTGCGCGGAGGAAGCGCGGCGCATCAAAGAGTCGGGACTTGTGCACGCTCTCGTTTGAGGACGCCGTCGCCCGACTGGGCGACTTCCGGCACCGCGGCTGGCGGCTCGGCACCGACCGCATGCGCGAGTTCCTGCGACGGCTAGGGCTGGAAGACAAACTCGGCTCTCCCGATGACTCGGGACTTGTGACCGGTGACCCTGATCCCGCCTCCCGTACTGCGCCACCACCTGTTCGTTTCGCGTCTCCCGTTACGCGCTCCCCACAATACATCCACGTCGCAGGAACGAACGGAAAGGGAAGCGTCTGCGCCTATCTGCAGTCGATCCTCTTTGAGCAAGGCTTGCGCGTCGGTGCGACGTATTCTCCGTACGTCTACGACGTCCGAGAGAGGGTCCAACTTGATCGCGATCTGATCAGCAAGGAGGACTTTGCGCGACTGACGGAGAGGCTCCTTGAAATAGGGGAGACGATGGAGGGCACAGAGTTTGGCGGGCCTACGGAGTTCGAAATGAAGACAGCCCTCGGATTCTACGTCGCGCTCGAGGTCGGCATGGGGGGACGGCTCGATGCGACGAACGTCGTCGATCCCGCGTGCTCGGTGATCGTCAGCATCGGGCTCGACCACACAGAGCACCTCGGCGATACGCTCGCCAAGATCGCTTACGAGAAGGCGGGGATCATCAAGCAGGGAAGGCCCGTGGTCGTTGGAGACCTGCCAGCCGAGGCATTGGAGGCCGTCCTCGACGTTGCGGGACAACGGGCTGCGCCGGTGTTGATCTTCGGTCGCGATGTTTCTTGGGAAAACGGAACGGTGAAAACGCCTAGCGCCACGTATGAAGGCATCGTGCCAGGAATCAAGGGTGCCGCACAGGGCCACAACGTCGCACTGGCGGTCGCTGCCATTGAGGCGGCTGGCGCAATGCGCGATCCGTCTGTTGTTCCACTCGGTGCGTGCAAGGCGCGTCTGCCTGGTCGCTTTGAGGTGCGGCAGTACAAGGGTCGAAAGTTCATCCTCGACGGCGCGCACAACCCCCAGGCGGCCGATCACCTCATCGCGACCCTCAGGCGGGAGGGCGTCGACCTGCCGGTCTCGCTCATTACTGGCCGTCTGCAAGGCCATCCGGTCGCGCCGTTCTTCGCGGCGCTCGCGCCGGCGGTGGGGAAGGCGTGGGTCGCCAAGATCGACTTCCATCGAGCCCTAGAGCCGATCGAGGTGATCGAATCTGCGCCGGAACTCGCCTCAGCGCTGCCGTGCGGTTCCGCGAGGGAGGCCCTCGATGCGGCGATCGAAGGCACAGCGGCTGGGGGCACGGTCCTCGTGACCGGTTCGTTCTACATCGTCGGCGAAGTCGGAAACCTCATTAGCGCCGGATAGATCGAACCCTTTGTGCCTGTGGTGACACTCAGTTGCATGGAACTGAGGCACTTTCTATTCATAGCGGGCATCGCCATGGCGGGTGTCACCCTCGAAGGATGTACGGCCGCCGCCGCGCAACAGGCCAAGGGCCAGCCGCAGAGCGACGTGGAACTCGTCGTCTTTGCAAACGACTTTGCAATGGTCAACGACGTCCGCAACGTCTCACTCAGGAGCGGGCTCAACGACGTCTCGCTGACCGGCGTGAGCGACATGATTGATCCTAGTTCGGCCGTCTACTTTTGGCCGGAGGGAAAGTCGCACGACGTCGTCTCGTCGACCTACGAGCGCGGGCTGCAGAGCGGGCGTGACCTGCTTGCAGCGAACATCGGCAAGCGGGTCTCACTCGTCTACCGGGGCCAGGACGGCCGGGTCGCTGAGCGCGAGGAGGGAGTCCTTGAGTCGGCGAACCCTGGCGACATTATCGTGCAGGTCGGCGACAAGCACGTCTTCAACCCCGACGCCACCATCGAAGTCCCCGACTCGGACGGAACCGCGACTGTGCCAACCGCGACTGTGCCAGGGCTGAGGGCACAGATCGATTCCAAGTCTTCTGGCGTCGATACGCTCGGCGTCTCGTACCTCACCCGCGGGCTCTCGTGGAGCGCCGACTACGTGGCTGTGCTGCCTGCAGACGAGGAGAAGATGGACCTCCAGGCTTGGGCCACCATCTCGAACAGGACGGGAACGACGTTCAACGCGTCGAGCATCCACTTTGTGGCCGGCTCGCCGAACCGATCCGCGATCGCCGGCCTCAGCAAGGACGAAGGAGTCCTCTACTCAAATAGACAAATGGCGGAACTCAGTAAGAGCGCCGATCAGAAGCCAAGACAGATCGAGTCCCTCGGTGAACTCCACGCGTATCCGTACGAGGCGAGGGCTACAGTCTCCCCAAACCAGGATAGCCGTGTCGAGATGCTCCAAGCGAATGTCGGCGTGTCGCGCGACTATGCGGTCCGCCTTTCATCACTAGGCTCCTACTACGAGAACTATGGCAGGCCCGAGCAGCGCGTTCCTGCAACTTTGAGCATCGCCTTCAAGAACAGCGAGCAGCAGGGCCTTGGCTCGCCGCTCCCGGCCGGCAAGGTGCGCTTCTATGAGCCGGGCAAGAACAGTGCGCTGCGTTACATTGGCGCGGCAGGAATCAGCGATACGCCGAAAGACGCCAAGCAGACCTTGACGATCTCCAACGTCTTCGACGTTTACGCTGAGAGGACGGTCTCCCAGGCAACGAGGGTCGACATCGACAAGCACACGGTCTCACGCACAGTCTCGGTTACGGTCCACAACGAGAAGGACCACGCCGTGGACGTGAGGCTCGTCCAAGACTTCTATCAGAACTGGAAGATCGCGACGGAGTCCGTAGAGAGCAAGAAGATCAGCGCGCAGATGGCGCAGTGGACGGTGAACGTGCCGAGCGGTGGGCAGGTGACACTGACTTACACCGTCCTCTTGAAGTAGAGCAGGCGTCAGGTCCGGATCGTTGCGTCGATGACGCAGTCCTTCACGAGGTTTGCGTTCTTGACGATGGTGGCGATGAGTTCCAGTTCCGCCTTGAGGTCAGTTGGACCGCCCTTGATCGGCTTGATGACGCCGCGCACGTAGGCGACGCCGTGCAAGACCTGAAGATCCATGCCCGTGATATCGATCATGCGCTTGGTGAACTCGCTTCTGACCTTCTTGCGTGTGCGGATGTCCTCGACTGTCGCCATAGTGGGATTGTAGCAAAAGCAGGGCCCGGAAGCAAACGCTTCCGGGCCGATTTATTTGCCAGTTCTCGACGGGCTACTCTTCGGTCTCTGTGGCAAGCAGTCCCTCGGAGAGCGAGCCGCGCTTCGACCACCAGATCGCAATGCCGAGCGCGATCGCTGCGCACGCGGTGATCGTGTAGAGCACGCCTTCGCTCAGCGGCTTGATGACCACTGGGGCCAGCAACAGGGCGACCAGGTTCATGACCTTGATCAGCGGGTTGAGCGCTGGGCCGGCGGTGTCCTTGAACGGGTCGCCGACCGTGTCGCAGACGACGCCCGCCTTGTGGGCGTCGGTTCCCTTGCCGCCGTGCAGGCCGTCCTCGATCAGTTTCTTGGCGTTGTCCCAAATGCCGCCGGAGTTGGCGAGCAGGACCGCCGTCAACTGACCGGACAGGATCGCACCGGCGAGGAACCCACCGAGCGCCTGCGCGCCGACCAGGTTGTACTCCACGCCGTTGATGAACGTGTGCGGCTTGTGGATTGCAAAGCCAAACGCCACCAGGGCGGGGAAGGCGATCGCCAGGATGCCAGGGCCGAGAAGTTCGGTCTGTGCCGCCTTGGTCGAGATCGCCACGCACTTCGCCGTTCCGGCCATGATGCCGGGGTCGGCTCTGAACTGCCTGCGAACCTCGTTGATCAGTTCGAACGCCGCGCGTCCCACCGCGTTGATCGAGAACGCGGAGAACAGGAACGGCGTGGCGCCACCGATCAGCAGGCCGAGGAAGATCTCAGGGATCTCAAGTTTCATGCCCGTGGTGGACAGGTGGCCCGTCTCGACATAGGCGTGGAACAGGGCGACTGCGGCGACCACAGCCGTGGCGATCGCGAAGCCCTTGGTGAGGGCCTTGGTCGTGTTGCCGGCCGCGTCGAGCCTTTGGACGCCCTTGCTCGCGGTCGGGTCGTCGTGTCCTGCGCCGGACATCTCGAAGACGCCCTGCGCATTGTCGCTGATCGGGCCGAACGTATCCATCGCGAGGATGAACCCGGTCGTCGTCAGCAGGCCGAGACCGACGAGCGCGATGCCGTAGAAACTCAGCAGGTAGCCGTCGTACTCTGCAGGATTGAAGATCAGCAGAGGCGTGATCAGCGAGACGACGATCGCCAGCACGCTGAACACCGAGGACTCCATGCCGTAGGCGAAGCCTGTGATGATCATCGGTGCGGGGCCGGCGGTCGACCCGTCGGCGACCTCGCGCACGGGCCGCTTGTGCAGGCTGACGTAGTAGTCGGTGAGAAGTTCGAACACGAACGCCATAACGATGCCAAAGAAGATACAGAGCCCGAACTTCCACCACTGTGCGGGGGTAGTGCTGACCGTCGTCAGAGCGGCGACCTGCGGCGTCGGGGTGGGAGCGGACTGGTCAGCGTTGCGCGCGTCATAGGCGGCGGTGACGACGTCCGAGTCTTCTTTGAAGTAGTAGAGCGGCACCGCGCCGAACTGGTCGGCGCCGATCACCCGCGCAAGGTTGACATTTGCGCCAGAGTCTGCAGCAAGCACGACGTCGCCGTCGTTGTTCGCATACAGAGACAGAGGCACTGAGTCCTCGACTGTGACCTCAAAGGCGTTGGGCTGCGAGAGCGAATCGAGGATGTGTGCGTCCTCCGACTCGATCGGGCCGACGAAGTAGTCGCTCTCCTGCTTGACCTTCGGCGGCGGCTTGGGAGCGTCCTTCTTGCTCGGGTCAGGAGCGGGCTGGGCCTCGAACTCTTTGACGTGGATCTTGTAGACCGCCCACTTGGAGTCCTTGTACCGCTCCTTGAACGAGATGAACTGCGGTGGTGCCTGCTTGCCTGCCTCCTGGCGCTTGACTGCGGCATAGTTCAGGACCTTTTCGTCGGAATCGTTGAAGTCGACTTTGCTGAACCCGCGCTTTTTGAGGATGACTGGCGCCGTGCTCAGGTCCTGTTTGAGGGCCTGCGGAACGTCCTGGTCCAGCGTGGCCTTGCTCAGTCCCATCTTGTCGACGTCGAGCGCGCTCTTCACCTCTTCGGTAGTGACTTTCCAAGTCTCCTCGTTCTTCTGCCTCGCGAGGTCGTCACGCACTTTCTGGATCGCTGCGATCTGGTCGCGGCGCTGAGCATGTGGGTCGTCGAGATCGCCCCCGCGCCGCCGCCCATCATGAAGTAGGCGAGGACGAAACTGCCTGCGGCTGCGATAAACGCGGAGCCCCAGAACCCGCCGCGGATGGCCTTGAGCGGGTCGGCGTCGACGTCGTCCTTGCCCTTGACCATGAAGATGCCGATGATCGAGGCGACGATACCGACGCCGCGCGCGAGAAGTGCGAAGAGGATGAGTTTCATCCACGTCGACTGGTCGAAGATCGCAGAGGTGGCCGCGCCAAGCACGATGGCGGCGACCAGCGTCACTTCATAGGACTCGAAGATGTCTGCGGCCATGCCCGCGCAGTCGCCGACGTTGTCGCCGACGTTGTCGGCGATCGTGGCCGGGTTGCGGGGGTCGTCTTCGGGGATGCCGGCCTCGACCTTGCCTACCAGGTCTGCGCCCACGTCGGCGGCCTTCGTGAAGATGCCGCCTCCGACGCGCATGAACAGCGCTGCGAGCGAACCACCAAAACCGAACCCGATCAGCAGTTTCATCGCGTCGCCCTTGGCGAGCATGAAGATCAAGGTCGCGCCGATGAGGCCCATGCCGACGGTGACCAGGCCAGCGACCGCACCGGAGCGGAACGCCGTCTCAAGCGACTTTTTGTAACTCGAGAGCGCGGCGTGTGCCGTGCGCATGTTGGCCTCGACGGCCATCACCATTCCCATATAGCCGGCGATGTACGACGCCGTGACGCCGCCAACGAAACTGAGCGCCACCCACAGCGGGGTCAAGCCTTCGTAGCCTTCCTTGCCGTTGTACATGAAGAAGAGCCCGATGGCGATCGCAGCGATGAAGAAGACCATCGTCTGGATCTGCTGTCTGAGGTAGGCGAGCGCGCCAGCCTTGATGGCACCTCCGACCTCTTGCATCTTTTCGCTGCCTTTGGACTGCTTGATCACGTTGACGCGGATCAGAAAGCCCGTAAGGACTGAGATCGCACCGAGGAACAGCGATATGTAGAGATAGAGGTTGTCGCTCGCGGTGAACTTCAGTTCGACGGCCTCGCCGCTAGCGGCGAAGGTCAGCGCAGGCAGTGCCAACATTGAGAGAGTGAGGGCTAGAACCATGAAGACGCGCCCCGATAGTCGGGACGCGGCCTGATGGAGCGTCATCCGTGCTTTTGACATATGAGAGTAGGACCCCCGAGCCGATCCTTGGGCGCGCGGTCAGCCGCCCACCACAGACTGGCGTCGTTCCCGGCAAAGATACCCGACCGGCCAGGTTCAAACCGGCTCTTTGGGACTCACTTAGGGGGTTGGGGCGACCTTGGCTCGGCCATCGTGCGCCCCGATCTGGGCCGCCAACAGGTCGGCCTTCTTCTTCGGGATGCCTTGAAGAAGGATGACTGGCACTTCGTCGATGATGTCCTTGACCTGGTTGCGGTTGAGGGCGAGCATCTTTTGCAGGACGGGAATGATCTCCTCGTGCTTGGGGCCGGCGTCGATGAGCATGAGGTTATAGGGCGCGTCATCGTCCTGCCGTGAGAAGGTGGTGAACGCCGCAGTCGCCTCTTGTCCCTCTTCTGTCGAGATCGGGATGACGCGGTCGCACTCCTCGCAGATCAGCCCCGTGCTCTTCTCGCTGTACCAGTTGAGCGCGTTGCAATAGCCGCAGCGCACCTGGAACACCTTGAGGAGCCTTCCGTTCACGATCGGGATTTCGCGGTTGCAGTGGTCGCACCGGACGTCGTCCATCGGCTGTTCTGTAAAGATGTTCTTGCCGTCGCAGAAGGGGCACACGATATCGAAGGTCGTGATCTTGGAGATGAGCGACAGTTGCCAGATTCCGTAACCGAGCGCGCCGACGCTCGCAAGCAACATCACCCATCTAAGTCCGATCGTAGAAGGGGCGTGGTAAGAGAACAGCACGATTGCGATGAAGAGCCCGATTCCACCGGGGATCATCGCCATCAGGGCACGCTGGGTGCGGATTTCCTTGATGTTCGACGAGCGGTCTAGGTCAGGCATTGCTACACCTCAGGAATAGCTACACCTCAGGAATGCGGACGCGCACCTACAGTATAGCCGCCGGGCGCTTCCGCAGGCTCAGCGGAACCGCCAGATGATGCCTGACGTCCCGTCGGCGATCGTTTTGACGATGTACGACCTGGCGTGGCCGTCGGCAAAGATCACGGGCGTCGTTCCGTCGTCCTTGCCCGTCTGGCCGTACCGAGCGTAGATCGGCTTCAACTGGCCAGGCGAGAGCGAACCGCCGAGTTCCTTGACCAGGTCGCGGTCGCTGGCCAGAGGCACCGCGAGCGAGAGGTCGGTGAACGCGACGAAGTCGGGGCGGAACATGGTGCCGTTGTCGGGTCCGAAGACGTAGCCCCTGTACTTGGTGCCAGGCTCTCCGTCCGGAGTGGTGGCGAACAGGCCGGAACGCGCTGGCTCGTCGATGCTGCTGAACGTGACGGCCGAGGAGAAGCCTTCGCAGCCGAGTTTGAGTTCGCCGGGGGTGCAGAGTTCGTCCGGCTCGAGCCCACCGCCGTTCAGGACGGAGGTGCCGTACGCGGTGATTCCGTTCATGCCGATGCTCTGCCAGTGCCTCGTGGCCCAGTTCTCCGAGTACTTGCTCGTCGAAGAGCCAGGCGCGACAAAGATCTGCTTGTTCTTCACGTACGGGAAGAGCGGCGCGGTCCAGATGCGGTGCGGGTCGCTCGTGTCGGCGTCGTAGTTCGTAGACGGCACGAGCGTATCGTCATAGTCGCTCGCGTACATCATCACCGACATCGCGAGCTGCTTCATCTGCGCGAGGGCGACAGTGCGCTTGGCCGCGTCCTTCGCCCTTGCAAAGACAGGGAAGAGCAGCGCCGCAAGGATCGAGATGATCGCGATCACGACGAGGAGTTCGATGAGCGTGAACGCTCGGCGACTAGTGTTTCGTTGTGTCATCTTTGGGCACATCGTTGCCGGAAGTCGTGTTGTTGGCCGAGGTGATCTTCGGCCCTGCCGCGCCCGTCGCGTTGAAGTCGCCGGGCTTGGCGCCGTCGCGGGTCGGCACGATGAGAACGTCGACCGTTCCGTCCCTGACCGGAGTGAATCCGAACTGCCTTCCAAGTGCCTCCAGGATGGAAGTGCCTCCAGGATAGAAAGCGCGGGCTGCTTGATATAGGAGATCCTGATTTTCAGGTCCTGAAAGCCGGGGAGGACGTTCGCGTGCAGCCCCGCCTCCTCGGCGATCTGGACGACCGCGTCCTGGAGACTGATCTCTTGCGACTCGATGCTGACCCGCGTCATGTACGGGTCGGGCAAAGTCGTCGGCCTGACAGGCGGGGGCACGGTGCCCGGGTTCAACTGCTGC
>OBLQ010000615.1_pt1 | contig 13689 bp, 10 predicted proteins | sample 1519881 | NCBI WGS metagenome assembly OBLQ01 (sample SAMN01911456, study PRJEB22533) | soil metagenome | biome: Soil | place: Malaysia | collected 2012-04-30 | depth DG_metagenome m | reverse complement strand
GCGGTCTATCCTGAAGTCCTCTTTTATGCCGTCGCGGTACTCCGGGTCGGAGTAGTCCCAACGCGTTGGAAGTTCGGTCAGCCTGAGTTCGTTTGGCGCATCTCCGTAGACCTTGTTCGTGGACATGTGCACGAACGGAGAGTCCGGGCAGGCCTGCCTCGCGGCCTCCAGCATGTTCAGGGTCCCCACGGCGTTGGTGTCAAAGTCGTCAAAAGGCCGGCTTGCGGCCAGGTCGTGGCTCGGCTGTGCGGCCGTGTGCACGATGGCATCCGGCTTAAGTCTCTTTACCTCCGTTAAAACCCTTGGTCTGTCCCTTATGTCGATCTCGATATGGCTGAAGTTACTGTGCTTCTTTACGAGCCTGTTCTGGTTCCAGCGAGTGTCTCCCCTTGGGCCGAAGAAATCGGCCCTCATGTTGTTGTCAAAACCCGTGACATCCCAATCAAGCCGGCAGAAGTGCTCCGTGACCTCGCTTCCGATGAGGCCGCTGGAGCCGGTTACCAACAATTTCTTACCCATCAGTCAATCCTCCGGTTATGGAACAGACGGTCAGTAGGACCTATTAAGCCGCGACATCCTTATAATCACGGCATAGCGTCAGAAAAGCAGGCTTATATGGCCGGTTAGCCGGTGTCATCAGCCTGAAAAGGGCGGCAAAAGACGCTTCTCACCGGGCGCTTAAGTGCGTCCCGGTCTTTGATTTTTCCCGCTCGGGGCGGGCGAGCCCCCCAAAGGGGCCCCTCTGCAAGCCGCATGGACGGCAGCTTACTAATTGTAATATAGTTTTCGGCACTTTTGCAGTTTTTTTTAGCAAAAAAACGCGTCTTCCAAGAGTTCACTTGACAACTCAACGGAATATCTTTATAAAAAATAGTTTTAAGATTAGGCTTGCAAGGCAGGCAAGACCTGCCGGGGGCAAATCGAAAGCCGAAGAAAAAAATAAAATATGCGTCTACAAACCCACATTTTCCTTCTAACCGTCCTCTTCTCGTCGGTATTCCTGTTTGCGGGGTACTCCATGGCTGAGTCACCTTTTGCCCTCAGGGTAGAACGCGACACCGAGGCCCTCAAGGGCGACTACAGGAGGTTCTATCTGGACGCTGATAACCTGATGAGCTTCATAGGCGTCGGAGTTGTAGCGGGCGTGTTGGCGAATACCGAGCTCGACAGGGAGTTTCAGGAGTACTACCGTGATAAAATAAAGAACGACTGGACCGACGGAGCTTCAAAGCTCTCCAGGGTCCCCGGGGAACTGTTCGTGGCCGTTCCGGTCCTTTTGGGCGCCTACCTTAACTACGACGAAAACACCCCGGCCGGACAATGGGCCGGGAAGTCTTTACGGGCCCTGCTCGTGGGCGCGCCGGCCGGGCTTTTCATACGGAGTCTCACGGGAGCGGGACGTCCGAACGAAGGGGGCTCGCAGTGGAGGCCCTTTTCCGACAACAACGGTCTTAGCGGCCATGCCTTCATCGGCGCGGTCCCTTTCCTGACCGCGGCCCGGATGCAGGACGACCCTCGCATGAAAGCCCTATTATACACACTTTCCGCGCTTCCCGCAGCCTCGCGCATAAACGACGACAGGCACTACCTTTCCCAGGTGCTCCTCGGCTGGTACCTGGCGTACCTGAGTGTAGCCGTGGTGGACGCCCAAAAAAACGCCGACGGGGTCTCCTTCAACGTTATTCCGACGACAAATAACGGCATACTTTTCCGGGCTGCTATGCGGTTTTGAGAGGATGCCCTTGTGCCGTACCGGAAGGCGGCCCGCAGCAGACCGTTTAGAGTCTTTTTTCATTTGACAACAAACTCTCTTTTCTTTATCTTGTCTTCGTCGATCATCATCTTTTTTTCTCGTCTCCCATCCTCTCTTCATCGGGCCGGGACGGACGACACAGCAGCGGCCCGGGCCATTGCCCGCGCCATAGAGCAAGCACCAGCATCCAGAAGGTCTTTGACTTAAGAGACGACGAGTGGACGGACTGAGACGACTTATTGACAGCCTGATATTGGTCTGCCTTGCCGCAGGCCTACTGGTTTTTCCAGGTATTTCGCATGCTTCCGAGCCATTGAAGCCCGGACCCGCCGCACTGTCCTCTCATTTTCAGATACCCTCGGCTGAAGGGCGCAACGCCGCCGCTCAGGCCACAAGCCCTGAGACCTCGGCCTTCGAGGAGTACGCCTCAGGTAAGAAACTCGACATAAAACAGTTCGGCTACGACCTCTTTACGGGGGTGCCTTCGACTTTCGCCCCGGTTGACACCGTCCCCGTGGGCCCGGACTACGTGCTCGGCCCGGGTGATCAACTGCTCATAAGCGTCTGGGGCAAGGTAAACGGCGAGTACCCCCTGCAGCTCGACAGGGAGGGTAAAGTCAACCTGCCGCTGACCGGGGTAATGAACCTCGGCGGGATGACGTTTGCGGAAGCGAAGAGCTTCCTGGACAAGGAACTCTCCCGTTACTACCAGCCCTCCGAAGTCAAGATGAACGTCAGCATGGGGGCGCTGCGCACGATCCGGATCTTCGTCGTAGGCAAGGCGAGAAGTCCCGGAAGCTACACCCTCTCTTCTCTTTCCACCCTCGTAAACGCCCTGTTCGCAGCAGGCGGCCCGAGCAAGGTCGGCACGATGCGCGATATCCAGGTAAAGCGCGGCGGACGGACCATCGTCCACTTCGACCTGTACGACCTGCTTTTGCGCGGCGACAAGACCAACGACATAAGGCTTATGCCCGAGGACGTAATATTCATCCCCCCGGTCGGCCCGCTCGTCGGTATCTCCGGGGCGGTGAAGTCCCCGGCCATATATGAACTCAAGGGAGAGGCCACGGTCGGGGACCTGGTGCAGATGGCCGGCGGCCTTAACGACATAGCGTTTACCGGAAGGCTCCAGATAGACCGCATAGTGGACAACAACAAGGACGTGATAATAGAGTCCAACCTTGACGAGCCGGCTGCGCTCTCCACCCGGCTGACCCCCGGAGACCTCATCTCCGTATTCTCGATAGTGAGCGACACGAAGTTCGTACGCCTCTCCGGGGCGGTCCACAGGGACGGGGCCTACGGCATAGGCTCCGGGATGACGGTCAAGGACCTCATAACCATGGCCGGAGGGCTGAAGTACTTCGCTTACACAGAGGAAGCGGAGCTGACGCGGGTCACTCCCACGCAGAAAGGGCCTGTTACTGAAAAGATAAGGATAAACCTCAAGAGGGCCCTCGAGGGGGACCCCAAAGATAATATTCAGCTTAAAAACGACGATTTTCTGCTCGTAAGGCCTGTACCCGAGTGGGAGGTTTACAGGACCGTTACGATTTCAGGCGAGGTGAGGTTCCCCGGCAAATATACGGTCCTCAAGGGGGAAACACTCTCGTCTCTGATAGAGAGGGCAGGGGGGTACACCGAGGATGCGTACCTTAAGGGCGCGGTCTTTACGAGGGAGTCGGTAAAGGAGCTTCAACAGAAGCAACTCAACGAGGCCATAGACCGGTTCGAGCAGGCGATAATGCAGGAGTCCATCGCTCTTACCGAATCCGCGCTTACCCCGGAGGAGGCCAAACAGCAGGCCGAGGCCCTGGGCCAGCGCAGGGCCCTTCTCGCAAAGATGAGGGTCGCCAGGGCCAAGGGAAGGATATCCATAAGGCTTGCCGAGCTCGATAAGCTCAAGGGCAGTTCATCTGACCTGGTGCTGGAGGACGGGGACGCGATTACCATACCTCAGACCCCGTCCCAGGTCCAGGTGATCGGCGCCGTATACAACCAGACCGCGTTCATCTACTCGCCGGGCGGCTCGGTCTCCGGGTATTTGAAGAAGGCCGGAGGGCTTACGGGCGATGCGGACGACAGTGAGATCTACATCCTCAAGGTGGACGGCACGGCCATAAGCAAACGGGAGTCCTCAGGGTGGCTGCTGCACTGGGACCAGGAGACCAACCGATGGGCTGGAGGCGGTTTCATGTCCGCGCGGCTCGACCCAGGAGATACGGTCGTGGTACCGGAAAAGATCGAGAAGATATTCTGGCTCAAGGAGGTCAAGGACATCACCCAGATTCTCTACCAGATCGCTGTGACCGCGGGGGTCTTGATTGTGGCCTTTTAGGCGGTTTGCTCGCCGGGTCATACTTGCCGCGATCTTCGTGATGCTTTCATCAGGCGTTTGTCTCGCCGTCTCAAGCGTCGATATCCCGGTCGGAAGCCGCGTATACGACGACCTGGAACGCCTTGAAATAAAGGGGCTGCTGCCGGATGCGATCCTTACGACCAAGCCTTTCGGGAGACTCGAAGGCGCGAGGCTGACAAGGGAGGCAAGAGAAAACCTGGAAGCCCTTTCCAGGGACAAAAAGGAGCGGCTGGAAAGCGCTTACGGCATAATCGGGGGCCTTGAAGAAGAGTTCCGTAGCGAACTGGCGGAGGACACGCCGTCTTTTTTCATAAAGCCCGTAGACAGGCTGTATTTAGGTGCCGTTTACTCGGATAAGACTCCGTATTTTCTTAACGTCAACAATAAGGGAGACCGGCTCGCCAGCGGGTCCGGTCTCAGGGCCGGTTTTACGGCAGAGGCCCGTTTCCTTGACGCGGTCTCGCTGTACCTTAACCCGGAGTACCGGCTCGACAGGGACTCTAACAGGGTTTCGCTTCCGGAAGGGTATCTGAAGGCCGAACTTTACGGCGTGGAGCTTCTGGTCGGCAGGGAGTCGATGTGGTGGGGACCGGGATTCCACGGAGACCTCCTCATAACCGACAACGCAAAGGCGTTTGACATGGTGAGGCTCTCCGTGTCGCACCCGTTCGTCCTGCCGTGGGTATTCGGATACCTCGGGCCGTTCAAGCCTACGGTCTTTTTGACTCGTCTGGAAAAGGACCGCGATTTCCCCAGGGCGAACCTTCTGGGGATGAGGCTTGATTTCAAGCCCACCCCGGGCTTAAGCATCGGGCTGTCAAGGGTGTTTCTCTTCGGGGGGAGGGGAAGAAGGAGCCTCGGAGCCTCGGATTGGTTCAAGGTCTTTTTCGCCTCCGACAGCGCCGAGCATTCAAACTCGCCTATAAACGGAGACCAGATAGCCTCCGTCGACGTCTCTTACGTCTATGTGAACAGTCGCAGATGGGTCCCTTTCTCGGGCGTGAAGCTGTACACCGACTGGGGGGCCGAGGACTCATCCGGACACACCAAGACCCCGAGCGGGAGGGCGAACACGTACGGGGTCTTTATCGACGAGCCGCTGTGGCTCAAGGACTTCGATTTCAGGGTGGAGTGGGCAAACACGGCGCACAGCGCGAGGTACGGCCCACAGTGGTACACCCACTTCCTTTACACTACGGGATATACGTATGAGGGCCGGGTCATAGGCCATCATATGGGCACGGACGCCAAGGACCTGTTCCTGCGGGCCCAGTACCACTTAAAGGGCGGGACGCGCTTAGGCGCGGAGTTCGACCGCGAGTGGTCAGGAGCGCACGACTGGGGAAGGACCATAAGACGGACCTGGTACGAGGCGGACGTCAGGTACCCGCTCGGCCGCAGCTCCACCCTGTCGGGAGCCGTGGGGTATGAGAACACCGACAACCCTATTTCCGGGGATTCGCACACCGTCGAGACATGGCTGAAGATAGAGACGTATTTCTAAGAGGAGAGCATCTCTTTGGACATGGGCGCAGAAGAAAAAAGAACGCCTCTGGATGACGATATCGATCTACGCGAATACTGGAAGGCGCTGGCCGCCAGGAAAAGGCTCGTGGGCCTTGTCGTGGGCGTCTGCTTTTCGGCCTCCGTCGTGGTAAGCCTTCTCCTGCCGAAGACCTATGCATCCACCGCCAGCGTCCTGCCCCCACAGGACGACAGTACCCTTGCCCCCACATTACTCTCGCAGCTCCCTTCCAGCCTCACGGGCATAGCAAGCGGTCTGCTCGGCACCAGCTCGACCTCGGACACCTGGGTCGGGATACTGGGCAGCCAGACCGTCCGGGACGAGATAATCAGGAGGTTCAACCTTCGCGAGGTCTACGGAGACGATTACATAGAGGACGTAAGAACGGACCTCGGCAAGGCCGTTACCATAGACGAGACCAAGGAAGGGATAGTGACCGTAACGGTCGAGGACAGGGACCCGAAGAGAGCCGCTGACATGGCCAACGCCTTCATAGAGGAGCTCGACCGGGTAAACAAGAAGGTGGCTACCACGTCCGGCGGTAGGATAAGGGTCTTCGTCAAGAGAAGGCTCGAGGAGACCGAGAAAGACCTTGCCGGGGCTGAAGAGGAGATAAAGGCGTTCCAGGAGAAAAACGGCGCCGTCAGGCTCGATGACCAGTCAAAGGCGATAATCGACACCATCGGAGCCGTAAAGGGCCAGTTGATGGCAAAGGAGGTCGAGCTCCAGACCCTTCTTTCCTACGCCACGCCGAACAACCCAAATGTACAGGTGCTCTCCGCCTCGGTAAGCGAGCTGAAAGGCCAGCTGAGGGACCTTGAGCAAGGGAAAAGGGTTAAGGGGAAGTCCATATTCATACCTACGGATAAGTTCCCGGACCTCACGCTCCAGTACGCGAGGCTCCTGCGGGATGCGAAGGTGCAGGAGACCCTCTTTGAGCTCCTTACCCAGCAGTACGAGATGGCAAGGATCCAGGAGGCCAAGGACAGCCCTACCGTGCAGGTGCTGGACACGGCGAAGCCGGCCGAAAAGAAGGCGCGCCCCAAAAGGACCCTCATAGTGGCCGTCTCCACTCTGCTGTCGCTTATCCTTGCCGCCGGGGCCGCCCTGTTCATCGAACTCGGAAAAAGACCATCTTCAAGAGACAACCATGCTTAAGGAAAACAACAATATCTTAAGAAAGGTTCAGATGGCGCTGGACGCCTGTATCACAGGAGCGTCTTTTTTCCTCGCTTACTTCATAAGGAGCCACGGCAGCCCTGCACTTTATCATCATCTGGACCCGCTGCCGCACTACCTGTTCCTCCTCTACATAATACTGCCGCTGTGGATTATTCTCATTTCCTTTAACGGCGGTTATGACTCGATAAGGTGCAAGGGCCTTGCCCTGAGCCTGTGGCCGGCCTGCAAGTCCGTCCTGATGGGCGGATGTCTTCTTATGGCTACCATCTTCGTAGTCAAGCTGGAATTCATAAGCAGAGGCCTCATATTCTTATTTATCTTTGTCAATATCCTTCTTCTGGCAGTTTACAGAACGTCCCTCTACTTCTTTTTTCATCATATAAGAAGGAAAGGACGCAACTTCCGCAAGGTCCTTATCATAGGCACCGGTTCGAGGGCCCAGGCCTTCGCAGGCACGGTCCTGAGCCACCCCGAATGGGGAATCAAGGTGGAAGGGTTCCTCGATATAGAACCCGCGAAGGTAGGGCATACAATACTCGGCGCGAAGGTCCTCGGGGTCATAGACGACCTTCAGAAGATACTCACTGAAAGCCAGGTCGACGAGATGGTATTCGTCGGGCCGAGGAGCTGGCACGAACACCTGGACAGGATCATCGTGCTTGGGGAGGACATAGGCATAAGCACGCGCATAGCGTGCGATTTCAATCAGAAGCAGAACTTGTCCAGGATAAACTTCGACACTTTGGACTGCTGGCCGCTCCTCACCATTATGCCGCCTCCTCACTACGGGGAGCTCTATACCGTCAAAAGGGCCCTCGACATCGCTTTCTCCGGACTTGTGCTGTTCGTCCTCTCACCCGTTCTCCTGGGAGTGGCCCTGGCCATAAAGCTCACATCCCCGGGCCCCGTGCTCTTCAAGCAGGAGCGGTGCGGGCTCAATGGCAGGAGGTTTATGCTCCTCAAGTTCAGGACCATGACGCAAGACGCCGAGAGCCTGAAGACCGGGCTCGAGCACCTCAACGTGATGACGGGACCGGTATTCAAGATAAAAAGCGACCCGCGCGTGACCGCTGTGGGAGGGTTCCTCCGCAAGTTCAGCCTTGATGAGTTCCCGCAGTTCATAAACGTCCTCAGGGGCGACATGTCCATCGTAGGACCCAGGCCGCCGCTGCCTCAGGAAGTGCAACGCTACGACTACAGCCAGAGGAGGAGGCTTTCCGTGCGCCCGGGCCTCACGTGCCTCTGGCAGGTGAAGGGTAGAAACAAAATAGGCTTTTACGAATGGGTCAAGCTCGACCTCGAGTACATAGACAACTGGTCCATTTCGCTTGACCTCAAGATAATGCTCAAGACGGTACCCGCCGTTTTAAAGGGAAGCGGACTGTAGGCAGGAAGCGTTTTCCGAGCGGTCAGGATGTGAGCTTCTTAAGCGTCGGCTGAGGATCATGCAGCCTATGGCGCCAGCCACAGGAGCGATAAGATGAAAATAGCGGTCCTCGGCACGAGGGGTTTCCCGGGCGTGCAGGGAGGGGTCGAGAAGCACTGCGAGGAGCTTTATCCAAGGCTTGCGGCCATGGGCTGCGACGTCACGGTGATAACGAGGGCCCCGTACATCCCGAAGGAAAAGCGAAAGAACGAATGGAAAGGGGTCAGGTTCGTACACCTGTGGTGCCCGCGGAAGACGGCGTTCGAGGCCATCGCGCATTCCTTCATGGGCGTTCTGAAGGCCGCGTCGGTCCGCCCTGATATACTCCATATCCACTCAGTCGGCCCGTCTATCTTCGCCCCCATGGCAAAGACACTGGGCCTCAAGGTCATCACGACGAACCACGGGCCGGATTACGAGAGGGCCAAATGGGGCAAGGCCGCAAGAGCGGTCCTTGAACGCGGAGAGAGAAACGGAGCGCTCTGGTCCGACGGGGTGATAGCGATCTCCAGGATAATCAAAAGCCATATAGATGGTAAATACGGAAAAGAGGCCTTTTTCATCCCCAACGGGGTGAACGTCCCCGCCGCCGCGCCGCCCGCCGGGGAGCTCAAGAGGTGGGGGCTGGAGCCCGGCAAATACGTTTTTACCGCATGCAGGTTCGTCCCGGAAAAAGGTCTACACGACCTGGTCGATGCTTACAAGGCCATAGCGGACCCTCCCTTCAAACTTGTGATAGCCGGGGACGCGGACCACGAGACGGAGTACAGCAGACGGCTTAAAAGGTTGGCCCGTGAGACGAAAGGAGTCGTCCTTACCGGAGTGCTGTCGGGAGGCAGGCTCTCGGAGCTTTTCTCCAACGCAGGCCTCTTCGTCCTCGCGTCGTATTACGAGGGGCTGCCTATAGCTCTACTCGAGGCTCTGAGCTACGGTCTGCCCGTGCTCGTAAGCGACATCCCTCAACACAGGGAGATACCCCTTGGTGATCCCAGGTACTTTGTAAAAGGCGACGTCAAGGCCCTGTCCGGGGCCCTGGCCCGGAGCTATTCAGAGGGCATCACAGAGGGCGAAAAGAGAAGGCTTTTGGAGTTCGTAAGAAAAGAGTACGACTGGGACGATATCGCCTCAAGGACCCTGGAGGTCTACAGGCATGTCCTTGGGGGAGGGAACGGACGGAGGGCGGCAAAAAAAACGCGTCCTAGACCCGGAGGAAGACCATGGACAAGAGGTTCAGGCGGCCGGTGAGAGTAGTCTTTTCGAGGCGGGATTTTTTGAAGGCGGGCCTTCTGGCGCTTCTTTCGTGCGCCGTCCCATTCGGTCGGTTTTATCCTTCCGCCCGTCCGTCGGGCGAAAGGCTGGCGCTCAAGTGGAAGACAAAAGACGGGAGGGAGCATCGCATCCGTTACGCCCGCGCCGGCGCAAATTCAGAGAAGGGGCGGCTCGACAGAGCCGTGACAGAGAATAAATGAACGGCAAGACGTCCGCATTTTCCATAGACAGGGCCCGGGACTACGTGCGCAGCCGCCCGCTCATATGGGACACCCTCGTTGCCACCGTCCTCAGCCTTGCCGGCAAGGGCGCGGGGTTCATGATCCCTTTTTTCATCGCGGCATGGTTCGGGGTTTCGCCTGAAACCGACGCGTTTTTTTTCGCATACGGTCTCGTCTTCTTCCTGGCGACCATATTCTCAACGGTCGTAGAGTCTATCATAGTGCCTTTCATAGCCGAGGCGCGCGCAAAAGGAGAGGACGTGGGCAGGTTCGTCGGAAGGGTGCTCGGGATGAGCGCCGCGGGGCTCCTGTGCCTCTCCTTCGTCTTCCTGCTGACGATAAGACCCCTGCTTGCGAGGGTCTCTCACTTCTCACCCGAGGGCCTGGAGCTGATCTTCAGCATACTGCTCGAGTCGGCCCCCCTTGCCGTCCTTATCGTCTGGACGAGCGTGCTGTCAGGGGCGTTCAACGCCTATAGGCTTTTTGCGGTCCCGGCGCTCTCGCCGCTTTTCAGGGCCGTTGTCACGCTCTGGTTCATCTATGCCTTAAAGGACTCGCTGGGTGTGCACGCCATAGCCCTCGGCTATGTCGCCGGTGAGCTTTTCAGGCTCTCGGTCCTTCTCGTGCTCCTTCTAAGAAAGAGGTTTTTCACCATCGGGATATCGATAGGGTGGGACAAGAAGTTCAGCGAGTTCTTCAGGACGTCTTCTTATCAGGTCGCCGGGATGTCGGCGCTGGCCTTTACCGCGATGGTGAACAAGACGATGGTCTCATGGATGGGCCCCGGGAGCGTTTCACTCCTCGAATACTCGGAAAGGCTTTACATGATCCCGCTTACGCTCCTTACAAGCGGCTTTATCGTTACGCTGCTTTCTCATTGGAGCGCGCGTTACCAGACAGGCGGCGAAGAAAGATTGCGAAAGGACGTGACAAAGACCGTCAGGACGATAGGAGTGACCGGCGTCTTACTTATGGCCGTCCTCTTCATCTCAAGCGGTTACCTGGCCGCGGCCGTATACGGTCACGGCAGCTTTCCCCAGGATAAGATAACGGAAATAAGCCGCATATTCAGGTTCTTCCTTTTAGGCACGGTGCCTTACTTCCTCTCGCAGGTGTATACGAGGGGTTTACTTACCAGAAAGGACTCGAAGTCACTGCTGTACGCGGCACTGCTCATGGTCTCGTCTACCGTTGTATTGAACCTCTTGCTGCTCAGGGTCATGGGAGTGGCAGGAGTGGCGCTCACTTCCGCCGTCGTCTCCGCACTCACTTATTTCTTCATGAGATTTCTTTTTTACAGAAAGGGTGCCGCATGAACTACCGTGAAAGGTGCTACGGCTCGTTTGTGAGCAGGCACTGGAAGTTTTATTACAGCCTCTCCGAGGCCGACTTCAACTTCATGAGGCCGGTCTACGCCAGGAGGTACGCTCCGTTCCTTCCGTCCGACAGGGCTTGCAGGATCATCGATGTTGCCTGCGGTTCCGGGCATCTCCTTTATTTCCTGAACAAGGAAGGCTACACCAACAGCCAGGGTATAGACCTCTCGAAAGAGCAGCTTGAGGTGGCCGGGCGGTTAGGACTCCGTAACGTCGAGCATGCGGACCTTTTCAGGTATCTCCCGGGCCGCCGGGAAGAATACGACGTCGTCTTCGCCAACGACATAATCGAGCACCTGACAAAGGACGAGGTGGTGGAATTCCTCGACCTCGTATACGCTTCCCTTAAACCGGGCGGGACCGCCGTCATAGGGACGGTTAACGCGTCCTCTCTTTTCGGTTCGCGGGTCTTCCACATAGACTTCACCCACGAGACGTGTTTTACCGCCGAAAGTCTTTCGCAGGTCATGAGGGTATGCGGTTTCGACCCTGCGGAAGTCTACGGCGAGAAGCCCCTTGTCCGCGACCTTAGAAGCGCGGTGCGCGCCGGGCTCTGGTGGGGTGTAAAAAAGCTGTTGAATGTTTACCGTCTCATACAGGACGGCACCGGACGTGGCCTTTACGGCCGCGAGGTGATCCTTGAGCCGAGGATGTTCGCTGTCGGGAGAAAGGCACGATGAACACGGAATGGAGAGAGAGGTTCTACGGGGCGTACGCGTCGTCGGCGGCCTGTAACGAGTACGCCTGGTCAGAGGACGAATACAGGTTGTTCTCCAGGGTAAGCGAACGCAGGTACCTGGGGCTGCTGCCTGCTGACAGGCAGGCCCGTATCCTGGACGTAGCCTGCGGCGCCGGGCATTTCCTTTATTTTCTTCAGAAGACCGCAGGCTTTTCAAAGGCCGAGGGGATTGACATAAGCGCGGAGCAGACAGGTCTGGCTGAAAAGATGGGGCTGTCTAATCTGGTTACAGGGGATTTCATGGCCCACCTCGGCAGCAACCCCGAAAGATACGACCTTATAACTGCGCATCACTTCATCGAGCATCTTAATAAGGCCGAGGCGCTGGATTTTCTGGAGGCCGTCAAGGGTGCGCTTAAGCCCGGAGGAAGGGTGATCGTAACTACCGGCAACGTGGGCTCGCTTTTTGGGGCGTCCCATATCTGCTCGGACTTCACGCATGAGGGCGGCTTTACCGCAAGAAGCCTCGGGCAGCTCTTAAAGACCATGGACTTTCAGGGTGTGGAGATAAAAGGTCTCGGCCCTGTCGCCTATGACCTTAGAAGCCGCATAAGGCTCGCTCTCTGGAAGATGATAAGGGGAGCGCTCGGTTTCTATCTGTCGGTCGAGCGTGGACGAGGCCGGGCGAAAGAAAGGCCGGAGACTGTCCTTGAGCTTGATATACTCGGCACCGGGGCCAAGAGGCGGGGTTAGCGTGTTATGGGCATGAGAAAGAAGAAGATCCTATTCGTCATCCCGTCCCTGGCCGGGGGAGGGGCGGAAAAGGTCCTGGTCCTTATCCTCCGCAATCTCGACCGGGGCCTCTTTGAGCCGGTGGTCGTGGCGTTTGAGGCGAAGAACGATTACAAAGCCGATATGCCCGGTGACGTTTCAGTGATCTCGCTCGGCAAGAAGGGCAGGCTTGACAACCTCCGCCTGGCCTTTTCGCTCTCGAGGTCCATAAGGAACGAACGGCCGGACCTCATATGCGGTTTTACATATTACGCTAACTACGTCGCGGCCATCGCGAAAAGGCTATCCGGCTCACGCGTCCCGTTGGTCTTCACCGAGCATAACAATCTGACCCTGATAATCAATAGCATGAGGTTTCCTTCCCTGAAAAGGGCCCTCATAAGAAGGTTCCACCGCGATGCGGCTGGCGTCGTATGCGTCTCAAGGGGCGTAAAAGATGACCTGGTGTCGAACTGGGGCATCCCAGAGAGGAAATGCGTCGTTATAAACAACCCTGTCGAGATAGAGAACATCAGAAGGCTTGCGGACGAAAGGCCTGTGCACCCGTGGTCCGGAGACGATATCCCCGTCATCGTCGCCTGCGGGCGCCTGACCGAGCAGAAAAATTTCTCTCTGCTCCTGAACGCCGTGTCATCGGTCTCGAAGTCCTGTGACGTACGGCTCATCATAATCGGCGAGGGGGCACAGAGGCCGGCGCTTCTTTCCCTCGCGAAAGAGCTCGGCGTATCGGACAGGGTGGATATGCCTGGTTTCCAGGCAAACCCGTTCAAGTACATGGCCTCGGCCACTGTCTTCGCGCTCTCCTCCAGGTGGGAAGGGTTCGGCAACGTCATCGTCGAGGCCATGGCGTGCGGCGCTCCGGTGGTATCGACCCGCTGCCCCTTTGGGCCGGATGAGATAATAACTGACGGCGTGAACGGCCTGCTCGTGCCCTCGGAGGACGCGCATGCCATGGCTGAGGCCCTCTCGGAGCTAATCGGTAACGCGTCCGCAAGGGCGGGTATCTCGAAGGAAGGGAGAAAAAGGGCTGAGGACTTTGGCGCAAAAAAGATAATAGCCGAGTACGAAGGACTCTTCGGTAGCCTTTTAAGGGCTTCCGGGGCG
>OBLQ010000613.1_pt1 | contig 13723 bp, 10 predicted proteins | sample 1519881 | NCBI WGS metagenome assembly OBLQ01 (sample SAMN01911456, study PRJEB22533) | soil metagenome | biome: Soil | place: Malaysia | collected 2012-04-30 | depth DG_metagenome m | reverse complement strand
ACACCCCAGAAAAATTCGTGTTCATTCGTGTTAATTCGCGGCTAAATGCTTCTGGTTGTAGCTCTGCCACGCCGCGTCTCCGGGGTGAAAGTCAATCGCCGGTAATCATCGCCGCTTCACCAACCTGCACAATCGAAGAATCTCCCGCCTCAACGGGCCCCAGCAGCGACCAGCCTTTGCGCAGCACATAATCGAGCCATGCGCCCGCCGCCTGTGATGTGACGACAGCGGCCAGCACCAGCGCCGTATAGAACTGCGCGCTGATGATGCCGGCGTCAAACGCCACGCTGGCCAGCACGATCCCCGGGCCTCCGCGCGCGTTGGTGGTGATTCCCAGGTTGATCAGGTCGAGGCCGCGGAATCCCGCCAGGCGCCCGGCCAGCGAGACGGAGATGATTTTTATGGCGCAGCTTCCGATGAGGAACGTTGCGACCATCCGCAGGGAAAGTCCCCTGATCAGGTCCAGTTTCAGTCCCACGATGGCGAAATAGACGGGAACGAAAAAGCCGAGCGAGACATTGCCGATGGCGTCCAGGGCGTGGGAGAAGATCCCGCCCTTTTTGTCGACCACCGCGAAGCCCGCCAGAAATGCGGCGAAAACCAGGCTCACGTCGAGCGCTCCGGCGACCGCGCAGTACGAGAGCAGGATCGCGATCGCATAGGCGGCGGGCGAGTGCCGGGCAAGGACGTTAAAGGACGCATGGTTGATGCGCTGGATCATCCGGGGAACGAAGGTGAGCCCGAGGGCGAAGAACCCGACGGTGGCGAACAGGTGCCATGAGATTTCCCGGAAGTTGAGCGTCGTTCTTCCGGCCATGGCCGTGGCTACCGCCAGGGCCAGCCACAGCGCAATGTCTTCCAGCACGGCCACGCCCAGCACCAGCCGAGCAAAGCGGGTATGAAGGATCTTCAGGTCGGCGAAGATCTTTGAGACCACGGGAACGGAGGTCACCGCCACACCGACCGCAAGAATGATGATCAGTGAGATGCGGTTGCTGTTCGGTCCGGCCAGCGCCGGCGTGATCAGCCACGGCCCGAACACCAGCCCCAGCAGAAACGGAATGCCCGTTCCCACAACCACCAGCCAGCAGACCTCGCGGCGCTCATCCCGGCCGAAAAGCTGCCGGGTCTCGGCCCCTGAAAGGAACATCAGCAGCAGCAGTCCGAGCCAGTAGACAAAATTCAGGATGCCGCTGTGATGCTGGATCGATTCCGTGAAGCCCGCGGCGAAAGGCAGGCGTCCGATCAGGGCGGGCCCGAGCACAATGCCCGCCATGATCTCTCCAACCACTTTCGGCTGGCGCATCTTCACGAAGAAGTACCCGAACAACTGCGCCAGTCCTACGAGAAGCAACAGAATAAACAAGATCGAGGTCAGGTCGGAGTTTGACAAGCCGCTGTGCTCCCGCAGCTTAAGATGCTTTTATCTGCGGCGTAAGTTTTCCTTCCGTGCCCGGAACGCGCGACCGGCGCGTTTCCCATATCGGGAACCATTCATCGCCCGCGGTCTGTTTTTCCCATTGTGGGAATATGCGCCGTCACATCCCAAAAAGATTCAGGCAACATCCATTCATGCCGGGCCATCTTCATTCATCGAAAGGTTCGTCAAGAGACTGTTCAGGACCGTTGTAGAACAGATTGCAATCAATCCGTATGAGCAGCTGCGATCCCTGGCAGAGTTCACACAATCGGCAGAGCGGTCCGCAACGCTTGTCGTCAACCCGCAACCTTCTCCCTCCACGCAGCGCGGAAATCGTGGGAAATGCAGACGCAGGGGCTTCCCGGCGCTGCCTCTTCCGCGCCGGATCAGAACGGCCCGGCGCTCGCTGGATGGCTCGAACCCGCTGTATTTCAAAGTGAGCCTGGGCTCCGCGCTGGAGCTCTTCGACTCGTTCACTGGCCACCGGTTCGCGGCCTATACGGCTCTCTGTCGCCGATTGAGGTGTAAATGGCAGTTCAGGTACTTGATGTAACGTTGCGGGATGGTGGCTATTTGAACGGGTTCTCGTTTTCGATCGACGATGGGTGTTCGATCGCCGGCGCATTGAACTCCGCCGGTGTGGCCTACGCTGAAATCGGCTATTTCATTCCCCGCAGGTCCGATTTCGATGAACTCGGCCGCAAAGGCTACAGCCTGGAATATTTCGAGAAGGTTTCGGCCCGGTGCCATCCGGCGACCAGGGCGGTGGTCATGGTGCCTCCGGGCGCTGTAAAACCCGATGACTATTTCGATCTGGCCCGCGCCGGCGTTGATGTTGTGCGGTTTCCGGCCTCGCCTCCCAAAGTCCCGCTGGTCGCTCAGGAAATCGAGGCGGCCCGCAAGGCCGGGTTGAGGACATCGGTAAATCTCGTCCGCGTGAGCGAATACAAACTCAATGATCTGATTGCTCTTGCCGAGCGCGTCGTAGACCTCTCGCCCGACTGGCTGTACCTTGCCGATTCCAACGGGGGGCTGTTTCCCGATCAGGTCAAGCGAATCTTCGACAATCTTCGCTCTCGATTCGATCTGCCGATTGGTTTTCATCCTCATGACGGGCTCAGCCTGGCTTTCGCCAACGTCTTGCAGGCGATCGATGGCGGCGCCGCTCTGGTTGACGCGTCGCTCGGCGGCATGGGAAAGGGCGGCGGAAATCTGGCCCTGGAAATAATTTCGCTCTATCTGAACAGCCGCAACCAGGCGGCGTTCGACTGCCGCCCGATGTTCCGGGCCGCCAGCGGGCATCTGCTCACCTGGCTCGGTGAATCCTGGCCCCGTCATGTGAAAGAGACCCTCTCTTCCATGATCAATCTGAACCAGCAGACGCTGATCGAAATGGGCAGGGAATCCGGCGGCGACATCTGGAGCTTTGTGGACCGGCTGATGGAAACATTCGATACGAAATTCCGTATCCCCGAACCGAGTTACGTGACTTATACGTAAGTCCGGCGCGCGGCGCCATGGCCGTGAATGCCGGAAGGAGATTGCCGATTGTCAGAAGGAGAGCATTGGTGAACACCGATCATGCAGCGGCCCTGGGCCGGTTTTCAGTAACCACGTTGTCCGATGCGCTCGACACGCTGGGCGTCAACGGCGGATGCGGCAGAATCATGCCCATTGCGCCGGGCCTGCGGTGCGCGGGACGCGCCTATACCGTGAAGTTTGAGCGGGTCTCGCCGGGGGAGCCGGCGCCCGCGGCCGACTATATAGATGATGCGCCCGAAGGCTCGGTGATCCTGCTCGATAACGGCGGCCTTACGCACTGCACCGTGTGGGGCGACATTCTCTCGATGTGCGCGCAACGGCGCCGGATCGCCGGCACCGTGATTCACGGACTCTGCCGCGATGTCGCCGACTCGCAGGCCATGGGGTATCCGCTGTTCTCGCTTGGAAGTTACATGAAGTCCGGCAAGAACCGGGTGAAGATGGTGGCCCGCCAGGTCACGGTCACCATCAGTGAAACGGTCATTGAACCGGGCGACTACCTGATCGGCAATGACGATGGCGTGATCGCGGTGCCGGTCGGCCTGGCGGAAACTGTGCTGGATATCTCCGGACGCATTATCGAAATGGAAGAGCGCGTCCGCGAGGAAACCCGGGCCGGCACGCCGCTGGCCAGGGCGCGCCAGATCCATGGTTACAACAAAATCGCGGCCCGGAAAGCATCATGAGCGGCCGCATTCCGAATGACCTCATCACGGCCCGCGGCCGCGCGCAACACAGGGAGAAAAGGCATGGCTGACGCCGCTCAATTCAAATGGGGCGCGCGCAACGGACGCATCGTGCCCGTCGCCGAACTCACCATTCCAGCCGGAAGCCTGGCCATGCGTTACGCGCTCTCGGCTTTCGAAGGCGTGCGCGGTTACCTTCAGGCGGACGGAAAAACCGTGCGCTTCTTCGCCCTCGACGAGCATCTTGAGCGCCTCGCGGCGACTTCAAAAATCATGCGCCTCCCCGAGCCTCCGGCCGCCATGCTGGCCGATACCGCCCACCAGTTGCTGGCGGCAAACCAGGCGGCGGTCGACTGCTATCTGCGCATTTCCGCCAGCGCCGTTTCTCTGGGCACGCTGAAAGAAGAAAAGGCCGCCGAAATCGCCTATGACATGACGCTTCAGCCCATGGGCCGCAAGCCCTTCGCGAAAGGTCTGTCTCTCGCCATCAGCGCGCGCTCCAAGCCCGGCGACCAGATTTTCCCGCAGCGGGCCAAGGTGATTTCCAATTACGCCGGCCCGCGCCTCGCCTATCTTGACGCCAGAGACGCGGGCTATGACGACGTGCTCATGATCACCGCCGACGGCTGTCTTTCCGAAGCGCCTACCGCGAACCTGTTTCTCGTGCGCGGCGGAAAAGTGAGGACGCCGCGGGCCTGTGACGCGATCCTGCTGGGTGTCACCCGCCGCCACATGCTGGAACTGTGCCGGAAGGCCGGCGTTCCCGCCCTGGAGTGCGCTTTGCTGCCCGAGGACGCATACGACGCCGACGAAGCTTTTCTTACCGGCACCGGACTCGAACTGGCCCCGATCGATTCATTCGACGGAAAGCCCCTTCGCGGGCCGCGTTCCATCTTTCCCCGCCTGCGGGAATTCTACTTTGCCATGGTCCGCAATCAGTCCGCGAATGGAGACCACCGATGATCGACCTTGCCCGCGCCGAGTCTCTCCGTTCCTCCATCGGCGGCGACACAACGCTGACGGAAGAGCGGCTTGCTTCCTTCCTTGCCGCCCAGCCCTGTTTCCGGAACAAGGATTTTCCCTTCGCTCTCACGCCGCTCTGCGTGTCGAAATCGTGCCTGCCGGCCCTCAGGGCCAGTGCCGAAGCCTATGTGCGGCTGCTGGAAAAGATCGTCATGCTGTACCGGCGCGATCCGGCCGTCCGCGCTTTCTATAACCTCGGGCGCCACGCCGAACGCCTCATAGAAGCGGAAGGCGGGCCGGTTCGTTCGGTCAATATCTGCCGGCTGGATGGCTATGTCACGCGGTCGGCCAAAGAACTGCGCGTGCTGGAAAACAACGCTGACGCGCCCGCCGGCACCTTTTTCACGCCCCGCATCAACCAGATAACGCGGGCGCTGCTTGCGGCCCATCTCACGGAGTGTCCGCCCGAAGTGCCCATGGATGATCGCCAGCCCTTTCTGGATGCGCTTCTCGATGCCTACCGCGAGGCCGGCGGGACGGTGGAGCGCCCCTTCACCGCGATTCTGCAGCCCCGGGGAAAGGGCAATCGCGAATCCGACGAGATTGCGGCGGCGATGAACGCGCTTGGCTGGCCCGCGGTTGTCGCCGATCCGCGCGAACTCATCGCCGCGAGCGAAGGGCTTCTGCACCACGGGAAACGCATCGATCTGATCTGGAACAAGATCAACACGGCCCTGTGGAATTCCATCGTGGCCAACGCTTCATCGGTGGTTGACGTTCTGTGCGATGTGATGAAGCGCCGCGTCGGCCCCGTCCATATCAACTCGTTTGGCGCGCGCCATGTGGCCGAGGCCAAGACCAGCCTGGGATTCGTGCATGACCCGCGCTTCGCCGACCGCTTCACGCCAACCGAAAAGCAACTGATCGGACGCCTGGTGCCCTGGACGGCCAGACTCGAACGCGGGGCCGAAGTAAAGTTCGAGGGGATCCGCTTCAGGCTCTCCGACCTGCTGCGGATCCGGCAGTCCGATCTGGTGGTGAAGCAGCAGTATGACATTCGCGGCGACGGCGTTACCGTCGGCCGCGCCGCCACTCCCGCGGAGTGGGACCGCGCCATCGAGGCCATGTGGGACTCCGGCGCCGTGGTGCAGCGCTACGTGGCCCCCGTGAAGTATCCCGTGGTGCTGGCCGGAACGGACCGCTGCGCGACGCCCATGAATGTAAGCCTCGACAGTTTTGTCTTCAATGGAAAGTTCGTCGGCCTCGGCGCCAAAGCCAGCACTAACGACCGCGTCAACGTCTTTCAGGGTGGATCGAAGATCGCCGTCCTGGTCACAGAAACCAATTGATCGTAAGAATGGTCCGGGCTGACCGGAAAAACTCAGCAGAAAGGAACCTCACGCACATGGAAGTCAATCAATTCATCAACACGCTGATGAGCATCATCGCGGAACGCCCGAAAATGAAAAGCCGCCTGTATCAGGTGATCATGGCCGGCGACGCGACCCAGCGGCTGCTCCAGAACTTTGTGATCCACCGCTATCCCATCAAGAACCTGTGGGTGCGCCATATCATGCATATCGGCTCGCACATGGCTGAAAGCGACCTCCGCCGTCTGCTCCTTGAAAACGCTTATGAGGAAGAGACCGGAGATGAAACCGATTCGGCCCGCCATGTCAACACCTTCCTGGATTTCGGGGAGACCGTGGGCGTGAGCGCCGAAACGGTCATGAATGCGCCCATCATGCCCGAGACCCGGGCGCTGATGGACCACAATCTCAACGCCTGCAATAACTGCAACGTCCATTTCACCGAAGGCGCCACTTCGGTGCTGTTGCTGATGGAAGGCCAGCCGCCCATCGTCAACAAGACGGGACGCAGCATGGAATCCGTCATGCGTGATGTCTACGAACTGCCGAAGAAAGGCTACGAGTTCTTTACTCATCATGCATCGAGCGGCGCCGACGCGGCGCGCGTCAGCGTGCTGGAAGACAAGCACACGGAAGCCATTGTGCAGGTGCTGAAGCGCTGCTGCAATACGCCCCGGCTTCAGGAAAACGCTATTAACAGCCTGAAACGGGCCATTGACCTGCGTCACAAGCACTTCGATATGATCTACGACCGTTACTATGATCCGTCGGAGCCGGTGTTCCGTTACAGCAAGAAGAGGCCCGCGGCCTGATACGCCGGCCATTGTTGAGCCCCTGGTTCCGCCCTTCCCGCCGTCCGGGCGCCGGGTCCGGCAGGCCCTTTCCTGCCGTCCTGAGCGCAGTGCGGCGGATGGAAGGGCGGGACGCGCGCCACGCTCCGCGCCACGGCGAGGCCGCGGCCCGTTTTCCGGCGGCCGCGCTTTGAACGGCCGCCTTCATTTTTTCAGCTCGAAGTACTGCCCGCGAAGTTTGCGTGCCGGGAGTATTCACGATGAAGATTGACCGCATCATTCTGCGCTTCGTGCGCATACCGCTGAGGTTTGAATTTCAGAACCGCTGGCAGCGGATCAGAAGCTGGACAAAACTGATCGTTGAACTCCGCTCCGGCGACGGCGTTGGCTACGGCGAGTGCATGGCCATGGAGACGCCCTTCTACAGTTACGAGAACATCGATACGGCGTGGTGGGTGATTACAAACTGGCTGGCCCGGCCCCTGCTCGAAGGCGATTTTTCCCATCCCCGGGAAGTGGCCGAGGCCTTTTCGCTGATCCACGGACATCACGAGGGCAAGGCCGCCCTCGAATGCGCCTTCTGGGACCTCTATGCCAGGTCGCAGGGAACGCCGCTTTGCGAAGCGATCGGCGGCCGCCGCCGCCTGGTCAGCGCCGGGTCGACCGTCGGCATCCAGAAAGACATCGAGACCATCGTCAAGGTGGCCGGCGTTTCCGTGACCGCCGGTTACAAGCGCCTCAAAGTAAAGATCAAGCCGGGCTGGGATACGGAGCCGCTCGCGGCATTGCGCGCCGCCTATCCGGGTCTGACTCTGCTGGCCGACGCCAATGGCGCCTACAGCGGCAAGGACATCGACATGCTCGCCGGCCTCGAGCGCTTTGCCCCCATCATCATTGAACAGCCCTTTCCCGCCGGCTCGTGGAAGCAGTTCGCGGCGCTTCAGGCGCGCACTTCCACCATCATCTGCCTCGATGAAGCCATCGACTGTTTCAACGACGTTGAGCAGATGATCCACTTCAAGGCCGCGCGCATGGTCAACATTAAAGTGGGCCGGGTCGGCGGCATTGTCGAATCCATTCGCATTCACGACCGCTGCGCCGAAGCCGGAATTCCGGTGTTTGTGGGATCGAAAATTGAGACCGGCATTGGCCGCTGGATGAACATTGCCGTGGCGACGCTTGGAAACGTCTGCTATCCAAGCGACGTCAGCGCCAGTGAGCGTTATTTCGTTGAGGAAACCGTCTGCGAGCCGATCAAGCTCGTCTCTCCCGGCTTCGTGGAGCCGCTGCCCGGCCCGGGTATCGGCACGGAAATCGTCCCGGAAAGAATTCTCAAATACACGATTCGCACGCTGGCGATCCCGGAGTAAGGGCCGCGTTGATTCGCGGCCAGTCTCGTTTATGCGAAGTCCGCCCGTGTCGCTTCCAGCAATCTTTCCGCCGCGGCCTGCAGCGTCTCCATGCGCTTGCAGAAAGCGAAGCGTACCCGCCGTTGTCCTCGTCCGGCGTCGCCGTGATAAAAGACGCTGACGGGCACCGAGGCGACCTTGTATTTTTCCACCAGCTTGCGCGCGAAGCTCCAGTCGTCGAGATCGCTGAGCGCCGAATAATCGGCGACGATGAAATATCCGCCTTGCGGTTCTCTGGCCCTGAAACCGCACTGCAGCAGGGTCTTCAGCAGCAGGTCGCGCCGCTCGGTGTATTCCAGCTTGAGATCGAGCAGATAACCGCCGGTATAGTTGCTCAGAGCGTGTCCCATGGCCACCTGCAGCGGACGCGAACCGCAGAACGTGATGTACTGGTGGGCGGCCTGCGCTGCCGCCACCAGGTGGCGCGGACCGCAGGCCCATCCGACCTTCCAGCCGGTCATGGAAAACGTCTTGCCTGTGCCTGACAGCGTCAGCGTGCGCTCGCGCATCTCCGGCAGGGTCGCGATGGGTATGTGCCGGTGTTCGCCATAGGTGATGTGTTCATACACCTCATCGGAGATGCAGATCACGTCATGCCTTGCGCAGGCGCGCGCGATCATCTCCAGTTCCGAGCGGCTGAACGTCTTGCCCGTTGGATTGTGCGGGTTATTGAGCAGCAGCACCCGCGTGCGCGCGTGGATGGCCGATTCCACCTCTTTCGGGTCGAGCATGTATTCCGGCGGCCTGAGCGTGATGAAGCGCGCTTTCGCGTGGGCCATGGCGACGCATGGCGGATAGCTGTCGTAAAACGGCTGAATCAGCGCCACCTCGTCGCCCGGATTCAGCAGTCCGAACAGGGAAGCGGCAATGCCTTCGGTAGCGCCGCAGAACACCGTGATCTCCGTGCCGGGGTCAAATTCGAGTCCGTAAAACTGCTTCTGGTGGCAGGCAATTGCCTGGACGAGCGTCTCGTGCCCCATCGAGGGCGCATACTGGTTCTCGCCCGACTTCATCGCCTCGATTGCGGCTTCGATAAGGCCCGGTGGGCCGTCAAAATCCGGCGCGCCCTGGGCCAGATTGATTGCGCCCGACCGCAGCGCCATCTGCGTCATCTCGGTGAATACGGTTGTGCCAAAGGGGCGCAGGGCTTCCGCGGTGTAAGACTGGATGGAGGATTTTCCCGTTCCGTTTGCGCCCAGGATGCCGGCCGTCCGCTCTCTGCCAGCGACTGCTTCACTCTTCATCGGTGGATGAGATGCTCTGCCGTCTTACCCGGTTGTCGCGGCCGCGCTGGCCGCAATTTCATTTCGGGAATGTTCCGGATGACCTCGAAAATCTGTTTAACCTGCGGCGATTCTGGTTCCGCGACAACAACCGCTGAAATCCTCCGCTACCCCCGCTGCCTCCGTGTCGTGCTTCTGGTTGCGCCTATGCCGCGCTGTGTAGTCAGATACACGGCGAAGCTCCCCAGCCAGTGCCCGCCTTCGTAGTGCTCGCCGGTGACGGCGGCCAGGCCCGCGTTGCGATGCGCCCTCGCCGACGCCAGCAGCGCTTCACGCCTCGGGTCGCTCGCCGGCAACCCCGAGGCCATGCCTTCCAGCATCCATGCCCTGCTGAGGTTCAGGCCGTCGATGTGCGCCAGCTTCGGGTCGGAAGGATCGGGAGACTTTTCCGGCTGCAGCCACGACCCGGAACGTTGTCCCGCAAGGCGGGGCATGAACTGGCCCAGCCATGCGGCGAACTCCGCCGGCGCCAGCACGCGGCGCATGGCGTCGGCTTCCGCCAGGCACGGCGAAAGAAAATCTTCTCCTGAAGGTTCATAGGCCAGGGGACAATCCTTGTCCTTCAGATAGAAGGCACGGGCTTTGCGCAGCAGCATGTCAAGGAAGTCCTGGTCCCCCGCGCCGTGGGCGTAATCGATGATCAATCCCAGTGCGAAGGCCGTCTGGCTGTGCTCTCCCGAGCGCACCGGAAACGACAGTTTCGGCAGCCACACCTTCAGCCGCTCGGCGGCCGCCTGCTCCAGCGGACGCAGATTTGCCGAAAGTTCACGCGCCAGCGGAGACTTTTCTTCCGCCGCCCATTCGCGCAACTCCGCTCCAAGCTGCAGCAGCCACGCAAGCCCGTAAGGACGTTCGAAGCTGGCGCGCCCATCGGCCTTCAGATAAGCCACTTCCTGCGCGATGTGCTCCGGAGTGAGGCTCTGCTGCAATGCCGCTCGCGCCTCCGCCGCAAACGGGGCATCGGGAAACGTGCGCGCCAGTCGCGCCAGCAGCCAGTGCCCATGGACGGAGGAGTGCCAGTCATAGCACCCGTAAAACGCGGGCGTCAGCTTGCGTGGCGGCGCCACATCGGCATCGCTGTTCAGCGAATGGCTGATCTTGTTCGGATACTCCTTGTGCACGCAGGCCAGCGCCAGCCGCGCAAAGCGCTCGGCGGATTTCATGTCGAATTCCCCGGCTTGCGGAGGGCTTTCAACGCGAATCTGCGGAAGGGCCGGATATGCGGCGGCGATCAGTAGCAAAGTTACGAACAGGGCGCGTTGGATCATAGCGATAACAATCTATCATCTGCCAAAAGATTTTCGAATAGCGCAGCCCATCGCCCCCCGTAGAGCCGTAGCTCCGCTACGGCTCAAAGCCGGCGGACTCGAACACGTTCCCGGTCCAACGACGCCCCGGCCGACCAGCGGACTCAAACACGTTCCCGGTCCAACGACGCCCCGGTCGGCCGGCGGACTCAAACACATTCCCGGTCCAACGACATCCCGGTCGACCGGCGGACTCAAACACGTTCCCGGTCCAACAATTGTCCTTGCTGCGCGGCGCCGGTCATCAAAACGGCATCTCTTCCCGCCCGGGCAATCTTTTTCTCAAAACGCCGGTCCCGTCCTGGCCGCGGGACGTTCCAGAGCCTGCGGCAGATTTGCGAGAGCGTAGGCCAGCACGGCCATGACCGCTGCGTTTTCCTGCAGCTCGCGCGGCGCGACTTTATCCAGAGTGTCGGCGGCGGTGTGGTGATAATTGAAATAGAAGCGGCTGTCCTGAATGGGGCCGAAGCAGGGAACACCCATGCGGCACAGCGGGCCGATATCGGTTTCAGCATCTTCCGCCACCTGCAGTATTCCCGCTCCGCTTGATTGCAGGATTGCCGATGCCGGTCTGAGCTGCGGAAGGTTGGAAGCCGGCGCAGCCATGTGAATGCCCACCGGATGCCCCGCGCCCAGATCGCTCTCGATGGCCGCGAAGTGGTTGGCGGCGTCATTCTTATGGGCCGCCGCATACGCGATCGCGCCCGAGGCGCCGAGCTCCTCGTTCATCCACGCGATCACCCGGATCGTCCGGCGTGGATGCAGGCCAAGCTGTTTCACAAGCTGCGCCGCCTGCATCGCCACCGCCACGCCCGCGCCGTCGTCAATGGCGCCCGTGCCCAGGTCCCACGAGTCGAGATGGCCCGAAACGATCACCACCTGCTCGGGATGCTCGCTGCCTTTCAGGTCGGCCACCACATTGAACGATTCCACATCGGGCAGTTTTTGCGGCGTGAGCAGCAGCCGCATCCGCACACGGCCCTGCTGCGTAAGGTATGCGATCTGTTCGGCATCCTCGGCCGTCACAGCGGCCGCGGGGATGCGCGGCGCGTCCGGCAGATACTGCATCCCCCCGGTGTGGGGAAGACGGTAATCGGCGCCGCCCACGCTGCGCACCAGCGCCGCCACCGCGCCCAGCCGGGCCGCCGAACTGGCCCCGATAGCGCGATAAATCACCGCTTGTCCGTAAGCCGGACCGCCGTGGCCGGTTGCCGCAAGCTGCTGGTCGAAGACGGCGTTGAACAGCACGATCTTGCCCGCGACCTTTTCTTTTCCGAGGGCGTTGAGTTCATCGAAGTTGTTGACCGCCACCACGTCCGCCGTGAGTCCCTCGGCCGGAGTGGCCACGCTGCCGCCCAGCGCCGTGAGCACGACCTTCTGTGTCGTCCCCGGCGCCATGCCGGGAAATTCCACCAGCGCTCCTGTCTCTTCGCCGCGCACCCAGTGCGGCACCATGACTTTCTCAAGGCGCGCGTCAAGGCCCAGCTTCTTCAGCTCATCGGCGACATATTGCGCCGCGAACGTGGCCTGCGGCGATCCCGCCGGCCTCGGACCAATATTGTTGGTCAGGTGCGCAAGCTGGTTCCACGCATAATCGCTCGCCAGCGCGGCCCGCTGGATCTGTTTAAGTTCAGCCGCAAGCTGCGGCGGGTACGAAGGCGGCGGCTGAAGGTTCCTTTGCGCCGGGGCGAAGATGGAAGAAAGAAGAACGAGAGCGAGACAGCAATTGGTTTTCAACAGGGCTCCTCTGGCCGCTCACAGGACGCACGCGCGCGGCTTGTGAAGATTCAAGCCGCAATTATACCGAAGCCGTTGGAAGACAATCGCACACGCGCAGCGAAAATCCGTCCCCTCCGTATTACCTTGCGCGAAAATCCTCTTTTCTTCACGCGAATTTCAGAAGGAAAATCACACCCCAAAAAAATTCGTGTTCATTCGTGTTAATTCGCGGCTAAATGGTTTTGGTTGCGGCCATGCCGCGCTGTGTTGAAAAGCTTTTCTATAATGTCTCCCATGCAGCGCCCCCTCCATTGGCTTCTCGGCCCCGAGGACGCCGCCGAAGGCCCGCGGACCCACCGCCTGCCCCGCTGGCTGTTTATGCGTGCGCTGGGCATCATTTATTACTCCGCTTTTTTCTCGCTGCTCTTCCAGATCAAGGGACTGATCGGACCTCACGGAATCCTTCCCGCCGGTAACTACCTGCCTGCAGTCGAAGAGTATTTCCACGGCGCCGCCCGCTTCTGGTACGCCCCTACATTGTTCTGGTGGTGGTCCAGCGACCGGGCACTGATGGCCGTCTGCTGGCTTGGCCTCGCCGCCTCCATCGCGGTCATTTTTAATCTCTGGCCGCGCATCTCTCTGCTGGTCTGCCTGGTCTGTTTTCTGTCGTTCGTCGCCTCCGCCGAAGACTTCGCCAACTACCAATCCGACGGCATGCTGCTCGAAGCCGGATTCATCTCGATGTTCTTTGCCCCGCCGGGATTGCGGCCACGCGACGGACCTCGTCTGCTCGGTCTTTTCGCAGGCCCGGCAGCCAACTCAACGCCCGTCCCGCTGCCCTCGCGCGCCGCCCTGTTTCTTCTGCGCTGGGAGTGGTTCCGCATCTATTTCGAGTCGGGTGTGGTGAAGCTGGCCAGCGGCGACCAATCCTGGCGGCATCTCACCGCCATGGACGACTACTACCAGAACGGCCCGCTGCCCACGTGGATCGGCTGGTACGTGCAGCAGCTTCCCCATAAGTTTCACGCCGCCACGGCATTTTTGACCCTGTTCGCGGAACTCGTCCTGGTCTTTCTGCTGTTCCTGCCCCGGCGCTGGAAGATCGCCTGTTTCTGCATCGTCACGCCGTTTCAGATGGGAATCATTCTCACCGCCAACTACACCTTCCTGAATTATCTGGTGCTGTCGCTGGGCGTTCTGCTGCTCGACGACGGGTTTCTCCGTTCCATCGTG
>OBLQ010000612.1_pt1 | contig 13745 bp, 13 predicted proteins | sample 1519881 | NCBI WGS metagenome assembly OBLQ01 (sample SAMN01911456, study PRJEB22533) | soil metagenome | biome: Soil | place: Malaysia | collected 2012-04-30 | depth DG_metagenome m | reverse complement strand
AGTCGCAAGGATACAGGAAAGGACGGGCCCGGCCGGTATGGCCGGGCCCGTCCGTATTTTCAAGACGTTGGTCTTAATGACATGCGCGCTGGCCGTTCCAGGGATATAAATAGCGCATGGGACGGCTCGATAACAAGGTGTGCGTCGTCACAGGCGGCGCGCTGGGGATCGGACGCGCGACCTGCCAACTGATGGCGAGGGAGGGGGCGAAGGTGGCGGTCACGGACGTGCTGAACGATCAGGGCGAGGCGCTTGTGGCGGAACTCGGGTGTGACGCCACGTACTGGCACATGGACGTCGGCGACGAGGGATCGGTCGAAGCGGCGATCGAGGGGATCGTCGAGCGGTACGGCAGGATCGACGTGCTGGTCAACAACGCCGGAATCGCCGGGAGCAGCAAGCCGACTCACGAGACCACGGAGGAGGAGTGGGACGCCGTTCAGCGGGTGAACGTGAAGGGCGTCTTCTTCTGCACCAAGCACACGATCCCGCACATGTTGGCGGTGGGCGGTGGGTCGATCATCAACCTGTCTTCGATCTACGGGATCATAGGGGCGCCGGACGCACCGCCCTATCACGCGAGCAAGGGCGCGGTGCGGCTGATGTCGAAGACCGATGCGATGCTGTACGCCAAGAACGGCATCCGCGTTAACTCAGTGCATCCAGGCTACATCGACACACCGATGCTGGAGCACGGGATCAAGAACCTGGGCGATCCGGACGAGGTTATGAAGGCTTTAGTCGCTGGTACGCCGGTCGGGCACATCGGCGAGCCGATGGACGTGGCGTACGGGATCGTCTACCTGGCCTCGGACGAATCAAGGTTCGTCACCGGGTCCGAACTGGTGATCGACGGCGGCTACACGTCGCGGTGATCGAACGCGCCCGCCGAGCGTCTAATATGTTGTAGAGCCATGATTGCCGCGCTCGCCCTCCTCGCCGCCTCGCAACAGCAGGTCGCCCAGCCGCTCTATGACGGTGCGCACGACTTCGCCTCCGCCATCGAGAAGGCGGCCAAGGACGACCCGAAGTTCCTCGACACGATTGAGCCGTTCGCGACCGGGTACTGGCTTTGGCGAGCGGAGTCGATCAAGACCTACGACGGCAGTTTCTTCGCCAATGCGATGCTGGAGTGCGGGACGGAGATTTCGCACTGGGACGAGGACCTCGGCAAGGAGATCAGGAAGTTCGCCCTCGCTGCGATCGTTGAGGACCCGAACCGGCTCGTGCCGGTGATCCTGCAGTCGGACATCCGGATGGCTTATGTGGACAGACTGGCGGCATACTCAAAGGATAAGGACAAAGAGGCTTTGTTTAGCGCCGGGTCGCGGCTGGCGGGGCTTACACCGTACTTCGCTATGGCGGAGTTCATCGAACTTTCCGACTTGAAGTCGGGGGTGCAAGGGCCGCTGAACGAGTGTACGCTGTTCGTCGACGAGCAGCCGAAGGCTCCGGAGGAACTCAAGGCGCTGATCGGAGCGATCGGCAAACTCGGGGGCCAGGCTCCGTTCGGAGTGCACACGATGAAGCAGATTGGGATGCTGACGGCGCAGGCGCTTGCTTCGCAGGTGCCGATCGGCTATCGGTGGAAGATTCCGCCGGGGTAGATGGTCGTTAGGGTTTAGGGTTTAGGGTTTAGGGTTTAGGGTTTAGGGTTTAGGGTCGAGGTACGGAGGTGTAGTTTGTTTGGAAAGGACTCTTACTGACAACCCCTCACCTTTGTCCTCTCCCCAGGTGTGGGGAGAGGAGGCTCCGGCAGACCGCGGTTAGTGCAGCGCTCGTTTGTACGTCGTCGTGAAGAGGCGGAACCAGTGGCCGTCCTGGTCCATCTCCAGGGTGAAGGTGAGGGTCTCGGCGTCGGCCTCCCGCATGTGGGCGTAGGTCGCGCGGAGGTTCCTTCCCTGGCCTGCCTGGCCAGCCGCCTTGCCGGTGAGGACGAGTTTGCCTTCTTCGATCTTGCCCTGCAGTTCCATCGGGCCGACGAGGGTGTCGTTGAACCACCACGCCTTGTAGGTCTGTGACGTGGGGTCGAAGGTGATCATGTGGCGCGTGTCGCTGGGCTTGCGGCCCGGAAGGGAGGTCGAGAGGCGCTCTTCCAGGTAGCGGCCGCCGATCGCGTCTTCGACGTGGTTCGTGGCGTCGCCCATCATCGGCGCGCCGCCCGTGTTGAAGTCCTGGCGGCCGGTCCACTCGCCCTTCATCCAGGCGATCTGTTCCATTGCGGCCTGCGGTTTGATGGAGCCGGCGTGCTGGCCGACGGTGAGCGCAAGGATGAGAGCAAGCATGGGGCGGAGTGTACCGGGTGTAACGGGCAAAGGGAGACGTGAAACGGGGAACGCGAATTGAGAACGCGTCGTCGTCACAGGTGCGACGGCGCAGATTATGGACTGACGCGGTAGTTGTCCGGGTTCATCTCGCGGATCTCGACGGAGACGCTCGCCTTTCCGCTCTCAAGCGAGTGCCTGTACATTTCGCACAGTTTGGCGTGCAAGGTGTCCGCCAAATTGCTTTCGACCTCCTTTCCGAGCGGTACCGTGGCGATGCGGAGGTTGACGAACCCCTCAGGCGCACCTGGGCCTGTGGCCCAGGCCTCGTACTCCTCGAAGAAGGCCTTGACGGACTTTGGATCGATCTTCTCGTTCTTGCAGACCTCCTGTACGAGACTGCGCAGGTGCTCCCAGTGGTGCTTCGTCTCGTGGACGTTTTCGGTCGCTTTCAGATACATTCGAACCATGGCATGAGTGTAGGGGAAGGGTTCGGCGTATGGTGTGAATTGGGTGCTTTGGACGTGTGGTCGGAAGGAGGGACAAGGGGGTTGGATTCTTAGATCGCCCTTACAGGGCTTGATTGCACAATCGTGCCGACTAGCCCAGGGCGATGCCCTGGGCTATCGTCTCTCGCGCCTTCAGCGCTTTAGCGCTAGCGGACGATGCAACGCGCTGCGTGGGGCTCGCGTCAACTAGGCATGGTATTCAGCGAGCTGCCTGGAATGATCGTCGCCGTGAGCGTCTTCGGTGGCTTCGTGGTCGTTCCGATGACGATGATGCTGCTTCGGCACCAGAGGCAGATGGCGAAGGCGTTGAAGGGGAACGCGAGCGACGAGACGTTGAAGCGGCTGGGGGCGATCGAGCCCCAGTTGAGCGAGATGAGGGCTGCACAGAACATGCAGATCATCACTGACGACGACGAGCGGTCGAGTCTGCGGTCTTAAAGCGTTGACTCCTGACTTGCTTACGCCTGTTTCGCTGCATGCAGTGGCTTGCCCCGATGCGACCGTGATCTTCGACCCCAGCCACCCGTCTGCGTCAGATTCCACGGCTGTCCAGCAAGCCGCCGGGCTTGGAATGACGTGTGCCTAATGCGTCTTGCAGGACAACCGTGCCACACGTTGGCGAGTTTACAAAGCCAGGCCACCCGCCGTGATCTTCGACCCCGGCCACCCGCTATCCCTCCCAAAGCGTCGACACCCGGTCTGCTCTTCGAGTCAGACCGGGCCACCCGTCACTGTTGCTGCGTTGCAACATCACTGCGGCACTTGGAGTGCGGCGCTTAAGCGCCGCTATAGAAAGCGCGGCTCAAGCCGCGCACTCCCAAAGAATCTGGCAGAGGTTCGCTAGCCGTACAGTGGGCCGTAGGTGGCGCAGGCGCGGTAGTCGGCGGATTCGAGGTCGGCTGTGCCGAAGCGGTTCCAGGCTGAGGGGCGGAAAAGGGTCTCGACGTTGTGCATGTCGACGGGGATGCGGAGGATGCTCGCCAGAGAGACGAGGTCGGCGCCGATGTGGCCGTAGCAGATCGCGCCGTGGTTGGCGCCCCATGCGTTCATCACGTCGTAGACGCTGGTGAAGACGCCCTTACCTGTCAGGCGCGGGACGAACCAGGTCGTCGGCCAGGTCGGGTTTGTGCGTTCGTCGAGGACCTTGTGGACTTTTTCTGGAAGTTCGACGGTCCAGCCTTCGGCGATCTGGAGCACTGGGCCGAGGCCGGCGACGAGGTTGACGCGGCACATGGTGCAGGGCATTCCGCCTCTCGTCGTGTAGTCGGTCGACCAGCCTCCTCCCGGGAAGTACTCGGTCATCGATGGGCACCAGCGTGTGGCTTTGAGGCAGGCTTCGACGTCGCTTTTCGTGAGGTCTCGCCAGTGCTTGATAACACCCCCTCCCTGGCCCTCCCCCAAGGGGGAGGGAACGCTGGCGTTCCCTACAAGTACCCCCACCCCCTTGCCCCCTCGGCCTTCGGCCCAAGGGGAGGGAGTGCTGGCCCCCGTCCAATCGAGGGCTGAGGGGCCGGAGTTGATGAGGTGGAGGACGCCGTCTGGTTTACCCCCTCCCTGGCCCAAGGGGGAGGGAATCGACGGGCGCACACCAGTCACGCGCTTGATGGCGTCGAGGGACCAATAGGTGCGGACGTCGGAGAAGAGTTGGGCTGTGCCGGTGAGGAGGTGGCCGAAGAGCATCGAGGTCGCGTTGAGGCAGTCGTTCTCGGTGGCGAAGGCGAACGGCTGGCGTTTGCCGTTCCAATCGAAACTGCTTGTGAGAACCGCCTCCATGAAGTCGCCGTTGGGATAGTGGTCGGTCCACTGGCGCTGGCCTTGGAAGCCGCCCATGAGGGCGTTGTGGCCGCGCGCCTGCTCTTGATAGCCGAGTTCTGCGAGGTTAGGGTTGCCGACCATCAGGTCGCGCGCGATGAGGGTCATCTTGACGCTGGTCTCCCAGTCTTGGTCCTTCTGCACTCTTGTGCGCTGTTTGGCGGGGTCGTTCCAGTCCTTCCCTTCTTTGCAGTTGGCCTTTACCCAACGCATCGCCTTCTTGAACTCTTTGGGGTCGTAGACGTCGTGGGCGATTCGGCCGCTGAACTCGGACATGTCGATGTGCATGACCTTCATGCCGAGGTACTGCTCGAAGAAGCGCGTATCGACGATGCTGCCTGCGATTCCCATGCTCGTTCCTCCCATTGCGGCGTAGGTCGTGCCCTTCATGGTCGCCGCGGCGACGCCTGCACGAACGAAGCGCAGGATCTTCTCCTGGACGTCTTCGGGGATCGTCTTGTCGCCCGCGTCTTGGACGTCGCGCCCGTAGATGCCGAACGCCGGGAGGCCTTTTTGCGCGTGACCTGCGAGGACTGCCGCGAGATAGACGGCGCCGGGGCGCTCGGTGCCATTGAAGCCCCAGACCGCCTTGGGTCTTGTCTGGTGGGTGTCCATGGTCTCAGAGCCGTAGCACCAGCACGGCGTGACCGTGAGTGTGAGACCGACGCCCTCTCTTGCAAACTTTGCGTCGCACTGCGCGCTCTCGGCGAGGCCGCCTATGCAGGTGTCGGCTATGACGCACTCGACCATTTCGCCGCTGGCGTGGCGGGCTTCTTTGCTGACCATTCTCGCCGTCGCCTTGGCCATCGCCATCACCTGGTTCTCGAGCGATTCTCGGACTCCGCCGTAGCGTCCGTCGATCACCGGGCGGATGCCGAGTTTCGGAAGGGGCGTCTGCAGTCGGTTCATCGCCCTGATAATACGCGGAAGCGGGAACGCGGTGTGCGGCAACGGGGTAGATTCGAATAGGATGCAGGTTCAAAGCAAGCGCTTGAAACTTCGGTGGCTGCTGTTCAGCGTGCTCGGTCTTGTCGTGGCTGCAGGCGCCGTCGGCGCCTACTTCTATTGGTTTGCACCTGCCACTCAAGAGCAGATCAACGAGGCGATCGCCAACAAGAACTGGAGACGCGCGGCCTCGCTGATCCGCAGATCGGACCTCAAGGCGGACCGTGGCCAGAACAGCCTTGGCCTGGCGTATCGGAACCTCGGGGACAACGACCGCGCGATCGAGGCGTTCATGGGCGCGGACGACAAGAACTACCGGTCCGCTGAATCGCGGTACGCGATCGCCGCGCTCTATGCGGCAAAGAAGCAAGACGACCTTGCGATCCATTGGCTGCGAGACGCCTACGACGCCGGAATGACCGACCCGGCGCGGCTCTTTGGCGACAAGAACTTGAAGAAGTTCGAAGGGAGCAGTACGTGGAAGGAGACTTTGGCCGCTTCGGGCGAGCGAATGGCCCGCGACGCGAGCGCGCTCGACTTTCTGATCGGCAACTGGTCGACGGCCAACAGCCTCGGCGGGCGACGGACGGTGTCCTACAAGTACGAAGTGCCCGACCGCGCCATCTCGGAAGTCTGGTCCGGATCTGGCGCGACAGATCCGACCGGGCTGTTCGTGAGGAACTCGGCGACGAACAAATGGACCTATCGTTCGGTGGACGGCCTAGGACGTTTGTTCGAGGGCGACGTGGAGATCGGTCAGCAGGTCACGATCACTGGGACGTTGCGGTACATCGACGGTACAGAGTACAAGCGACGGATCGAGTTCAGCAACACGGGCAACGTCATCGACTATACAGTCACTGACTCTCGGGACGGCGGTGCGACTTGGGACAGGCCGACTGCGCTGCGGCTCGGTGCGTTTTCCAGCGGTCCGTTGCCGGGGTTTTGAGGGTAAATTGTCACCAAGGTGGCGATCAACAAAAACATCTATCTGAGTTTTCTCAACTGCCCTAAGCAGGCGTATCTCAAGGTCCGTTCGCCTGAACTCGGAGCGGCTCCCTCGAAGGGCGACGTGATGGTCATGCGACAGGGGAGCGAGATCGGAAAGTTAGCGCGCACTCTCTTCGACGGGAGGCTGATCGAAACGCCTTCCACGGAGATGGACCGTGCCGCTTCTGAGACACAGGAGGCGATTGTAGAGGGTGTGGAGTGCCTTTTTGAGGGTGCGTTCACGAACGGGGACGTCTCTGTGCGCGCAGACATTCTTCAGCGCGAGGAAGTCGGTTGGCACCTGATTGAAGTGAAGTCCTCTAAGTCGGTCAAGCCGGAGCACGTGTTGGACGTCGCGTTCCAGGTGTGGGCGCTCGGGGAGTGCGGGTTGGAGGTCGCGCGCGCGTCGGTAATGACGCTGTCGCCTGAGTTTCGTTCTGGGCAGGAGACGTCCGCGCTCTTCGTAACGACGGACGTTACGGAGGAGGCGAAAGCGCATGCTGCGAAGGTGCCGGAGGGGGTCGTTCGCCTCTTGAACGTTCTTGCCGCAGACGCTTCACCGCCTGTCGTACCGAACAGGCACTGCTTTAACCCGGACTGTGTCTTCCTCGACGTCTGCTATCGCGAGTTGCCAGACGATGACGCGACGACGATGCCGCGTCTGACGGCCTTGAAGATCACGGCTCTACACGAGTTGGGAAAGCGGGACGTGCGCGACATTCCGGAGGAGATGCTCAGCGCGAGGCAGCGTCTCATCCAGGGCGTCGTGTGCAGCGGCGCGGTGCACGTCGAGCCAGGGCTGGCCGAGGCGCTTGCGGAGATCGCGCGGCCGATCCAGTTCGTCGACTTTGAGTCGGACAGTCCTGCGATCCCGACCGTTCTAGGAGTTCCTGCCTACCAGCAGGTGCCGTTCCAGTGGTCGATGCACGTCTTGGACGCTACTGGCGAGGTTTCGCACAGCGAGTTTCTGCACAGGAGCAGCGAAGACCCGCGGCCTGAGTTCGTGCGGAGTTTGGCGGAATCGCTGCTCGAGAACGGGACGGTGATGTATTACTCGCGGTTTGAGGTGACGATGCTGAAGTCGCTCGCGGCCCAGGGGGTCGAAGGTGCTGAAGCCGTGCTCGCGATATTTGAAGAGCGTGGGCGAGACCTCATGAAGATCGTGGAGGGGTTCGTCTACCACCCGGGGTTCATGGGGCAGACTTCGATCAAGCGCGTGCTGCCGAGCCTGGTGCCAAATCTGGGTTACGACGACCTTGGTATCCAGGACGGCTCTTCGGCCGCGGCGGAGTACAGGAGAATGCTCTCTGAGGGCACGGTACAACACGAGAAGGAGGAGATCGCCGGCAGTCTGCTCCGTTACTGCGAGCGGGACACGCTAGCGATGCTGAAGATATTCGAGGCTCTGGTGTCGCTGGGCTAGGAACTTTCCATGTGGCCGATGCATACTGAGAGTTGGATGGCGGCTTACTCTACGCCCAAGATCATACGGCCCTTCGTCGTGGCATTCGCGGCGTTGGTCGCCTTCATGCCCGCGCCGGGGCAGGTCGTGAGCCAGGACCGAAACGACGCCGACTCGGCGTTTGCGGCCCAGGAGTACAAGAAGGCTATCCCGCTTTATCGCAAGGTCGTGGAGGAGAACTCGCTGGACGCTGAGGCATGGTTCCGCCTTGGCTATTCGTTGCACACGCAGAGACAGTTTCGTGACGCGATCGACGCCTATCAGAAGGCGCTCGACATGAAGTACTTCACGCTCACGACGCGCTACGACATCGCCAGCGCCTATGCGCGACTGGGCGACAAGGACCGTTCGATGAAGAGCCTGCGGGATGCGGTGCTCGGCGGGTACTTCGTGCCGCAGCAGATCAGGAGCGACAGGGACTTCAGGGACTATCAGGGCGACCCAGAGTACGAGCACATCATCGAGATGGCGAGAGACGGGATCAAGAACTACGCCAACAACGATCACCTTGATTGGTTGCTCCACCGTTGGACCGCCGGAGAGCAGGAGGTCAGTGCCACTCTTCTTTCGAGGGGGTTTGCGGTTGCGCTCGTGTTCACCGACGACAGCAAGCAGACTACATATGTGTTCCTCACGTTCGACGCCATCAAGTCGACGTGGAACGCGCAGGGTGCTGGAGACGACGATGCGACTTATACGGGAATTGTCGACGCAGTGCCAGGGGCGCTGACGATCCATGGAACAACTGTAGTGGACGGCAAAGAAGTCGACTCGCGTCTTAGGCTGGCCAGTGAAAACGGCGGCCTGACGGCGACGTGGCAGGAAAATACAGGCGGTCGTTGGGTCGACCAGCATTCGCTCGGGTACTCCGAAGGTCCGGCCACTCTGAACTCGGCAGTTCAGGGCAACGGGTAGTCGTAGGTACCCAGTCGGAGTGGTGGGCGATGAGGGACTCGAACCCCCGACATCCTCGGTGTAAACGAGGCGCTCTACCAGCCTGAGCTAATCGCCCTGTTCGAAGCCAAGCGCGAGTCTACACGACGAAACCATGACGATGCGTGACCGTCTTGAAGTACAATAGGCATGACAGTTCCAATGAGGAGTTGGCTCGCCGCTCTGGTTCCATGGATGGTAACGACGGCAGCCCTGGCGCAAACGCCTACCGCTGTACAGGTCGACTACACCTACCTCGGAACGTTCAAGGATGAAAGCGTTCGGTTCAACGACGAATGCTGGGTCACCCCTGCGCTGCTCCAGAAGTGGGGATATTCGACGACTCTGCGCGGCGACCGCCTTGACGTTTCGTTCTCGGGCCGCGCGTTCGACGTCCCTGTGAGGCGCTTCGACACGACTGACATGGTGCCGCTCTCCGAGGTGGCGCGACTGTTGGGGGCGGTGATGCGGTGGAACGAGACCAAGGACGCGGTCACTGTCAGGGCGCAGGTCCGGATCGTCGAAAAGACGGACACAGGGGTCCGCATCGACACGACTCTGCCGGTCAAGCCCAGTTTTTCGAAACTGCCTGACCCGGACCGGCTTCTTATTGATCTTGGGGGCTGTGTGCTGCCCAAGGGCGGAATCCAAGGGCTCCCAAAGGGTTGGCGCGCCGGACAGTTCGAGGACAACACAGCGAGGATCGTGGTCGTCGATCCGTCGATGAAGGACCAGTACCTGCCCCAGATCGCTCCGACGCGCACGATTCAGTTCAACTTTGGGACAGAGCCGAGCACCACACAACCGAAGCAGGACGAGGGCTCAGCCGGGGGAATGATCGACAACATCGCGACGCCTCCCGACGTCCAGATCACGACTGAGCCAAAGGCGATGCTGACACTGTCCTTCCCCAACCTCGCTTCGGAGGACGAAGACAGTGCAACGTTCATGATGCCGTACACGGGCACGCTCGTCTCGGCGCCGTCTGCGATGTACCTCGACCCGACCAACATCCAGATCACGATCCCTCAGGCCAAGCCCTCAGGGAGCGACTCGCAGCAGGGCTTCCAATCGAAGTTCGTGTCGCTCTCCACTGCGACACGGAACGACAATGGCGACACGGTGGTTGTGTTCAGCCTGAACCGGCCGCTCGCGTTCGAACTCAAGAGCAACCAGAAGATCATCACTCTAAGGGTTTTCAAGCCCAAGGAGGCGATGGGCACGCTCTCCAGCAAGGTGATCGTTGTGGACGCGGGGCACGGAGGTACTGACAACGGTACGAAGTGGGGCAAGTTGTACGAAAAGGACATCAACTTGAAGATCGCGAAGAAGACTGCCGCAGAACTGACGAAGGCGGGAGCGTCTGTGATCATGATCCGTGACGACGACAGCACGGTGCCGCTGCTGAGCAGGCCCGAGACGGCCAACAAGAGCAAGGCCGACCTCTATATCAGCATCCATATCAACTCGAACCTGACGGCCGGGAGCGTCTCGGGCGGGATCACCTTCTATCACATGCAAGACCCGGTCAGCATGCTTTTTGCGGAATGTATACAAGACGAGATCGCCGCGGTAAGTAAACTTCCGAACATGGGCGTCTGGAGCGACTCCAAGATCTACCGGACCAAGGGCTTTGCCGTCCTTCGGGGTGCCACGATGCCAGCCGTCCTCATCGAACTCGGGTTCATGAACCACCCGACCGACCGCAAGCGCGTGCAGGAGAAGGAGTTTCAGGACTCAGTCGCAACCGCCATCGTCAAGGGTGCAAAGCGTTTCTTAGGTGACTCAGATGGGAACTAAGCGCGATACGTCGCTCATCATAGCCGTCGTCGTCGTCTGCGCGGTTGTCGCGGTCGGGCTGTTCGCCTATGTACGCAACGCGCCGAAGGACGAGATCCCTCCGAAGACCGTCACCGTCGACCGGCAACAGGGCGGCCAAGGGGTCACGCTCCTCACGCCGTACTACAAGAACGACGAACTCGCGTTCAAGTCCGAACCTGCAAAGGTGCCGCCGAACGTCGACCCGCACGTGTTCGTAATCAACAGTTATCTGAGGTCAGTGAAAGCGGTGCCCGAGAAGGCGCTGCTCGTGACCTGTACTGTCAAGGACGGTGTCGCGCTCCTGGACTTCAACAAGGACTTCGACACAACCTACGGGACGTTCGACGAGAGCACCATCATCAACGGGATCGCCGCGGTGATGGGACAGTTCCAGAACGTCTCGTACGTGCGGTTCCTCTCCGAGGGCAAGCCGATCGAGACGCTTGGCAACGCCGACCTTACTGAGCCGGTGGAGGTGACCCGTCTCGCCTCCGGTCAGACCAACACCGGTACGCCTGCCAAGTCTTGACGACGACGAAGGCGATAAACGCCCCTACGAGCCATCCCAAGACCACTTGGGACGGGTAGTGGACTCCGACATAGATCCTCGAAAGCCCTGTCAGCAGTGCGACGGCGAGCCAGACGAAACCGAGGGCGCGATCGTAGAACATGAACGCGACGGCGACGGACATCATTGTCGCAGAGTGTGCGGACGCGGTGCCGAAACTCGTGAGTTTGTGGACTCGTATCACCGCGTCAGCGAGTTCGACGCTCGGACGCTGCCACTGGAGCCCGGCCTTGAGCGCGTCGCAGACCGAGTTGGCGATTGGCCAACTGACCATTGCCAATAGTGCGGGCGTGCGGTACTTCCTCTTCCAAAGGAAGAGCACGAAGAGCGCAAGGAGGCCGATCCGGACGACCCACCACTTATTCCCCTCGCTAAAGAAGAGAAAGATCGGGCTCAGCCACTCCGGTAGCCCGTTGAAGGCCCGGAACAGGGTGACGTCGAGCCCATGCACGTGGCCATTGTACTTCCCTGTCCCGACCGGCTCCTGACCCGGTGTTACAATCTGCTGGATGGCTGACAACGCGCGCAACGCGGCCCTGGGCGCCCTTGTGGGATGGACGCTCGGAGCCCAGGGCCGAGGAAGGCGGAGCTTCAAGCGGCTCGACTTCTTCGACCCGATCCCGCCACGGATGGCGCAATCGGACGCCATCGACGCTTGGCTCGTCGGCATGGCACACCTGAAGTCGGGCGGCTCCAGCGCGTCGTATTACAGGGCGCTCTTTGATGGGCTTTCTCAGCACACCGACGAGTCTGCGTTCGGGCTGTCTAACGTTTCACGTGGCTTGGGGACACCGCTTTGTGGCGCGCACGGCAATCCCTTGGCCAACGGGTCGCGTGCGATCGGACGTGCCTTGTTGTGGGGGATCGTGTTCCACGGTCTTCCAAACAAGGCCTGCGAGTGGGCTTATTGGGACGCGTCGTTTGACCACACCGCAGACGGTGTCTGGATGCCTGTCGCGATCGCGCGAGCGGTATCGCTGGCGGAGCCTGGCCGAGCCGTCTCGCAAGTGGTGCGCGACATCACTGAGACGCTCCCCGCAGAGAGCAAACTGCTCAGGGCTATCCCGAAGATCATCAAGGACTTCGATTCGCCTGACGGGCCCAAAGACATCCGTGAGAACCTCCCGACGGCGCTCGGTATCGCTGACAGTTACGACTCAGTCTTGACCGCCTGCTGGGTAGTGCTCGGACTGTTGCGCGGCAACGGCGCGTTTGAGCCGAGCGTGACCTGTACTGCGGGGTGCGGGGGCGCTTCCGATCAAGCGGGCCTGGCGTGCGGCGTGATCAGCGCGCTTCTGAGCGGCGACGTACCGCAGGCTTGGTCGGCCCCTGTCGGCGATACGTTCGTCAGTGGGCACGGACTCAAAGAAATTGATCCTCCGAAAACGGGGTCAGCGTTCTTGAAACTAGTCGAGGAGGCGGCCGACGCACACGCGAGACAGCCGGTCGAACCCGAGCCGACCACCGAAGGTGAAGGGGCCGCGCCGGCACCGGATATCGACGAATCGATCAGTCCTGAAGTGCGAGACTTGATCGCTCGCGCCCCCGAGTTCTCCGTCTACGAACACGGCGACATACGTGCGTCGTTCCGATACATCGACGGCCCTGTCGTCTCGCCAGGGGACACGCTTCGTGCCTCCTTTACTCTTACGAACCTCTCCGACGGTGACGTCACGCTCTGCGGGGAGTTGACGGCGACCAAAGGCTGGGAGATCGCCCACAAGATGGGTGAAGTCTTTTTGGCGGCGGGTTCATCGCAGACTTTCGCTGTCGTGGTTAGGCCGCCCGCGAAAGGCCGTGGAGACGGGGAGATGCGTCTCTCCATCGGCGGTGCCGCCTTCACGGCACCTGTGTTCGGGACGCAACTCTGGTACGCGGTCGGGCCGCTGCTGAACCAAGAGGGAACAGGATTCGACAAGGAGTATCCGGCCGAGAAGGACATGCGGCTCGGACAGGTCTTCAATGGGCGGAGCAATATGCCGGTCGAATGGACAGCGCACAACGAAAGGGGCGTGTTCTTCGACGTCGAAGGGCTCATCGGCGACGGCCCTGGGACGGCGTACTACTTTGCAGACGTCACGTTTGCGAAGCCTGGCAGATACAGGATCGTCGTCGCCTCAGGGGTCGGCGCAATCGTTTGGTTAGACGGGACTAAGACGTTCTGGTACCACGACACGCACACGCCGATCCCACGCGCGACAGAGCCTTATATCGGTGTGTTCGAAACGGACGGGAAGGTGAAGGTGCTGATCAAGACGTTCCGCAACCTGCAGCCGATCCCGCCGATGATCGTCTACTTCCTGGCCGAAGACGGATCCGTCGCCGTGCCGAGCGGGTTTTCACCGATCGACTAGTTCTAGAGCAGCGTCTGCAATCCTTCTCTGTGGAGCCGGGAGAGGCATTTCCTTGAGGCGGTCGGGCGCTACCCAGAGCAGGCTCTT
>OBLQ010000611.1_pt1 | contig 13745 bp, 13 predicted proteins | sample 1519881 | NCBI WGS metagenome assembly OBLQ01 (sample SAMN01911456, study PRJEB22533) | soil metagenome | biome: Soil | place: Malaysia | collected 2012-04-30 | depth DG_metagenome m | reverse complement strand
ACCCTAGCGGCGTGAGCGAGGAGGTGCGGCGCCAGTCGATCGACGCGATCAACGACCTGAACAAGATGGAACTGAGCCGCGCGAACGACCCGGAGATCCAGACGCGGATCAACACGTACGAACTCGCCTACAGGATGCAGTCGAGCGTGCCGGAACTGATGGACATTGCGAGCGAGTCGAAGGAGACGCACGAGATGTACGGCACGAAGCCGGGCGAAGCGGCGTTCTCGAACAACTGCCTGCTGGCTCGACGGCTCGTGGAGCGTGGTGTGCGGTTCGTGCAACTGTACCACTGGGGCTGGGACAGCCACGGCACGAGCGAGTATGACGACCTCGTCCACTCGCTGCCCTTGCGTTGCCGACAGACAGAGGTGGCGGCCGCGGCGCTGATCAAGGACCTCAAGAGGCGGGGAATGCTGGACGAGACGCTGGTCGTGTGGGGCGGCGAGTTCGGCCGCACGCCGATGAACGAGGGGCGCAATGGTAGCACGTTCAAGGGACGCGACCACCATCCGCACGCGTACACCGTGTGGATGGCAGGGGGCGGCGTGAAGGGAGGTCTGACGTACGGCAAGACCGACGAACTTGGATACAACATCATTGAAGACCCGGTGCACGTCCACGACCTGAACGCGACGATCCTCTACCTGCTAGGTCTGGACCACACGAAACTCACCTATAAGCACCTGGGGCGCGACTTTCGGCTCACCGACGTGCACGGCGAGGTCGTGCACGGGATCGTGCGCTAGGGCGAGTCGATCGGCCAGATGTTGGTGAGGATCGTCTCGGGATCGAGCCTCTCGTCGATCATTTTCGCGAACGCCGTGCGTGTGGAGTCGGCCACGTAGACGGTCTTGTCGCCGGCGACGATGTGGATGCTCACGGAGTTGATCTCTGGGAGTTCTAGGAACACAGCGCGTGCAAACTCGATCGCGAGGCTTTGCGGCTTGTCGTCAGGGGAGGCGAGGCCCGTCACGGCGAGCGCGTTGCCCCTCGGGTCGCCTCGAACGGAGAGCAGTTTGCGGCCTACCGTGTACTTGGTCGCTAGAACGGCCTCGATCTGTTGGTCGGATTTGGTGCCCGGCCAGGCAGTCCGGGCAGGTTGCTGGACTTCCGCAGTGTCGGGAGTCTTCGGATCGGTCTGTTCCGCGACCTTGGGTGTGGGCCTGCCGATTTCGATCGGAGTCTGTACGAGCGTCTGCTTCTCTTGCGGGCGCGCTGTGCCGAGAGAGCGACCGTAGAGGAAGGTGCCCGTGCCGACGACGGCGATCAGAATGGCGATGACATAGACGTACTGTTGTGTGCGCGGTCCGCCCTGGGGGATGCCGAGTTGCTTGGCGGTGGTTGCGGCCTCCTGCTCGGACATGCGTCGCTGGACTGCCTCGAGTTTGCGGCGGTCGTTCTGCGACTCGGGCCGGAGGTCGAGCGCCATCTCGTACCACTGGGCGGACTGCTCGAGTTCGCCCTGTTCGGCATAGATGTCGCCGAGGAGGGTGTGCGCAGTTCCGTTGTTGGGGTAGCGCTTGAGGATGCCAAGGCAGACGTCGACCGCGTCCTTGTAGTCGCCGCGAATGCGGTTGAGGTTCGCCTGTGTGATCTCGCGGTAGACCTCTTGGTCGCTCCCTTCGCTGGCCGGGTCGTCAGAAAGCGGCGCGCCGCACTCGATGCAGAACGTCGCCGCTGCGTCGTTCACCTCGAAGCACTTGGGACAGACCTTACTTTGTTCCTGTGCTGCCAAACCCGCCGGTACCTCGCTCGGTGTCGTCCAACGAGTCCACGACCTCGAGAACGGCCTGGCAGACCGGGACGACGACCAGTTGGGCGATCCTCTCGCCAGCCTCAAGTCTAACAGTTTCCTGGCCAAGATTGATCAGGATCACACGGATTTCACCGCGATAGTCGCTGTCGATGGTGCCCGGCGTGTTCACCATCGTGAGGCCGTGCTTGTGCGCGAGGCCGGAGCGCGGGCGCATCTGTCCTTCGTAGCCGGCGGGGATCGCGACGCTCAGTCCGGTGCGAACCATGCGGCGCTGCATCGGCTGGAGTTCTACTGGCTCCGCACTATAGATGTCCATGCCGGCCGCGCCGGGAGTCTTGTATTCGGGCAGCCGTGCTCCCTCGTCCAGAGTCACCTTCACTCTTGGAGAGGCGTCCGTCGCGCCCGGGCCGGATCGCGTAACATTCATGGCATGAGGATCGAACCGCTGGGCGACGCCGCGTACATCGTGCGCGACCTCGGGGAGTCGCCCGCGTACCGGGTCGCGGAGTCGCTGTCGCGGCTCGTGGTCCCTGGGATCCGGGAGGTCAACGCGGCGTACACAACCATCGGCGTCTACGTCGATCCTGAAGAGTTTAGTCTGGATGCGTTGCGGGCTGCGTTGGATCAATCCACAACATACGAACATTCGACCGAGGCGAGGCGGCACTCGATTCCGGTCTGTTACGAACTCGGCGAGGACCTCGGGTCATCGGCCTCGGAACTTGGGGTCTCCGTTTCTGAACTGGTCGAGGCGCACACTTCGATGGACTATCTATGCTACGCGGTCGGGTTCGCGCCGGGGTTCGCATACCTTGGTCGACTGCCGGAGAGGATCAGTGGTCTGGCGCGCATGGCGTCGCCGCGTCTGAGGGTGCCTGCTGGTGCCGTGGCGATCGCCAACGACCTCACCGGGGTCTATCCGGGCGGGAGACCCGGAGGTTGGCGCATTATCGGCATGACGCCGCTGACGATCGTGGACATGAAGGACGACTATTTTCCGATCGCGGCAGGCGATCGGGTGCGGTTTTGCTCTGTGACGAACGAAGAGTTCGAGGAGAGAAAGGGACAACGATTATGAAGCGAGTCGACATCAACGTGGACATGGGCGAGGGGTTCGCTTTCGACGACGAACTGTTGCACATCGCGACGAGTGCGAACGTGTGCTGCGGAGCGCACGCGGGGTCGCCAGAACTGACTATGCAAACCGTCGAAAAGTGTCGAAGTCTCGGTGTGCGCGTGGGGGCGCACCCGGGAGTGCCGGATCGCGAGAACATGGGTCGTCTTCCTTTGGTCTTGGAGGGCGACGATGACGCGGAGGCGCTGTTGCAGAGCCTTCGTGGGCAGATGCGCCTTGCATCTTGGGACTATGTGAAGGCGCACGGGGCTCTCTACAACGCGTGCGCTGTGCCGGGGCGCCCAGCCGATGTGATGGAGGCGCTCCTGAGGGAGTTTCCGCTGCCCGCCATGGCGATGCCTGGGACGCGGTTGGAGGAGGTGGTCAGCGGGCTCGGCTCGGATCTGATCCGTGAAGGTTTTGCGGACAGAAGATATACAGAGCGTGGGACGCTCGCGCCCCGGTCGGAGCCCGGATCGGTGCTCTCCGACCCTTCGGAGATCGCCGCCCAGGTCGTCCGCCTGGCCGCAAGGGTCGACTCGATCTGCATCCACGGGGACAGCCCAGGGTGCGTTGAGATCGCGGCGCTGGTACGGGAGACGCTGGTCGCGAACGGTTATGGGGTCGGGCCTTGAGGTTGCGCGTGACGGAACTGTTCGGGCACGCGACGGTGCAAGACGCGGGACGGCCGGGGCACCGCAAGTTTGGCGTTCCGCCGGGCGGCGCATTTGACACGGAGTGCCTTCAGATCGCAAACGCGCTCTTGGGGAACGCGGCGTTCGATCCGGCGATCGAGTTTGCGCTCGGGACGATGAGTTTTCGTTGCGAGGAAGGTGGGCGCGTCGCAGTCGTCGGCGCGTGTCCGCACTTTGTTGTCAACGGGGAACAGAAGCGTGGGAACGATGTCGTGGATTTGCTGTCATGCGACACCATAACTCTTGCGCCGCCGGTGGTCGGTCTGCGCACGTACGTTGCGCTTGCGGGCGGTGTCGCTTGCGACAAGATCTTGGGAAGCGCTTCGGGGAACGCGGTGCAGAAGGGCGATGTTGTCTCGTCTGTTGCGGACGCGACCCAGAGCGTGTCTTTTGACGCGCCTACGCCTTCGACTCTCAGTGACCGCGCTTTGCGCGTTATGACGACTTCGGACGAGGACGCGTGGACGCGCGAAACGTACGAAGTCACGAACCAGATCGACCGCGTCGGCCTGCGGTTGGACGGTCCTACGCCGAGCAACAGCGCCGAGGCAGGCGACAGCGAGCCGTCTGTGTTCGGGGCGGTCCAGTTGACCTCTGGCGGAGGGTTGATCGTCCACGGGCCGGACGGGCCGACGATCGGCGGCTACGTAAAACTCGGCGTGGTGATCCGCGCGGACCTCGACAGGCTGGGGCAACTGCGTCCTGGCGACAAGATCTCGTTCGAGAAGGTGAGGCGCGAGGGCGCCGAGCGCGCTTGGAGGGAGCGGTGCGAGCGGCTGCGCCAAACGGTGACGCGATGAGTGCGACGGAGCGGCAGATCGCGCTTCGGCAGCGGCCCGAAGGGAAGCACGTCATGGTGCAGAGTTGGCGGAGTCTGACTTTCCTGCACTGGACGTGCGACGTCGACGCAATCCAGCGGACGTTGCCCGACGGACTGAGCGTAGACACGTTCGAGGGGAAGGCATATGTCGGGCTTGTGCCGTTCACGATGTGCGGGATTTGCGTTCGTGGGATGCCGCCGATCCCAGGGACAGCGGCTTTCCACGAGACCAACGTGCGCACGTACGTCGTGGATGTGCGTGGTGACCCTGGCGTGATGTTCTACAGCCTCGATGCGTCGAGCGGGCTCGCGGTAATCGCCGCGCGAGCGTGGTACCGCCTGCCGTATCACAAGGCTGCGATGCGATTCGAGCAGGGCGAGGGTGTCGCGCGGTGTTCGTCCGCGCGCAAGTGGCCCGGCCCGGTGCCGGCGAGATGCGAGGTGGAAAGCCCGTTCGATGAGACGGAGTCGTTTGCTGAGCCGGGGACGCTGGAGTTCTTTCTGTTGGAGCGCTATGCGCTGTTTACTTCGTCTCGGGGACGGATATTGTGCGGCCGTGTGCACCACTCGCCGTACCCGATCCATCGCGCGGGGTGCGCAGTGTGCGAGGAGACTCTGATCAGCGCCGCTGGCGTTTCGAAGGACGAGGGGGCACCGATCGTACACTACAGTCCGGGCGTCGACGTCGAAGTGTTTTCTTTGACGGAGTGAGTGGTTCTTGCGCAGGCTAAAGCCTGCGGCTACCTCTGCGGCGGTTACTGCTGGCTGCGGCCGAGTTCTTCTATCTCTTGGATCTTGTGCCTAGCGCGGCCGGAGACGACGACGGTCAGTTCGTCGCCTGGCAGGAGGATCGTGCCTCCGCTTGGGACGATCTCTTCGCCTGCGCGCGTGACGGTGACGATGAGCGAGCCCATGGGGAGGCCGCTGTCCTTGAGTTCCTTGCTGTCGAGGGCCGAACCGCTTTCGACCGTGAGGTCGATGAGGATCGGTTCGCCGGCCTCGACCACCTGTGGGTCGTCGTTGCGCAGGTCGCGCGCGAGCAGTTCTTCGTAGATCGGTCGGCTGCCAAGGTGCTCGGCGACCCAATATGCCGCAAAACAGGCGATCAGAAGGGCGAGCAACTGGTCGTAGTTGGCCGTCATTTCGATGATCAAGACCGCGCCGGTGAGCGGCGCTCGGACCGAAGCGGCAAAGAACGCCGCCATCCCGATCACCGCGAACGCGGACGGCGATCCAGTGATGGCCGGCACCCACGCGTGGCCCATCTGACCGACGAGCAGTCCAGACGTCGCGCCGATCAGCAGCATGGGAGCGAAGATGCCGCCCGGTGCTCCGGAGCCGTAACTGGTGACAGTCAGCAGGAACTTGGCGACGAGCAGGCCGATCAGCATGGGCACAAACTGCACGCCGTTCCACTCGCCGCGCAGGAGGTGCTCGGCGGTCGCGTGTCCGCCGCCCGTGACTAGCGGCGTGAACCAACCGATGAGTCCGGCCGCGACGCCGATCACCGCGGGGCGGAACTTCGGCTTGAGTTTCGGCAACTTCTTAAAGCCGTCGAGCGAAACGATCAGGCCCTTGTTGAATGCGGCTCCGAGGACGCCGGCAACGAGCCCGACGACGAGCGCGACAGGGAGCGAGGAAAGGGGCGGCGCCTGGTAGTCGGGAACGAGGAAGCTGGGCAGTTGGCCGGTGGCCAAGCGCGTGACGACGCTGGCCATGACCGACGCGATAAGCGCCGTGCCGTAGGTGAGTGGCGAGAGTTCGCGCTGCAGTTCTTCGATGACGAAGAGGAAGCCTGCGAGCGGCGCGTTGAAGGCCGCAGCCAGACCTGCGCCCGCGCCGCCCGCGATGAGTTGCCCCTCCTGCCTCTTGGGGACTTTGAGGAACCCGGCGACGCCCTTGCCGACGGCGGCGCCCATCTGGACGGTGGGCCCTTCACGACCCATCGAGAGTCCCGCACCGAGAGACGCCACGCCGCCCGCGAACTTGACGATGATCACGCGGACCCACCGCATCTCGCGCAGATGCAGGAGCACGGCCTTGACGTGCGGAATGCCGGAACCGCCGGTCTCGGGGGCGAACCTCTGCATTACCCAGCCGGCGAAGAGTCCGCCGAGGCCGCCGAGGATCGGGATGACGAGATAGCCGGGAAGGTGGTTGTCCAAGAACCACGAGCGGACGAAGGTCCGAAGTTCTTCGACGCCGAAGATCGAATACTGGAAGACGACCGCGATGAGTCCGGCGACGACTCCTATGACAGCGGCACGGGCGAACTGCTGGTTTCGCCGCTCGCTCATGATCCGGCGAGTCCGACGTTCGCGCTTGTAGGCGACTTCACTCTGGTGTCCCGGATCGAGCGAGCCGTTGTGGTCGCCTGCTGACACTAATCTCCACGTTACCAGAACTCACCTTCACCCCGGATGGATGAGTCCCGTCGCGGTGGACGGCGCCAATCGAGCCTGGAAGCCGCGGTTTCCGCCCGTTCGAGCGTCGCGGGTCCTTGCGCGGAGGGCCCTGGCTGGGCCATAATCCACGTTCGGGCCGGAGGCATCGACATGGCGAAGAAGAAAGGCGAAAAGCGCGAAGTTGTGAGGCTCGTCTGCACCGAGGACGAGAAGCACTATGTCGTCACGTCGAAGAACAAGCAGAACACGCCCGACAAACTGGAACTGATGAAGTTCAACAAGAACCTCCGCAAGATGACGCTGCACAGGGAGAAGAGGTAGGCCATGCCGCTGCCGAAGAGAAAGCACTCGCACAAACGGACGTCCCAGGGCCGCACGCACTGGACGACGGACATGCCCGAGGTCACCGAGACCAAGAACATCAGCGGGGAGCCGCTGGCACTACGGCACAACGCCTCGCCCGACGGCTATTACAAGGGCCGCCGACTGCCGGGCTACAAAGACAAGTCGTAGGCTGGCACCGCCCCGAAAGGATTTGAGAGGGTCGCGCTTCTGCGCGACCCTCTTTTTTTGGCGCAGGCTAAAGCCTGCGGCTACGCAATCTACGAGATGGTGGCGCTCTGCGTTGGGACGAAGTTCGTGCAACGGCACGACTCTTCACCCCTCCCTAGCCCTCCCCCAAGGGGGAGGGGACGATTGGCGCCGCAGGAGCCGCACGCTCCATGAAGCGTGGCGAATGAGACCGTACGAGAAGAGCGGTGCCACAGGAGCGGCACCCTCCCCTTCGAGCTTGGTGGCACGAGAAACGACACCCCCTCCCTAGCCCTCCCCCAAGGGGGAGGGAACACTTGGACGGCGCCGCCCTGCACGCTTAATAGACCCGTACGTACTTCTCGTATTCGACTTGAAGCGTCTTTTTTTCTCCGGGTTTGACGGTGACCTCCCATTTCACGCTGCTGTTCGAGTTGAGTGAGTCGTTGTTGACCGGCATCGAGTCCGCCGTCCCGCCGTCGGAGACCTTCGTCGCCTTGCCGTTCGTCTGCCTGCTCACCCTCACCGTCGCGGGCTCCTTGCCGAAGTTTGTGAGCGTCACGGTGTCCTGGAACTGGATGAGGTCATAGACGACGTTCTTTTCTTCGCGGGCGTGGGAGACTCGCCCAATCTCTTTCGAATCGGAGGTCGCGTGGACGATGGTCGTACGGCCGAGCAGGATCTCCGCGTCGTCGCCGACGACGGTGTAGGGCATCGGCGCTTGACCGACGAGTTCGCCCTGATGGACGATCATTGCCGGGGCATCGGTCCAGGGAAGGGTGGTTTTGTTGGGCAGCACCAGGGATCGAAGGACGGTCGTATCGCCGCTCATCGTTCCTGTGTCGGCGGTGTAGACGAAGTCGTAATCGGCCTCAGTCTCTTGGATGACGAAGTAGGACCTGTCGGCCAGATTCATTGAAACGCCCTTGATCGCGTAGACGAAGAGTTCGTTGTGCTCTGAGGCGGTGGCTTGAAAGCCCAGTTCAAGTCTTGCCTTGTCTTTTTCTCTGGTGGTCAAAGTCGTGTCGGACGCATCATAGGGCACGCCCTGAATCGCGCCCGGTCCAAACCCTGCGCCTCCCATGCCTGCTCCTCCGCCCGCGCCGAACATCGGCCCAGGAGACGACTCCGGAAAAAGAGTCGGTGGGGGCGTGTAACTCTGCGCCAGGGTAAAGATCCTTCTCGCTGCGTTTGTGAGCGGATCCTCCGAGCCGAGTCTGCTGACGACTGGGAATCCGCTGACCATGCCAAGGTCGATTCCCTTGAAGTCGCCGATCCCGTTCATGACAGTGGCACGCATCGTTAGTTTCGCGCGGCGCGGATCGCTGACGTCGATGTAGTACGCCGGGCTCCAGGGGAGCCCTTTGATCAAGCCAACGACGTAGACCTTTCCGGGCGTGTTGTCGGTCGTGCGTATGCGCAGCACCGGCGTTCGCACTTTGGTTTCAAACTGGGTGTTGGCCGTGGCAGGGTCGAGGCTGACCGCCTGCACCCAGTTGCGCGGGATCGTCTGGAGCCTGCCCTTGACCTCCATGGTCAGCATCTGCGCGCTCATCGATCGCAGCAGGCCCCTGACCGGATACATCTCCTTTACACCCGGTTGCATAACGCTGACCTCGACCTCATTGCCGACATTCAGATAGAGCAGGTCACTGAGGGTGCCCGCGTCACGCTTGATCGATTCGTCGTCGATGTAGGTGAGGGTCACTTCCGAGACGTGGGTGTTCTTGGCCGGGGCGAACCAGAGCGTGCCTTCGGTGGCGCCCTGCGGTTCGCGGACGTAGACCTCCTCTGAGGCGGGCAGGTCGATCTCCTTGAGGACGAACCCGTATCCATTGCGGAACGCCGTCATTCCAACGATCTTTGGCTCGACGAAGGTGAGTTTAGGGCCGACCAAAGCGAAGCAAGCAAGTGTCGCGATCATTTTTCCTCCAAACACTTGAAGGACGAGCGACGGCGGCTTTCGGGTCGTTGAATGCCGCGCAAGGTGCCCTCCAAGAGTTGAGACTACGACTGGCCTATGAGTTCGCGGGCGTTGGCTAGGGCGGAGTCGCCGACCTTTTCGCCTGCCAGCATTCGTGCGACCTCACTGATCCTTTCATCGCCCTCCAGGGCAGTGACCGATGTTGAAGAGCGGCCACCGACTTCGGCCTTTTCGATGCGGAAGTGGGTGTCGGCGCGGCCAGCGATCTGCGGCAGGTGGCTGATCGCTATGACCTGGTAGTGGGCTGCGAGTTCGTGGAGCTTTCCTGCGGTGACGCCGGCGGCGCGCCCACCGAGGCCGGTGTCGACCTCGTCGAAGACGAGGGTCGGCACTCCCGCACGGCCCGCAGAGGCGACCTTGATCGCGAGCATGAGCCGCGAGATCTCGCCGCCGCTCGCGACCTTTGCTAGAGAGCGCGGAGGGTCGCCGGGGTTGGCGCAGAAGAAGAACTCGACCGAGTCCGCGCCGTCCGCTGACACGGGCTTGGGCGAGATTCTTACTTCGAACTCGGCCTTCTCCATTGCGAGTTCGCGCGCTTGCTTGGTGACGACAGAGGCGAACTCCTTGGCGGCCTTGTGGCGACGTGCTGTCAGGGCTCCGGCTTTCGCATTGAGGTCTTTCTCTGAGATGGCTAGCGATGCGATCAGTTCTTTTTCGCTCGTGCCGCTCTGTTCGAGCAGCGCGAGTTCTTCTTGTGCGTTTGACAGGAACGCGAGGACGGCCGATTCGTCCTCGCCGTACTTTTTTCGCAAGCGTTTGAGTGAGTCGAGGCGGCCCGCCGCTTCCTCGAGCGCTCCGGGATCAGTCTCGAGGTCGTCGCAGTACCTGCGCAGCGCGCGCACGGCCTCTTCGAGCGCGAACGCCGACTCGCGCAGTGGGTCGACCACGGCCTCCAGTTCCGGGTCGAGGGAGCAACACGCCTCCAAAGCGGCGAGCGACGCTCCGATCTGTCCGCTTGCGCTCGACTCGGCTTCGTCCAAAGAGTTCACGGCGTCTGTGGTTGCTGTCACGAGCCTTTCGGAGTGCTGCAGGCGAGAGATGCGCGCCGAGAGTTCTTCGAACTCGCCCGCTACAGGGCCGATAGAAGAAATCTCCTCCACTTGGAAGCGGAGCATATCGAGGCGCTGTTCGATGTCGCGACGGTCGGCGCGGAGCGCGGCAAGTCTGCGTCGTAGGGCGTCGAAGTTCGCGTACGCCTCGCTGACTCTTGCCAAAGCGCTCGTGGCCTCCTCGCCGATCCACGAGTCGAGGAACGCCACCTGCCGTTCGGTGTCGAGCAGGGCCTGGTGGTCGTGCTGACCGTGGAGGTCGACGAGTTCTGCGCCGATCTGCCGCAAGACGCCGACGGAGGTGAGGCGGCCGTTGACGCGCACCGTCGAGCGGCCCTCGGCCGTCAACTCGCGGACGACGACAATCTCTCCTTCCTCGACCTCGACGCCGCTGGACTTGCAGGCTTGGAGGGCTCCGGGCACGTCTGTGACAGTGGCGATCAGTGAGACGACCGCCTTGCGCGCGCCGTGACGGACGAGGTCGGAGTCGGCGCGCCCGCCGAGCGCGAGGCCGATCGCGTCGACCATCAGGGACTTGCCGGCACCGGTCTCACCGGTCAGGACGGTGAGGCCGTGGCCGAGTTCCATCGAGCACGACTCGATCGTAGCGACGTCCTTTACCGACAGGGCGCGAAGCATCAGACGCCTGAACGATACCTGCCAGAATCAGGGCAGTAATGACCGCCGACTCCCGCGCCGCGCTCGTCAGGCGGGCCGCGACCGTCTCGTTCGCGTCCACGGTCGTCGTCGTGGTCGCCAAACTGGCTGCTGCGGCCGTTTCGGGGAGCGTCAGCGTGCTGGCTGAAGGGCTGCAGTCGCTGCTCGACGTGTTCATGTCGCTTGCCGTGGTGTGGTCGCTCAGGGTTGCCGCCGCGCCGCCCGACGAGGACCATCCTTTCGGTCACGGAAAGGCGGAACTTCTGACCAGCGCTTTCCAGATGTTGCTCGTGCTGGGCACTGCTGCGGTGATCGTTTGGCAGGCGGCGGAGCGGCTCATGGCGCCTCACACGATCGAGCCCGACTGGGGGATCGCGGCGATGGCGTACGCCGCGGTCGCCAACACCTGCGTGATCGTCTACGTGCAGAGCGTGCTGCGGCGCGCGCACTCACATGCTCTGGCCGGTGAACGGGAACACTTGAAGTCCGACACGTTCGCGTCGGTGGGAATTCTTGGCGGACTGCTCCTGTATCGTGCGACGGGATGGGCTCCGCTCGACCCGATCGTCGCGCTGCTCTTTACGGGAATGGGGGCGTACTTTGCCGTGCGGCAACTCCGTCGGGTCGTCCACCCGCTTATGGACGGCGCGCTGCCGCGCCAGGACATCGAAAGGATCGAGCAGGTGCTGAAGGCGCACGGCGACGTTCGGGGGTTCCACAACGTGCAGACCAGGGAGACGGGCGTAATGAGGTACGTGTCGCTGCACGTGATGCTGGACGACGACTTGACGTTCGTACGCGCGCACGACCTGGCCGAGGCGATCGAGGACGAACTGAGCGCGGCGCTGAGCGGTGCGCACGTCACCCTGCACTATGAGCCCTTTGAAGCAGAATTGGAACATCGGGAGCGTGAGCACCACGAGCCCCGTCCTTAACTTTTAGAATGGCAGAACAGACCGATCTGAGGGCGCAGGGCTTTAGCCTGTTGCTCATTCGCGTCGTTTTGGGCGTGATCATGGTCTATTACGGCTGCCAGAACGTTTTCGCGCTCTTCGGCGGGCAGGGCTTCTACGCCACGTCGCAGACGTTCGCCGACAGTCTGGGGCTGCCTTTGGCCGTCGGTCAGTCGGCGATGATCATTCAGTTCGCGGGCGGGGTTCTGATCCTGCTTGGCCTCATGTCACGGCTCTCTGGGCTGCTCGTCGCTCTGGTGATGACGGTGGCGGCGGCGTGGGGAGCGCAGGCGACGGAGTCGATCGTGAAGACGACCAGTGCAGACCCGCTTGCGGCGGTCGGCTACCCGACCTGCCTTGTCGTGATGGCGCTGGTGCTTTTCCTGCTCGGCGGCGGCATGGGTTCGGTCGACGCGGTGATCGCGTCCAAACGTCGCAGGCGCCGGGTCGTTACAAGCGCATAATGGGCGCATGAGCGCACCGACGAAGGACGCGGCGGCCGAGGGAGTCCGATGGGACCTCTCCGCCCTCTTTAGTTCGATCGACGATCCAAAGATCGCAAAGACGTGGTCCGCGCTGGACAGACAGGCGGACGACTTTGCGGCCAAGTACCGCGGGAAGGTCGAGGCAGGATCGCTGTCGCCGACGGAACTGGCTGGGGCGATCAAGGAGTTGGAGGGGATCGTCAGCGAGGCGAGCAAGCCTGCGAACTTCAGCCATCTTCTCTTTGCCGCGGACACCTCGGACGAGCAGACCGCAGCCTTCATGCAGTCGCAGATGGAACTGTCATCTTCACTGCGCGTGAAACTGATGTTCTTCGAGATCGAACTGCTGCAGGCTCCGCAGGAGTACATCGACAAGTGCCTGGGCGACACGTCGCTCGCGAACTACCACCACTACGTGAAGGTGGCGCGCACTTATGCGCCGTACATGCTCAGCGAGACGGAGGAAGTGATCCTCGAGGAGACGGCGAACACCGGCGGTCGCGCGTGGGTGCGGCTGCACGAGGAGCTGACGTCGGGCCTCAAGTGCCCGTACACCGACCCACAGAGCGGGAAAACGACCGAGCTGAGCGTCGAGGAGACGGTCACGAAACTGCGCGAGCCGGACAGGGCCGTGCGTCAGGCCGCGGCAGACGCGCTGACCGTCGGTCTCGAGACGATCGAGAAGGTCGTCGTCTATACCTATAACACTCTGCTGGCGGACAAGAAGGTCTCGGACCGGCTGCGCAAGCACGAGTACGCCGAGCAGTCGCGCCACCTCTCCAACGAACTGGACAAACCGACGGTCGACATCGTCATGCGGCTGTGCCGCGAGCGGAGCGACCTTGTGGCACGGTTCTATAAGGTGAAGAGGGAGATCCTCGGGCTCGACGAACTGACACACATCGACAGATATGCACCGTTGAGCGAAGCGGAGGAGAAGATCGAGTGGGGGAGGGCGAAGGAGATCGTTCTCGGCTCTTTCAACGAATTTTCTCCCGAACTCTCCCGGCGCGCGAAGGAGTTCTTCGACAAGAACTGGATCGACGCGGAGCCGCGGAACGGGAAGAGCCACGGTGCGTTCTGCAACTACAACACGCCTGACACCCACCCCGTCGTTCTCATGTCGTACCTCGGCAAGTTGGGCGACGTCATGACGCTCGCGCACGAACTGGGCCACGGCGCGCACGCCTCGTTCAGCCGAGTGCAGACGGAGTTCAACTACCACGGCACGCTTCCGCTGGCGGAACTCGCGTCGATCTTCGGTGAGATGCTGGTGTTTGACAACGTCGTTAA
>OBLQ010000610.1_pt1 | contig 13759 bp, 13 predicted proteins | sample 1519881 | NCBI WGS metagenome assembly OBLQ01 (sample SAMN01911456, study PRJEB22533) | soil metagenome | biome: Soil | place: Malaysia | collected 2012-04-30 | depth DG_metagenome m | reverse complement strand
CTCAACTTATGGAGGATTCCGCCCCTATTTTCAAAACCTAATTTGGACAAACGTGAGGTAAACTCGCCGCTACGCAAACCTCATGGCGAAATCGACTCGCGGCCGCGGGCTTGCGCGTGGTCCTGAAAAAGCGTCCCAGCGTTTAGCGTAAAATGGTTTCAGCATGCTGCTTGAAGAATTTGATTACGAATTGCCGAAGGACCTGATCGCGCAGCGGCCTTTGAAGGAACGCGATGCCTCACGAATGATGTTGCTGGACCGCGCCGCACAGTCCTTCAGCGATTCCACATTCCGTCTATTGCCCGAGATTCTGACACCGGGTGACCTGCTGGTGGTGAATAACACGCGTGTGTTTCCAGCCCGGTTGCTGGGAAAGCGGCGGGGCATGCGTGCACAGGCCATTGGCAAGGGCAACCCCGCTGCCCGCGAATTTCTGACTGCCGAAGTCGAGCTTCTGTTGACGCGGAATGAGTCGGGCGACGTCTGGCAGGGGCTGGTGCATCCCGGTCGCAAGATCCGCACGGGCGAGGTGCTTGTGTTTGGAGGCGGCGAGCTCGAGGCGGAAGTCCTGGGACGCGGCGAATACGGAGTGCGCAGGGTGCTGCTGCGGGCGCGCGAAGGCAGCGTGGCAAGCGCCATCGATCGCCTGGGCCACGTTCCTCTGCCGCCCTACGTGGGACGGCCTGACGAAGCGGCGGACCGCGAAACCTACCAGACCGTTTACGCCAGGGTGCGCGGCGCGGTTGCCGCTCCCACGGCGGGCTTTCACTTCACCGAGCGGGTTTTTGATGCGCTGCGTGCGAGCAAGATTGAGACATGTGAGATTACGCTCCACGTGGGGCCGGGAACGTTCCGCCCGGTCCAGACCGAACGCGTGGAAGACCACAAGATGGAGTCGGAGCAGTTTGAGATTTCAGAAGCGGCAGCCGCGAGCATCAACAAAGCTGTTGCCGAGGGACGCCGCGTGATTGCCGTGGGTACCACCAGTGTGCGGACACTCGAGTCCGTGGCGCTGCAGAATGCAGGCAAGATTGTTCCTTGTCGCGGAGAAACCGAATTGTTCATTGTGCCGGGATTCCGGTTTCAGGTGGTTCGCGGGTTGCTGACCAATTTCCACCTGCCAAAATCGACCCTGCTGATGCTGGTCTCGGCGTTTGCCGGGCGCGAGCTGATCTTCCGCGCCTACCGGCACGCCATCCAGCAGCGTTACCGCTTTTACAGCTACGGCGACTGCATGCTGATTCTTTAGCGGGGATTGCGCCGCGGCTAGCAATGTGGCACGGGCGTCCCGCCCGTGTTAGAACACGGCCAGGATGGCCGTGCCACGAATACTTGGCTGTAAATCTATTTGCGACGCACCATACTAAAGGCCCTTCCGAAAAGCATGCTGGGTCTTGATGATCTTATAGCCCCGCTTCTGGTAAAAGACGTGCGCCTCTTTGCGCACGACGTTTGAGCGCACGTAGACGGACTTCAATCGCCGCGCCCTGGCCCAACTTTCGGCGCGTTCGACGAGTGCCTTGCCCGCCCCCTGGCCTCGCAATTGTTCATCGATAACGAGGCCGCCGATTTCCGCCTGGCGGTCGCTTTCTAGCACCTGGTGGACGAAAACGTGAATCCAGCCGGCGACTCTGGCCCCGTCAGTTTCAGCCACCCAGATTGCATGATCGGGCTTTGAGAGCAGGCTGCGAAGGCGTTGTCGCACGCTGTCCGCGGAGCTAGGGTAGCCCAACTGGCCGGAGAGTGCGGCAAGGCTGGCGGCATCGTCGAGTTGAGCCGCTCGGACCCGCACTCCGCGGGATTTCCCCGGCTTCGTTTGCATATTGTTCCTTCAGCGTTCTGCGACGGCAATGCCCGCTTCCTGGCGTGGTGCGTCGCATAAATGGGATCTTTTCCCTCCGTGTCGGTGCGGCCTGAAGCCTTTGTAGCGCCAGGCTTTAGCCTGGCACGTGCCAACCCCGCCCCGCGGGGTCGGCGCTACAAGTAACGTAATTCGTGACGCACCACACTAGCGGTGAACCCGCACGCGATAGTTGAGAACGGACTCGCCGTCCGCGGCGACCGGCACCGGGAACTTGATGGAAAACGCCGAGGTTTTCTCGTACTTGAAATTGGATTGCAGCACCGTCCACGTCCCGGTGACAGGCTCGTTCACATCAACGGTGATGGCTTCTTTCTTGTGATTGCGGATGGTGATCTGGAAGGCGGATTCATATACGTCCCGCCCGAGGTTTTGAAAATCCGTCTGCTTCCGTTCCGCAGTAACGTCAAAAGCGTTTCCGATGTAGAGGTTCAGTTCTTCGTCTTTCGGCGTGTGGGAGATGCGGTCTTCACCCACAAATTGCATCCGGCCGTTTGAGTCGGCCTGGTAAACCCGGACCACGCCTGCCGGCAAAGGCACGCCAAGCGCATTGTTCTCAGAATTCCTGAACTTCAGGTGGGCCTGGACGGGCTCCTTGGTGGGCTCGCCCCCCATGTAAGGGCTGTAAAAATAGGAGGGCTGGCCGGTGATCTCATAAGTCTTCTGCACCTTGATGCCGCTCGCGCGGACAAATGCGATCTGCTTGCTGCTGTTGTTGGGCAGCGTCACGGAGCGCTGGATGGTGTAGAGGTGATACTCGGAAAGCCCTTCTTCGGAAATTCCCGGGGCCGCAACTTTGGCTTCCATAGCCATCATGCGGCCTGCGATTGGCATCACATTCTGCACCACCTGGTGTATTTGTCCCGCGACAATCTGCAGCCGCGTGTTGCGGAAATTGACGCCGCTGCTGTTGCTCACCGTTACCCAGGAATCCAGGTCGGCCACGAGGTCCTCGGCCGGCAGGGTGAGGACGTAATCCGCGTTCCAGTTGACCGCCTTGGTCATGTAATCGGCCTCAAGTTTCTGTTCGCCGGCGCTGCGGTTATCGATCAGCCACACCAGCGTGGGTTTGCTGTAGAGGTCGGGCGGCAGGGAAGGGAAGACGTAGCGGTCGGCTGACATGCCGGTGACAATTTCGTTGCCCACCTGCCAGATGGGGCCGTTGTTGTCGGAGAGCAGGGTGGCTTTCATCGACACTTCCTTCGTTGAATTGTTTTCCTCCACCTGGCGGACCAGCGTGACCTGTTTCCCCACGTAAAATTGCAGCAGCTTCTGCGGGTTCAGCAGGTCGTAGCGGTAATTCTGTTCCAAGACCGTCAATTGCCTGGGAGCGGTGAGTGAAACAATCCGCACGGTCTCCGGCTGAATCTGGGAAGCAACATCGGCAAAGTTGAGTTCCAGGTTGCCTGCCGGAAGCCGCAGGCTGCGAACGTCTCTCACCAGTGCGACATTCGTGTTATAAACGGTGAGGCTCAGCGCCTGCTGATCTGCCTCGGTGGAAGTTGTCCGGGTCTGGGCGAAGCCGATGTTTGCCGCAGCCAGAGCAATGGCGATGAGCGCCGCCAGCATTTGGGCGCGCCGTAGTCGAATGAACATCATTCACCTCCCGATATCGTTAGTTTCCCCTCGAGCCACCAGGTGCTGCAGCTCGAAATGCCATCCTAAACAGAAGGTTACACCGGGAAGACCACGGAAGCGATATGATTTGGGGTGGGTGGGCGGAAACGCGGGGCTTAGCTTACACCGAGGTTCCATTTGCCATCTAACAGGTTGCGAAAAACTCTCTGTGCTACGTTATCCTGAGCGGAGCGAAGGATCTGGTTTTTCACTTTCAATGTGTTAAAGCAGATGCTTCGCTGCGCTCAGCATGACGGGGGCTATTTCCGCAGCCCGCTAAGGTGAGGAGATCATGAGAAAGAGCATGTGGTTCACGCTGGTCTGCTGGCTGGCCGGGGTGCCGGGACTTTGCGCCCAGGCGGGCCCACCACTCAAGCTAGTGCAGACAATTCCGATGCCCGGCGTCGAGGGGCGCATTGATCATCTCAGTGTAGACGTGCAGGGCCGCCGGCTTTTTGTTTCGGCCCTTGGCAACGACACCGTGGAGGTTCTAGACCTCACGTCAGGCAAAGATGTCCACAGCATCACCGGCATGCACGAGCCCCAAGGCGTATTTTATGTCCCGGAGTCGGGCCGGATTTTCATCGCCAACGGCGACGACGGCTCCGTTAATGTCCTGGATGGCCGCAGTTATAAGGTGCTTTCGACCGTTCACTTCGCCTCGGACGCTGATGACATCCGCTACGACGCCGCACACAAGCTGGTCTACGTGGGATACGGAAGTGGCGGGCTGGGTGTTCTCGATGGCATGACGGGCAAAGAACTGGGAACAATCCCGCTGCGGGGGCATCCGGAAGCTTTTGAAGTGACAGACGGCGGAGCGAGGATCTACGTGAACGTTCCCACCGTAAGGCAAATTGCCGTAGCGGACTGGAACCGTCGCTCCGTTATCCAGCAGTGGCCCTTGGCAAGTTATCACGACAACTTTCCCATGGCGATCGACAAAGTGGAACACCGGGTCTTTGTGGTTTGCCGTCGGCCTGCTGAGCTCCTGGTCGTCGACTCGAAGTCGGGTAACGTGGTTGCCCACCTGGCCGTGGCGGGCGATGCCGACGATATTTACTACGATGGAGCGAGGCGGAGGATCTACGTTTCCGGAGGGCAGGGGATCATCAGCGTGGTGGACCAGGTGGATGCCAATCATTACCGGCTGCACGCGGCGGTCCCCACCGCCCCGGGCGCGCGCACTTCGCTTTTTGTTTCAGCGTTGAACCGCCTTTACCTTGCTGTCCCGCATCGCGGCGCCCAGGGTGCGGAAATCCGTGTCTACGCGGTCAACAACTGAAGGGACTGTGTCTCCGGACAGGGCGGGTTGCGCTGGAGCTGCAATCGGACCGGGAAGCGAATGCTTCGATCGAGTGGCCATTGTGCCGCAGGATGTTTTATCATAATCGTATCTACATCAGGCCGAAGTGGGGCGGGTTGAAGAGTCTCCAACCTTTGATGCGAGGAGGAAAGATGAAAGGGCAAATCTCAGCCAAGGTTCTTGTGGGAGTTCTGGCGACCCTATTGATCGGGATTGCCGGATTTGCGCAACAGAACAAGCAGACCAAGACGATTAAAGGGGAAGTTGTGGACCTCTGGTGTTATATGGACCACAGCGCGCGTGGGGAAAAGCACAAAGCATGCGCCGTCGCATGCGCAAAGCTGGGGAACCCCATCGGGATTGTCGACGCCGAGGGCAACGTCTACGTGGCCGTCGGGTCTGAGCTGCACCAGTCTGACCGCGACAGGCTGATCGACAAGATGGCCGAGGAGGTAACGGTGACCGGCACGGTGGAAAGTCGGGGCGGCATGAAGATGATTTACGTCAAAACAATAAGTTGACCACTCAGGGCGTCAGTGGGGCAGCCTGGAGAGACCTTGCTGCCCCCATCCTCCACGTTATTCAAATTCTTTGGCGATTAAGCCTAAATCCAATTCTTCAAACCCTTTGAAAGCCCAATCGGCATTGTGCAGGTTTTCCTGCGTTCGGCTGTGGGCAAGCCCTATACACTTAATGCCTGCGCCGTGGGCGGCGTCGATACCGCCGGGAGCGTCTTCAATTGCCAGACACTCGGAAGCGCGCAAGGGTTTGTCGCTGAATTCGGGGAGCATCTGCAGGCGGGCCACAGCTTTCAGGTAAACCTCGGGGTCGGGCTTTGACTGCTTGCAGTCGTCAGCGCTCGAGATTATGCGGAAAAGGTCGCGCAGGCCGATCTTCCCGAGAAGATGTTCAATTTCGCTGCGGGCGCTGCCACTGGCAATCGCCAGGGGGTAGACCTTTGCGGCATGGCGGACAAAATCGACCGCGCCGGGCAGTGTGGGGAGCCCGTCTTCGATGATTTCGCCGTAAACGCGGGACTTCCAGTTGACCAGTTCTTCAACGCGTGGGCGGTCTACGGCACGGCCATGGCTGGTAAAAAGGTGTTCAACGATTCCACGGTCGTCGAGGGCCAGGTACGTCCCGTAGTATTCCTCTTCGGACACCTCCCAGCCTTCTTTGGCCGCCATCTCCTGCGTGAGCCTCATGATAATCGGCTCGGAATCGACAATGATACCGTCAAAGTCAAAGATGATGGTTCGCAGCAATTCGTGTGCTCCGGTATGAAAAGGTCTGAACGGCGCCGCCATCAGCCGTTCCACGGGTAATGTCTCAGTTTGAACGAAATCTATTTTTGTGTTTTACGAAACGAATGGCTAAGGGGACTATGACGAACCTCAGGAGGAGATAGCCTGCGTTGACGGCAGCGCCAACTAGAAGTCCGTAAAACGCGCCGGTAGATCCAGCCACTAGGTAGCCAAGTCCCGTTCCTCCAATTACAGCGATTGTGATAACTACGTCTGATGTCAAGAATTTTCGCATGGGAGTACTTCCGGATACGAGGTCGGCCCAGACACCTTGCCAAGCATCGCTTCGATCGTCCAGAAGCTGAACTCGTCCCGCACCAACATCCACAATCAAGTAAGCTAGTTGGTTCGGATCGTGAGGACGCCTCGCAATGCTTCAATTATTGCAGACCCATACAAAGAGTCAATTGCCCAAGAATCGAAACTGAGACACCATCGCCATTCCCCGTCAACACAGCATACAACAGGGCCGGGTATGATACACTTTTAAGGTGTGTGCCGCAAGACTGCCGCTGCTGTCGCTTCAGGCTAGGATGACAGTTCCAGAAAGATTGTATCGGGGCCGTTTCTGGCGCATCGAAAATAAAGATAGGCGAACGAAAGAAAATTGAGCCACCATGACTCATAACCTGAGCATCCCCGTCGCATTTGTTGCCGGTCTGGTGTCGTTTTTGTCTCCGTGCGTTCTGCCGCTGATACCGGGCTACATCTCCATGCTGTCCGGGCTTTCCATGGAAGAATTGCGCGGCGAGGCGACAGAAAAAGTAACGGCGCTGATTCTCCGCAACTCCGTTGCTTTCGTTGTCGGCTTTTCGGTTGTATTCATCATCCTGGGCGCTTCGGCCACGGCCGTGGGCAAATTTCTGCTTTCCCGCCGCAGCATCTTCGATATTGTGGCGGGCGCGGTCATCATCCTGTTTGGCCTGCACCTCACGGGACTGGTGAAGATTCCATTCCTCTACCGTGAAGCCCGGATGAATACTCTGACTCCCAAGCGCGGAATTGCAGGGTCGTTCGTCCTGGGATTTGCGTTCGCTTTTGGATGGACCCCCTGCATTGGTCCCATCCTGACCGGGATTCTCGCGCTGGCAGCCATCAAAGATACGGTGTTCCAGGGAATGTTTCTGCTGGCGGTATATTCGGCGGGCCTGGCCATCCCCTTTCTGCTTACGGCTTTTGGCGTTGGAAAATTCATCAAATTTTATGGCCGATTTCGGAAGCACATGCAGGCAGTGGAAGTCGCGTCCGGCGTGCTGCTGATCTGCATTGGCGTGTTGATGGCGACACACAAGCTGACAATGCTCTCGGGGTATCTTTCTTTTCTCAACCGGTTTACGCTGTAAGTGTGCTGGGGCTGGTTGGCCAGGCTATCGATGAATTGGCATTACGAAGATCACGATGTAATGTTTAACGCCTCAGAAATGGTGCTGGGGTAGGGTAAAAGCTTGCATCCGATTCTTTTCAAGATAGGCTCATTTCAATTGCCAACTTATGGTGTGTTGCTGGCCACTGCACTGATCGTGGCGCTTTACACGGTGGTGCGGTTGGGCCGGCGCGAAGGCCTGGACACGGGCCGCCTGGTTGACTTCAGCACCTGGATCATCGTTACGGCGCTGCTGGGGGCGAAAGTCCTGATGATCCTTACGGAGTGGACCTTTTATAGCCAGAACCCGGGCCAGATCTTTTCTTTGGCGACGCTCGAGGCAGGCGGCGTTTTTTACGGCGGATTCATCGCCGCAACGGTTTTTGCCGTCTGGTACGTTCGGAATTACAAGCTGCCGTTCTGGAAGGTTTTCGACGTTTATGCTCCCGCCATCGCCCTGGGACAGAGTATCGGACGGCTGGGATGTTTTTCAGCAGGGTGTGACTACGGCGTACCCAGCAATTCATTCTGGGCGGTCACGTTCAGCAGTGAGTTCAGCCATCAGATGACCGGAGTGCCTCTGGGCGTGCCGCTTTTCCCGTGGCAGATCGTCGATTCCGTAACGCTGCTCTGTCTTTTTGGGATTCTGATCTGGCGATACAAGCATAAGAGGCGCGACGGAGAAATCTTTCTGCTCTATATCGTACTCTACGCGGTGGCGCGGTTTTCGCTGGAGTTCCTGCGGGGTGATGCCGACCGCGGGTTTGTGTTCAATCATCTGCTTTCCACCTCGCAGTTTATCGCATTGCTGATGCTGGGACTTGCGGCAGTGCTGGCGTACCGCTGGTACGGCCCGGGGCGGAAAGCGGGGACGGTTGCCGGCAACGTGAATGCGAAAGCCCGTTTGCATTCAAAGTAAAGGGATGACTGCTTGGAACCGGCACAGGCCGGAGCGCGGGCAGGGCCGTTACGTTCGGAGTGTTTTGCAAGAAGGGAGATTCTAGTGAAGAAGGGCAAAGTTCTTTTCGGCGTGATTCTGGGGATTGTTGTTGCAGTCGGCCTGTTTTATGTGAACAAGTACTGGATTACGCCCGCAACTACTAAAGCTGCGAAAGCCAGCGGTGATTATCCGGCGGCTCCGGGGTTTACATTGACCTCGCTGTCGGGCGGCACTATCGACTTGCAGGATTACAAGGGAAAGGTGGTGCTGCTGGATTTCTGGGCCACCTGGTGCGGGCCCTGCCGGATTGAAATTCCCGGTTTCGTGCAGCTTCAGAACCAGTATGGAAGCCAGGGACTGGCAATTATCGGTGTCTCAATGGATGACAGCCCGGAACCCGTTCGCAAGTTCTACGAGGAGTTTCGCATGAATTACCCCGTTGCCATGGGAACGGACAAGCTGGGCATGCTTTATGGCGGAATTTTCGGGCTCCCTACCACTTTTCTGATCGGCAGGGACGGGAGAATCTATGCCAAGCACACGGGCCTGACAGATGCATCCGTGTTCGAATCTGAAATCAAAGAGTTGCTTGCCGCGCCTCCGGACCGTAAAGTTTCTGATTTCAGGACCGTGGGATATACGGCTTCAAAAGATATTCAGACCAGCACCCCGGCGGAGGTGAATTCGGTGGTTCCGGGCGTCGACGTCACAAAACTGAGCCCTGCTGAACTGAAAGATTTCGAGGACCTCCTGGCGAAGCAGAAATGCAGCTGTGGCTGTATCTTAACAGTGCTGAAGTGCCGACAAGTGGATACCTCCTGCCAGGTGAGCCTGCAGGCGGCAAGAGATGAGTATGCGAAATTTGTGAAAGAGCACCACGGATAGCTTCCGCCGAGGCAGCATCGCGGCCGCTGCGCCTTCGGATATCAGGGTGCAGACATTCAGGTGGAGCAAAGACAGGGGAAATTTACGATGCGATTGATTGCAGCTTCATTCTTGGTATTGCTTACGGCTGTCGCGGCGCCTGCCAGCGGGCCGCCAATCGTAGTGTCTGCTCGAACTCTTCTTGCAACCAACGCAGTCCATCCCGGCCAGACGGCTAGACTTGCGGTGCTGGCACGCATTGAACCCGGTTACCACATCAACGACCATAAACCCACGCTTGATTACCTGATTCCTACGAAGATTGAATTCGAAACTCCCCCCTCCATGAAGGTGGAGAAAGTTGTTTACCCGCACGGCAAACAGGTGAAGTTTGACTTCCTGGACTCGCCGATTTCGGTTTATGAAGGTGAAATTCGCCTGGGATCGGTCCTGAAGGTCGATGGATCCGTGAAGCCGGGGACCTATCATCTGCGCGGGAAATTTATGTATCAGGCCTGCAATGATTATGCCTGCCTGCCGCCCACGAGTGTTCCGTTTGAGGCTTCCGTCCGCGTAGCGCCGGCGTCGGTCCCGTTGAAACCCGCCAACGCTGAGATATTCAAGACAATCAACTTCAAGTAAATGGGCGCCTGAGCCCCGATTGACTGGCCCTCCCGCCACCGCCGAAGTCTGCTTGTGTGGCCTGCTTGCGTCCGCCGACGGGTCGCCCGAGTTGGCACTTTGTTCTTCTGCTTGGATTCAGGTTGCATCCGTGGCAAAATCCAACGGGTCGCAAATCACTGTCATTGCGGGTGGGGCGCGACGGCCTTTGGAGTTCTCGGAGCTACTGGCCGAAATCGTGTGGCGCATTGGATTATTGCTGGCCACAATTGCGGAGCGGACATGAAGACATTGCAAGGATCCCTGTTGGGAGAATGCCTGGCGGAATTTGTCGGCACCTTCGTGCTGATACTGATTGGAGATGGCGCCGTCGCGGTAGCAGTCTTTACGAATGCATATGATTTGACGGGCGTGGCCCTGATGTGGGGCTTCGCCGTCCTGTTGGCGGTCTACATCGCGGGTGGCGTTTCGGGCGCGCATCTGAATCCTGCGGTGACCGCCTGCTTTGCGGTTTTCCGAAAGTTTCCCGGCCGGAAGATTGCGCCCTATGTGCTGTCACAGGTTCTCGGGGCGTTCACGGCATCCGTGGCTCTGTTCTTCTGCTGGTACGGTTTCTGGACACCGGCGGCGCAAAAGCTGGGCGTAACCGTCGGGCAGCCCGGAAGCCAGAAACTGATGATGGTCTTCAGTTGCTTCTATCCGAATCCGGGCATTGTTGGCGTTACGCCGGCGGACTTTGCAAAGGTTACGGGCGGCACGGCGTTCCTGGTGGAAGCTGTCCTGACCATGCTCCTGCTGCTTGCAATCCTTGCACTGATCGATTCGCGCAACACTGTGGCTCCCGGGAGCAACACAGCCGCGCTGTTCATCGGCCTGACGGTGACGGTCATCGTGGGCATCGGCGCTCCGTTGACGATGGACGCCGTCAATCCTGCCAGGGACTTCGGGCCCAGGCTTTTCGGCTATCTGGCGGGCTACGGATCGATTGCTTTTCCCGGGCCCAGGGGGAATGAGTGGTGGATTTACATTCTGGCGCCCGTTGTGGGAGGAATCGCAGGCGGGCTTGTTTACGATGGCCTCGTACGCCGATTCCTGGTCCGGGTTTCCGGGCAAGTTCCTGCCACCGGTTCTCCGGAGGTGTCTTGAACAAGGAATGGAAGACGAAAACTCTATGACCAGGAAATCCATGGAGATGAAAGGCTGGTTCTAATGAAGACCTTGCTTAGACTTACGGAGCGTTTCGCTAAAAACAGTTTGGTGGTCTTTAAACTCAAGTCGCGAGCTTACGTGTGGATTGCCGGTGCAACGTTATTTTGCCTGGCACCGGTGATGAGCGTTCTAGCTGCGACGCCCGTCCACTTGCCCGTTCAATATTTTCGCCTGATGGTTTCCGGCGTTGCCCAGGTTCAGGAACACATGAGCCAGCAGCCTGGAGCGGACCTGCCTGCACTGGAGAAAGAGCCCGGATGGCGGCATCTGCCGTATTCCATCCTGGCGCCTGCAGTCCTCTATGCCAAACGTGATCCTGCCAACCAGCACTATCACGATCCAAAGATGCTGGCTGAGGCCATTAAGCTGGGCGACTACTTTTCCAGCCAGAATGAAAAAGGGATCTTCACGCCGCGGCTGGACAGTGACTGGGACACTTACATGTGGCTGGAAGCCTATCGTCTCCTCCAACCGGAGTTGGGCGCCGAGCGCAGCGCGCGCTGGAAAAAGGCGATCCTTGAGAACGCCGACCCGTTTTATGAGTCGGCCATGAAGATGGTCAATTTCCCCTGGTACAACACGCCTTATATTGGAACTTCGCCTAACCACTACGCGCAATGGGCCAGTCTGCTGATGCTATCCGGTCATGTTTTCGGAAAGTCCGACTGGCTTGAGCTTGGCAATAAGATCCTGCACCGTTATTCGGCTGTGGAGCAGACTCCTGATGGCTACTGGGGCGAGTACAGCCGCATGGGCCCGACCACCGGGTACGATTACATCACGCTCACCCAGGTTGCGCTTTACTGGGAATACAGCCACGACCCGGCGGCTTTAAAGGCCTTGCGCCGTTCGACTGACTTCCACAAATATTTCACCTACTTGGACGGGACCCCGGTTGACGTGGTCAATAACCGCAATCGTTACTGGTCAGTTCCGGCCTGGGGCCAATTTGGGTTTTCCAATTTTCCCGATGGACGCCGTTACGATGAATTCCTGACGAGCTTCTTCAAGTCCGGGAAATTGAGCATGGACGAACTGGGCCGCCTTTCGCAGGATGCCCTCTATTACCACGCGGGGCCCACTGCGCCCATCCCGCAAGACATGGAAAGCTTCTCCCACAGGCTGCTTATCCCTGCAGGAATTCGCAAGAGCGGCCCTTGGGAAATAGGCTTGTCCGGAATCGTCGAACCTCCTGCAGTGAGAAACCAGTTCTATATTGACCGGCAATGCAATGTGAGCGTTTTTAACCAGAAGCTGGGCCTGATAATTTCGGGCGCCAATTCAAAGCGCCAGCCGGAACTGGCAACTTTGATGGAAAGATTCGGTGGTAACACTTACGCGATCCCTTTGAGCAGCCGCCTGCAAATGGGCAAGGACACCGACAGGCTTTCTCTTGCTCACAACACGTTCTTTGCCGACCTTTACGTTCCAGCGCCGACCGCCAATTCTGTCACCCTGCGGTTCGAGATCACGGGAAAAGGTACTCCTCCGGACGAGGCGGACCTGAACCTTCAGTTGGTGCTTAAGCCCGGCCAGGTGCTCGAAACGGGTGCAGGGAAGAAGATCACGCTGGGAAGCGATTCCATTGAATTGGGGCCCGACGATCTCGGGGGCTGGATTCGGCAAGGTGGCTGGAAGCTTACCGTCGATCCCGCGGCAAGTTTGAGATGGCCGATACACCCGTTCAACCCCTACGCCAATGCACCTGAGAAGACGCCGGAACACGCAGTCGGCAGGCTTACGGTCCCACTTAACCTGAAATCAGAGCATGGTTACATCCGCCCGCATCAGCAGGAAATTTCATTCACGTTGTCCGCTGACCGAGAGTAATTCCATCGCATCCGGCACTCCCGCGACTGCCTCTTCATCTAAAGGGTCAATTTTGAGAACCATTCAATATCTGCCAGGATGCACACACTAACCTGGCCAAGACTGGAGCTGGAGCCAACCCGCTGGTTCGGGGCGAAGGCATTAGTGCTCGCGGGGCGACAAACCGCGTGGAATGGCGTTGAAACACGCTTTGGACCATTCCTTGTGACCGTGGTCACAGCATATTCAACGGTTGGTTGCTAGTGTGAAATTAGACGTGAGTCTAAAGGAGGACCTATGGAAAAAACCAAAGCGGTCCCCACCCACGAACACATCGCAGCAAAGCCCATCAAGCTGAAGAAGATCCTCTGGACGACAGATTTTTCACCCGCATCTCAGGCCAGTCTGCCGCACGCCCTTGCGCTTGCGCGACGCTATGAATCCAAAATGTTTCTGGCACACGTGGTTGTGCCTCACCCTTACCCGATGGTGTCTCCGGAGGCGGCTCCTTATGTCGAAGACCTCCGCCGGGGCAGTTCCACCCGCCTGACGGCCATGGCTGAAACTGACGAGCTGCGGGGCATCCCGCACGAGGTCCTTATGGGCCATGGCGAAGTTGCTGAAGAACTGAATGCAATGGTCAGGGAGCATCAGATTGATCTTTTGGTTCTGGCAACCCACGGCCGCCGCGGCCTCCGGCGCTTTCTGTTGGGTTCAGTTGCGGAAGAAATCTGGCGGACAGCCGAGTGTCCGGTCCTGACAGTGGGGCCTCATGCCCTGGGTCGCCCGGCTGAGGAGATTGCGCTGCGCCAGATTCTCTATCCCACGGACTTGTCCGCGGAGGCCTTTGCTGCTGCTCCATTCG
>OBLQ010000609.1_pt1 | contig 13768 bp, 7 predicted proteins | sample 1519881 | NCBI WGS metagenome assembly OBLQ01 (sample SAMN01911456, study PRJEB22533) | soil metagenome | biome: Soil | place: Malaysia | collected 2012-04-30 | depth DG_metagenome m | reverse complement strand
GTGAAGACCGCCTGATCTACGGCAGTGACTGGCCCAACAGCGACCACATTGAAGACTATCCACAGGAACTGACCCTGGTTCGCGAATATCTTCACAGCAAGGGGCGCGCGGCCGCCGAAAAAGTCTTCTGGAAAAATTCCGTCGCCGCTTACCGCTGGAAGAAGCGCGACCCCAAACAACCCGACCCCAGGACGGCCTGATCGGGTGGCAGGACCTGTGACGTAAGACCCGGAATGCCGTGTTCCCCTGATTGCCTTCCCGTCTGGAAATTCAGAATTTCCGATTGATTCTGCTGGCTCCCCGGAACGCCGTTACGGCTTGGGAATCGATGTGCCGGACCCAATCCCGTCTTGTATAATCCCTAAGCAATGCTGCTAACCATCACCAATACGCGCGCGCCGGCGACTGATCTTGGGTATCTCTTGCACAAGAATCCGGCGAGGTGCCAATCGTTTGAATTGACCTTCGGCAAGGCGCACGTGTTTTACCCAGAAGTCACTTCAGAACGCTGTACAGCTGCGTTGATGCTCGACATCGATCCTGTTGGACTTGTTCGGAATCGAAAGAGAACTTCGGATGCAGAGGGAGGCCTCGATCAGTATGTCAACGACCGTCCCTATGTTGCGTCGTCCTTTCTCAGTGTCGCCATCGCCCGAGTGTTTGGAAGTGCGCTAGCCGGGTCCTGCAAAGAACGGCCGGAGCTTGTTGATGAGAAACTGCCACTGGAAACAACAATCACGACGATTCCGTGCCGTGGCGGAGAGGAGTTCCTTCGCCGATTATTCGAACCCTTGAAGTATACCGTGTCGGTCGTCCACCATCCGCTTGATGAGCGGTTCCCTGAATGGGGAGAGGGACTCTATTACACAGTCAAGCTGGAAGCCAGAATTTGTCTCAAGGACCTGTTAAATCACGTTTATTTGCTTGTACCTGCCCTGGATGCCCAGAAGCATTACTGGATCGGACAGGCCGAAGTCGAAAAACTCCTTCGCCATGGTGAGGGCTGGCTGACAGATCACCCTGAAAAAGAAGCCATCGTTTCTCGTTACCTCAAACGATCGGGCCGTTTGGTGCGAGAGGCGCTGGCACGGCTAACTGAGGAGAGCGACCTGGATCCTGACGCCTCTGCGGAAGACCATGCGCATGAAGAATCCGAAATTGAGGAAACCGTCCGACTGAACGACCAGCGGATCGGCGCAGTGATCTCGGTCCTGAAGAATTCACAGGCAGTGAGAGTTCTAGATCTTGGCTGCGGCGAGGGACGGCTGTTGAAGGCTCTTTTCGGAGTCCCGGGCTTTGAAGAAATCGTGGGGGTGGACGTTTCGTACCGGAGCCTTGAGCGTGCCCAGGACCGACTGCGCCTTGATCGCCTTTCAAGCCGACAGCGATCGAGGATCAAGTTAATCCAGGGCTCGCTGATGTACCGGGATCAACGCCTGGCCGGGTACGATGCGGCTGCAGTCATTGAAGTTATTGAACACTTGGACCCACCGCGATTGGCGGCATTCGAGCGCGTGCTGTTTGAAGCCGCCAGGCCACGGATAGTCGTCCTGACTACGCCGAATTTCGAATACAATGTTCGATTCAATTCGTTGCCAGCAGGCCAATTACGGCACAAAGATCATCGGTTTGAGTGGACGCGCGAGCAGTTCCAGCGCTGGTCAAACCATGTTTCGCAGCGGTTCGGATACACGGTGCGTTTTCTGCCCGTCGGGCCGGAAGATCCCATGGTCGGGCCCCCAACCCAGATGGGGGTGTTCAGCCGGTGAATATCACTATCCCTGAACTCTCTTTGGTTGTGCTGATCGGTCCTTCCGGTAGCGGTAAGTCGACCTTTGCCAGAACCCACCTGAAGCCGACAGAAATACTTTCTTCGGACTATTGTCGGGGCCTGGTTTCTGACGACGAGAATGACCAGGCTGCGACCAACGACGCCTTTGAAGTACTCCACTTCATTGCCGGGAAACGGCTGGCTGTGGGCAAACTGACGGCTGTGGACGCAACAAACACTCAGGTTGAGGCCCGCAAACCGCTGGTTGCGCTCGCGCGTGAATACCACGTGATTCCCGTCGCTATCGTTTTCAATTTTCAGGCGAAAGTCTGCGAAGAACGGAACCGGCATCGCGATGACCGGCACTTCGGCCCGCACGTGATCCGCACGCAGATCCAGCAACTGCGCCGCTCCATCCGCGGGCTGCAGCGGGAAGGCTTTCGGCATGTTTACATTTTTTCGTCGCCCGAAGAAGTCGAATCCGTCACCATGAAGCGGCAACCGCTGTGGAATAACCTCAAACATGTGCACGGACCTTTTGACATTATCGGGGACGTGCATGGCTGTTTCGATGAACTGAAAGAGTTGTTGGAAAAACTTGGATATTCAATCGATGGGGAGACGGCCATTCCGCCGGAAGGAAGGAAAGCTGTGTTCGTTGGCGACCTGGTAGACCGGGGTCCAAAGGTCGTTCCGGTTCTGCGTCTTGCAATGAAAATGGTGCAGGCAGGCACGGCCTTTTGCCTTCCTGGAAATCATGACGTGAAACTCATGCGGAAGCTGAAAGGCCGAGACGTTCAGATCACGCACGGCTTGGCGGAGTCTTTGGTTCAACTTCAAGTAGAAACGCCCGAATTCAAAGAGCAGGTCGCCACGTTTCTGAATTCTCTGGTAAGCCATTATGTTTTTGATGACGGCAAGCTTGTCGTTGCGCATGCGGGCTTAAGAGAAGAGTTGCAGGGACGGGGTTCCGGCAAAGTGCGCGACTTTGCCCTTTACGGGGAAACAACAGGTGAAACGGATGAGTTCGGGCTTCCAGTCCGTTACAACTGGGCTGCGGATTATCGCGGCAAGGCAATTGTTGTTTACGGTCACACGCCCGTTCCTGAGCCCGAGTGGCTGAATCGGACCATCAACATTGATACCGGATGCGTTTTCGGTGGCAGCCTGACCGCCTTTCGTTACCCGGAAAAGGAACTGGTTTCCGTGCCTGCCCGGCGTGTCTATTACCAGCCAGCCAAGCGGCTGCAGCCTGTCGAAACATCGACGAGGCCTGATTTGTCCTCGCAGCAGTTGCACGACGACCTTCTTGACATTGATGACGTCGTCGGAAAACGGCTCGTCCAAACTCGGCTGAGAGGAAACATCACGATCCGGGAAGAAAATGCCATCGCCGCTTTGGAAGTGATGAGCCGTTTTACAGTCAACCCAAAGTGGCTTATTTATCTGCCGCCCACCATGTCACCCGCCGACACAAGCCGCCAGCAAGGGCTGTTGGAGCATCCGGCTGAGGCATTTTCTTACTACATAAACGAGGGAGTGCCCCGCGTTATTTGCGAGGAAAAACATATGGGGTCGAGGGCGGTTGTCATTCTGTGCCTCGATGAGGAAACCGCCAAGAAACGCTTTGGAATTGTGGGTGAAGGCTTTGGGGTTTGCTATACACGCACGGGAAGGCGTTTCTTTTCTGATTCTCAGATGGAGATCGAATTTCTCACAGCCGTCCGCTCCGCGCTCGATGCAGCGCGAATCTGGGAGGATCTTAAAACGGACTGGGCTTGCCTCGATTGTGAACTGATGCCGTGGTCCGCTAAGGCGCAGGAATTATTGCGGCAGCAATACGCGCCAGCAGGGTCTGCCGCTCGGGCCGCGTTGGGCGAAGTGATAGCCGTGCTTCAAAAAGGAGTGTCGACGCACCCCGAACTGCAAACCCTCCTCGATCACGCCAGCAATCGACTGGAAATGGCGACAATGTTTGTCAAGGCCTACCAGAAGTACTGTTGGCCGGTGAAGTCACTCAACGAGTTGCGCCTTGCTCCCTTCCACCTTCTGGCATCTGAAGGCAGTGTCCACGCCGACAAACCTCATACGTGGCACATGAAGTTTGCCTTGCGCCTTGCGGAAACAGCCAAGGTCCCTTTGATTACAACTCCGTTTCATGAGATCGATTTGACTGACGAGGCAAGTCGGAAGCAAGGAATTGAGTGGTGGGAGAGCCTCACGGGCGAAGGGGGCGAGGGGATGGTTGTCAAACCACTCGACTTCGTGACACGCGGACGTCATGGGGTGGTTCAGCCAGCCGTCAAGTGTCGTGGCCGGGAGTATCTGCGCATCATATACGGTCCGGAATACACGACCGCAGAAAACCTGGAACGGCTACGCTCGCGCGCCCTCGGCGCAAAACGCTCACTTGCCATTCGGGAGTTTTCCCTGGGGATCGAGGCGCTGGAAAGATTTGTGCGCTGGGAACCGCTTCGACGGATTCATGAGTGCGTTTTCGGTGTCCTGGCCCTTGAAAGCGAGCCCGTTGACCCAAGGCTCTGAACCACCTCGGCCCGCCTTCTTTTACAACGCAAGGCCTGGCTTTAGCCTTATGCCCCGCGCTGCACGCCACTCAGGCAGCCCGCAAAGTTGTGCTGGTACTGAACCCGCTTCCCATGTCGGGGTTTGTGGCATATACTTGCCGCCTTGCGGACTGAACTGGATATTGTCATCCTGCATAATCAATTTTTGGAGAACACAACATGAAGCGAACCTCTCGCTGGCCACTTGCATTGATCGTCCTGATGATGACGGCGGCCCTGCCGTTGTGTGCGGCTGAACGATACCACGTTATTTTCCAGCACGGTGTCCCCGCCACCATGAGGGACGGTGTGGTGCTTTACGCAGACGTGTACAGGCCTGACGCGCCGGGCAAGTTTCCGGTGATCCTGGAACGGACGCCTTACAACAAAGACGGGAGCTTCGATTTCGGCGTGAAGGCGGCACAGCGCGGCTATGTAGCCATTGTTCAGGACGTGCGCGGCCGTTACACCTCGCAGGGCGAATGGTATCCCTTCATGTATGAATCGCAGGACGGCTACGACACGGTGGAGTGGGCAGCCGGACTGCCATATTCGGACGGCAAAGTAGGCATGATAGGTGGTTCCTACGTCGGTGCTACTCAGATGCTTTGCGCCATTGCCCATCCTCCACACCTGGCCGGAATCTTCCCGTTTGTCACGGCTTCAAACTATCACGACGGTTGGACCTACCAGGGCGGGGCGTTCGAGCAATGGTTCAATGAGTCTTGGACGTCGGGACTGGCGCAGGATACCCTGGACCGCAAGGTCCGAGGCGGGACCAACGCCAAAGAAGGCATGTGGACGCTCCCGCTCAGCCATTATCCCCTGTTCAATTTTGACACAGTTTCGCCATGGCCCACTGACCTGGGCGCGTTGGCGCCTTACTTCATCGACTGGCTGATGCACCCCTCTTATGACGACTACTGGAAGCGTTGGGCTATAGAGGAGCACTATCCGGACATCAAGGTCCCAACTTACATCGTCGCCGCCTGGTATGACATTTTCCAGGGCGGCTCACTGAAAAACTACATCGGCATCAGGGCGCACGGCGGCACTGAGGCTGCCCGCAACGAGACCCGCCTGATGGTGGTGATCGGCGGCCATGCTGGCGACGGAAGGAAGGTTGGCGAGGTGGACTTTGGCCCGGAAGCCGTTCAAAACATGGATAACATGGAGTTTCGCTGGTATGACCACTTGCTGAAAGGCATTGACAACGGAGTTGAAAAGGAGAAGCCAGTCAGGTTTTTTGTGTTGGGCGAAAACAAGTGGCGTGATGAAGACGGCTGGCCGCTCGCGCGCGCAAAGAGCACGGAATACTATCTCCACTCCGACGGCAAGGCTAACCTGCTGACGGGCGACGGCAGCCTTTCTACAAACGCCCCGCAGTCGGAGCCCAGCGACCGCTACGTGTTCAACCCAGAGAATCCCGCGCCCACGCTCGGAGGACCGCTCTGTTGCGACGCCGGCCACCTGATGCCGGGCCCCGTTGACCAGCGTCCTGATGAAGCCCGGCCTGACGTGCTGGTTTTCACCACGCCCGCCTTCAAGCAGGACTTTGAGGTCACGGGCCATGTGAAGCTGACGCTCTATGCAAGTTCGTCGGCCGTAGATACCGACTTTACAGGAAAGCTGGTGGATGTGTGGCCCAATGGGTTTGCACAGAACCTGACGGAGGGCATTGTCCGCGCCCGCTATCGGGATTCGCAGGTCAAGGCAGAGTATATGAATCCAGGTGAGGTCTACAAATTCAGCATTGACCTCTGGTCAACCAGTAACGTCTTCAAGGCAGGGCACAAATTGCGGCTCGAAGTTTCCAGCAGCAATTTCCCCCGCTTTGACCGCAACCCCAACACTGGCGACAGCCCGGAAAGCGCCACACGCTCGGTGAAGGCAACCAACGTGATCTATCACGACGGCGCGCACCCGTCCGTCCTGGTGCTGCCGGTTGTGCCACGTTGAAGTGGCCTGTCGCGTAAACGCAAAATTGCATCCCCGGCTGCCTGCCCGCTATATAATGGCGGCTAAGCCAAAGACTATCGGGCCAATTGGGCCGGGGAGGGTGCCATGCGAATTCGTACCTGCCTTTTTGTTCTTTCACTGCTGATTGGAACAAGTCCATTCCTCCGGGCACAGTCTTCAGAGAGCGGCACGCCGCAGCTTCACTTGAATCTGGCGAAAGGCTGGAGCCTTCAATCCTCCGCCCATGTACCGCAGACGGGCAGTGCCATCTCACAGGACAGTTTCAAACCCACCGGCTGGTATGAGACCAGCGTTCCTTCCACCGTTCTTGCCGCGCTGGTTGAGAACAATGTTTATCGCAATCCCTATTTCGGGATGAATCTTCGATCCATTCCCGGCGCGACCTATCCCATCGGCAAGAATTTTTCCAACCTTCCCATGCCGGCCGATAGCCCATTCAACGTGCCTTGGTGGTACAGAACCAGCTTCCGCTTGCCCGCAAGCTTTGCTGGAAAACAGATCTGGCTGCACTTTGGTGGCATCAACTACCGCGCCACCATCTGGCTGAACGGGAAGCAGATTGCAGGCCCAGACCAGGTGGTCGGCATGTGGCGGACCTATGACTTCAACGTTACGGCGGAGGCGCTCCCAGGCAAAATGAATTCGCTTGCCGTGGAGGTTACCGCGCAGCGCGAGGACGATCTCGGCATTACCTGGGTGGACTGGAATCCTGCCCCCCCCGACAAAGACATGGGGCTATGGCGAGGGGTTTCGGTAACAGCAACGGGACCCGTGGCATTGCGTGATCCTCAGGTGGTGACGAACTTCGACCTCCCGAAACTGGACGTCGCCCACCTGACCGTACGCGCAGAGCTTGAGAACGCAACCGGCGAAACTGTCCGCGGTGTTTTGAAAGGAAGCATCGGCGATGTCAGTTTCCAGCAGGAAGTGGAACTGAAACCGAACGAGTCGCGCGAAGTTGATTTCCAGCCCGGCCGTTTTTCGCAACTCAATTTCCGCAATCCCCGCCTGTGGTGGCCCTGGCAGATGGGACCCCAAAATCTCTATCACCTGAAGATGCAGTTTGAAGTTGACGGCGCAGTCTCAGACAGCCAGGAGGCGCGATTCGGCATTCGCGAAATCACCTCCAAGCTGAATGCGCACGGCTACCAGGAATTCATGGTTAATGGCAAATCAATCCTGATCCTGGGCGCCGGATGGGCCCCCGACATGATGCTTCGCTTCGATCGGAAACGGACTGAAGAGGAAATCCAGTACGTCAAGGACATGCACCTGAACACGATCCGCCTGGAAGGCAAGATCATTGACAAGCATTTCTTCGACCTGTGCGACCGGTACGGAATTCTGGTCCAGGCCGGTTGGTGCTGCTGCGACCACTGGGAAAAGTGGAAGAACTGGAAAGCTGAAGATTACACGGTGGCGGAATACTCCCTGAGAGACCAACTCCGGCGCGTGCGCAATCATCCATGCATGCTGGACTGGCTTTACGGCAGCGATAAAGCCCCGCCGCCACGCGTTGAGAAGATTTACCTGAAGGTCCTGGCAGAATGCCATTGGCCGAATCCTCACCAGTCCTCTGCCACCGCTGAGGTGACAACCGTGACCGGCCCCTCCGGATTGAAGATGAATGGCCCCTACGACTGGGTTCCACCAAACTACTGGCTGACGGATACGAAGAATGGAGGGGCGTTTGGATTTGCAACGGAGATCGGCCCCGGACCGGCCGTGCCGCCGGTATCTTCTCTGAAAATGATGATGCCCGAAAAAGACCTCTGGCCCATCAACTCCGTCTGGGATTTCCATGCAGGCGGGGGCGAATTCAAGACCATGGGCACTTTTAATAAAGCGCTTGACGAGCGCTACGGCCAGGCGACCGGCGTAGAAGATTACGCCGAAAAGGCGCAGTTGATGACCTACGAAGGCGAGCGTGCCATGTTTGAAGGTTATCGCCGCAACAAGTTTGTTTCCACGGGCGTCATCCAGTGGATGCTGAACACTGCATGGCCAAATTTGATCTGGCACCTCTACGATTATTATCTGCGGCCGGCGGGCGGCTATTTCGGGACGAAGAAGGCGTGTGAGCCGCTCCACGTCCAGTACTCTTATGATGACCGCTCCGTGGTGGTTGTGAACTCGGGTTTGAGCGCGCATGAAAAGCTGGCAGTCAGCGCCGCGGTATATGACATCAATCTGAAGAAGGAGTTTTCTAAAGAAGAAACGGTCAGCATCACTCCCAACAGCAGTACGCGCGTTTTTTCCATACCGGGGCTGGACGGCCTCTCGACAACGTATTTTGTGCGGCTGACCCTGAAAGATTCAGCAGGAGAACTCAAGAGCACAAACTTTTACTGGCTCTCCACAAAGCCCGATGTTTTGGACTGGCCGAACACCAAGTGGTATTACACGCCGGTCAGCAGCTATGCCGATTTCAAGGCGTTGAAGAACCTTCCCAAAGTAGGCTTGAACGTTAATGCATCAACCAATGTGGTTGGCAACCGCGAAGTGACCAGCGTTGTCGTCAAGAATTCGTCTTCGCACCTGGCTTTTTTCATTCACCTCCGAGTGAACAAAGGCGAGAACGGAGCTGAGGTCCTCCCTGTGATCTGGCAAGACAACTATTTTGAGCTGATGCCGGGCGAAGAGAGGGAGATTTCTGCCAGCTACTCGAAAGACATCTTGCAGGGCGCTACACCTTTCGTTGCCGTCGATGGCTGGAATATTTCTGCCAGTTCGGTGGCTGCCGGAATGAAGTGAGGGCCCTCTTCGGGTGTGATGGTATCGTCCTGAATTTCAACGGTTTGGGAGAATTCCTCCACCCATAACGGTCATGGGCCGGAACGGGAGCCACGGTACTCAACTGTCATGGTCTCCGTATTGAGTGGCAATCCAGTTGACAAGATGCCTGAGTTTGACTAATATCAGTCATTACAATTTGGTTGTGTAAGACCTGAATCTCATCCAGAGTGGCCGAGGGACGGGCCCTAAGACGCCACGGCAACCGCCCGGTTAGTAAATCCGGGGGCAGGTGCTAACTCCCGCCCGTAATTGGGGGAGATGAGACGGAGGACGCAAGATTTTGTTTGAGCCTCCCCGATGAGACCGGGGGGGCTTTTTTAGTTTGCCCTCTCTGAATCTCCTATCAACCCCAAACCACTCTGGAGCAGGAACAGCGTTTGGAGGAAATGTGAGCTATCTAAAGCTTTTGAAGTGCCGACAGTGCGGGCGAACTTATCAGATTGAGCCGATCGCCGCTTGCGAAGATTGCTGGGCCCCGCTGGAAGTCGTTTACGATTACGACCGCATCCGGGAGGAAGTCCCGCGCACGCAAGTGGAATCGCGCCTGCCCACCATGTGGCGCTACAAGGAATTGCTGCCCGTGATCGGCGAACCTGCCGTTGGACGGTCAACGGGGTTCACTCCGCTGGTAGCGGCTCCGCACCTTGCCAAAGCGCTGGGCGCGCGGGAAGTTTACCTCAAGAACGACGCCGTCAACTTCCCCACGCTTTCCTTCAAGGACCGCGTTGTTGCCGTCGCACTGAGCAAAGCCCGTGAGTTTGGTTTTCACACCGTGGGCTGCTCTTCCACCGGAAACCTGGCAAACTCTGTTGCCGCCCAGGCGGCCGCGGGTGGGTTCAAGAGCTTTATTTTCGTTCCCGCCGATCTGGAGCCGGAAAAACTCATCAATACGCAGATTTATGGGGCCGTTCTGGTGAAGGTGAGTGGAAATTATGATCAGGTCAACCGGCTCTGCTCAGAAATCTCGCAAAAGTATCCGTGGGGAATGGTGAACGTCAATCTGCGCACCTACTATTCCGAGGGGTCCAAGACATTCGGCTACGAGGTTGCCGAGCAGCTTGGATGGCGAGTACCGCAGAACATTGTGGTTCCCATGGCCGGTGGTTCGCTGATTACGAAAATCCACAAGGCTTTTGGAGAGTTCCAAAAGCTCGGCTGGGTTGAACCGGTGGCAACGAAATTTTACGGGGCCCAGGCCACGGGATGCTCGCCCATCACTACGGCGGCCAAGAACCGGACCTGCGAAATCGTCCCGCAGAAACCAAACACGATTGTAAAATCGCTCTCGATCGGCAACCCGGCTGACGGATTTTACGCCTCAAAGATGATTCAGGAAACGGGTGGAGCGGGTGAAGACGTATCTGACCCCGAAGTGGTTGAAGGCATTCGGTTGCTGGCCGAGACCGAGGGCTTTTTCGCGGAAACTGCGGGCGGCGTGACCGTCGCGGTGGCGCGTAAACTGATCCGGAACGGGATTTTGAATCCCGATGAATCCATCGTGCTGGCGATTACGGGGAACGGGTTGAAGACCATCGGTGCTGTCAGCGGAGAAATCCAGGCGGATGGAGCTATCCGGCCGAAGCTGGCGGATTTTGAGGACCGCTACCTGAATATCCACGCCGCAGCAAGCGCTTGAAGCGCGGCGTTGCAGTAGGACCCGGGCGGCTGAGATTTGTGGGCCATCATAGAGATTTATAGAACTGGAGGCAGACTCGATTGCAAATTACAGTTCGTATTCCCCCACCCTTGAGGAAGTACACCGAGGGCGTCGAAAGCGTTGAAACAGTGGCCCAGAACCTTGGTGAACTTTTCGACGGACTCGACCAAAAGTTTCCGGGCATCAAGAAAGTGCTTTGTGCCGAGGACGGCACGCCGCAGCGTTTTCTGAATATCTACGTCAACGATGAGGATATTCGCTTCCTCGGAGGCTTGCAGTACAATTTCAATGACGGTGATGAGATACTGTTGATTCCTGCCATCGCCGGAGGCGCTCCGATTGAAGTGATGGAACCTCTCTTCCCTGGATGCCCGTAAGCTCATGCCCCAGCGCGGTTCAGTACGTGTTCCTGCTACCAGTGCCAACCTTGGATGCGCCTTCGACTGTGCGGCGCTTGCCCTCAACCTTTATCTCGATATCCACGTGACGCGGCGTTCTGATCTTGACGTCAGTGTCCACTATCGCGGTGTGAACCCGGAAAGAATCCCTTCCGACGAAAGTAATCTGATTGCCGCCAGTATGAAGAAGATCCTGGGACGCTGGGGAAAAGACTACGGTTTTGACCTGGAAATCAATAATCAGATTCCGGTCGGCGTGGGACTGGGGTCCAGCGCAGCAGCCATTGTGGGCGCCATCGCAGCGGCCCACTGGCTCACAGAAAGAGCGCTTTATGACGACGAACTGGTCTCGCTGGCGACAGAGATTGAAGGGCACCCGGACAACGTGGCGGCAGCCTGGCACGGAGGTTTCACGGTGGCCGTACAGGAGAACCAGCACGTGACGGCCTATTCTTCTCCGGTGCCGGACCTGTTTCAAGTGGTGCTGGTGATTCCCGACTACGCGCTTCCCACGGAAAAGGCCCGGGCCGTCCTCCCAGCCCAATATTCGCGGGCCGACGTCACTCACAACATCCAGCGGGCCGCCGTGCTGTCAGCCCAGATATTCTCCGGCAAATTTGATTTTCACCCGACTCTTTTTGACGACCGCCTGCACCAGCCCTACCGGGCGGACCTGATGCCCGGCCTGGGCGAAGTTCTCTCAATGAAGCATTCGAGTTTACTGGGACTTTGCCTGAGCGGCGCAGGGCCGTCGATTCTGGCTTTTACAAAAGGGAGCTCGCCTGAAGTGGGCGAGGCCATTTGCCAGATCCTACGGGAAAAAGGCGTGGAATCCAGTTATTCTGTTCTCCTGCCGGATAATCGGGGCGCTAAGGGCTGGAGCCTGCCTGTCTGATTGCCTGCTGAACGCGCGAATCAGGTTCTGGTCGAACCGTGTCTCCGATTAACTGCTAGTACCGTATTGCGGTCAACCGGCCTGTATTTTCGCCCCGAAGCCAGATGTAAATAGGTGCGCGGGGGCTGGGCGGCGGCCACGGCATCTCAATTTTCAGCGTCTGCTCCTGGGGGCTTCCAGCAACAGGAGTCGGAATCCCTTGCACCGGGTAGCCTGTGCCTGGGTCCCACCCGGTCTTTTCAATCATCTGGAGGTCCTGCCCCGTGAGTGTTCCCGCATAAAGCGAGTCGCCGAGCTTCTGATCGCCTAAGGTGAACTTCGTGATTTGCGGAAGCCGCGTCACACGGCCAAGAGTGTAGGCATTTGAGCTGCCGGTCTGCTGGTCCGTTATGGTCGCGTCCAGCAGGCAGCCCGACTGGCCCACCGCGCCGGGATCAACCGATAGAAACAGGGCGCCGCTGCCCGCGAAATCAAGCTGGGCTGATCCGGTCTTGTCACCGGGATGCATAGTGAGCTGCTGACGGGTTTCGCTATCGTTGCTGCAGCCCAGGGTGAGCGCCGGACTCGGCCCCATATGCTCGGCCTGAATGGCAAAGCTGACAGCCGACCCCGCCGGGATTTCATAATTCGCCAGTGCGATATCGGCTTCCTTTGGGAAAGACGTCCGCACCTCTGTGATTTTCGGGCGTGGTCCTACCACGTGGACGACATCCGCCACGGGAAATGGCTTGCTGATTCCTTCAACCGAAAGGGTGGCGCTCAGGAGTTCGCCCTTGTGTGCCTTTGGAGCGAGGTGGAGAGTGACTTTACGCTCCTTCAGTTCTCCATCGCCTTTTGGTGCCGGAGCGAGAGTCCACTCCGCTCCTTCGCTTGTGATGCGGGTTATACGGTCGAGGCCGGAACCCTGCAGAGTGAGAGTCTGTTCTTTTTCACCCAGGTTTGCCCGCAACGGCAGTTCCAAGAGCTTCGGGTTGGGTGGATGGATGGTCAGCGGTACGTCCTGAATCGCTCCATTCAACTGGGTCAGCATCAGGAGATAGCGTCCCGGCTCAAGGCTTGTAGTATCAACTTCTGTTTGCAGACTGTTCTGTTCGCCTCCCTGTTTTCCCTTTTCAAGCGTGAACGCCAGGCCTTTCGCAGTGGCGTTCTGGGTGCCTGCCCGCACCAGTGCCAGCTTGTCCACAAACTCAAAGTCGGGCCCAGTCAGCTTTACGGCCACTGTTCCACTCCCCTGAACAAGGCTGTCTTCCGATTCCACCGCAACCTTTGCCGTGGAAAGGTCGGCAAACTTGTGAACTTCCACTGTGCCGGCCACCTCAAAGGAGGTCCAATCCCAGAGGGCGGCCAGTTTGTACTTGCCTGGGGAGAGCGTTTCCTTTCTGAGATCCAGCGCGAGGGTGTCGGCAGAGGAGCCCACGGTCACCTGGACGGGGACGGAGGTGTGGTGGTCGTCTGAAACCAGCCGCCATTCGCGCGCGCGTGGAAGGTCCCTTAGCTGAACCCGGGTAGCACAGGTCACTTTGACTTCAGACTTCCAGTCAAGCGGGATGTGCGCCGTCGCAGGAAGCGAAGCCGTTGGCGGGCCGGTGTTGGGAACCCGCCGCACCCACAGATAAGCCGTCCGCGTGCGCTTGGCCGCCTCCTTTTGAGTAGTGCAAAGCTCCAGATTGCTTGAGGCTGCAGGCTGTGCGAAAGCGGCGCGGAAGT
>OBLQ010000608.1_pt1 | contig 13770 bp, 11 predicted proteins | sample 1519881 | NCBI WGS metagenome assembly OBLQ01 (sample SAMN01911456, study PRJEB22533) | soil metagenome | biome: Soil | place: Malaysia | collected 2012-04-30 | depth DG_metagenome m | reverse complement strand
GGTACTGTTCATCACCCACGATCTGGACGAAGCGATCTACCTGGCCGACCGTATCCTGGTGCTCAAGGCGCACCCGGGCGAAGTGCAGGAAGTCATTGAAGTGCCGGTGCCGCGTCCACGCACGCCGGGGCAATTCAACTCACCGGAATTTCGTGCCACCAAGGCCCGGCTGGAGGAACTGATCCATCCGGCCCCGGAACCCCTGCCGGAGGACGAGCAGGCCGTGAAGCCACACCTGATCCGCTTCACCAACGTCGACGACAACGTGGAATGATGCCATGCGCTGGTCCGATCTGACTTGGTCCGAAATACCCGACGTGCTGCAGCAATGCGGCCAGGCCGCCATCTTGCCGGTGGGTGCGACCGAACAGCACGGTCCGCATCTGGGCACCGGCGTCGATTTCGTGATCGCGGAAAAATTGTGCCAGGCCGTCTCTGAAAAAACATCCGTGCCGGTGCTGCCCACCCTGCCCTACGGCTGTTCCCTCGGCCACAGCCGGCGCTGGCCAGGCACACTGTCCTTGCAACCGGTGACGTTGATCAATGTGGTCAAGGAAATCGGTGACTGGGCCTACCACAGCGGCATCCGCCGCCTGTTCATCGTCAATGCTCACGTCACCAACGCCGCACCGCTGCGCTGCGCGCTGGAAATGCTGCGGGCCGAACACGACGATCTGATGGTCGCTGTGATCAACACCGCCTCCATCAGTGAGCGCGTACGCCAATTCCACTTCCATGACGCTTCCGACTGGCACGCCAACGACGCGGAAACCTCCATCATGCTGTCCATCGCGCCGGAAGGCGTGCGACCGGACAAGTTCGGCGAAGCTGACGATCCTGACCGTACTTGCGGCTGCGTGTTCGCCCATCCGGTCAACCGCACCAGCCTGAATGGTGTCACCGGCACGCCCAGCCAGGCCACGGTCGAAAAAGGCCAGCAATGGTTCACGTGGCTGGTGGAAGACCTCGCCCAACTGATTGAAAAGGGCATCGGCGAAACGCCACCGCTGACTCACTCCTATTTCGGGGACGACATCCCCGCCCTACAAACCCTGATAGACAAGGAAACATCATGACGACCGATAATGCCGTCCTGGACAAGCCTGAAACCGCCAGCCACCCGGCCGAGGAAACGGCGCGCCTGCAGCGCGAACTGATGGACAAGGGCGTGAAATACTGCATCGGCGCCTACGTCGACATTCATGGCGTGCCCAAGGCCAAGGTGGTGCCGATCCATCACCTGGGACACATGGCCAAGGGCTCAGAGCGCTACACCGGCTATGCCCTGGACGGCCTGGGCCAGGCGCCCAACGATGACGAGATCACCTCGGTGCCCGACCTCGATCGCGCCATTCAGCTGCCGTGGGAGCCGAAGATCGCCTGGATTCCGGCCGACAACCACTTCCAGGGCAAGCCCTACGCCCTCAACACCCGCGTTGCCCTGAAAAACCAGTTGGCCGAAGCAGCCAAGCTCGGCTACGGCATGAACCTAGGCATCGAGTGCGAGATCTTTCTGCTCAAGCAGAACGAGGACGGCAGCCTGTCGGTGCCCGTCGCCGACGACAAGCTGACCAAGCCCTGCTACGACGTGCGCGGCTTCGTCGACAACTTCTCCTGGCTGGACAAGGTGGCCACCTCCATCAACGACCTCGGCTGGGACCTGTATTCCTTCGACCACGAGGATGCCAACGGCCAGTTCGAGTTCGATTTCAACTACGCCGACGCCCTGACCACCTGCGATCGGCTGACCTTCTTCCGTTTCATGGCCAAGCACTACGCCAAGGAGGAGGGCCTGCTCGCCACCATGATGCCCAAGCCCTTCGCCGATAAGACCGGCAACGGCGCCCACTTCAACATGTCGATCTACGACCTGGAAACCGGCAAGAACCTGTTCGCCTGCGATCCCAAGGACGACCCGCACGGCATCGGCCTGACGCCCCTCGGCTACAGCTTCGTCGCCGGCATCCTCAAGCATGGCCGCGCCCTGTGCGCCGTGTTCGCGCCCACGGTGAACAGCTACAAGCGCCTGGTGCGGCGCGGTGCCATGAGCTACTTCTCCTGGGCGCCGGTGTTCAACTCCTACGGCTCCAACAACCGCACCAACTCGGTCCGCATCCCGGCCGGCGGCGGCCGTTGCGAATCGCGCAACGCCGACGGCGCAGTCAATCCCTATCTGGCCGCCACCCTGGTGCTGGCCGCCGGCCTGGAGGGCATCCGCGAGGGCCTGAATCCCGGCAACCCGAACGAGGACAACCTGTACGCAATCAGCGAAGCCGAACGTGCCGAACGCGGCATCGAGTTCCTGCCCCAGACCCTGCAGGAGGCTGTGGAGGCCTTTGCTGCCGACCCACTGGTCGAGGCCACCCTGGGCAAGGAATTGCGCGACGAATTCATCCGCTACAAGACCGAGGAATGGGAGGCTTACCACCTCGCGGTCAGCAAGTGGGAAGTGGAACGCTATTCCTACATGTTCTGAGCCCACGTCATGAACCGCGACCAAGTCGAAAAAACATCCACTCTCGTCAGCCGCATCAGCATCTCGCTGCCGCCGCACCTGCTGGCCGAGCTGGATCATATGGTGGAAAGCCGCGGCTACGACAGCCGCTCGCAGGCCATCAGCGACATGGTCCATTACCAACTGGCGGAACATAAGCGCGAACTGCGGAACGAGGTCATGGCCGGCACCATCACGCTGCTCTACAACCGCGCCACGCGCGGCCTGCAGGGCAAGCTGGCGGACTTGCAGTACCAGCACATCGACGAAGTCATCAGCTCCCTGCACGTGCATCTCACCGAGGACCAGATGCTGGAAGTGCTGCTGGTGCAGGGGCCGGCTGAAAAGCTCAAGGAAATTGCCGACGAAATGATTGCCCTGCGCGGCGTCATGACCGGGCAGTTGCAGGTGCTGGCGGCGGTCATCCCGCCCCTGCATGCCCCGCGCGGCGAATGAAAGGAATTAAGATGGAACACCCTGAAATGAACCTCGACAATCCGCCGGCTTCGGCCCCGGTCGATGCCATCGAGCATTGGCGCCGCTTTGCGCCCGATCTGCCGGCAGACAAGGTGCTGTTCTCGGAACTGGTGCCCGGCGGCGGCCACTGGTCCTACCGCCTGCCGCGCGGCACCACGCTGCGCATCACCGCACTGGATGCCGGCACCAATCTCTCCCTGGTGCTGTACTCAGCCCAGGAAAAACTCGAGCGCTACAACATGCCCGATTCGCTCAAGGCCCAGCACACCGCGCACTACACACGCGGTCATGTGTTGATGAGTGACATGGGGCGTGCCATGGCCTCGATCACCGCCGACACCGTGGGCTGGCACGATCCACTTGGACTTTTGCTGGACAACCAGATTATGCAGGAAAAATATGGCACGCATCCTTACCAGAACTTCCGCAACAACATGTACCGCTCCGGCCGCGACGGCCTGCTGATCGAGATCGGCAAATATGGTCTGGCCAAGCGCGACCTGGTAGCGCCGGTGAATTTCTTTTCCAAAGTCACCGTCGACGAGGAAGGCCGTTTTCACTTTGCGCCGGACCATGCCAAGGCCGGCGACTACATCGACCTGCGTCTGGACATGGATGTGCTGCTGGCCTTTTCTGCTGCTCCGCACCCGCTCGATCCCAACCCGGACTATCGCCCCGGCAAGGTCGGCCTGGCGGTGTGGCGTTCCGGCCCGGCTGCGAGTGATGACTTCTGCCGCCGCTTCCGCCCGGAAAACGCCCGCGCCCTGCACAACACCGACATGCTTTACCTGGCGTAAGGAGACATCATGACCACCGCCACCGCCATCCGCATCCAGGAAAGCCGGCTCGACCCGAAGCACGCCGTGCTCGACCACACCCTGCCGGCCGGCGAACCCTATCTGCTGGAGATCAAAAAGGGGCAGACCCTGCGCATCGTCGATGTCGAAGGCAACCAGGCCGTCGACGTGATCTTCTACAATCGCAATGACGGGGCCGAACATTACAGCGCCACCCAGACCCTGCTGCGACAGGGCGGCATCTATCTCACCACCGGCTCGGTGCTCTACAGCGATGACGGCAACGCCATGTTGACGATAGTCGCCGACACCTGCGGCCGGCATGACACGCTGGGTGGCGCCTGCGCCGCCGAAAGCAATACCGTGCGCTATGCTTTGCAAAAGAAGTTCATGCACAGCTGCCGCGACAATTACCTGACCGCGCTGCAGCACGCCGACATCGGCCTGGGCAAGCGCGATCTCGTCCCCAACGTGAACTTCTTCATGAACGTGCCGGTGACTGAAGCGGGCGAACTCACCTTCGCCGATGGCGTATCGGCGCCCGGAAAATATGTCGAGTTGCGCGCCGAGATGGACATTTGGATGCTGGTCTCCAACTGTCCGCAGCTCAACAACCCGTGCAATGCCTACAACCCGACACCGGCACGTTTTTTGTTGTGGGATTGAAAGATTTTTAACCCGGTCCGGGACGACCTTGGCCGTTGAAATAGAGAGGCCGAAGAACCGTTGCGAGCGGATGCGGGGCAAGGCGCCCGGCGCGCAGGAACCGGAATGTACACGCAGTACATGAGGATTCCGAGCACCGGGCAACGCCGCACCGCGTTCGCGCAGTAAGTTATTCGGCCTCTCGGAGCAGGACGCCCTGCAAGAGATGAAAATGTTCAAGAAAGTCCTGATCGCCAACCGTGGCGCCATCGCCTGCCGCATCCAGCGCACGCTGAAAAAATTGGGCGTAGCCTCGGTCGCTGTGTATTCCGAGGCCGACGCCGGCGCCCGTCATGTGCTCGATGCGGACGAGGCCTATCTGCTCGGCCCCGCACCTGCTGCTGAAAGCTATCTGCGCGCCGAGAAGATTCTCGAGGTTGCCAAACAATGTGGGGCGGAAGCGATTCACCCCGGTTATGGTTTCCTGTCCGAGAACCCGGACTTCGCCGATGCTTGCGCGGCCGCCGGCATTGCCTTCATCGGCCCCACTGGCGAGCAGATGCGTGCCTTTGGTCTCAAGCACACGGCGCGCGAACTGGCTCAACAAAATGGAGTGCCCCTGCTGCCCGGTTCCGGCCTGCTGAGCGACGCCGGCCACGCGGCGGCCGAAGCCAGGCGCATTGGCTACCCGGTCATGCTGAAGAGCACTGCCGGCGGCGGCGGCATTGGCATGCGACTGATCTGGAGCGAAGATCAACTGGCCGAGGCCTATGCCTCGGTCAATCGCTTGGCGCGCGCCAACTTCAAGGAAGCGGGCATTTATCTCGAGAAGTACGTCGAACAGGCGCGCCACATCGAAGTGCAATTGTTCGGTGACGGCAAGGGCGGCGTGGTCGCCCTGGGCGAACGTGACTGCTCGGTGCAGCGGCGCAATCAGAAAGTGGTGGAGGAAACCCCGGCACCCGGCCTCACCGACGCCCAGCGTACCCAGCTGCTCGATACCGCAACGCGTCTCGGCCGCGCCGTGCGCTACCGTTCCGCCGGCACAGTGGAGTTCGTCTACGATGCCGCCAGCGGCGAATTCTATTTCCTGGAGGTCAACACCCGCCTGCAGGTCGAGCATGGCGTAACCGAAGCGGTGACCGGCGTCGATCTGGTGGAATGGATGGTGCGCCTGGCGGCCAATGACCTGCCTTCGCTCGACAGCTTCCGCATCCAGCCCAAAGGTGCAGCTATCCAGGTTCGTCTTTATGCCGAAGACCCGAACAAGAATTTCCAGCCCTCGGCCGGGCTGCTCACCGCCGCACGTTTCCCCGACACCCTCCGCGTCGACAGCTGGGTCAGCAATGGCACCGTGGTGCCGCCCAATTACGATCCCATGCTGGCCAAGCTGATTGCCTATGGTGACGACCGCGAAGCCGCCCGCAACCATCTGATTGCAGCGCTGGAAGCGAGCGAAGTGTCCGGCATCGAAACCAACCGTACCTATCTCGCTCAGGTGCTGGCCTATCCCGATTTCATCGCCGGTCGGCAAACCACGCGTATGCTGGAAGGCTTCCACTACCGACCCGCCACCATCGACGTGCTGGAACCAGGCGTGCAGTCCAGCATCCAGGATTGGCCGGGCCGCACCGGCTATTGGGATATCGGCGTGCCGCCCTCGGGCCCGATGGATGCCTTGTCGATGCGCCTTGCCAACAGACTGGTGGGCAACACGGAAGGCGCAGCGGCGCTGGAACTCACCGCCGCCGGCCCGACGCTGAAATTCAACTGCGATACGGTGATCGCCCTCGGCGGTGCCCACATGAATGCCAAGCTGGATGGCGTGCCGATGGCTGGGTGGCAGGCCCACGCAATCAAGGCAGGCAGTGTGCTGAAACTGAGCGGCGTCGAAGGCCCCGGGCTGCGCGCTTATCTCGCCGTGTCCGGCGGCTTCCAGGTGCCGGATTATCTCGGCTCCAAATCCACCTTCTCGCTTGGTCAGTTCGGTGGCCACGGTGGTCGTACCCTGCGGGTGGGTGACGTGCTGCATATTCAGCCGTGCGAACAAACCAGCAGCGCAGCGCTACCGGAAAGCTTGCAGCCGCCGCTTACACGCACCTGGGAAATCGGTGTGCTCTATGGCCCCCATGGCGCACCGGATTTCTTCACCGACACCGACATCGACACCTACTTCGCCACCGCCTGGGAAGTGCATTACAACTCCTCCCGCACCGGCGTGCGCCTGATCGGCCCCAAGCCGCAATGGGCGCGCACCGACGGCGGCGAGGCCGGCCTGCATCCGTCCAACATCCACGACAACGCCTATGCCATCGGCGCCATCGATTTCACCGGCGACATGCCGGTGATCCTCGGCCCGGATGGCCCTTCTCTCGGCGGCTTCGTCTGCCCGGCCACCATCGTGCAGGCCGAGTTGTGGAAGCTGGGCCAATTGAAGCCGGGCGACACGGTGCAGTTCAAGCGCCTGAGCCGCGAGCAAGCGAATGCCATGCAGCGCGTGCAGGACAGCGCCATTGCTGTGCTCGATCAGCCGGCCTTTGCCTCACTGCCCACTGCGCATGCGCAGCTCGGCAGCCCGGTATTGCGTCACCTTACAGTGGAAGGCGAGAAGCCCGATTTGGTTATCCGCCAGTCCGGAGACGCCAGCCTGCTGATCGAACTGGGCACGCTGGTGCTCGACCTGGAATTGCGCATGCGCATCCAGGCCCTGATGGAAGCCGTGAAACGAGAGAGCGAAGCAGGCCGCATGCAGGGTGTGCTCGATCTCACGCCCGGCATCCGCTCGCTGCAGATCCACTTCGACCCGCGTGTCGTTGATCAGGACGACTTGATCGAGCGTGCCATCGCGCTGGAACAGGCCCTGCCCAATCTCGACGACATGGAAGTCGAATCGCGCATTGTGCACCTGCCCTTGTCCTGGGACGATCCGGCGACCAAGCTTGCCATCGAGAAATACATGCAGTCGGTGCGGCCCGACGCGCCCTGGTGTCCGAGCAACATCGAGTTCATCCGTCGCATCAACGGCCTGGCTAGCATCGACGAGGTTTACAAAGTCGTGTTCGACGCCAGCTACCTGGTCATGGGCCTAGGCGACGTCTATCTCGGCGCGCCGGTGGCCACACCGCTCGACCCGAGACATCGCCTGGTCACCACCAAGTACAACCCGGCCCGCACCTGGACACCGGAGAACGCGGTCGGCATCGGCGGCGCCTACCTGTGCGTGTATGGCATGGAAGGCCCGGGCGGCTATCAGTTCGTCGGCCGCACCGTGCAGATGTGGAATCGTCACCGCGTCACCACCGATTTCCGCAAGCCCTGGCTGCTGCGCTTCTTCGACCAGATCCGCTTTTATCCGGTGAGCGAGACGGAATTACTCAAGCTGCGCGAGGATTTCGTCAGCGGACGCTTCAAGCTGAACATCGAACCCACCCGTTTCCGCCTGCGCGACTATCGCACCTTCCTGGCAGACAACGCCAAATCGATAGCCACCTTCAAGACCAAACAGCAGGCCGCCTTCGAAGCCGAGCGCGAGCGCTGGAAAGCGGCCGGACAGGATGTGGTGGCGAGTGATGTCACCGTGGCCGAAGCAGGGCCGGACAGTGAACTGGATCTGCCACCGAATGCGCGACCAGTGGCCACCCACGTTGCCGGCAGCGTGTGGAAGATCGAAGCCAAGATCGGCGACATGGTGAAGGCCGGCCAAGCGTTGGTGATCGTGGAGTCGATGAAAATGGAATTCCCGCTGGTTGCACCTTGTGACGGCAAGCTCACTCACTTGTTCTGCAAGGAAGGCAGTGCGGTGTCGGCGGGGCAGGACTTGCTGGTGATCGAAGAGGTGCAGGCATGAACAACTTGAGCCTTGAGATCGGCAGCCTCAAGGCCGCCTATGCCGACGGCAGCCTCACTCCGACTGCCCTGGCAATGGAAATCATCCGCCGCACAGTGGAAGATCCCAACCGCGTGTGGATCCAGCGCCTGTCGGATGAGGCCATCCTGGCCTACGCGAAAAACCTGGAAGACAAGGACACGGCCAAACTGCCGCTGTATGGCATCCCGTTTGCGATCAAGGACAACATTGATCTGGCCGGCCTGCCCACCACGGCCGGCTGCCGCGAATATTCCTATACGCCCGAGAAAAGTGCCTTCGTCGTCCAGCGCCTGATCGACGCCGGGGCGATCCCCATCGGCAAGACCAATCTCGATCAGTTCGCCACCGGATTGAACGGCACCCGTTCGCCCTGGGGTGCCTGCCGCAATCCATTCAACCCCGACTATATTTCCGGCGGCTCCAGTTCCGGTTCCGCCGTGGCCGTGTCCCTCGGCTATTGCAGCTTCGCGCTCGGTACCGACACCGCCGGTTCCGGCCGTGTGCCGGCCGCCTTCAACAATATCGTCGGCCACAAACCCAGTCTCGGCTGGCTGTCATCGACCGGACTGGTGCCGGCCTGTCGTTCGCTCGATACCATTTCGGTGTTCGCGCTTACCGCCGAGGATGCGGAAGCGGTGACCGTCGCCGCTGCCAATTTTGATGCGGCCGATGCCTTCTCGCGCAAGGTGGAAGGCCACGGCTTCGATTTTGGCAGCGCAGCCCGTTTCCGCGTCGGCATTCCACGCGCCGACAATCTGGCCTTCTTCGGCAACACCGAATACAGACGCCTATACGACGAGTCAGTCGCGCGCATTGCAGAGCTTGGCGGTGAATGTGTCGAGATCGATCTGCAGCCTTTTCTCGAAACAGCCAAGCTGCTGTATGAAGGGCCATGGGTGGCGGAACGCTACGCCGCGATTCGCGATTTCTTCGACAGTCATCCCGAGGCGCCCTTGCCGGTGATTCGCGAAATCATCGGCGGGGCCAAGCGCTGGTCCGCCGCCGATGCTTTTACCTACGGTTACAAGCTCAAGGCATCCAAGCGTCAGTGCGACGCTGTGGGGGAACAGGTCGACTGCATCCTCACCCCTAGTGCCGGCACCATCTACACCATCGCCGAACTCGAGGCCGATCCGATTCGCCTCAACGCCAACCTGGGCTACTACACGAACTTCATGAACCTGCTGGACTACGCCGCCACCGCCGTTCCCGCCGGCTTCCAGCAAAACGGCCTGCCCTTCGGCGTCACGCTGTTTGCCCCGACTCACCAGGATGGTCCGTTGCTGCGGCTTTCAGCCCGCCTGCAGCGCGCTGCGGTCAACACGGCTGGCGTGTCAGACGCGTCCTTGCCTGCTCCATGGTCCGGACCACGCCTGCCCAGCGGGCAGGTTCGGGTCGCGGTGTGCGGCGCGCATCTGTCCGGCCTGCCCCTTAACGGACAGCTCACTTCGCGCAACGGACGACTGGTACAAGCCGTCAAGTCGGCGCCGGAGTACAAGTTCTACGCCCTGCCCGGCGGCCCGCCCTATCGGCCAGGCATGGTGCGAACACTGGAAGGTGGCAGTGCGATCGAGATGGAAGTATGGGAGTTGCCCGCCCGCGAATTCGGCTCCTTCGTGGCCGGCATCCCGGCGCCACTCGGTATCGGCATGGTCAAGCTGGATGACGGCTCATCCGTACAGGGCTTTGTTTGCGAAGCCGCGGCCGTCGTTGGCGCGGAAGACATCACCCACTTGGGCGGCTGGCGAACCTACCTGTCCCGGAAAGATTGAGCACGATTGCCCTCCAAGCAACAGGTGACCCCCACGCCATAATCTCCGTCCTCATAGGCGCTCTGCAATTCCCGGCCACGCTGAGCAACGCTGCGATGGGTAATGGCAACAACGTGGCCCCTCTGCTCCGGACCAAAGCGCCTGGTTCTCATATCTGACTAAGGCCTCACACCTGCTTGAATTGGCCTCTCAAGCGAGGCCTGCCCATCCAGCGACAAACATCCCGTACATTTGCCTATCATGAAAGCATCACCAGGCCATGATGAAATACCTTTCTTGATTCAACCAGCCATTCACAGGAGAAGCCCATGACAAGCCGCACCGAATACATCGAGCAGCTCAAGCACAAGCTGGACAAATGGAACACCGACATCACGAAGTGGGAGGAAAAGGCCCGGCTGACCAAGAACGACATGCAGATCGAATACGAGATGCAGTTGGATAACCTGCGCAAGCACCGCGACCAGGCAGCGGAAAAGCTCAAGGAAGTGCAGGCCAGCAGCGACGCCGCCTGGCAGGACCTGAAGTCCGGCACCGATGCCGCGTGGACCGCCCTGCGCGAGGCCTTCGACAAGGCCGCCTCGCACTTCCAAAAGTAAACCTGCCGGCCGCCCACGGGCGGCCACCTCTCGTCGAGGCCGCGACAAGCCGGCATAAGATGAGCGCGCACCCGACTTTGGTCTGCTGCTCGCTTTCTTCAGCAACATGGGCCATCGGATAATCTAGCCCCGACGGCACCTGTGCTGAAAAGCCAGGCACTACGCCAAGGTCACGCCCAGCAGCTTGCCAATGGCAAAGGTTGCCACCCCGGCTGCACTGCCAATTCCCAGCATGCGCAGCCCGCCCAGCCAGGCATTGCGCCCGGTGAACAGCGAAAGCGCCGCGCCCACGGCAAACAAGGCGGCTGCCGTCAGCCCCGCCGCCACATACAGGCCCTGTCGCGCACCAAGAAACAGAAACGGCAGCAGCGGAATGATGGCGCCCCCGGCAAAGGCCAGGAAGGAATAAATCGCTGCACCCCAGGGAGAACCAAGGTCGTCCGGATTCAATCCCAGCTCTTCACGCGCCAAGGTGTCCAGTGCCCGATCCGGATCGGCGATGAGCTTGTCCGCCAACTTCCTCGCTTCGGGTTTGTCCATGCCCTTGTGCTCGAAAATCAAGGCCAGCTCCGCCGCTTCTTCCTGTGGATATTGATCGAGCTCCGCACGCTCCAGGCCGATCTGGTATTCGAACATCTCGCGCTGGGAGCGCATGGAAACATACTCGCCCGCCGCCATGGAGAACGCTCCGGCCAGCAAACCTGCCACGCCCGAGAGCACGATCACGCCGGCATCCATCGTCGCACCTGCCACACCCATGATGAGGCTGGCGTTCGACACCAGACCGTCATTCACACCAAACACCGCCGCACGCAAGGTGCCGCCCTGGCCCATGTTCTGATGCCGGCGCCCCACCTCGGATAGCTTGGTCGGGATGGCATGCCCGACTTCCGCCTTGGAGTACAGCGACATGCCGCGCACCTTCATGGCCGCCAGCACCGGCCGCATCCGGCGCGGCCCCAGCGTTTTGATCAAACGGCCAACCACACGGGTGCGGGCATCCAGCCGAAATTCCGCTGGCACTTCCTCTCCGGATTTGCGGATCTCCCGCGCCCACAGTTCGGCCTGGTCCTCCGCTGCCCTGGCCAGCTCCAGAAACAGGATCTGCCGCGGCGTGCCGCTCTCGGCATCGGATACCAGGCGATAGAGATACGCTGACTGCTTTTCTTCCTGCCAGCTTTCCAGTTCGTGGCGCATGTCAGCCCTGTGCCATGCGCCGATACTGAATGGCTTCAGCGATGTGTGCGCTCTGCACCGTATCCGATTGCGCCAGGTCAGCGATGGTACGAGCGAGCTTCAGCACGCGGTGGTAGGCCCGCGCGGAAAGATTGAGGCGACTGATAGCCTGTTTGAGTAGAGTTTCGCCCGCTGCATCGGGTATGCAATGCCGGTCGATTTCCTTGGTGCCGAGCTGATTATTGGTTTTGCCCTGACGCGCCTGCTGCCGCTCGAAGGCGCGTTGCACACGCGAACGGATCTGCTCGCTGGATTCGCCGACGGCAGTGCCGGTCAGCTCTTCCTGGGGCAAGGCCGGTACTTCGATCTGGATGTCGATGCGATCCAGCAGCGGACCTGAAATGCGGGCGCGATAGCGCGCCACCTGGTCCGGCGTGCAGCGGCATTTGCCGGAGGCATGGCCCAGATAGCCGCAGGGACAAGGATTCATGGCGGCAACGAGCTGGAATCGTGCCGGGAATTCCGCTTGGTTGGCCGCGCGCGAGATATGAATGCGGCCAGACTCCAGCGGCTCGCGCAACACTTCCAGCACCGGCCGGGAAAATTCCGGCAGTTCGTCGAGAAACAGCACCCCGTGGTGCGCCAGGGATATCTCCCCTGGCCGGGGCTGGCTGCCGCCGCCTACCAGAGCCACGGCGGACGCCGTATGGTGCGGCGAGCGAAAGGGTCGTTGCCGCCACTGGCTCGGCTTGAAGTTCCCGCTCAGGGATTGCACGGCGGCGGACTCCAGCGCCTCGGCCTCGGTCATGGCCGGCAGAATGCCTGGCAGACGCGCCGCCAGCATGGACTTGCCGGTGCCCGGCGGCCCGCTCATCAGCACGCTGTGGCCGCCGGCTGCCGCTACTTCCAGCGCGCGTTTGGCCTGGGCCTGACCTTTCACTTCCGCCATGTCCAGATAGGGCTCGTGGGCTGTCTGTGATTGCGCAGAAAAAGACTGCAACTGCTCGCCGCCAGCGAAATGCCCGCATACCTGCAACAGGCTGCGCGCGGGGTAGACCTGCGCCTCGCTTGCCAGCGCGGCTTCGGCCGCATTCTCCTCCGGCACGATGAATGCGCGCCCGTCATGGGCTGCACGACAGGTCATGGCCAGCGCGCCGCGCACCGGTCGCAATGCACCGGTCAGGGCCAGCTCGCCGGAAAATTCGTAGCGTGACAATTCTTCGATTGGGATCTGGCCCGATGCCGCCAGAATGGCCAGGGCGATGGGCAAATCGAAACGCCCGCCTTCCTTGGGCAGATCGGCGGGCGCGAGATTGACGGTGATGCGCCTGGCGGGAAACTCGAAGCGCGCGGTCTGCAGTGCAGCGCGCACCCGGTCACGCGCTTCTTTTACCTCGGCCTCGGGCAGGCCGACGATGGTGAAGCTGGGCAGGCCGTTGGCCAGATGGGCCTCGACCGTCACCAGCGGAGCATCCACGCCGGCCAGGGCACGGCTGTAGAGGACAGCCAGGCTCATAAGGATTTAATCAGTACCGCCCGCAACCACTTCGCCGGCGCCATTGCGCCGTTCCAACTCCGCCACCTTCTTCTCCAGCGCTTCCAGCTTCTCGCGCGTGCGCAGCAGCACCGCCTGCTGTACGTCGAACTCCTCCCGCGTCACCAGATCCAGACGGGCAAACGCGCTCTGCAGTACAGCGCGCAGGTTTTTTTCGATATCGCCGGCGGGGGATTGGGCCAGCACATCCTTGATCTTGCCCCCAATTTCATCCAGCAGTTTTTGATTCGTCACCAAGCTTCCTTCCGCTTCCAGCACATTAAATCCGGCCTAGTCTAGCAAAATTCTGTTCTCTCCCAATAAAAACATGCTTTTGGCATGATAGAGGGGCGCCTGGTCAGCGCGCCCCCGAACGGTGCAATATTTTCCCCACGCGCACCAATCATG
>OBLQ010000607.1_pt1 | contig 13794 bp, 16 predicted proteins | sample 1519881 | NCBI WGS metagenome assembly OBLQ01 (sample SAMN01911456, study PRJEB22533) | soil metagenome | biome: Soil | place: Malaysia | collected 2012-04-30 | depth DG_metagenome m | reverse complement strand
GCGTACCGATCACTTCAATGCGCTTCAGGTCACGGGTTCCAATGCCGAGGTCTTGAAAAACATCAAGCCCGGACAAAAAGTTCAACAAATTCAAGTAAGTTTCATTAAGGGTGACGTCGCGGTCAATCTGACAGCCAGCTTTCCCGCGGAACAATTCGAAATTTACACCCGCCCCTTTCAAAAATTCTTAGCCACGATCAAGAGCCTATAAGACTAAGAGCGACGGCTTCCTCTAAAAGCTTTCAAAGCCCTATTCTTATTGTTGGCAAGAGTGGGTATTCGCTTCGCAAGTCCATTCTGCGACGATTTCTCCTGCGGGATTGGCAAAACTCAGCCGATAACTTCCGTCATTCGAGTCGAAAACATAGTCGAAAATTCCGGAGGCGTTCCGATATTGGCGGCGAAAGCTGCCGTCGGCGAATTGCTGCAAAGCAATCTCCATGCTTCCGGAACGGCGCTCTTGGCGGTTATAGACGAAGCCCTTTCTTTTATCGAAAAAGACTTCTTCGAGAAAATCCGGCCATTGCCATTTCCAAAGGCTGGAGCCGTTGGGATAAAGCGTCAAGCGAAGCGGCACCCCTTGCACCATGCTGGAGCTTTCTTGTCCGGCTTCAGCGGTGGCAGAGGGAAGGGAGCTGATGTTTAAGCTGCGGCCGACCGGGATTTTTTTTCCGCTGAGATATTTTTTTTGTCCACTGGAGCTGCCGCCTAAATCCGTCTCTTCGACCTTGATGCCCAAGGCTTCCGCGACGCTTTCCTTTTGCACTTGGCCGGAGAGGTCGATCTTGGCAAAGGCTCCTGAAGCATCGCTCAAAATCAGCGGACCGCGACTCGGCCATAGCAGCCGGCGGCCTGCATCTAAAGTGATAATGGCGTCGGAGCCGTTCCATTGCAGCGCTCCAGGCAAAGCCGCGGGAGTGCTGGAACGGGAACTTTTTGCCGAAGCTGCAGTGGAAAAAGTCAGAAAAAAGCAAAGACAAAGGCTGGTTTTTTTTATGTTCGTCATTTCAATTTTTCATCGGTAGCGGGAGTATTTTCGCCATTGATCTACCCCGCGCCACAGCAGTCCAAATCCGAGCGCAGCTAGTATGGATACGCCGGTGAATCCGCCGGAAGACCATCCGCTGCCAGGTCGTAAGAGGTCTTCGAAAACCGTGTCGCCGTAATGAAAAATGGAAACCACTCCATAGCAGGCAAATCCCAACAGACAAACTCCGCTCACGAATGAAAAGATAATGTCGATCCGCATCCACTTTGGAGAGCTGTTTCTCGCTCTTCTTTTATGCATAAGTTTTTGCGTCTTACATAGAGAACTTAGATTCAATACCGGACCGAGAAGTTGACATAATCAACGCCCGTCTCCACCCACTCCGTTTCCACTCCACTCACTTGAGCCGCCGGGGGTCCCTGCCGACAGTGCTGCAGGAATTCTTCCAAAACCTCTTTGGATCCTTGAGCTAAAAGCTCCACACTGCCGTCTTGGCAATTCCGCACCCAGCCTTTAAGCCCCAAGCGCTGCGCGGTTTCTTGTGTCCAGGCGCGGAAGAAGACCCCTTGCACTCGGCCATGGATTTGTGCTCGAACTTGCATGAAGGGGAGTTTAAAGTTTCGGGAAGAAAGTTTCGAGAGTTTTCCACATTCGACATCAATATGAATCGCACTGGTATTATCATTAACCTCGATAGAAATCGAATTCGCATTCGCATTATCACTGCATTTTTGCTGAGTCCGTTGGTAGTGGCTCTTTACCTAACTATTTTAACAGCTTTATTCGATTACAAGTCTAGGAGCATCCCGGATCGGATCACTATATTTCTATTATCTGCGCTTGTCGTATTCGTAGTCGAGATACTTTTGTTTAAGTATTTTCGCCTGAAGAAGCTTTCCTGGTTTTTATTGAGTGGCTTTCTAATCGGTGTTGCAAGTATCGGTTTTTTCCTTCGCCCCTGGCATAGTCCTTTACTATGGCTTGAGATCAAAGCGGGAATTTTGCTTCATGTTATTCCAGCGATGATTGGTACGGCCACATTCTGGTATCTGGGTTGGTCAGCGCGTAACAAGCCGTCGTGATTATAAGCCATGAAGATACTCGCCATCGATCCCGGAACCAAACGCATCGGCCTCGCCGCCACCGACAGCTTGCAGCTCACCACTCGGCTGCTTCCGGTTTTGCGGGTCCGCAGTTTAAAGGATAGTCTGCAAAACTTGGTGGAATTGGTTGCCGAAGAGGAATTTTCCCAGGTAGTGATCGGCTTGCCGCTCAATATGGACGGCAGTGAAGGACCCGCGGCGGCGGCGGCCCGAAATTTCGCCGCAGGCTTGCGACTTCGCTTGGAAAAAGCCGGACTGAAGAGCGAAGTCTTGCTTTGGGATGAACGACTCACCAGCTTTGAAGCCGAAAATCGTTGCCGCGAGCAAGGCTCCAAAAAAGCCAAGACCCAAGCTTTTTTGGATTCGCTGGCCGCAGAGGTATTGCTTGAGGATTATCTTTCCGCTCAGAAAAGGGACACAAAATGAAAATAGGGCTCAAAATCTTTATCGTTTTATTGATCGCCGCTATGGCGGGGTATTTATATTTCCGCATCCAATTCGGACCTTATGGCCGAGGAGGGACACTTTACCTTCCCAAAGGAAGCAATGTGCAGCAAAGCGCGGAACTTCTGAAACAAAACGGCATCTTGCGTCAGACCTGGACTTTTCGCTGGCTGGCGCGTTGGAGGAACGTCGCCGAAAAACTGAAGCCCGGCGAGAATCAATTTGCTCCGGACATGACGGTGGCGGAAGTCTTGAATAAAATTGTCCGCGGCGACCGGGTCGTGCATAAGCTGACGATTCCCGAGGGTTTTACTTTCGCGCAAGTCGCGGCCTTGCTTGAAAAAAACAAGATTGCGCCCCAAGCCGAGGTCTTGGCTTTATTCCGCGATCCCAAACTTTTGGGGGAATTGGACTTTCCTGCGGTGAATTTGGAAGGATATTTATTTCCGGCGACCTACGAGTACGACCGGGAAAGCACCGCGGCCGAACTCTTGGCGCAAATGGTGCAAAGCTTTAAGCGCAATTTCTCCACGGACTTGCGCGAGCGCGCCATGCAAAGGGGATGGAGCATCCCCCAAGTGGTGACGCTGGCTTCCATCATCGAGAAGGAAACCGGGCAAGCTGGCGAACGCGCTTTGATCAGCGCGGTCTTTCATAACCGCTTGCGGCTGGGAATGCCGCTGCAGACCGATCCCACCGTGATCTATGGACTGCCTCATTTTGACGGCAATTTGCGCCGCGAGGACTTGCGCAATCCCCATCCTTACAATACTTACGTTCACATCGGCTTGCCGCCGGGTCCCATCGCCTCGCCGGGAAAAGCCAGTTTAGAAGCCGCACTCAGCCCCAGTTCCAGCGACTATCTTTTCTTTGTCGCCAAGGGCGACGGAACGCATCAATTCAGCGCCACTATCGACGAACACAACGCCGCGGTGGCTAAATACCAATTGAGGAAAATTCCAGGAGCGGAAAGCCAAGCGACTTCAGTTTCGCCGACACCGGAAACAAAACCGTCACCGACGCCGAAGGTGACGCTTCCTTTAATGAAGCCGGTTCCGATGCCGCGGAATGCAGCGCCTTAATAGGCTTTAAACTCAAGCGGGAGAATATTTCGGTGAAATGGCTCTCTTGGAGTAAAAAGAGCAGGCTCTCAACCTAACGAGGGAGCTGTTTTTGCTCTCTTATTTAGAGAAGAGGCCCTTGAGCGAAGTGACCAGCTGTTCGGCCTCCCGCTGCACCCATTTGGGCGGCAGGTGGGGGCGGATATTGGCTTTTTCGTCTTCGGAGCCGATGATGACCGAAGCCGGAGAAGCGGCGACCTCGTTCAATCGTTCGGAAACGTTCTGTGCAGCGCCGACTAAGGCAAGATATTCATCGTAAGGAATCAAGATTTTGGTGGGCCGTCCGTGGCGGGTGACGACGACCTTGGCGGAGTCTTCTTTCAATACTTCCGCAAAGTTGGCCCGAGCTTCCGTCACATTGAATATTTTGAGTTGTCCTAAGCGTTCGTCTTGAATCTCAAACATTGTTACCTCCCGGTCATGGCTTCATAAGGAAAATTTTGCGTTTGTTCAATAAAATTGTACATGCCGTTTCTATTAATGGTTCATTTTCTTTAGGTAATGAGTTGTCGAACTTTGGACCAAAAAGGTGCGAAAAATTTTACGGAAAAGAAGATTTTTTAAGAGAATTTTAAGAAAGGACTAAAGTTTCTCGTATTCCTCTTGAAATACTTGATGAATTTCGGGGTCGAGCAAGATGACCTCAACTTTCTGCAAGGAAGGGGCCTTCGGCAATAAGCGGATAATTTCAGAAAGCATGATTTCCGCGCAGCGTTGGGGGTCGTAATCGGAAACCCCAGTTCCTATGGCGGGAAAGGCCAGTGAAGCGATGTTGAGTTCCGTGGCGCGGGACAAGGCGTTTTTGACGCTGTCGTAGAGGGATTCGTCGGTGGTGGGATCATCGAAACTCATGCTGGCCGCATGGATGACGTATTTGGCCTTGAGATTGCCGCCGCCGGTGATCGCAGCCTCGCCGCGTTCGATGGGGCCGATTTGATCGCATTCTTCTTGGACTTTGGGACCGCCTTTTTTCCGAATGGCTCCGGCAACGCCCGAGCCCAACCATAAATCCGTATTGGCGGCGTTGACGATGGCGTCAGCTGTGGATTCGGTGATGTCGCCGAGGAGAATCTGGATCTTGGCTTTGGCCGACATAAAATCGAGTCCTAAGATAAAACCGAATGGGAAACTCGTCAATCTTCTGTTTAAAGTCCGTGCAAATAAATGCCCTCCGTTATTACAAATAAACAGTGCCTAGGTCATGAAGAGTAGGGCATACGCCATCAAGTATTGCTTTTATCTGTACCAAAAGGCTGTTCGACACGAGGCGAAAGCGTTAAGCTGAAAGAAAGAAAAAGGAGAAATCGATGCTGCAACGACGTCGCGCCGAGGAGCGAGGCCATTTTGATTTTGGGTGGCTGAATACTTACCACAGCTTCTCTTTTGGAGATTATTACGACCCTCATTTCATGGGTTTTCGCGATCTGCGCGTCATCAACGAGGATACTGTGCAGCCAGGAAAGGGTTTCCCCAAACATCCCCATCATGACATGGAAATTCTGACTTATGTTTTGGAAGGAGCCTTGGAGCATCGCGACAGCATGGGCAATGGCTCCGTGATTCAGCCCGGAGAAGTGCAGCGGATGAGCGCGGGCAGCGGCATTACGCACAGCGAACTCAACGCCTCTAAGACGGAACCGGTGCATTTGCTGCAAATTTGGATTTTACCGCGGGAGAAAAATCTGCAGCCCAGCTATGAGCAAAAAAAATTTGAGGATGCGGAAAAGCGCCATCATTGGCGCTTGATCGCTTCTTCCGACGGCCATGAGGGATCGGTGTCGATTCACCAAGATGTTCGGGTGTTCGCCGCCTTACCCGCACCGGGCACCGAACTTTTCTATCAATGCAAACCGAGTCGCCATCTTTGGCTGCAAGTCGCGCGCGGCGAGCTGAAATTGAACGGCGAAAGCCTGGCGGCGGGAGATGGACTCGCCATGAGCGGCGTTCCGGGGTTTTCGCTCAGCGCTAAGACAGAAGCGGAAGTGTTGCTCTTCGATTTGAGCTAAATTTGTTTCCTCGCCTTCCATAAGAAAGAAGTCACCCTCATTCAGAAAATGTCCCCTCGCATAAAAATGTATCTTTTTTATCCATATTTTCTGAATTCAAATAAGAGGTACTCTGTCCAGAATGGTAGGAAATATAGGCTCTTGAATGGATCCACTCCGTCTCCAATAATATATCTTTTATATATTATTGGAGACGGGCGAAGTCAAAAGTCATTTTAAATTAAATAGTTACAGAGCAAGACTTTTTGTTTAAACGCGAAATTCGAATGGCAGCGTGTCATTAAAAATTGCGGCAATCACACATTAAACCGAAAATGCATGATATCTCCGTCACGAACGACGTAATCTTTGCCTTCCAAGCGAAGTAGACCGGCCTCTTTCACGGCTTGCTCGGATTTGTACTTCATTAAATCCTCGAAGTGATAAACCTCCGCCCGAATGAAGCCTTTTTCGAAGTCACTGTGAATGACGCCCGCGGCCTGCGGAGCCTTGGCGCCTTGAGGAATGGTCCAAGCGCGCACTTCCTTTTCTCCGGCCGTGAAATAAGTCGCCAAATTCAAAAGTTGATAGCCGGCTCGGGCCATGCGGGCGAGGCCGGATTCTTTTAGGCCGAGATCTTTCAAAAAGACTTTTTGCTCTTCCGCAGAAAGATTGGAGATTTCCGCCTCAATGGCGCCGGAAAGAATCACGCAGGGCGCTCCTTCCTTGGCGGCGTATTCCATGACCCGTCGAGCGCTGGGACCGAGTGAGGCGGCTTCGGACTCATTGACATTGGCGACGTACATGACCGGCTTGGCGCTGAGCAGGAAGAGTTCCCGCAGCAGCAAACGTTCTTTTTCATTGAGTTCCAAATGTCGCACGGGAATACCCGTGTTGAGACCACTTTGTACTTTTTGCAACACCTCTACTTCCGCCATCAGATCCTTGTCGCCGCTTTTGGCCGCTTTGGAGCCGCGTTCCAGACGCTTTTCCACAGCGGCCAGATCGGCCAGCATCAGCTCGGTGTCGATGACTTCAATGTCTCGAATCGGGTCGACATCGCCCTCAACGTGGACGACATCGGGATTTTCGAAGCAACGGACGATGTGGGCGATGGCGTCGGTATTTTTGATATTTCCCAAAAATTGATTGCCAAGACCCTCTCCCTTGGAGGCGCCTTTGACCAGTCCGGCGATGTCGACGAATTCCACAGTGGTTGGAATCAGTTTTTGAGGAGGAATGTATTGAGCGATCTTTTGTAAACGTTCGTCAGGGAGAGGAACAATGCCCACATTGGGATCGATCGTGCAAAACGGATAGTTCGCCGCCTGAGCGCCTGCGTGAGTCAGGGCGTTAAAAATGGTTGATTTGCCGACATTGGGAAGGCCGACGATGCCGCAATTAAAGCCCATAATAATTAAGTGCTGAAGTGTCTAATCCAAGTGTCGATTGTCGAAGTGCGTAAGTGTTTAAGTTAAAGACACCTAACTCTTCCAACTTAGACACTCCGACACTCCGGCACTTCGACACTTATTTAGGCACTTACTTCCGCCTCTGAATTACGTAATCGACCAGGGTGCCTAAAGCTGATTTGGCTTCACTGGGAGGCAAGTTTTCCAAAGCCGCTCTGGCTCGAGCGGAATGCTCGGCGGCCAAACCCAGGACATAGTCGATCGCGCCGTATTTTTTCAATACTTCCAGTACCTTCAAAAAAATATCGCGGCGGGCGCTGATCGTGCCTTCGCGGATGATCTCCCGTTCCGCCGGAGTACAGCGTTCCAAGGCATGGAGCAGGGGTAAGGTAATTTTGCCTTCCTTGAGATCGACGCCCTTTTCTTTTCCGAATTCGGCCTCAACGCTGGTGTAATCGAGCACGTCATCGGCCAATTGGAAAGCAATGCCCAGATGCATGCCGTAGTCCGCCATGGCTTTTTCTTGCGGAGCACCGGCCTTGGCGATGATGGCGCCTACCTTTGTGGCACAGGCCATCAGCATGCCGGTTTTAAATTCGACGATTTTGAAATACTCGGCTTCGCCTAAATTCAAATCGCGGGATTTGGTGATTTCCAAGACCTCGCCTTCGGTCGTGTTGGTGGTCGCATCCGTGATGGCGCGCAGGACTTGCAGGTCGCCGTCGTGGGCGATGAGGGAGGAAGCCTGACAATAGAGGAAATCCCCCACCAAAACCGACATTTTATTGTCCCAAATCGCATTGCAAGAAGGCCGGCCGCGCCGCAACTGGGCATTGTCGATCACATCGTCGTGAAGCAAAGTGGCGGTATGGATGAATTCCACCGCGGTGCCGAGGCGAATGACGCGAGGCCCCCGATAATTCAAGGCTCGTGCCGCTAATAGGAGCAGAATGGGACGCAGCCGCTTGCCGCCGCTCATCACGATATGCTGGGCGATTTGCGTCACGGAAGGCACTTCACTCCGCAAATTTTTCTGAATTTCTTCCTCGACTTCGAGCAATTCCTTTTGAAGTTCGAGCGCCAAGCGCTCTAAGGAGTCTCCCTCAGGGACGAATTTTTCTTGCTGCGGGGGCATGGCTTCACGGGCTATGCTAGCCGTCGAACCCTTGTCAAGAACGGTGATAGACTTCTTTCGTTCTTTCCGGGTCCTGCGAAATTCGCGGTTTATTTCACTTCGCAAATTCTGCGAATTTGCTGCGCGTCTCGGCGAAGCCGAGAATGCCGATTAAAGAAGCGCTCAAGGTCCTCGGACCCGGAAAGAACGAAAGAAGTCTTAGCTCAAGGATATCCCCCGTGCTGCTCCTGTCCGCCAAATCGATACATTCCGAAGCCATTCATTTGGAGGGCGGGGAAAGCGGCGTTTTGCTCTTGCACGGCTTTACCGCGACACCCGATTCGATGCGTTACCTCGCCGAAACACTGCACCGAGCGGGATTCACGGTGATTGCGCCCTTGCTCGCCGGCCACGGCACCCGCGCGGAACATCTGGAAAAAACCCATTGGAAAGACTGGTACCGCAGCGCCGAAAACGCCTTCCACACCTTGCGGGCGGAATGCCGCAGCGTCATGGTTGCCGGCCTGTCCATGGGCGGCTTGCTGGCCGCCCATTTGGCCTCCCATCATCGCGCCTCGGTGAAAGCCTTGGGCCTGCTCGCTACGCCGCTCTTTCTCGACGGCTTTTTGATTCGCGGGCTGTTCCCGGCAATTTGGAAAACTCCGCTCAAGTACTTTTATAAATACCAAGCCAAGTATATCGCGTCGATCAATGACCCGGCGGCGCGGCGCCGCTATCAGACCTATCATAAAGTCCCGGTGGCCTCGGTGGCGAATCTGCTGGAGCTGCAAAAAATCGTGCGTCAAGAACTGAAACATCTGCATCAGCCGCTCATCGTCCTCCATTCCCTTCATGACGAGACCGTGCCCTACGGCAACCTCGACTATATCAAGGCCATTGTGGCCAGCGAGGAGGTCGAGACGGTCACGCTCAAAAAGAGCAATCACATCATCACCGTGGATTACGAAAAGGAACTGGTGGCCAAAAGGCTACGGCGTTTTTTCAAAAAATATCGATAGAGCTGGCGCTGGACGAGACTTTTCCATTACATTCCGGCGCCATGTCGCTTCCCTTGCTGTCCGGAATTTTGCTGCTCGCCTTATTTTTGGGCTATCATTTTTACGGCCGTTTTCTCTCGCGCAGCTTCCGGCTGGACGCGAAAAATACCACTCCCGCCGTTACCATGAACGACGGCGTCGATTACGTTCCGACCAAGCCTTTTTATTTATTAGGCCAACATTTCAGCGCCATTGCCGCGGCGGGACCGATTGCCGGTCCTATTCTCGCCTGCCAACAATTTGGATGGTTGCCTTGTATGCTGTGGATCGGACTCGGTGCGGTTTTGATCGGCGCGGTGCATGATTTTTCCGCCTTGGTGGCGAGCGTGCGGCACCGCGGCCATTCCGTCGCGGAAATCGTCAAGCTCAACATCGGGAAAAAAGCCTGGTTCGCCATCATGCTCTTCATTTGGGTTTCGCTGGTCTACGTCATCATTGCCTTCACCGACATCACCGCAGGAACTTTCGTCGGCAGGATAGAAGAACTGGAAGGCATGAAGCTCGGCTTCGAGCGCGGCGGCGCCGTTGCTGCGGCCAGCACGCTGTATCTGTTACTTTCCATCGTCATGGGACTGATTCAAAAAAAATGGAATCCGCCGCTCTGGCTGCTCACCGTGATTTTTGTTCCCGCGACTTTGGGAGTGGTTTGGCTCGGCACCCTTATTTCCTCCTGGCTTTTGCTGCCGGCTCAGGCTTGGTCTCTGACCATTTTGCTCTATTGTTTCGTGGCTTCGCTATTGCCGGTCTGGCTGCTTTTGCAACCGCGCGGCTATTTGGGCGGTTTTGTGCTCTACATGGCGCTGGCAGTCGGTGTGCTCGGGATTTTTTTCGGCGGCTATGAGATTCGCCAGGATTATTTCAAGACTTGGCAGGCGCCCGGCTTGACCGGTTCGCTGTTCCCCTTTCTTTTCGTGACCATCGCTTGCGGCGCTTGTTCGGGATTCCACGGTTTGGTTTGTTCGGGAACCACCAGCAAACAGATCGCTTCGGAAGCCGACTGCCGGCCCGTAGGCTACGGCGCCATGCTGCTCGAAGGATTTGTCGCGATGATCGCGTTGGCCACTATTATGATTCTGAGCAACGGCGAAGCCAAAGGCTCGCCGGGCGCCATCTACGGCGCGGGCATCGGGCGTTTTATGACTCTCCTGGTGGGAAAAGAAAACCTCGTCTTCGCGATCACTTTCGGAGCCATGGCCTTTTCGACCTTCGTATTCGACACGCTCGATGTCGCTACCCGCTTGGGACGCTATATTTTGCAAGAACTGTGCGGCAAAACCGGACGCTTGACGGCGGGCTTGGCGACACTGGCGACCGTGGGAGTTCCGGCGCTGTTCCTTTTGCTTGCGAAGGAAGGCGGCTGGTCTTTGTTTTGGGTGCTTTTCGGCACTTCCAATCAGCTCTTGGCCGCGCTCACCTTGCTGGGTGTTAGCGTTTGGCTGAAGAAAAGCGGTCGTCGCTATTGGTTCACCTTGTTCCCCATGTTTTTTGTGATGACCATCACTTTCTGGTCCTTGGGGAAACAAGCGCTTGCGGCCTACGGCCAGTACGCGGCGGGCGCCGCCCTCACCAACATTACGGTCATCAATGGCGGAGTCGCTCTTTTGCTTATGGGTTTGGCCTTGGGGGTGATTCTCGATGCGCTACGTTGAAGCGGGGGATTTGAAGCGGCCCTAAGTCAAGACCAGTTATTGTACAGAATTTCATTTCGAGTTAAGCTGCATTCCAAATTCGGGAAAAGGGAATGGTTCGAGGGGGAACGTGGGATGTTCGCGTCGGCCTAAAATTTCCTGAAAATTAAAAAAACTAAAAACTAAAAAAGGGGAATGTATGGAATTCAGAAAACTATTCCGTGGGGGTATCGGTCTATTTATTCTTGCAATGGTATGGGCCAATCCGGCCGCTGCTTTTTCATTTTTTGGGAGCCATGGTAGCCATGGCAGCCATGGTTCAGGCGGCGGTTCAGGCAGTGGTTCGGGTGGCGGCGGATCGGGCAGCCCAGGTTCCGGTGTAGTCGCCGGAAGCTATGTGAATGCCAATATTACCGTCAACAGTGCCGGTATTATTACCGCGGCTTCGAATGGAGAACGTATTCTTGACGAGAAGGGCCATATCAAATTAAGCGGTTCGGCCCCGACGGTGGAATGTCCCTGTGCCACAGGCACTTGCACTTCTGTTATAAATGGCACCGACAATATGGGCACCGTTAACATCGTCCAAGACGCTGCCTTTTGCGTCCTCCATTTCAACCAGGATTACAGCAGCCCTCCGTCTTGCATCGTTTCGACTAATAACCCCAATGCGTATCCTGTAGTAGTTACAGCAGAGGATAGTATCGGGCTTTTTGCGAGCACTGGTTATCATCAAGCAGGCACTATCCTCCATTACCAGTGTGCCGCTCTAAATTAGAATGTACGGGAAAAAATAAAATGATTCGACCCTTGCTGTGGTCTTTCTGCGGCAAGGGTCTTTTATTTATCGTATCATTGCAGTTTATCCCGATGCGCTATGCTGAAGCGGAGGATTTCAGATAGTCTTAAATCAAGCCCGACTATTGTACAGAATTATATTTTGGGCTACGGTACATTTCAAATTCGGGAAAAGGGAATGATTCGAGGGGGAAGGTGGGACGTTCGCATCGGCCTCAAATTTCCTGAAAAATTAAAAAGAGGGGGAGTGTATGGAATTCAGAAAGCTATTCCGTGGGGGTATCGGTCTACTTATTCTGGCAATGGTATGGGCCAATCCGGTTGCTGCTTTTTCATTTTTTAGGGGTCATGGCGGCCATGCTTCAGGTGGCCATGGATCGGGTGGCGGCTCAGGCAGCGGTTCGGGCACTCCCCCAGCTTCGGGTGTAGTCGCCGGAAGCTATGTGAATGCCAATATTACCGTCAACAGCGCGGGCATCATTACCGCGGCCTCCAGCGGAAGCCTTCCTAACCCAAGTCCTTCAAGCGGGAACACCGTGCTCGATGAAGATGGCCATCTGAGATTCGATGAATCGGCTCCGACCGCGGAATGTTCCGGCTGTGGCGCCGGCGGTCCTTGTCCGGCTCCCACAATAGAAGGGAGCGACAACGCAGGCATTCTCCGCTCCATGGATCCGGAAGCTACTGCATGCGTCATAAAATTCAGCCATCCTTATAAAAAATCGCCGTCTTGCATCATTTCTGCGACTCGCCCGGGAGGTATCTTTGGGACCATTGTGTGGGGAAACAGCCTTGGCATTTTTCCAGAAGCGGGTACCGCGTTCTCGCCCAACATGGCTGTCCATTATCATTGCACCGCTTTGGAATAGTGGGAAAAGTAGAAAAATGATTTATTTATCGTTATCACCGTTGCCCGTCTTGCGCAGGAGCAGGAGATCCGCCAGTTCGGTGGCCGACACGAGATCTGCCAACTCGGCGGTGCGCACGACCGGAACGTAATGACCCGTATTGGGAAATTCCACCAGCGTGGAGTTGGGGATCTCCCCCTGCAAGCGCTTTGCGGCTGCGGCATTTTTTTCTTGGTCCCCGGCCACAATCATCACCCGTGCGGAAATTTTTCCGTAATTTGGCGCCAGCGCGGCAACATCCGCATTGAAATTCAAGACCTCGTTAGCTCGCGCCCGCCCGACTCCCGGCCGAGACCATAGCTTCACGCGTTGCTCTAGAAAGCCTTGCGGGATTTCGTTCGCGTTGGGCCCAAAACTTTGGAGGATTCCCGCTCGAATTTTTTTCTCCGCTACCAGTGGAGCGACGAGGCGGGTGATACCGGGGCCAAGATAGGGAAGGGCCAATAAACGGTAGAGCGGATCGAATTCGGTGATGCCGTAGGGAGCAGGTCCAACCACAACATAACTTCGTACTTCCACGGGATGCTGCGCCGCCATGGCCAGGGCGGTCATAGAACCATAGGAATGTCCCACGACCACCACGTTGCGTAATCCCAGAATGCGAATGAGTTGTAATGCGGTTTCGGCGTTGGCGGAAATCGTGTAGGGAAGGGACTTCCCCGTACTGAAACCGTGCCCCGGGCGGTCATAGGCGGTCACGCGATGGTCCTTGGCGAGGATATCAATGAGTTGAGACCAATCCTCCACCGAACCGGGACAGCCGTGGATTAAAAGAACATCCGGCCCGGAGCCTTTCTGGAGGACGCGAAGTTTCAGGTCCCCGACATCAACAAGCCGACCCTCCCAACCTGGAGGAATCGATGTTTCTGGACGGTAAGTAATCCCCGCCGCAAACAATAGGATGATCAGGACGCCCAACAAAGCGGCAAGCCATTTGAATGTTTTTTGAATCATAAAAGATGCAGAAAGCGATACCTTCTTGCATGGGTTATCGTTAAGCCGATGAAAGAACAAGAAGAGAAAATATGAAAGCGTTAATATTGGCTTTGGTGGCGCTTTTTTTCCATCCGCAGTTTTCGCTGCGCAAAAGCTCGGAGTTCCTGTCGCCCAAGTTTGAAGGAGGACCGAATAGGGAGGCACTCACCTAATCCTTTTCAAATAGCTCCAAATCAGGATCACTATTGTACAGAATTTTATTTCGGGTTAAGCTGCATTCCAAATTCGGGAAAAGGGAA
>OBLQ010000606.1_pt1 | contig 13798 bp, 10 predicted proteins | sample 1519881 | NCBI WGS metagenome assembly OBLQ01 (sample SAMN01911456, study PRJEB22533) | soil metagenome | biome: Soil | place: Malaysia | collected 2012-04-30 | depth DG_metagenome m | reverse complement strand
ATCTTCCCCTCGATAGAGAAGCCCAGCTTCTTCTTTGGGTTTCCGGCAAGAGACTTCGCAAGTTCCCAGATTGCATCCGCACGCTTGGTGCCCTTCAGCACATAGCCACGGCACGTCCATCCAGGAGTACCTTCGAGAGCCTTGTTGACCGAACCAAGGTCTTCATGGTGCTTGACTTCTTCGGGGTAGCCAACGATTGCAGAGGTCTCTTGGCTGTGATTGTCATTGAAGTGACCCGACTTCAGGAAGTCTTCGAAGTCGAGACCCTTAGCAATGACAATCTCATCCTGCCGATCCGTGCGCTCGCTGGACATGACGCCAGCGATTTGACGGCTGTTGAAGTCTTCCTGATCAGCCTTCTCAAAGAAGGCCACTTCAGGAACGATCACACGGAAGGCTTCTTCGCCAATGAAGAAATCTGAGGCATGCATAGCAAGAGACTCTGTTTCGCCTGCATCCCCCGCCACTCCGTCAAACACGAGTCTCTTGCGAGGTAGGATTTTGATCACCCTACAACTGAACTTTCAGAATGTCAACCCCTAGTCGCGGTACACGTAGTCCACGACAAGAGCGCATTCCGCCTGAGTACCCACAATGGTTCTCGATGCGAACAGAGATTCTGTCGCTTCGACAAACTGAGAACCATCGGTAGGAACAGGAAGACTGATCCAACCGTGAGCGGGGATAGCTGTTGCAGCAGCTTTGTCCGCCGGATCGTGTGTCTTGGCCGGTGTAGTTGGATCGTTGTCGTAGGTGTCAAGACCAATGGCTGTCGTGTTGGTCGCAGCCGCTTGCGCAGTCGCACCATTCACAACCCGAAGGCCAACGATCTCGATCTTGCGACCAGGAGCCCACTCGCTGTTGTTCGAAGCCGCACCAGGGAATTCGAACACATGCTGATGTGGATCAGAACGACTCTCAGCAAGAGCTTTCAGAAACTTGTCCTGTTCCGGATACAGGTCTCGAAGCTCGCTGTTTCTGTACGTCATCTTTTTGACTCCTCGAAGTCTTGATTGCTGTTGACAGCCTTATCGGGTTTCTACGTAGAAACTGAAGAGTGAGCTTCCACTTCATAAGCGAAGCTGGACTCCAGCCCCTTCAAGAACTCGACATCCACGGGAACATCGTCACCGCATGACTTGCATACAGCGAACATCCCGTTGCGGTTCCACTTCACGAGCTTGACGCGAAGTTTGACCTCACCGTTCTGAGACTTCGCCAGCTTGTTACCGCACCGACACGTAAGATCGCAGGTCATGGGTTCTCTCGTGAATCAGACTTTGGAATCCGTCAGCCTCTTCGGCATCCTTGTCAACGACCAACAGCACACGTCCCTTTCGAAGAGTTTGTTTCTCCTCGACAGTGAACGAGCGATTGATTCCGAAGCGATGTCGTGTCACACGATCAAGATCGATCCCGTGTTCACGTCGCAGCCTTTCTCTAATCTCAGCAGGCGTTCCAGCAATCGGAGAAGCAGCAACCTCGCCCGCTGCATTTTCAGGGCGATGTGCAGGATGTGGATCAGCAGTTGGTGCATGTCTTGGGGGCGGCTCAGCACCCACGCGCTGCAATGGAACCGGATTGTATGCACTTGTGAAGTAGTCAGGATGACCTCCAGCCGGTGCAAATCTGAAAGTCGCACCAGACCTTCTCATCCTGTCAAGTTCCATGATCGGAATGGAATGCTGTCCACCATTAGGAAGACCAAGTGTCACTGTTCTTCCGTGGACATACAACACCTGATAGGTTCCGGTGTGCAAACCACCATGTCTTGCACCTTCCATCCGACTCGTGTCTAGTTGGAAGGTGTTCTCGCTTCGACCATGAGAGCCACGGATTCTCTGCTCGAAAGTGCTCTGAAGCTCAGGAGTCTCAGGTCGCGGATCAGTTGAAGATGGTCTGCTATGCTCCATCTGTCGCAATCCAGCGGCATTCACATACACGGGATTATCGGGAGAAGAGTCCCATGCCACATGGGCACCACCCCACCCCGTATTCTCGTTGTTGCGATGCATGGATACAACAGTTCCGGTCTGACACGCCCGTGTTCTCACTCTGTTGCCCAGAGCAAGATTTGGTCGGCGCGTCCGCCTGCTCTCTGCTTCAACAACGGGAGTTGGCTCACGCGACGGTCTCACATGGAGATGTGAACCAGACGCGATATGCTCAGCCAAACTTCCACGAGCTTCAATCGTCTGAGGAAGAGCACCACCCGGATCGTATTGAGTGCGAACCGTGAAGCCCCTATCATCATGGTTCTGAATCTCAGCGACAACGCCACTTGGCAGAACCACAAGGTCATTGTCTCGAAGAGCGGGCCGCACAACTTCCACAGATTTGCCCGTCAGACTGCGAAGACTCCCCTCATTGCCACGCTCACCACGAGCAGAACGGATTGCGTAAGCAACACCGGAAGCCCATCTCAACTGCACGCGAGCATTGTTGAGTGCAGCCGCCTTGTCACCGACCGAATGACTGCCACTCATCAACGAGCCAATGATCCCAGCCGTTGCCCGAACATCTCTCCAACGAGAGATGTTATTGTCCTTCAGGATATCAGCCGCGTAGTTGAGTTCACGCGCATAATCACGAGCCAACCGACTCCATTCATGAGCACTCGTTACAGCCGATGTGCTTCTCGCTCTACGATCAAGATCGAGCCAATAAGACAGAGTTTGTGTCAGGCTCGTCACATGCGGAGCAGGAGAACCCTCGTTAGAAGGTTCAGCTTCTTGCGCTTCCCTTTCGATCTGAGGAGGTGTTGACGGTGTTTCTTGAGTATCGGGAATACCAAGCCGACCCTCTGAAATCACCGTGCTCAGGTAATCGTTGTTGATGTCCCCTACGTATCCAACACGACTTGGATCGGCTGGATTCTGAATGATGCTGACGGAAATACCAGTGGGCACAACACCCGTCACCTGATACAGAGACGGATTGCCTTGCTCGTTCACAAAACCGAAACGCAAACCGGGTCTCGTACTGGCCTTGGTGCGAAACGTAGCAAGGTCATTGACCTGAGACCAACCGGGCTTCTGGGAAGCTGGCCCGTTTGCACGCGCCCTTTCTGGTGTTGGCCTGGAAGCGGCCCGTTGAACTCCACGAGCACGATCAACAGCTTCCTGATTCATCACAGAACCAACACTCGATCCCGCCTCATTGATATGATGCGTATCGTAGTCGTGGCCCCATGCAGCCAAGTCTTGACCAGCCGCAGACACTTCATTCCTACGCACACGTCGCGAACCACGCTGACGCATGTTGGAAAGATTGTCCCAGACCGTGCGGACAGAAACGCCCACCTCATTCGCAATTCGCTGCATCACCTCTGAGTTTGGCCGTGCGCCTTGACCCAGAAAATGAATGATCAGACGGCGAATGTGATCGCGAACAGCATTCCGGTGTTTCTCATCCGTCGCTGGCTTCTCCCGACCTTGAGCATCGGCATAGAAATAGCGATAGTTGCCCGGAGTGCCTTCACGTCGAATGTACTTGTGGGTTCCTCTTGGCATCTCAGCACTCGCAGATCGGTTCTTCCTCGTCAACCGAATGGATAGGGATACTGTCCAACACGCTTCTCATGATCTCTGGCGCAGCCGTCGTACCAGTGAACTCAAGAATCGCTCCTTTCCCTATCTTGTCGGCATGCGAAGACCGAAGTGTACGATACTCTGTCTCGCTCAATCGTTGACCCCGCTTGTACGTCTTCCCACCCTCGTCAAACTGCTCTTGAACCACCGGCCTCGTGACAAAGTCGTACCCATCCGGGATGATGTGAATCTGGCAGTTGCACCATGGATGAGTTGCACCAACAACAGGCTTCCAATCACGCGCTCGTCTGCCGAAGTTTGACGGCTCCAGGTCTCTCAGCTTGAATACCCGTGGTGTGATTCCATCGGGCTTGAGATAAAGTGCCTTGCAGTATTTGCAGGCATCTGGATTCGGGCTCTTGAACACCACCTGATCGGCACCCGCTGGAGAGGTATCCCTGATCTTATTGTAGATACCGTTCTGGATCGCATTGGTCAGTTCTGTGTGAGCGATACGTGTCCAGTCACGAGACCGATTTTCGATGGTATTGAACAGTTCAGTGCGAAGCTCGCTGATCGTCTTGCGGTCTGCCACTGCCTCTGAAACACCCTCTTGAACAGCCCTCAATGCCGCACCAGAAGCACGCATTGCAGAAGTAGTGGCATCCTTCAGGGTCATGTCCATAATGCCCTTGATGTACTGTCCAGCACTTGCACGAGCGAAATCCAATGCGGCCCTCTCGATTTCAGTCAGAGGCTTCATTTTCGAAATCGCCGCTCGCACTTGTTCAACCGTCATGGCTCTGGCCGCAATCGGCCCCACAGCGGCGGCAACCTTGCCGAACTCGTATGCATTCTGCATGACCACTGGTTCACGACCAGTGATCAGACCGGCACGGCGAAGCTCAGCAAGTTCCGCTGGAGTCAGCGAAATGCTACCCGTGGCATCATGCGTGAGAGCAAGGTAATGCCTACGGACGATGTCGCGAATCTCCTCAAGCTCCCTTGCTGTCAGTGCCATGATTCCGATATTTGGTCAGTACAGCATGCAGACCAGGATTGGATTCCTTGAACGATTCTCGCGCCGCGTCAGCGACCTGTTCACCGAAGTACGGATCGATGTCAAGCTCGCTGTCGATGTCGTTCACATCCACGAGTGGGTCTTTGACCGACTCAATTGGTTTGATGTCTTTTGGCATGATCACCCTGTTGCCCTTTGTTGTCCGGCTGGACGCGCTTCCGCCGCGATTCTGGCACGACGAGCATTGATCAACTCGTCCTGATAGAATCTGATCTCTCTGAAGTGACGATTGAAGGTTGCGTTATCGCCTTCTCCGTAGTGCGCTCGAAGCTCATTCATCACGCCTTGGGAAGTCTGTGTCCGTGTTGAGTAGTCGTACTCTCCATGGATGTAATGTCGAAGTGTAGTCTCATCCATCTCGTTGAGAGGCATGGGAGGAGCGGTCACAACGCCATCATTCACAAACGCCTGAAGCGCACGATTCGCCATGTCAACGCGATGTCTTGCACCCCTCATCACCTCCCAGGCCGAATCGTACTGAGCACTCGACAACTGATCGCGATTCCGATCAAGCCAAGCTCTCTGTTGGGTTGGAGTCCAATCCCTGAACCGATTCGGTCTTCGAACAGTTGACGATCTTCGACGCCTGTAACTTCCTCTCCGCGTGTACGGGTTGTAGCTTGAAATCGCGGTCGCCCGCTGCTCTGGAGTCATAGTGCGCTGGCCTTGCTGTACAGCTTCAACAGCAGCCTTGTACCTGTCGTTGAGCACCTTCCAGGAATCCACCTTCATGCGACGGTAAATCTGGAAGAACCGCCATGCCTCGTTGCGGTCATTTTGCTCCGAAGCCCTGGAGATACCGTGCCACGACTTGCCCAAGAGGAACTTCTTGCCAAGATGGACAAGCATCCGATTAGTGCGACCTGCACTCACCTCAGAAGGAGTAAGCGGTTTGCCTCCAGGCTTCCCGTCCAGTGTTCCATGAGCAACCTGATCGGGCTTCAGTGCAAGAGCGTCCGAAGTATGCACCTCGTAGAACTTGCCATCATGGAAAGCGGCAAAATGGCATGGCTCCTTGAAGTGACTCAGTTCCTCATCAGTCAATCTGATCCCATGCTCTGCCAGGAAGTTTTTGAACTGCATCAAAACCACACCACGATCACCACTTGCCTGATCGAATCTGAAGCCCTGATTGGCCCAATTGTAGCCACCCACTGTCATTGCAGCGAAGACCTCAATCTGACCATGATCAGGATCGGTCTCCTGCATCAACTTGTTCTGAGCCTTGTTGATCAACTCGCCAATCTCAGGGCCAGTCCCACGCACGGATGGATTGGTCTCCAGAAGCGCGTTGTAGATCGCTGGATGACCCCCATTGTTCCGCCAACTCCGACGCCATGAACGAGTAACCTGCTCTCCAGCAGCATTGGTCGCGTTCAGAGTGAACGAGATGGTATTGTCATTCGCGTCCACATGAGAAATCTTGACCTTGTACCCATGCTGTGAAAAGTCGTAAGGCCACTGTTCCCGTGTAGGAACGTTGCCACCGAACATGTTCTTCAGAGCACGATGGATGGTCGCAATCTGGTCGGGAGAGACACGGATACCAGGGGCAAGCTGATCGATGATCGCACCAGTCATCTTGGTGCGATATTCACCCATGATCCGCTCGCGTTCTTCAGCAGCCTGTCGTTCACGCTCAGCTTCAGCGGCCTGACGTTCTCGCTCTTGACGCTCAGCAGCTTCGCGCATCTCTTGAGTGTTCACAAACGGTTCAAGCTCGTTCGAACCGTTCTGTGTACCTCTCCGATGGACTTCAGAGTAGCGCGCTGGCAAGAACGCAGTGCGAGTCTCCAACGCCTGCAAGGCTCTGTTGTACGCAAGATTTGCGTAACCACCCGCTCCACGAGCATTGGTGTTCTGAGAACTCGTGATCTGCAATGTCGAATGAGCCCGATCCACATCGCGCAGAGCGTTGTGATAACTCGTCAGCAGACCGCGCAACGTCTGTCCCCGAACCTGAGACATCACGGAATCCAACGTCACACGATTCCGTGTGAGGGTTTGATGGAACGGACTCGTGGTATGCTGATTCAAATGTCGGAACACATTCTGATCGAGACTGTTCCGAAGCATCTGCACAACATCGTGACGTTCCGTGCCATTCAACTCACGATCAAGAACCTCGTCAGCCGCCTTCTCCTTCAGATTGTTCAGAAGATATGTGGCATCTTCATCACCATGCACCGCAAGATGATGAAGAAGCTGCATGGCCTCCTCGTTCAATTCGCGAGTATCACCTTCCGGCTCGCGATAGACGTACACCCACCGATCATTCCGTCTATACCGTCGCAGATACTTGTGACCAGGACGGGGGGAACCGCCAAGACCAGCCTTGACCACAAAGCTTTTCTTCTTGTACTCCTCAAGCTCAGCAGCCTGCTTCTTGGCCTCGACCTTGTCATCCTCGTGGCTTGGACTCTCCAGGACAGCAACGAGGTGTTCATGTTCCTTCACCATCTCGTTTTTTGGTGTGATGATCTCGTCCTGGACTTCCTTTAGAGCTTTCAGAATGTCCGAATCATCGAACACGGAAGCCGCATAGCGATACTCCTTCTTGGCTGGCTCGCCTTTCTTGCGAGGAGCCTTTGGAGCGGTTTCAGCCTTCTTCCGATGCTCGTCAGCCTCAGTCATGTGGGCTTCAATCTTGCCCATCAGCGTCTTGAAATTCGAGGTGTTCCCATGAAGGTTGCCCTTCATGTGTTCAAGCAGATTCCCTGCATGATGCTTGTGTGCTTCAGCAGCCTGAAGATGCTCTTCCGCAAAGAAGCTGTTGTGCCCAGAATGGGACGCGCTCTCGTAGATAGGTTTGCCAGACCGTGTACGTCCGATCACCTTTCCACCGCGAGAACCAGGGCCACCCGGCTTCTTCCCACCGCCGCCAGAATAGGTGCCAAATTCGCTGTCAGAAGCCTCTCCAACCCCTCCTCCATACATCTTGGATAGGTCGATAGGCCCCAGGTCAGATCGAATCACCAGGGACGGTTTTGGCTCTTTCTGAATACCCATCATCATGAGAACCACGTTCCGTGGGGAGTGAAGTTCATCTTCAACCGCTTTCGGAAGACCGTTGCTCACATCGATCCATGACCATCGGCTCACTTCCTTGTCCGGATCGTTTCGGACAGTCGCCTTCCCATGTTGATGCACCAGAAAGGCATGCACCATGATCAGATCGTTGTCAGGAACGCCCTTAACGCGCCTGGAGCCCAGATATCGAAGCCGCCCTACCCTGACCCCTGCTTCCTCAAAAAGCTCCCTCTTGGCCCCTTCTTCGGGCTTCTCGCCCGGTTCCAACCCACCACCCGGCAAAGTCCACTTGCCAGAATCCTTGCGGCGGCCCATCAAGAGATTCGACCCGCTCATCACAGCGACGGAAGCGACCTCTCGACCACCCTTGGAAACAGATTCAGTTTCTACGTAGAAACTGCTCATGCTTTCTGCTTCCTTTGAGGTTTGGTGCCCTGCTCTTCGCCTTCCGTGATCCGCACACACTGGTAGACAACGCCTGGAACAACAGTCCCATTCTGTGCGTCCCTGAAAGGCTGAATCGTGATGAGCGTGATAGCTTCAGGATCAATTGCATCACACATGCTCTTGAAGCTGATCGCGGGAGCCTTGACACCCGACATTGCTACCACAGTGATCATCAGCAGAATCTTCATTTGACTCGCGCCTGTGCGCGCCGAATCACAACATCGATCTCTCGTTTCATTTGCGCTATACGCTTGGCGTACAGAGCGTTCACATAGTCAAGCAAGTCGTTCTGATACCGATGGTAAGCCTTTCGAGGAGCGATAGCCTTTGGGCCGATAACAGCCTTGGCAAGATCGGCACGTTTGGCATCGAACTCCTCTTGGGTATCCGCACTGATCTTGACCTCGATCATCTCCCACCGGTCGCATTCAGAATGTAGATCGGGTCTTTCTGGATCAACGCCTTTTCCACTGGTTTGTCAGTGAAAGCGTTGCATGCCCCGTTTGGATTCACCGTCTCTTCGAGATTCCAAGCTTCGGGCATCAGCCCGTTGATAGCCTCGTACAATGAGCACTTGCTTCCAGGGAACGTCCCATAGAAGCAAGTGCTGCATCGTTCTGGCGGGGCAGTCTTTCCCTCGTACTCAACGTACGAGAATGCATCGCGAGTGATCTTCTTCATCACAGTCTCAGTGTGCGAGTCAGCCGGGGCATCGATTTGTTGACGCCACCTTGAGAAAGATTTCCACCACCACCGCCGCCTTCCTGCAACTTCTTGTACTGTTGCTGAAGGTCTTCATCACTCATGTTCTGGTAGTCAGGCTGCTCGTCTTCGCCAACGGGGTTGCCATCACCACCGTCCTGACCTTGCTGAGCCATCATGTCTTGCTGTTGTTTTGCCTGTCTTTCTTGTCCCCAGATAGTAAGAAGAGTGCTATCGAGAGGCAGATCACCAGGAGACTCAATCTGATCAAGAGGAAGCAGAGCCGGTCTATCCTGTTCTGCCCTGACCTCGTTGATCGTTTTGAATGTCTTGATCTCCTTGTCAATCTTGTCCAGAGCTTCGCTATCAGAGTCCGCGTTGAGACCAACAAACTCGAACTCGAAGTCCGCATCCAATCGATAAACGATGTAGTCATTGATCAGCGATTGGAGGAAGCGCAGCAATGGTTTGAGCCCTTTGTCCTGAGAACTCGAAATTCTGGAAGTCGGGTCACCAGCACTGGCACCCATTCCATATCCACCGCCGCCCTGTGATGTACCCGAACCCATTCGGGAGATGTCGAACCCGATCTCAATCGGATCGATCTGGTAGACAGAGCAGACAACCTTAATGCAGTATTCCAACCACCGCCCGAATTCCATCTCGTGGTTGGACTTCTGGAAGTCCAACCACTGAAGCTTGGTCTCCTTGGCCGTCGCAATGATCGGGGTCTTGAAGGAGTTGGCAATCCCAGCAGCCTGCATGTGGAATTGGTGCCTGAACTCCTGAAGCTGATCGCGCGGAACCTGACCCTCGAAGTGGAGAATCCCCTTGGCGTTTGTTCCCTGTGTGAAGAACTTCCGGTTGTAGGTTTCCGCGTTCATGTGCGCAGTGATGATCGTCACCAGCATTTCGATCTCACTGAAACCATACCCGTACGACATCACATCTGTCCGGGGGTTGCGCACACCGAACGCCATCTCCCATTCATCGTAGTCGTGCTTGATGATCCCATTGATCACCTGAACGTACTTCGGATGACGGGGTTGGAAAACCTTCTGAGTGGTCTCAGCGACCTTGATGGTCTCCTTCATGGTCTGGAGCGCATACTGTGCAGCACGCTCGTTTCTGAACTGATCGATCAATTCCTTCTTGTCTGGGATGAGCCGAATGGTAGAGGCATCAACCGCACGGAACTCGTACGGCATCCCATTCCTTCTTGGTGTGACCTCGAAGTTGGCTTGGTCATACGTCAGCGAGTCCCGCGTCAACTTCCGCAAGAATGTGTCGAAGTTGTCACGACGCTTGCGTTCCGGTGTGTCTTCGAAATTCTCAGGCACACCGCAGTTGATCATGAACTCCTGAAACTCCTTGATGCGTTTTTGAGCAGCAGAGTTTGGCTTCTTGTCCTTGTCGCGCATACGGATCGTGAAACCACCCGTATGCTTGTCAGCCTGCAATGTGGCGAACCCGGCAACCTGATTCAGCCGGGTTTGAATCACAGCAGCGACCACCGAATCATTCAAGCTGATCGCCCGCAGCCGGGAGTAATCCAGAAGACTGAACTTCTCTCGATACCCAAAGGCACTGAGCGACTGAAACGAGAGAGGATCAACCAGGGATGTCTTCGGATCATAGGCAGTCGAGTCCGGAGACATGAAACCCGCCTTGACCATATCGGGTCTCATCCCAGCGATTTCACCCAGGATGTATCGACCAGCTTTCTGAATGATTCCCATGGTTACTCAGCAGGTTGAATCTGCTCGCCGCTCCGCATGTCGATTGCCGCTCCCGAAGCCAGATCGAGAACGACCGGGGTCTTCCCAGCCATGGTCATATCGGTTGGAGCATCACCCAGGTTCTTCCCAAACATCTCGATCACAGCTTGGTCTGTCTCAGACTGAGCCTTCACGACCTCGCTACCAACACGAGCCTGTTTGCTCTCGAACTGAGTCCGGAAGTCGCCCATGAAGACCGGCTTTGATACATCAGCCGTCTGAGCACCATGTTGCTCTTCTGACTTCTGAACGTCTGCATCCTGTTGTGGAGAAACATCCTGTTCTCTCGTACGACCGGTAGTGACATACTCCACGAGAACCTGATCGTACTCAGCTTTCTGAGCTTTCAGAATTTCAGCCTGTTGTGGCTCCGCATGCTGATTGGCAAGCTCAGAATATCTGTCGGCAGCAGGGTTTCCGGTCAGATAACCAAAATCGAACAGAACTCCTCCAGGCCCGGCTGCTTTGATGAATGAGTTGCGCGCGGAAGGAGATTTGTTCATACCAAATGCCGACCTTCTTTTTGCATCACGACTAGCAAGTTCTTTTGGATCAAGAGACAATCTCTCGTGATCAATGGCATGACTATCACTCACATCAGCAGAAGAAGATTGGTTGTCATGCCAATTTCTACGATGTTGTGCAGCAGCATCGGCATGGTCTTGTCGAGTGAAATCCAAATACTTATCAGGACTCTTGTTCTGATAGACCGGCTTACCAGAACGAGTATGACCGATCACCTTACCGCCACGAGAGCCTTCCCCACGACCCTTGACCAAATCGAGCAGTTCATCGATGCTCGACTTCTTGCCCTCGTCATGAACCGGGAAAACTCCGTTGTGCCATGCCCATTTGGAGTTTGCACCACTGAGCGTGTCAGCCCGTGGAACAACGATTCGATGACCAGCGGGATAGCCACTTCCGCCAAGACCACTTTGATCAGCAACGGGTTCATCCAAGGCCACCGCTACAGATTTGGCATTGACTTTGGTCACGGTGCCTTTGCCCGTGTAGTGACCGAAGCTTCCAGCCGTCCAATTCACACGGACATGCTGACCAACCTCGATCTTGCTGTTGTGGTCAGCAGCAGCGGCGTAGTCATACCGACGCGGGCCTTCCCCCTTGACAGGGTGCCACTCGTTGTCAGCGACTTTCTTGTACTGTTTGCCGTCACCGAACGTGTGAACCGTACCGATAGGGAAGATTCTGCTCTTGAGCAGATCGCTCGCCTCATCGTCAGACTTGTTCGACTGCCCAGACTGATTCATGGCAATGGCAATCGCCTGCTTCCGATTCTTGACCTTCGGGCCAGTCTTGCTCCCCGAATGAAGCGTGCCCTCTTTGAACTCATGCATCACCTGATGCACCTTGTCTTCTTGAGCATCAGTGGCCTTGTTCAACGAGATATCCATCAAAGCCTTGTACAGATCGTTCGCCTCCTGGACGCTGGCGGCTTTCTGATCTTTCGGCTTCGACGCTTCCTGATACCGTTGGTAGGTGCTCAGGATATGGTGTTCAGCTTCGCCTCTGGTCTTGAAGTTCTTCGCCTGCTTGCGAGCACTCATGCTCGTGATCTGAGGGTGACCAGACCATGTGCCCTCGTCTTTGTCGTGGATCACATATCCAACGTAATCCCGATCCGCATCGGTCTTCTTGTCACCTTGGGTCTGAGCACCCTTGCGCTGATAGAAGACATGGTAGTTCTCACCACCATACGGTCTCTCATCACCCGCATGTTGGATGTACGAGTTCACATGGGAAGTCTCTTCGCCAGTTGTGGTGTGAATCCGTGTCGAATGAGTCTCGCCCTGATAGATGGGTTTCCCACCCGATGTGTGACCCACAACCACACCACCACGAGAACCCTCACCACCGACCGCTTTGAACAGATCGTCAATGACAGAATCCGACTTCAAAAGGTCTGGAAGGTCTGGATCATGCTCGCTCTTCGCAGCGTAGTAAGCTTGCGAATGGAGCTTCATCGCGGACAAGTAGCTCTTCTTGCCACCATGACCACGTTTGTACTTCAGATCGTTCGAGTGCCGTGTATAGGCATCAAAATGGTCACCCTTGCCATAGCCACCGAACGCCTGAGTACCGTGCGCGTAGATTGCTGAGTCATGGGCATAGATCGGCTTGCCAGAGCGGGTATGGCCGATCACCTGACCACCCTTGGAACCCTCCCCGGCACTAGACTTTCCCAGATTTTCCTTCTTCAGAGAATCAATGGTCTCTTTTGAAGTACGCATATCCTTTCCGCGTCCTTGAGACCGCTCGTGATTCACAAACACATCCCAATGAGCATCAGCCATTTTTGTATGATGCTCCTCGTCACCATAAGGATGATAATTGTGAATCCTAGAAGCACTTGCATGGTCAGCAGGAGTAAAATTCTTGTATTCATCTGGTTTGCGATGAGAATACACAGGCTTCCCACTCACTGTATGACCAATCACCTTGCCACCACGAGAACCCTCACCGCTTCCCGCCTTGATCAGATCGTCCAAAGCGTCTTCCGCACCCATGCTGGCAACCTTCTCGTGACTCATCTTCTTGCCAGCCGCCGCGTCATGTTGGAATTTGCCCTTGCCATACTTCTTGCGACCAATTGCAGCCGCCACGGCTCCAGGGTCTTTGACGCCCTTCTCGTGAGAAAGCTCACCTTCGAGCTTCTTGAATCCCTCGTAACCCTTGGTCAGATCGTCCAAGACTCCAGACAGAGACTTCTCCTGATCGTCTTCATCATCGTCAGGCTCCTTGTCTGGCTCGGCTTCTCCATCTTCCTCCTTCTCGGCCTTCTTGACATCCTTGGCCTTGGGCTTCTCTTTCTCTTCTTCCTCTTTGTCTTCGGTGTTGTCATCACCGTCATCGTCGCCATCGAAGGCACCCATCGAACGACCGAACGGACGAGTGTAGTCGAAGTGAGTCCCAGCTTCAGTGACTTCACTCAGGATACGCTCCACATCCGGATCGATGTCGCTGTGAAAGTGCTCACCATGCGTATCGAGAACTTCCTGACGTGTCGCCTGAATCCCATCACCAGAACCGGGATGATACCGTTCCTGACCCGCGTACGTATCAGGAACGTACTCCAGATCACCATCGTTCCCGTACAGGGTAGCCTTCTCAAGAGCACCCTCATCCGGAATACCCAGACTTCGAAGCAAGTTCTCGCGGGGGCTGGACTGAGAACCAGCACGGGAGAAGCTTCCTCGATTCTTGAAGCCCTT
>OBLQ010000605.1_pt1 | contig 13799 bp, 9 predicted proteins | sample 1519881 | NCBI WGS metagenome assembly OBLQ01 (sample SAMN01911456, study PRJEB22533) | soil metagenome | biome: Soil | place: Malaysia | collected 2012-04-30 | depth DG_metagenome m | reverse complement strand
TCGATGATAAAAATTTCAGAACCTTTTGATATAGAATCCAACGTCATCTCTTCGAAGTCGGTCAAGGAAAGGTATTTCATGGCTCTTTTCCAGTCGTGTTGCCGCATATTAGTCGCGTGGGAGAGTCCGAAATCGACACCTGGTTTTTCTCTAGCGGGGGGTCTCCGGGGCCGACGTGCGGTCCACACCGAAATAGGGACTCAAATCGGCCGTCCCTAAAATCTACGCTCCGTTGCGACGATTTTCAACTGCAGACGGCCGAAAATGTCGTCGTCAGTAGGCAAAGGCTGATTGGGAGACCAGTGCGATCCGGCCGGTTGCGGTCGATTTTAGCAATGATCGGACTTTCTATTTAAACGGTTATCTCCGGGGAAGGCAAGTGTCAGAGGGTGCGCCTTGACATCGGCGGCGGAAAATAATATACACGGGTTCGGCTAATGGAGGACCCTTTCATCCGTGAAAACTCCTGCTTCTCCCTCCCGATACAGGGCTATATATTTCACTTTTTTCATTTTCATCTCCTTCGGCATTTTAGCGTTGACCGCATGCAATCTCCATCGAGTGAGTCACGAAAATGTTCCGTATCAACCCGTTATCGCCTCTGGTGGCGCCCATACCTGCCGGAACGAACCGGGCGGAGCGGTCGTCTGCTGGGGGAACAATCGTTACGGCCAACTCGGGAACGGGACGACACTCGGCTCTACGGTACCGGTCGCCGTGGCCGGGCTGAGGGACGCCGTGGCGCTGGCCGCGGGGGATTGGCACACGTGCGCGGTGCTGAGGGGGGGCGCGGTGCGTTGCTGGGGGGCGAACCGGTACGGTCAGCTCGGAAACGGGACATTCAAGGATTCGCGGGTCGATCAGAATTGCGGCGGGAGGGAGCCACTCCTGCGCAATTCTGATCGACGGGACGCTTTACTGTTGGGGAGACACCCGCGATAGTCGGAACGGCGCCCAGCGCAAGTCGCCGGTTCGGCCGTCAGGGCCGGTGATCGTTCCGGGGATGGCCAATGCGGTGTCGGTGGCGGGAGGGAGCGAGCACACTTGCGCGGTGCTGTCGGACGGACGGCTCTTCTGCTGGGGGGACAATCACTTCGGGCAGCTCGGGACCGGGATCGTTGAGCACTATTCTTTGTTTCCAAGCTCCGTTCATCTTCTCGGAGAGGCGGTCGAGGTGACCGCCGGACGGCGGCACACCTGTGTCCTGCTTCGCGACCGGACGGTCGAATGCTGGGGAAAGAACTTCGAAGGACAGCTCGGCAACGGAACGCGGGCCGACGCGCGAACGCCGGTACGCGTGACTCTCCTCGATCCCGGAAAAAGCGTCAAACCGCTGGGGAGCGTGGCAGCCATCTCGGCGGGGAGCCGGCACACCTGCGCGCTACTTGAAAACGGAGAGGTCTACTGCTGGGGGGGCAACTTTGCCGGGCAGTTGGGCAGCGTGGAGGGAAATCTTGCCCCGCAACCGGTCTTTTCGGGGATGGCCGACGTCGTCGCCCTCGCCGCGGGAGGCTGGCACACCTGCGTCATTCTATCCACCGGGGAGACGCGCTGCTTTGGCGAGGTCGTGCCGTACGGCCCGAAGAAGTGAAGATAGAAACGGTTAGAACCGGTGCCGGGTAGGGGCAATTCATGAATTGCCCTTACAAACCCGTCACAGTCGCCCGTTACCTGATATTTCCTTTCTAGATAATTCGTCAGTCGTCGCCGCCGGGGGTGACCCGTGCTTGTTCTTTCGCGGAGGCCCTCGACTTGAGAGGAAGCTGGCCGGTTTCTGCCTGCCCGTCGGTGTCGATCGGCTCGATGTCGCGTCCTTTGGCGTGATCGCGCGCGACAAGCATATAGATCGACGGGACGACGAAGAGGGTGAAGAGGGTGCCGATCGCCATCCCGCCGACGAGGACGAGACCGATGGAGTTCCGGGCGGCCGCGCCTGCTCCCGTGACAAGGGTCAATGGAAAGTGCCCGGCGATCGTGGCGATGCTAGTCATGAGGATCGGTCGCAATCGGGTCATCGCGGCCTGGTGCACCGCCTCGCGCTTGGTGTGCCCCTTCAACTGCAGCTTGTTGGCGAACTCGACGATCAGGATTCCGTTCTTCGAGACCAGTCCGACGAGGGTGACGAGTCCGACCTGCGAATAGATGTTCATCGTCGTGGTCCAGCCGTTCGTCCAGAAGGGGATATTCGGGTTCGGCATTTTCAGGAAGGTGAAGATGAGTGCCCCAAACATCGCGAGCGGCACCGACCCGGCGAGGATGACGAAGGGATCGCGGAAGCTGTTGTACTGGGCTGCGAGGACGAGGAAGATCAGGATCACCGCGAGCGAAAAGGCGGGAAGGAACTTGTTCCCCTCGGTCCGGAGCTGCCGTGACTCTCCGGTGTAGTCGATCGTGTAGCCCTTCGGCAGGATCTTGGCGGCTTCATCCTCCATGTAGCTCAGCACCTTGTCGAGCGGTTGGATGGCGACGCCGCTGAGTTTAACGGCGTTGAGCTGCTGGAAGCGGTTCAACGAGCGCGGAACCGTCGAGTTGCGGATCGTGGCGACCGTGCTGAGCGGCACGAGCTGGCCGTCCGGTCCCGTGACGTAGATATTGCGGAGCTGATTTGGATTGAGCCGGTCGACCCGCTTGATCTGGGGAATGACCTTGTAGCTGCGCCCCGAGATGTCGAAGCGGTTGACGTAATCGCCGCCGAGCATCGACTGGAGGTCGCGTCCGACCTGATCCAGAGTGAGGCCAAGGTCGGCCATCCGGTCGCGGTCGATGACGATTTCCGATTGGGGCTGATCGATCTTGACGTCGATCTTCGGCGGGAAAGCGAACATGCCGCTTTTCGCCGCCTTCGCTTGGATCTGTTGGGCGAACTGCAGAATCTGGTCCTCCTCCGCCGTGGAGGCGAGGAGAAACTCGACCGGGAAGTCGCCCCCTCCTGGGAGCGCCGGAGGGGTCACCGGGAAGATCTGGATACCGGGGAGGGACTGAAGCTTCTTCTGGACCTCGGGCAGGATCTGGAAGATGTTCCGCTTCCTTTCGTTCCACGGCTTGACGACCATTCCCCCGAAGCCGAACGAAGGGTTAGTGAGCTGGAAGGTGAAGTTCGTCTCCGGCACGCTGAGAAACTCCTTGTTCACGGCGGCGGCGTAGAGTGAAGTCTGGTCGAGGGTGGAGTTTGCCGACGCGTCGAGAATGCCGAAAATCACCCCCTGGTCTTCCGTCGGGGCAAGTTCCTTCGCCGACATCGTGAACATGGGGATGGTCAGGAGGCTCACGAAGATCCAGACGAGGTAGACGGCGGGACGGGAATCGAGCGTGGCGTTGAGCCGACGGCCGTAGGCGGCGCGTAGCCGATCGAAGGCGCGTGAGATGACGGCCGCGAAGCCATGATCCTCGGCGCCCGGCTTCAGCAGCTTCGCCGACATCATCGGGGAGAGGGTGAGGGCGACGAGTCCTGAAATGGCGACGGCGCCGGCCAGCGTGAAGGCAAACTCCCGGAAGAGCGATCCGGTGAGTCCGCCCTGAAATCCGATCGGGGCGTAGACCGCCGCCAGGGTGATCGTCATGGCGATGATCGGTCCGACGAGCTCGCGCGCGCCGAACAGCGCGGCATTGAGCGGGGACTGTCCCTCTCGGATGTGCCGTTCGACGTTTTCGACGACCACGATGGCGTCATCCACAACGAGCCCAACCGACAGCACGACGGCGAGCAGGGTGAGCAGGTTGATGGTGAAGCCGAACACCTGCATCAGGAAGACCGCCCCGATCAGAGAGAGTGGAATGGCGACGACCGGAATGATGACCGAGCGGAACGAGCCGAGGAAAAGAAAGATGACGACGACGACGATCAGGAGGGTGTCCCCGAGGGTCTTTATGACTTCATGGATGGCGTTCTCGATGTAGGCGGTCGCGTCGTAGGCGACCCGCGCCGTCATCCCGGTCGGAAGATCCTTCTGGATTCCCCCCATCTCGAGGCGCACCCGCCGGATCACGTCGAGAGAGTTGGCGTTCGGCTGTACCCAGATCCCCATGAAGACCGCGGTCTGCCCCGAGAAGCGGACCTCTTCTTCGTAGCTTTCGGCCCCCAACTCGACATCGGCGACGTCTTTCAACCGAACGACTGCTCCGTCACGCTCCCGGAGGACAAGGTTTTCGAACTCCTCGGCGGTGTGCAGGTTCGTATTGGCGGTGAGGTTGACCTGGACGAGCGACCCCTTGGTCTGCCCGATGGCCGCATTGAAATTGTTGGCTGCGAGCGCCTGACGGATTTGCGCCGGGCTGAGGTCGAGCGCGGCCATGCGGTCCGGCTTGAGCCAGATGCGCATGGCGAAGGTTCGGCCGCCGAGGATACGGGCCGCCTGCACTCCGCTGACCGCGGAGAGGCGCGGCTGCACGATCCGGACGAGATAATCGGTGATCTCGTTCTGCTTCAACACGTCGGAGGTGAAACTGAGGTAAGCAGAGGCGAACCGGCTGTCCGCCGTCTCGACGTTGATGATCGGCACCTCGGCCTCAGGGGGAAGGTCGTTTCGGACCTGGTCGACCTTAGAGCTGATCTCCGAGAGGGCCTTGATCGGATCGTAGTTGATCTTCAGACGGACGTTGATGGTCGAGAAGTTCTGGGTGCTTTGCGACTCGATGTACTCGATCCCGTCGGCCGCCGCGATCGCCCGCTCCAGCGGAACGGTGATGAAGCCACGGACGAGGTCGGCGCTGGCGCCGGTATAAACGGTCCTGACCGTGACCATCGCGTTTTCGCTGCGCGGGTACTGGCGGACCGTGAGCGAACGAACCGCCTGAAGCCCCGCGATGATGATCAGGAAGCTGACGACGAGGGAGAGGACGGGGCGCCTGATGAACAGGTCGGTAAATTTCATGTTCCGTCGGTTCCGATCGATCGAGTGAACGGGCCGGGCGGGCGCATCTTCCGTGATTCGAGAGGGGAGTGCTTCGAATGGATCCGCGAATGCGCGCGGTACGCTCGTCTCTTCATCATGAGTCTTCCGGTTTGGGCTCGAGGCTGAACTTGGGCGAGAGCGCGTTGTTCACGACGACCGACTGTCCGTTTCGCAGCTTGAAAACGCCTGTGCTGACGACCGACTCACCGTCTTTCAATCCGGAGAGAACGGAGATGAAATCGCCCCGCTTTTCCCCGAGCCGGACGAATTGCTGGCGGACGATCTTCCCCGTCGGTCCTTTTTTCGGATCGCTGTTTTCCTCGATCACGAACACGGTGTCGCCGTAAGGGGCGTAGAGGACCGACGTCGCCGGGATCGCCAGCACGTTTTTCTCGGCCTCGGGAATTACGACGGACACCTCGACGAACATCCCGGGACGGAGGCGCTCGCCGGGATTCGGGACCGTCGCTTGTATGCGTATGTTTCGCGTGGCGGCGTCGACTTGGGGGTTAAGGGCGGTGATCTTTCCTTCGACCGGATGGCCGGAGAGCACGTCCGTCTTCACGCGCGCGGTCAGGCCGGTGCGAACCTTTGGAATCTGTTGCTGAGGAATGAGAAAATTGACAAAGATCGGGTCGAGCTGCTGGAGAGAAACGATCGGTTCTCCCTCCTTCAGGGTCTGCCCGAGGTTGACCAGTCGGATTCCGAGTCGGCCCGAGAACGGGGCGCGGATGGTTTTCTTCTCGATGGTTGCCCGGATGGTATCGACCTGGGCGACGGACTGGTCGTAATTGGCCTCGGCGGTGTCGTATTGGGCCTGCGGCGCCAAGTTGTCTGCCAGGAGCTTCTTGATACGATCCAGATTAATCTTCGCGAGCTTGGCATTGGCCTCGGCCGCCCGCAGCTGAGCTTCTTCCGAGGAGGTGTCCTGTTTGATAAGAAGGGTGCCGGACTTGACACTACTGCCGGGCTCGAAAGCGATCTGCACCACTTTTCCGGGGAGTTCCGATGCGACCATGGTCCCTTGGGCCGCTTCGAGCGATCCAATGGAGGTCAAGGTCGACTCCCATGTTTGCATCTCCGCCGTCGCGGAGGTGACCGCCTCGGGGGGAGGAGCAAAAGAAGCCCCGGCGGCGATCATTCGGCCGATTTGAAGGCCTTTGATCCCGGCGAGAACGCCGGTCAATAAAATCAATCCAATGATCGTTAAAATGATGCGCTTGGCCATGGGATTATCGCGCGAATCAGTCCGAAAAAGGGTTTCTCATCGACCGTTTACCTTTTAAAGGTAGCCCCGATTCCGTCCCGCTGTCAAGGAGAGTTTGCATTTCCCGGTTCCCGGTCATGAGTCGTGTCATTGGTTTTCCCGGTCCGTCCGGGGCAAGGATATAAGGATATTCTGGGATCAAATTGCCCCGATTTCCTACGTCTTATCCGGAAGAAACGGATCCGTGATGGAAATCGGGGAATTTTGACCTTCCCGGACCGGTGTTGAAAGTATAAGGGCGAGCGTTTCCCGGCCGGATCCGGAACAGTCGTTTCCGTTTCACGGCGTCGTGATCCGTTCCCATTCTCGACAGGGCGGCGTCGCGATTATTTCATCTCGTTGACCCTTTGGCGCTCATTCTTCCGGGAAGCGGTTCGCGTGGAAGGTCTTTTTTCCTCAAGGGAAGGGAAGAGCGCTTCCGATTGCATTCCCAGTTCGCTTGCAATGGCGTTCTGAATCCATTTGGTCTTACGTCGTCCGTTGACGACCATGTTGACTTGAGAAAGAGAGAGGTTCAAACGCGCCGCCAACTGGGTTTGGCTAATATTGGATTTCAACAGCTCGATCTTAACGGAGGTGATATTTTTGTCGGTCATCATTTCGGTCTCCTTTCGTCCGCCCCGCGTTGCGCGGACCAGCCGTCAATCATTGTCTCCGACGGGTATTTATCGAAAGTCGGTCCGCGTATTGGGGCGTCGCCAAATGTCGATACAATATAGGGTCTATTTAGTCTTCATTCGGTTACGAAAATTCCGCGGCGAACAACCGATTAACCTTTTGAAGGTTTTACAAAATATTTCCGACTTATTGAATCCCGCCTCGTAACCGATCTCTTTGACGCTTTTTTCCGAACGGGCCAATAGACCGGCCGCCTTTTGGATCCTGATTCTGAGAAGGTACTTCTGAAACGAGATTCCGACTTCCTTTTTGAACTTGTCGAGAAAATGCCGAGGCGGAAGACCGATCTGCGAGGCAACATTGTTCAGGTCGACGGTATGATCGTAATGCCTGTCCAGATACGCGAGGATTCTCCGAATCCTCCGATCAATGCCCGAGGTATCGAGATGCGGGATCAATCGACTTTTCTTGCCGGTCGGGTTCATTTCGATCGCCTCTTCTATCCGAATTGTCCAGCAAGAAAAATGCCGCGGACAAGGCCGCGAACCGGCATCGGAGCCGTGATTCATAAATTCGTAATCATTTAACGGACTTATTCTTTCGACTGATTCGAACGCTGATTTTCCGAAGGATATGATCATGTCAGACCATGCATGGGAAACCCAATACCCATGCAAGGACAATCGCCAGATTATCGCGGAATGTGACAGCCGTTGTCGTAGAATGCGACAGTACGCACCGCTCATTCCGCTTTTTACAGTCGGGTTTCGACGTTTTTCTCCCCACGAACCGCCCGAGGGACCGAGGTCGGCCTTGATCCGCTTTCAGCTTCGTCATATAATCGCAAGCAATCTCATTTCATCGATCCGGAACGTGGTCAAAGAGGAGGCGCCTTTATGCAAAAGCGACGTTTGGGAATGGGTGGATTGACCGTTTCTGCTCTCGGCCTCGGTTGCATGGGCATGTCCGAGTTTTACGGCCGCCACGACGACCAAAAGTCGATCGAGACGATTCACCGGGCTCTCGAGTTGGGAATCGACTTTCTCGATACGGCCGACATCTACGGAATGGGGCTGAACGAATCGCTGGTCGGGCGGGCCATCCGTGACCGGCGCGACGGTGTCGTCCTCGCGACGAAATTCGGAAACGTTCGGGGAAGCGACGGGAGCTTTCTCGGTGTAAACGGGAAACCGGACTATGTTCGCTCCGCGTGCGAGGCGAGCCTCCGCCGGTTGGGGGTGGATGTGATCGATCTCTATTACCAGCACCGGGTCGATCCCGAGACCCCCATCGAGGAGACCGTCGGGGCGATGGCGGAGCTGGTGCGTGAGGGAAAGGTTCGTTATCTGGGGCTCTCGGAGGCGGCGGCAAACACGATCCGGCGCGCCCACGCGGTCCATCCCATCGCCGCGCTCCAGACCGAATATTCCCTCTGGAGCCGGGAGCCCGAAGACGAGCTGCTGCCCGTGTGCCGCGAACTGGGGATCGGCTTCGTCGCCTACAGTCCGATCGGAAGAGGGTTCCTCAGCGGAAAGATCCGGAGCATCGACGACCTGGAGACCGACGATCGCCGACGGATCTTTCCCCGTTTTCAGGGGGAAAACTTCCGGCGAAATCTCGATCTTGTGAAGCGGCTAGAGGAGATCGCCGCCGGAAAATATTGCAAACCCTCTCAGCTCGCCCTGACCTGGCTGCTGAGCCGGGGAGAAGAGATCGTCCCCATCCCGGGAACGACGCGGACCTCCCATCTGGAAGAGAACGTCGCCGCGCTGAAGATCAAGCTCACCGCGAAGGACTTGGCGTCCATCGACGAAGTGGCCCCGCGAGATGTCGCTTCCGGTTTGCGCTATCCCGAGCCCGCCATGCAGGCCTTGAACCGCTGAACGCCTATCGTTCACGTTTAATAGTCCAACCGGACCATCGAAATCGGGGTCCCCGGATACCCTCGTTGGCATGCATCGCGGGCCTCTTCTCGCTGTCCCCATTCATTGCAAACCTTCTATGCCCCTGCAGGAAATGTTCTTTTTGGTAAACTTTCCTTCAAGTGTCCTTTCAAGAGCTTTTCCGTTGATGATATCTCCGGAAGGTAGAGTAATTACGTCGAACGAGGAGGATAAAGAATTTTGTCTGGGCGATATTTAGATTCCTTTGTCGTATTATTTGTCTGTATTCTGTTTGCCGGTTGTGCCTCGATCGCCGTTTACAAACCGAGTCTTCCGGATGACATCGGAGACAAGGGGCTTGTCGTCGGACAAGTGGCGGGCATCAAGGATCTGTGGGGATGGTCATACAATAAGAAGGTCTTGATCAACAATCGGAAGGCGGGCGACGTCGTCAACGGGTTCATCGCGATTCCGCTGCCGCCGGGGGAATACAGCTTGGATGGCCTTTACGATGAGAACTTTAGGGATTCGAGCTCTTACGGAGGTATGACCATCACCCGGATCAGTACCGACGTGGTCCGGTTGAAGCGGACATTCACGGTCCGGCCAAAGGAGGTGACGAACCTCGGACTTATTATCCTCTATCCGGATCCGAGCGATTGGGAGAAGAGAAGGTTTCTTCGTCTGTTCGCCGACAATACGGAGGACATGAAGCGCTTTCTGAAGCTCTACTATCCGACGCTCTCCGCACGCCTTGATATCGATGGGGTGACCCTGGCACCGGGTGATTTTGCCTCGGCGGAGCAACTTCGGGTGATCAGGAAGGACCTTGCCATGAGCGAGATCGACGGATCGGTCTCCCCCTTCGTTGCCGGATCCGTGGGGACACTGGCGGAGGCAGAACGGAACGATGCGGGCAAAGTGACGAGGGTGAAGCTCATCGAGATTCCCACCCTTTCGAACATCCAGAGTGTGTCGCCCCCCTACGGCAAGGGACGTTTTGCGTTCCTCACGACGAACCATCGTCTCTTCCTGGTGCAGAACGGAAAGGTCATCGAAAAACGGCCGCCGGAAGGGCTGCGGGAAGGGAAGGTGTTTCTCTTCGGCAGGAGCGACGTGGTCATCATTGACGATCGATTCGAGATATACATGAGCACGGTCAAATCCGATCGCTGGAGGATGTATATCGGATCGATGACAAAAGAACGGGTCGATGCACATCTGATTCCCGCGCGGGGGGGCTTTTATGCTTATGCCGAGGCGCCGCCGAGGCTCGTCCAACGCAGATCGGGCACTCCTGAGTTCATCCCCATCGCGCTTCCCGGGGAGATGAAGAGGTTGGGAACGGTGACGGAAAGCTCCGACGGACTGTATGCTGAGGAAGCGATTACGGTGGGGACGGAGACAGGTCCGCGTCCGTTCTACTTCCGGCCGGCTGGAAAGACGGAATGGGAAACGCGCCGGATGCCCTCCTCGAACTGCGATTACATCAAATACATCGATCGCAAGGGGGATCTTCTTTCGACCGAATGCGGCAACCAGACAGGCGGATCGGACGGAAAGACCGATCAGTACGCGAGCGGCGACGGCGGGCGAACCTGGGAGTGAGTGCGGAGGAGGCCGGCGGTGAAGTACATCGTGTGCCTCTTCGTTGACAATGTTTTCACTATTGCTTTATCATCGCACTGAAGCTTCGACAAGACCACGTCATTTCCTTCGAAAGTAATCTCCCGATATCAAAACCATGATGGCGATGTCCTCATGAAACGAGCCGGGAAACCGATCGCATCCGTCGTTCGATGCCCTTGGCCGACGGCGAGTGATCCGATCTATCTCGACTATCACGACCGCGAATGGGGGGTTCCGGTTCACGACGACCGGAAGATCTACGAATTCCTCGTTCTGGAGGTTTTCCAGGCGGGACTCTCCTGGCGTACGATTCTCTACAAGAGGGAGAATTTCCGAAAGGCGTTTGCCGGGTTCGACTATCGTAAAGTCGCGCGGTTCGGCCGGCGGGAGGTTGCAAGGCTGCTCAAGGACGCCGGGATCATCCGAAACCGTCTCAAGATCGAGGCGGCGATCAACAACGCGAAAAGGTTCATCGAGGTACAAAGGGAATTCGGCAGCTTTGACGCGTACATGTGGACCTGGGTGAACGGCGCTCCGATCGTCCGATATCCCCGTACACTTAAGGATTACCCTTCCCACACCGACGAGGCGCTCGCCTGGGCTAAAGATTTGAAACGCCGGGGATTCACATTTCTCGGCCCCACCGTGATCTATGCCCACATGCAGGCGGTGGGGATGGTAAACGATCACACGGTTGATTGCTTCCGTCGCCGGGAGTCGAAGTCTTCGGCGGGTTCCCGCCAGCGGCGTATCCCATGATCCATTAGGTCATGGAGGAATCGAATCATCGCTAAGCACTTCATTTGTGTTGACGATGAAAAAGTCGAAACATAAAAGCGTCGAACGATCGGTTAGGAAAGTTAAGGAAGAAACCGCTTCGTTCGACCGTAGCCGTTTGTCGGAGTGGTATGAGGTCCTGGGAAAATGCCGGATCAGTCTGACGAGTGTGGTCCTTGTTCTTCTGGTGTTTACCCTGTCGGATCAGGCGCAGGACGTGTTGCGAGCACTGGGGCAGCCTGGCGCGGCGGGACAGATTCTCTCGTTCGAGTTTCTCCTCTCGATCTGGACGTTGATGAACTGGTCCGGCGCCCGATTCCTACTGGATCAGGATTTTTTGGCAATGCGGATGAAGCGGCAATCCTTGAAGAAGCCCCGGACGCTTTATGGGGAAAAGGCCATGCCCCGGATTTTGGGTGCGGCGGGAATGGTCGGCATGGGGGTCGCGCTCCTTATGGCCGTTCGAGGGGTGGAGGGGACCGAGGGGATGCATTACGGTCGGGTGCGAACGCTTGGCATGCTTAACATCCTCGGGGGCGCGATTTTTTACCTCTTGGTCAAGTACCGGACGAATGCCATGAGGTGGTTGAGCGCTTTGTCGACCCAAAAAATTCAACGGCCCGCATTGCGGGATGCGTTCACCTATCGGGAAAGGGAGAGGAGGGTCTCTTTCTTCGGCGAATTTCCATCCTGGGTTCGGTGGACGATCTGGTCGTCTCTCGTCATTGCGGTCATCATTTGGGCCGTCGTGTTTCTGCGTCTGCAGCAGGTGGCCCCGCGGCTCGGGTCGGCGTCCATTCTTCTCCTAGGTTTTTTCTTTCTGACTCTATTCGGAACCGGTCTTGTCTGGGTCGGAGAGCGCTTTCATCTCCCCATGATCATCATCGCGTTTATGGTCGCCGGGGTCTTCGGCCTCTGGAACGACAACCATGCCGTTCGGCAAATCGACGGATCGAGCAATAATCACGGCAACTATTTTACAGCGAGAGAACTATACCAAAGCTGGCTGGCGAAAATGGACCGGGATTACCCAGAAGAGCGTCCGCACCCGATGTTTATCGTGGCGGCGTCTGGCGGCGGAATCCGAGCAGCGTACTGGACCGCCAGCGTGCTGGGGGTTCTACAGGACCAGAATGAGTCGTTCGCGAGCCACACGATCGTCGTCAGCTCAGTCTCGGGAGGCGCGTTGGGATCATTGGTCTTCGCAGGCCTTGTCGCCGGTGGATCCGTCGGGAATACACCCCAGGAGGGTGTTTCGGAGCGGGGGCAAACAATTCTTTCGCGCGATTTTCTGTCGCCCGCCCTTGGAGCGCTTCTCTTCTACGATCTGCCTGCGCGCTTCTGGCCTTTTCCGAACCAGATTCCAGATCGAGCCAAAGCGTTGGAAGTCGCCTGGGAAAATGGTTGGAAGCCGGGGGGTAACGGACAAAGCCCATTCGCGCGGGGGTTCTCCAGCCTACTGAAAGGGGAGAGAAACCATGCGATACCGACCCTCCTCATCAACGGAACGTCTGTGGAGACAGGGGAGCGTATCCTTACAGCTCACCTGGATCTTGCGGGCGACTTTCCCGATTGCGGGAACGCTCTTCTCGATCTTCCTCACGATATCCGGATGAGCACGGCGGGGACGATGAGCGCCCGATTCACCTATGTTTCTCCTGCGGGAACGCTTGCGTCCGGGGTGCACGTTGTAGATGGGGGATACTACGAAAACTCGGGCGCGGCCACGGCGCTCGAATTCTTCGACGCCGTCAAATCGGAGATCAACGAAGACCGTGTCGCGCCGATCTTCATTCAGATCGACAACGATTACGTGGCGACCCACGACGTGAAGCGTTATTCGGCCATGGCCAAAGACAAAAAAGAGAGCACAAGATCGTGGCGGCTCTTCCCCGAGATCCAGTCGCCGATCATCGCCCTCCTCAACACCCGCAACGCCCATGCGGCCAGCCTGGCCGAACAGGCCAAGAAAGAATTCGGGAGCCGGTACTTTTTTTACACCTTCAGCATTCCGGGAGACGTGAAGGCGCCGTTGGGCTGGTTTCTTTCTTATTCCGCGCAGGAAGGGATCAGAAAACAGCTTCAGGGGGGCTCCGCCAAGGTGAACACGATGCTGATCGGCGGGCGCCTCTCGGCTGCACGATCAACTGATAAAGACGGGAAACATGGTCCAACCTCCTCATAAAGGCAGCGTTATCCACATTCCGCTTGATGCTCATTCGACGATGATGGTTTTGTGAAGATGTAATTAAAGTCAAATGGGTCGTGTCTTGCCGCGTCCCTGCTTGCCCAAGGAGAAGAACATGTCCGCCAAAGCGCAGTTTCCGTCGGAGCAGAGCGAAGAAGGGGAGTTCAAGCGGCAGGGAGACGCTTTTCGCCGGTGGGTGACGGAGGACGGTTCTTCCGGGTTCCCTGCGGCGCCGGACCGCTATCACCTCTACGTGTCGTGGGCCTGTCCCTGGGCGCATCGGACGATCATCGTCCGCAGGCTGAAAAAGCTGGAGGAGGTGATCGGGATGACGGTGGTCGACCCGATACGGGACGAACGCGGCTGGGCCTTCCGGGAGGGCCCTGGACATTCGCCCGATCCCGTAAACGGCTTCAAGTTTCTCAGCGAGGCGTACAACGCGACCGATCCGGGTTACCGGGGGAGGGTCACCGTCCCTGTCCTCTGGGACAAGGAAACGAAAAAGATCGTCAGCAACTCGGACTACGACCTCATGCGGATGCTCG
>OBLQ010000604.1_pt1 | contig 13799 bp, 4 predicted proteins | sample 1519881 | NCBI WGS metagenome assembly OBLQ01 (sample SAMN01911456, study PRJEB22533) | soil metagenome | biome: Soil | place: Malaysia | collected 2012-04-30 | depth DG_metagenome m | reverse complement strand
GGCCGCCTTCCAGACCCAGCTCTTCTTCCTCCTGAACCGCTACCAGCAGCAGCAGAAGCTGGCGCAGAGCGACCTCTTCCAGCAGGTGACGGTCTGCGACTACCTCTTCGCGCGGGACAAGATCTTCGCCTACTTGAACCTGGACGACTCGGAGCTGATGATCTACGAGAGACTCTACAGCCTCCTGGCCGAGAAGGTCCCGCAGCCCGATCTCGTCATCTACCTCCAGGCCAGCACCGACGTGCTGATGGAGCGGATTCGCGGGAGGAAGAGGGATTTCGAGGCCGAGATCTCGGAGTCCTACGTGAACGACCTGAACCAGGCCTTCAACTACTTCTTCTACCACTACACGTCCACGCCACTCCTGGTGATCAACACGTCGGAGATCGACTTCGTTCACCGCAAGGAGGACCTGGACGATCTGGTCAACCAGATACGGAACATGAACCGGGGGGTTCAGTACTACTCGCCACTCGGAACCTCGAAAGGAACGAGATGAGACGGGAGCCGGACCCCTCAGACATCCCGGCCGGAGAGCTGTGCGCGGGCCCCGGCCGGCCCCTCCACCGGAGGTCATCACCCGCCTGACCTGGCGGGATCTCACGCGCCGAGCCCGTCCCCCGACGATTGCGGGGAGAAAGGAGGCCCTTGATGAGCGGAGTTCCGAGCAAGATCACCGTCCCCCTCCTGCGCGCGCGCAAGGGAGCGGGACCGGCCATCGTAGCCCTCACCGCCTACGACTTCCCCACCGCCGCCGCGCTCGACCGGGCCGGCGTCGACGTCATCCTCGTCGGTGACTCCGTCGGGATGGTCCTGCTGGGTCACGACACCACCCTTCCGGTGGACATGGACACGATGGTCCACCACACGGCGGCCGTGGCGCGGGCGCGGCCCAGGGCCCTTCTCGTGGCGGACATGCCCTTCCTGTCGTGCAGCGTCTCGCGCGAGGAGTCCATCCGGAACGCCGGCCGGCTCGTCCGGGAGGCGGGTGCGGAGGCGGTCAAGGTCGAGGGGGCGGGGGCGCGGCTGGAAGCCATCCGCGGCATCGTCGAGGCCGACATCCCCGTCATGGGGCACCTGGGGCTCACCCCGCAGGCCTACCACCGGATGGGGGGCTACCGGGTCCAGGGCCGCGGCGAGGAAGCCCTCCAGCGCCTCAGGAGCGACCTGGCGGCCCTGGAGGACGCCGGTGTCTTCAGCGTCGTCCTCGAGGGCATCCCGGCGGACGTGGCGGGTATCCTGACCGAATCCTGCCGGATACCGACGATCGGGATCGGAGCCGGACCCAGGTGCGACGGCCAGATCCTGGTCACGCACGACATCCTGGGGCTCAGCCCCGGCCCCGCCCCGCGGTTCGTCCGCCGATACGCCGATCTGTCCGCCCGGATGGTCGAGGCCGTGACGGCCTTTGCGGCGGATGTGACCGCCGGCCGCTTCCCCGGCCGCGAGGAGTCCTACGGCGAGGGTGCGACACCGGCCGGGCGCCGCAGGTCACGGCCCGCATGAGGCAGGTTCGCCTGGCCCGGGAGCTGCGCGAGCACCTTCGCGCCGTCGCCGCCACCCAGCCCGGAATCCGTGTCGGGCTCGTGCCCACGATGGGCGCGCTTCACGAGGGACACCTCAGCCTCGTGCGGCGCTGCCGCGAGGAATGCGGCCTTTGCGTCGTGAGCCTCTTCGTCAACCCTGCGCAGTTCGGCCCGGAAGAGGATCTCGCGGCCTACCCGAGGGATCTGGAGGGAGACGCCCTGAAGCTCCAGAGCGCCGGCGTGGATTTTCTCTTCGCCCCCGAGGCTTCGGCGATGTACGAGCGGGGACACAGCACCTGGGTGGAGGTCGAGGGCCTCTCGGAGGGTCTTTGCGGCGCCTTCCGGCCGGGCCACTTCCGCGGCGTCGCAACCGTCGTCGCGAAGCTCCTCAACATCGTCCGGCCGCACGCCGCCTACTTCGGCCAGAAGGACTGGCAGCAGGCCGTCGTGATCGGACGGATGGCCCGGGATCTCGACTTCGAGTCGAAGATCGTGATCTGTCCCACCGTTCGCGAGCCCGACGGCCTCGCCATGTCGAGCCGTAACGCCTACCTGTCGCCGGCGGAGAGGGGCGAGGCCCCCCGCCTCCACCGCGCCCTCGAGGCCGCCGCACGGGAAGCTGCCGAAAAGGGCCGTACAGCAGTGGATCTCACCGGGATCGTTCGCGAGAGCCTCTCGGGCTCCACCTTGCGGCTCCAGTACGTCGAGGTTCGCAGGGCCGACGACCTCTCCGTTCCGCGTCTGCTGGAGGGCAGGATCGTCATCGCCGCGGCGGCTTTCCTGGGAACCACACGACTCATCGACAATGTCCTGATAGATCTGCCCCACGACTCTAGAGGTGCCTGATGCGCAGGGAGCTGCTGAGAGCGAAGATCCACCGGGCGACCGTCACACAGACCGACGTCGAGTACGTCGGCAGCGTGACCCTCGACCGAGACCTCATGGAGGCCGCCGACATCCGTGCGTTCGAGAAGATCGACGTCTACGACGTCACGAACGGTGCGCGATTCTCGACCTACGTCATTCCGGGTGAGCCGGGCTCGGGAGTCGTGTGCATCAACGGGGCCGCCGCGCGCCTCGCATGCACCGGCGACAAGGTGATCCTCGCAGCCTACGCCTCCTTCGAGGAGCACGAGATCGAGGCGCACCAGCCGCGCGTCCTCCTCGTCGACGACAGGAACCGCATCACGACCACCATCCCCGTCCCCGCCCCCCTGCGCTGAGCCGGCACGGCACCCGGCCCCCGGGATCACCACGCCAGATCCCGGGTGCCGGCTGGCTTCACACGCCGTCGACGGAGCCCGTGCCGAATCCCCGAGCCCGCACCGACTCCGTCCTGGATCTCCCTGAACGCGCCGGCTCCCGCCTGTCAGGGTCTGCAACCCAGGGGACCGGGTCCGCCTCACGCACCTCCAGCCCGGTCGTGGGAGGAACCTGCAGCCCCCGGGCTCCCCTTCTTCGCCATTCCCCTCCCTCTGGCCCTCGGCAGCCGGCTCCGTCCCGGGCTTCAGCCGCCGCGAGGGCAAAAAAAAAGCGGGGCCTTTCGGCCCCGCTTCGTTAGGACTCTTTCAGCTTACGGGCAGGTCGAGCCCGAGAGGACCACATCTCCGCTGACCGGGTCGAAGCCCAGCGGCGTCACGGCGATGCCGTTGTTGCTGCTGTGGCCGACGGCCCAGAGCTTGGCCTGTCCGGCAGCCGGGCAGGTCGCACCCACCGTGATGAGGTCTCCCACGGCACCCTGCGGCACGTTGGGAGCGAAGCACGCCCCGCTGAAGGTCGGCGATCCGCCTCCACCGGTGCAGGCTCCGCCAACGCTGGTCGCGCACTGGAACACGTCGTACCCGCTCACTCCTGGCGGCTGCGGACGCGCCCTCCAGCTCAGCTGCACGTTGCCGTTCGGGTCGCAGTCCGACACGGCCAGGCCCAGCACGCCATCCGGCGCGGCCCCGCCGTTCGGATCCACGGCGTAGCTCGGTGCAAGGTCTCGACCCTCACCCGGGTAGGACATCACTTCGACGTCCGCCGAGGCGATGCAGGCCTTATCCGAGGAGCACCTGGCTTCCACCCTGTAGGTGGTATCCAGGTTCTGGTTGACCTTCACCTGGCCACCCGGGCTGAACGGCTTGATCAGCTGACCCGTGCTCAGGTTCGTCCACTGGAACTCCAGGTCGCCGGACGTGCAGGACCCTTCCACGGCAACCGTGTTGGGGTCGTCGCCCGCCGTCGTTTGCCTGGCGTCCAGGGAGATCTCGGTGCCCGTATTCGCGCTCTGGGCGAACAGGACGAGCCCACCGCTCCTCTGATCCACCGCGGAACCTGCGATGGCGATGGTGATCACACCGCAGTTGTCGGTGTCGCCCTGTGCCGGGCAACTCGACAGACCGTCGACCGGGTCGGGATTGATGATCGCAGGCAGCGTGCGCAGGTCGTCGATCTTGATGTCGTCGACGTACCAGCCCATGTCCTGGTCGTACGCGAAGTACGGGGAGAATCCGGGCTCCGGCTCCAGGAAGGACCTGGACTCGCCGAATCCCCATCCGCCGCCGCCCTCGAAGATCCACCGCAGGCGGGCCTTCCGGCCGGCGTAGGCTGACAGGTCGAACTGCGTCCTCGCCCACACTCCGGGACCCGTGCCGACGCCCGACCCGGCGCCGCCGTTCTCGAGGAACGACCCGCAGTTCGGGTCCGAGACCCAGCTGCAGCTCGTGTCCACGGTCCGGTTCGTCGTCTGGCCGCAGTCGCCGTTCGGGTTGATACCGCCCCTGTCCAGGTCGGTCAGGCAGGTGCGGTCCGTGCCGATGGTGTCGCCCTGCTCAGACCACTGGGGCTGGCCACCGCACATCGTCTCGTCCAGAGGAGGCAGGTGGTCGTCACCGGGGTCGAACTCGCAGATGACGATGACTTCCTGGTCCTTGGACCCGTAGCCGTTCTGGCTCGCGCTCAGCCTCTCCCACTTCTCGTAGAGAGCGGTGCCCGAGTTGTACACGCTGATCTGGATCTGCCCGCCAGCGGTCGTTCCGCCGGCACCTGCGTTGACGCACAGGTCGTCGCAGACCCGCATGATCTGCCAGAACTGCAGCACGGAGTTGGTCCCGAGGTTGACGGGATCCATTATGAACGCCGACGTCTGCCGGAAGCGGTAGGTGTCGTAGATCGTGTTGGTCGCGTTCAGGTGCCGCCCCATGTGCATCGACCGGAATCCGCTGTGCGAGTACGGTCCCGGTGCACAGGAGGTGGCGAACGTCGGGTTGTTGAGGTCGTAGCTGTTGAGGCTGCCGCTAAGGTTGCCGGCATCCGTGTAGCTGTCACAGCCCTCGTAGGGGCTGTGCATGTGCCAGTCGTTCTCGCTCGGCACCGGGAAGCAGGTCGCCAGGGCGGCACCGAAGGCGGCGTCACCCGAGCAGATCTGACCATCGAGGCCCTTTGGTATGGGTCCGCCGCCGACGGTGTACCCGAGGACATCGTCGTTCGGGTCGCCGTAGGCCAGCAGCGGGTCGGTGGCATCCGCGGAAACGGGCAGCCGGGTGAAGTCGCCCGGATGGCCGTTGCCGTTGCGGTCGGTGTCGAAGTCCTCACACTGGGTTCCGGCCGCGGAATGGGCGCTGCCCATCCCGGACCCGTTACCGCAGTTCGAGGCGATCAGCGGGAAGAACTGCACATCGGCATCAGCCGTGATCTTGAACGACTGATCGATCTGGTTCCCCTGGATGCTGTCGCCTCGAACGGTGACGGTGAAGCTCGCTTCCGCGAACTTCGCCACCGTCGAGACCGCCTTGGCCGGATCCAGTATGAACTGGAGGCCGCCCGGGGCGGTGGTTACCGAGCCACCCGAGGGGAAGGTCCCCACGAAGGTCTCGGGCTTCGTGATGCACCCGACCGACTTGTCCCCGGAGATGAGGCCGATCTGCACGTTCCGCAGCGTACGGCCCGCTCCCGTCGCGGTCTTGGTGGAGTTCGCCAGCGAGAGCCGGACGGATGCCAGCTCACCCGGGTCCACGATGCCATCCGGAACCGGCTCACAGTCGCCCACGACGTTGGGATCCTGCGAGCAGCGGTTGTCCAGCACCGTGCCCGTGGTTCCGATCGCGTCCCTCCTGAGGTTCGGATCGGTTTCAGCAACCGTGGCAAAGTCGCCCGATGGCAACTGCACGATTTCTATGTTCCCGTTCGGATCGAGGGCCGGGCAAGGCTCCGCGACGGACGGGTCGTTCAGCGGGTTCGGATCGCCGGACACACAGATGAAGTCCGCCGTCCCGTCGTCAGTGAGCGCGATCCCCGACAGCGAGATGTTCGCGATCTCTGCCGGTCCCGCCCCGAAGCTGCCGGGGCCGTAACCGCAGCCGATCTCCGTCGTGAAGGCCACCAGGTCATCCGGCGACCCGTCGTTGTTGTCGTCGGTGGAGTCCGCGTCGCAGTAGTTGTCTGCCGTCTGCACGCAGGAACCACCTGCTCCGCAGACCGCGTTCTGGCCGATCAGGCAGATGTGATTCGGATCTGTCCCGCCGACGCAGTGCCCCACGGTGTCGATGCCCGAGAAGTCATCGCCCAGGCCGTCGCCATCCGCGTCCGTCTGGACCTGGAAGGACGGGTCGGCCGGGTTGTAGACCGTCGGGCAGTTGTCCAGAGCATTCTGGACGTTGTCGCCGTCCAGGTCCTCGGAATCGCACAGGTCTCCGATTCCGTCCTGGTCCTGGTCCCGCTGATCGGGGTTGTAGCAACCGCTGTAGTCAGGCGATCCGCCGCCGTGGCAGTGCGGCTTGAGCTGAGTCGTGAAGCCGCTGTTCGGATCGGCCGGATTGATCAGCACCACTTCGGTCCCGTCCTGGGAGCCGCCGGTAGGCGTCGGACAGTTGTCAACGGTGTTGTTGAAGCCGTCACCGTCGGCGTCCGCCGCGTTCGGGTCGGTCCCTGTGTCGTCGCAGTGGGTGCCATGCGTCGTGGCCTGATCGCTGGGGTTACCGATCGTCGGGCAGCTGTCACTCGTGTTCGGAACGCCGTCATGATCGATGTCATTGTCCTCACACGCGTTTCCGACGCCGTCACCGTCGCTGTCGAGCTGCGAGGCGTTCGCCACCGACGGGCAGTTGTCGCAGATGTCACCGACGCCGTCGTTGTCCCAGTCGCACTGACCGGTCGCATTGTGGTTCGGGTCGTAGACGCAGTCGGCCGAGGTGAGCTTCCCGTCATGGTTCAGGTCGATCGCGGGCACGCCCACGGGGTTGGCTACGTCCGTCCCCGTCGCCGAGTTGAAGCAGTTGTCGTCGTCACTGACCGGTCCTCCCGTGACGTAGTTCCGGGTCGGGTCCTGGTCTCCCAGGACGCCGTCGGCGCCGAAGTTCGGGACACCGTCCCCGTCCACGTCGAGGAAGTTCGTCTCCCCGACCTGTCCGTCCCGGTCCTGGTCACACTCCGGGTCGTCGTAGGAGACGAAGATCAGCGTGTTCTCCGCAGGGTTCCCTGCGACGAACAGCGTCCCCTCGGTGTTCGACAGCGAGGAGTACGGCACGGAGCCGTAGAAGACGCCGCTGCCCGCGTGGGTCTCGTCGAGAAGGAAGTACTCGCCGAGAGGCTCACCGGCAGCCGGAGTCCGGGCATTGACCTGCACCTGGCGCACATCGCAGTCCGCGTTGACGCTGCAGGCATCGCCCACGTGCCCCGCCGTGCAGACCGACGAGGCGCAGGTTCCCGGCTTCGTGCCGGCCACGAGCGGCGTGTCGTCCTGAACGGTCACATCGAGGTTTCCGATGCAGTCAAAGGTGTAAATCTTGTTGTAGTTGATCGTCGCGCACTGCCTTGCGACGTAAGCCGTCCCGCCCTTCGGATTGATGACGGAAACACGGTACGGGATGGAGTCGCAGTCGTTGGTCGCCCTGGCACAATCCGTATCGACCGCACAGCCAAGCTCCGTGTTGCCGACAATACATCGGCCCACGTCGCAGTCGTTATCGGCCTTGGACTGGGTCGTGCCCGTGCAGCTCTTCCCAACGAAGCCCACACTGCAGGTTCCGGTGACTCCGGCCGTGTTCGGGTCGGCATCGACACAGTGACCCTGTGAAATCACGTCCCGGCAGTCGTCGTTACCGTTGTTGAGGCTGCAGAAAGTCCCTCCCAGGGGACCGCCGCTGCAGGTTCCGTTCGGGAAGGGCTTGTTCGGATCCGGATTGCAGATGTAGGTGTTGTTGTCCAGCGAGCAATCCGAGGTGTTCGGGTCGAAGCCCGCCTGATCGGTCGGGTGCTGCTCGGACCACTCCCAGAGGACGTCGTCCATCCCGTAGCCGCTGGCCGTCGCTCCGCCCTCGTTCACGTTCCACGCGAACTCGAACTGGAAGCGATCACCGGAGGCTCCGCGGAAGTCCTCGTAGGAGGCACCTGTCTCCACGAAGTCGTTCCGCACCGGGCCGTCGAGCGTCGTGAACCCGGCCCTGCGGCAGGGCGATCCTGCCGGAATGGTGGCGTCGCCACACAGGTTGCCGGCAGTCTGGATCCGCGTGTCGCTCTGGAATCCCGGGGTGTTCGCATCGGCATCGGTCGCCGGGTAGGGCATCAGCGGCCGCTGCGTGAAGACCTTCGAGTCGTAGGAAGCGAGCGGAGTCGCAACGCCGAACTCGTTGCCGTTGAAGTTCGCCGGAGTGTCAGGCTCGAAGTACGGACCGAATCTCCTGGCACTCGTCGCGGAACCCTTTCTGGGCCCGAAGACGGAGGCGATCGGCCGGTAGGCGTAGCTGTTGCCCAGGACCGTCGGCTCGCCGTCCGAGTAGACCCCGTTCGCGTCGAGACCCTGCAGGTTCATGTCGATGTTGAGCACGATTCCTGCGGCGTTGTCTTGCAGGTCCTCGTTGCCGTTCCAGGACAGGTTCTCAGCCCTGGCGTCGAACGTGAAGCCCCTGGCGTCCGTCCCCGTGTTCACCTTGTGGAAGACGGGCGACCGCAGGAAGTAATTCACGAAGTTGTTCGAGGATCCGTCGGTGGGATCGGAGGGGAGAATGTAACTGCCGCATCCCGATCCGAGGCCACCTCCGGGTCCCGGGTTCGCGGGACCGGCACCGGCGTGCCAGATCCCCTTGCCGCCGACCGCGGTGGGCGGGTTCAGCTGTGACTGCCAGCCGCACGCTCCGCCCGTGCCCCAGAACCAACCCTGGGCCCCGGTCGGGAAGCTGCCCGGCAGGCTGTCCGCCGCGAGGATGTTCGTGAAACCACCGTCGTTCTTGTCGAAGTTGAAGGGAATGCAACCCCCCGAGCACGCGCCGTTCGGATCGGCGAGGGCCTCGTTGGCAGTTCCCATCCAGCTCTCGTAGTGCCTGATCTCACGACCCTCCCGGCGTCCGCCGTTGCCGAACTCACCGGGGTCGATCAGGCCGTTCTCGTTGATGTCGATACGGGCATCGCCGCCGAACGGGAAGTCAGTGTTGTAGAACAACATCTCGTTGTCGGCTTGCAGAGCCTCCCTGAACCGGTAGCTCTGCGTGGCGATCGTCCCGCCGTCATGAGTGGCGCTGGTCGAGAAGGTCGAATCGAGGAAGATGACCCTGTCCGCCGTGGCCAGGTTCACGACACCTTCGTCGACCTGGATGTTCCACGTCGCCGCACTCTCACGTCCGAACGGGATCCTCCCGACGTCCTGGACGGGATCGATGATGTGGATGTACTGGCACGGATTGTTCGACGGATTCGCGGCCGCGTCGTTGCTGCAGGCCAGTGTGACGTGCAGATCCGTCAGCTCCGTGTCCGAGTGGTTGTTGAAGTGCAGCTGGTACTGGACCTCCTCTCCGGCGTCGAGGTTGAAGTCGCCGCGGAGGTTGATGGTCCGGCCGAGGTCGCAACCGCCGCCGATGAAGCTCTGGTGAGCATTCTCGATGGCGAGCAGCACGTAGCCCGGTCCGATCAACGGCTTGCACGAGACCTTGGAGGTCGTGGTATCGGTGTCCGACGAGTCCTGAGGATCGGTGTAGGTGGCCCGCAGGCGATCCCCGTCGGTGACCTCGAGCATCCCGTTGTTGAAGACCGGGCTTCTCGGACCGCCGAGCGGGTTCGTCAGATTACCGATGTACTGAACGTGGATAGGATCGGAATGGTTGTAGAGCTCTTCGTAGGCCTTGAAGACTCCCTGACCGGTCGTGCCCGTTCCGGCGGTGAAGTTGAATCCGCCTTCCTGGTCCACGACGTTGCCGTTGGAGTCGAGTACCTGGATCACCGTGCCGTCGTGCGCATCGCCGGTGAAGTCGGCCAGGGTGCTCGTCTCGTTCTCGGTCACCGACACGGTGAGAGAGGTATCGGAGCAGTCGTAGTCTTCCTTGTTGAGGGAGACCGTCGACGTCCCGGTGTTGCTCGGAGTGCTGAGCGCGCCCGAGATCACGAGCGCGAACGGCTGTGCGATGTTCCCGTTCTGGACGACCTGCACGTCATCCCCGCCGGCCGTCGAGTCGCACTGCGCCTCGTCGACGCCCGCCGTGTTGGGATCGTCCGCGCCGGAGGCCACGTAGGTGTGGCCGTCCGCGGTCGTGACGAGGTGGTCGTTCCCGCCAATGACGGTCGACCCGTCGATCATCCCGTCCGCTCCCGGCTCAACGCAGGGAGCGTCCGGAGCGCCGACCTCGTTGCCCGTCACGTGCGTCCACGAGACGACGGCCTTGTAGTAGCCCTCGCTCATGGCTCCGCGCGTGTTGGAGAGCACGCCGTAGCCCGTCTTCGAGTAGACGTGCACCATCTCGATGTTGTTCCTCGTGTCCCGCTGGGAATTCGCAGATCCCGTATCGAGACCGGTACCGCAGTCGACGTCCGAGGTGCAGGACCCCACCTTGCCGGAGCTGCAGGTCTGGAACGTCGGGTTCGGCCCGTCGCAGTCGCTGTCCGCGGTGCAGGAGGCGCCGATCAGGTTCGGGTCGGACGATGTCGAACACAGCATCGTGTTCGGATCGCACGTACCCGTTCCGTCGCCCGGGTTCAGGTCGCACGTGCCGGTTCCGCAATCCGCCCACTGGGAGAACTGCGTCCGGTCGGTCATGACGTTGCCCAGGAAGCGGCGCACCCACGGGTCGCTGCCCGTGGGATCGAAGTAGGCCGAGTCGGGGTTCGGCAGATCCTGGATCGCGCAGAACCCGCAGCTTGACGGGAACCCGCCACCGAACGCCGAGCTGTTGCACATACCGGTTCCCGGCGTGGGATCGCCGAAGGCCGTGTCCCAGCCTTCCGTATGGTCGTAGTCGCCGTCGATGACCTCGAGGTCGAGGTCGTTGACGAGCGTCTCGTTCGCCGGGTCGTACCAGGTGAGGACGGTCCGGAGGCTCGAGCCGCCGTGATCGACGGTGAACTTGAACTCCTTCGTCTCACCCGGGCTGATCACGCCGTAGCCGAGGCCGCCGTCGAAGAGCTCGTCGACGACGATCAGGTTTCTCGGCAGGGTCGGGTCGTTGGCCTGGTTGCTCTGGTCCGCCGGCCTCCGGGTGTCGGAGTAGGAGGAGAGAGGCAGGATGTTCGCGAGCTCGACCTTCCCCCATCCTTCCTCGATGCAGGGCCTGCTGCTGCAGCTCGCAATCAGCGGACCCGACGTCGCGAAGTCGGTCGAAGCGGCAAGAAGACCCTTCACGAGGGCGCCGCTCATGTCACTGATGCCGTTCGCCGGGTTCTTGTCGCCGTTGGGATAGTAGCCCTGGGCGAACCAGTCCCGAATCTGCGCCGCGGCGCCGGCCGCGTGGCCGGTCGAGAACGAGGTTCCGCTGTTCTTGTGATGCCTGACGGCCTCGATCCCTTCCGCGGCGTCCTGCTCGTCGTCGAACGACTGCAGGGCGACGATCTCGTCACCGTAGTCGGCGGAGAACTGACCTTCGAATCCGCCACCGCCTCTCGACGGCTCGTTGCCCGGTGCCACCACCGTGGGCGCGATTCGCAGAGACGCGTAGGTCGCCGGACCCTTCGACGAGAAGTTGTTGATGAACTCGGTCTGGTCGGTCGACGAGATGTCCCGGTCCAGGGTGTCGGCGTTGTTGGAGCCGACGACCACCGTGTTCTTCCCGGTGGCCAGGTCCTGGATCTGCATCGTGCCGGGGCCCACCACGACGTTCGGGTCGACCGGGTTGAACGGATCGACGTCCGCTCCGCTGTCGGGGTCCGCACCGTCGTTGCCCGAGGCCACGGCGATGAGAACTCGACGGTTGTTGAAGAGGAACGTGTCGAGGTCCTCTGCGTCGCCCGCGTAGGTGTTGTGGCCGTTCAGCGGGTTCGTGTCGAAGTTGGTCGGCGCTCCGAAGGGAAGGACGATGATCTTCGCGCCGCGCGGATCGAGCGTGCTCGCCGCGAGTCCGTTGACATCCCTTCTGTAGGCCAGGGCCTCGACGTCATCGATGACCGAAAGACCCGTGTTGACGTCGCTGAGGAGGTTCGTCGCGCAAGGCGGCGGACCCGGCTGCGAAGCGCCTGCACCGGTTCCCTGGGCATCGATGAAGAGGAGCCGGGCGCCCGGAGCCTGCCCGTCGCCCGAGAGATTCACCTCGTTGCTGTCGTTGAAGAACGTGCTGAACTGGTTCGACACGCCGGCGTTGTCCCAGGTGATCCCGAGACCGAACTGGCCGCCGGTCGGGTTGCCGAGCATGGCGTCCGCAACGATGTGGCCGTGCGTGGTCGCTCCATTCTCAATCGAGTCGCAGGAGAGGCCATCGCCGTCGGCCGTCGTGTCTTCCTTGACGCCGTTGTTGTCGAGGTCGCTCGACCGGACGTACATCTCGACCTTGCGGGACGTGATCCCCACGCCCGTGACCTGGTTCGCTGTACCGCAGGGCCCGATGCAGGGCTGCGTTCTGCTCTGCGCCAGCGGAGCCGCGTCCAGCGAGATTCCGTTGTCCACGAGGCCGACGAACTGCGGCTGGACCGTGAAGCAGTTCGGGTCCACGATGCCGGTGTCGGGGTTGAACGGGATGTTCGCCGCGTTGCAGCCGGCGGGAACATTGTTCGGATCCTTCGCGTAGACGCCGCCGCCCTCGACTCCCGCGTCGAAGAAGGGTCGCAGGAACTTGCCGCCCTCACTGCGCGGATCGAGGAACCGGCCCATCTCGACCTGAATCGACGAGGAGGACGCGTCTCCGTTCCAGCCGGTCTTCTCCTGGATCAGGTAGATGTCGTCCACCCTGGCCAGACGGAAGAGGTTGCTCTCCGCGATGTCGACGGAGAGAATCTGCCTTCCGTTGAAGGACTGGCTGTAGGTGATCGTGCCGCCAGCCCTCGAGATCTGGTTGGCGAGGTCAGCCGCGTCGACGCCCTTGTGGGATCGGACGATGAGGTTCAGCGTGGTGCTCGAGGCCCGGTCCGGGCTGAGCAGCGGCTCGATGCCGACCCGCCGGTCAATCTTGTAGGCGGGCTGCCACGGCCCCACGAACTGGAAATCGGGGGAGTTCAGGAGCTGCTGGCGCGCTTTCTGTCCCTTGACGCGGAGGAGGAAAGCGTCGTTCGGGATCCTGTCGAGAATCTGCGCACCGACTCCCTGGATCATCGCGCGCACTTCCTTGCTTGTCTTTCCGTGCAGGAAGCGCTGGCTTGGCAGCGCGATGAAGTAATCCCCTGCCGCACGCGCGGGGGCGCTCCTGTCTACCGCCAGGCCCGGCGGAATCTTGGGGGCGCCGTCCTTGATGACGTCGAACGAGCCCTTGCTGCCAGGCAGGTGGATGACGTAGGGCGAGTTCAGCTTAGCGAGACTCACGGAGCCGAGCGTTCTCTTGCCCATCTCCGCCGGCCAGAAGTCCGCCCCGCGCGAGTAGAACTTGCGCTTGTTCTTCTGCATCCAGGCGACTTCCTGTTCCACCCACCAGGCCGGCATGTCCGCACCCTGGCCCGAAAGGACCTGGATGGGCTGCCGAGAGCCCGAGGGGTCGCCCACTCGCAGCTCGGGTCCGGACCAAAGGGCCGCGACCGGAGCAACCAGGAGAACCGCCAGACTGAGTCCGAGGATCCCCTTCAAGAGTGTGACGGGAAACCTGCTTTTCGACATGACCTCCTCCCAGAAACGTGTCATGCGCGGGGATACCAGCATCCTCGCTTGAGGTTCTCTCCCGCATGATGGCAAAAAGGCATAAAGAAGAGCCTCTGCACACGCAGAAACAGACCAGACAGCTTTCGAAGTGGGCGTAATATACGGGGACCCCCCCAGAGCGTCAACAAGTTTTTATCCCTTTTCGGGCGAACGTGCCTGATAGACCACGAATACCGGGCGATTCGGAACCTGGCCCGGCTCCGATTCCTCCCTGCGGATCCGAAAATCGGATCTTTCGGCAAACTCTGGGGAGTTCC
>OBLQ010000603.1_pt1 | contig 13814 bp, 14 predicted proteins | sample 1519881 | NCBI WGS metagenome assembly OBLQ01 (sample SAMN01911456, study PRJEB22533) | soil metagenome | biome: Soil | place: Malaysia | collected 2012-04-30 | depth DG_metagenome m | reverse complement strand
ATGGCTTCCAGCGCCTTGTCATCTGAGGAGATTGTCTTCTCGGCGCCTGCGGCGGCGCCTCGGACAACTACGTCGGGCCGGAGGCGCGCGAGCAATTCGCGGAGCGAAGGGTCGTCGAATTCGATGACGTAATCAACGGAGGCAAGCGCGGCGAGGATTTCTGCGCGCTCCGCGGCCGGCGTGATTGGGCGCGGCGGGGTGTGTCTCTTCGGCCTCTGCTGGGATCGAGCCTTCTGGTTCGCGGATGCCCGAACGCTTGCGTCGCTTTGGACGGCAACGACGAGAACATCGCCGAGGGCGCGCGCCTGTTCGAGCAGGCGAATGTGACCGGGATGGAGCAGGTCGAAACAGCCGGTTACGCACACCACTCCCCGGCGGTGGCGTTTCCACTCGCCCCGGTGCTGAATCAGCTCACTTTGCGAGACGACCTGTCCCAAACTTGTGTCCCTCGGCCCATCCCACACGGAACGGCCGAGGAGCTAATTCTACCACGCAGATCGTGCGCTCACCGGGAAGGGCCATGAAGCGCTGCTAGATTGTACTCGCCGCGCTGCGCGGTTTATTCGGCGCTACGGCTTGAATTTTGGTTTGCGCGCGGGCGCCTGCCCCCTGCTCGCAGGCGCGAAGATGCTGATCGTGGTCTTGCGGTCTAACCCGGCAGCGTTTTCCGCCCTCCTGCACATCGGCACTGGTGCGTGACGCCGCCGGCGTGGCTGCACGGTGGCCGCCGCGCTATTTGGTGTTATACTCGCCGCCTGGCTTATCGCAGCAGTATTTCCGCTGAATTGATTCCAGGAAAAATCGGGACCTGACAGGAACGATGAAGGACATCGCAATTGTCGGAGGAGGGCCCGCCGGTGCGCTTTGCGGCGAGCGGCTGGCCAGCCAGGGTTTCCACGTCACAATTTTCGACGAGCACCTCGCTTGGGAAAAGCCTTGCGGCGGCGGGCTGACTCACAAAGCGATCGAGGCCTATCCTTTCCTGCTGGATGGGTCCCACCCCAAGAAAATCGTTCGCACGGCGGAATTGATCTCCGGCGGCGGGCACCGCGCTCGATTCGAAATGAGCCATCCCATCGTAATTTACGCGCGCAAGGTGCTCAACGGACTGCTCCTCGACCGCGCCGTGGCCGCGGGTTGCACCGCCGTCCGCTCGCGCGTCACGAGCGTGGATACGGAGGGCAGGCAGGTGCGCCTGATGGCCGGCGGCGAAGAGCGCCAGTCGGACTTCGTGGTGCTCGCGGCGGGCGCGCGCAACCAATTGCTGCCTGGAACCACGGCGCTCGGAAAACAGGACCTCGAAGTGACGCTCGGTTATTTCGTGCCCACCGAAGAAGACATCATCAAGGTGAAATTCCTGAAGAAGTTCGAGGGCTATTTGTGGTCGTTTCCGCGCGCCGACCATCTTTCGGTAGGCATATGCGCGAAGATGGGACAGACCTCAAGCCAGCAACTGCATCGGCACCTAGACGAATTCGTGCAGGAGGAAAAGATTCCGATCGGCGGCGCGCGCTTCTATAGCCACGTGCTGCCGTCGCCGCGCGCGCAGACGATTCGCGGGCGTCGCATCGCAGGCAGAAACTGGGCGATGGCGGGCGACGCGGCCGCGTGCGTCGATCCGATCACGGGTGAAGGACTTTACTACGCGCTGCGTTCGGGCGACCTGCTGGCGCAGGCGCTGATTGATGGCCAGCCGCAAGCGTATCCCGAGCGGCTGCGCGCCGCTTTTTCGGCGGACCTGGAATTCGCCGCGCACATCGCCCGGAAAATCTTCCGCGGAAATTTTCTGGGCGGCGCGATCACCACGCGCATGGTGCAACTGCTGAACTACTCGCCGGCCTTCCGCGAGCTGATTCGCGACGTCTTCAGCGGCTCGCAGGATTATCGCAGCCTGAAGCGCCGGCTTTGGAATCAATTCGGCATCACGCTCGCCGAGTTCGCACGCAGTTTCTTCAATCCGATTGCGGGCACGCCCGTACCGCGGCAGGCCGCCCGCCGCGATTCCTTGCCATGAAGCAGAAGAAGGCCGGGCGCCGGGTCGCTCCCTCCCGGCGCGCAGCGAAAGTTGCGCAGCATCCCGTTCCCCAGGCGGGAGCGGCGCCACACGAGCAGCGGCCTCGGATCGGTCTCGAAGCCAGCGTAGAAAGGGTTGTGCCGCACGCGTGGACGGTCCAGGCCGTCAACGCGCGCTACCCCGCGGTGCTTTCCACTCCCGCCATGATCGGAATGATGGAACACGCGACGGCCATCGCCGTCGAGCCGGATTTGCCGCCCGGCGCCATTACAGTGGGCACGCGAATTGAAGTGGATCACCTAAAGGCAGTGCCGGACGGAGCCACGATCCGAGCATCCGCAAAGCTGGTTAAACACGAAGGCCGTTTCCTCGTGTTCGACGTCGAGGCGCGCTCGGGCCAGCATGTGATCGGGCGCGGGCGCGTGTTCCGCGCCATCGTGGAGCCGGATCTGCACGGCGCCAAAGCTCGCAGCCGCGTCCAGCAATAAGACGCGTCCGCCGTAATTTCAAGAGCGGGCCGCGGGCCTCTACTTCTTCTCCGATATCTTCACGGAAGCACGCGTGGTTTCCCAATCGAGACGCAGCGTGCAGCCGTCGCCTTCCCGGTCGAATGCGATCGTAAAATCCTCGACCGGTGAAGGAAGCTTGGATACCTTCATGGGCACGCGCGCGAAGTCGTCTGACTCACCCGGATAGGGGATGCCCCACTCGCCGGTTTGCTTGCTGATGATCAGGGTCCACGCATCGGGCTTCGGAATGGCGAAGAGCGTATAGTTCCCGGCGGGCACTTCCTTGCCGCCGACGATCAGGCCCGTGTTGGTGACGAACGTGGTGGCTTCGTTCGCGCCCACGCGCCACACTTCTCCGTACGGCACGAGCCCGCCATAAATCTTGCGGCCGCGCATCCGCGGGCTGGAATAGTCCACGTGGATCGTCTTGCCGCCAGCCAGGCTGCAGTCGGCTTTCGCCGCCGGACTCAGTCGCTGGCCTCCCATTCCCATTTGCGCCCGGCTGGATGTGGCAGATACAGCCAGCGCGAGTAGTAAGACGCCAAAAGATACGGACACGCTTTTCATGTGCGCTCCTCGCGATTGAACTGGGGTCCCGATTCCTTAGACGCATCCGGCGGGAAATTCGATACCTGGATATGCCTATTCGTTTGGAGAGGCCGGCGCTGCGGCCGCAGCCGCGGGCTTCGCTGGAAAGGCGACTCTAGCGCTGATGTTCAGCAGGCCGTCGAGACCGAGATTCGGATACAGGTTTTTCATTTTGGTCCGAAACGCATCCGCGGTTTTCGACGATGCCTGCGCTTCATCGGAATCCCGCATGTATTTCTTCATGAACGCCAGGACCGAGGCGTCGTTTGGCGCGCCGGCGACCTCATGCCCGGGAACGACGATCTCGGGCTTGAGCGCCGCGATTTGATCCACGGTGTGCATCCACTCCTTCTTTTGAGCGGGCGCCATCGGCGCGTAGACAAAATGAACGCCGCTGAAAAGCGTGTCGCCTCCCACCACGGCCTTGAGAGACGGTATCCAAACGAACGAGTTGTCCCCCGCGCTGTCGCCCTGCAGCGGACCGAAGATCTGCAAAGTGTCGCCTTCCAGCGTCAGCGTATTTCCCTCGAGCGCGTCCGGAATGATCGGCCGGGACGGGATGTCGTCGCCGTACTGGGGCTTCCAGGCCTTCACGCGGTTTTCCCAGCTTGCCTTGATTCCTTCGACGCACTTCGGCAATGCCACGAACCTCGCATTCGGAAAGGCTTGCCGGATTACGACGAGCCCAAAGTAGTGGTCGGGATGCGGATGCGTGACGTAAACCGTCGTCAGGTTCTTCCTGCTCTCGAGAATGGCCGCCACCAAGCGGTGCGCGTCGCTCAGCCGGAACTGAGCGTCGATCAGGATCGCGTCTTTCTCGCCGTAGATCAGCGTCGAATTGACGGCCACGCCTTCGGGCGGCGACGTAATCACCTTCAGGTGCAGCTTCGGCGCCGCCGCCGCGGAACTTGCGGCGAACAGGACCAGGCCCGCCATCCACAGGTTGGTCTTCATTCCGCCCCCTTCGTGCGGCCCGTCGGTAGCCGCATCCTAACGCGGCGGTTGCGAACCCGCCGGGTTCCCCGCGTTTGCCTACGGCTTCGCCGCGCCGCCGATGAAGTTTGCGACGTTGTTCTTCAGTTTCGGTAGCTCTTCCTCGTTCAAGTAGATCATGTGACCCGAATCGTAATAATCGAGATGGATGCGGCTGCGCATCGTCGCCGGCAGACCCAGATGGTCCATCGTGTACTCGGTGGCGAAGAAGGGAGTCGCCAGGTCGAAGAAACCATTCTCGATCTCCACCTGCAAGCTTGGGTTCGAGCGGAAGGCGTTCACGAGGTCATCGTTGACGCTCGGCACGCCGGGGCCGCCATCCGGGCCGGCGTTGTGCTTCCAATCCCAGTGCCGGTTCACTTCGTAGCTCAGCGTCTCGTAGGTCAGCTCCGAACTGAACTTCAGTTCCTCGCGCAAGTATTCGTTGATGGCCGCTGTGAATGCCCCGTTCACGGCGATGTACGACGGATCGTATTCGGCGTGCTCCGTGAGCAGATCGTACGTGGGCCCGGAGTAGCGGGCATCGTACCGCCCCACGGTCAGCTTGCGGCTTCTCTCAAGCTCTGCTTCGAATTGAGAGAGCCGGACGCGGAGGTTGGCGTTGATCAGATATTCCTCGCTGAGGCCGGTGAATGCCGACAGTTTCTTGGCAACCTCCGCCTTTTCCGCATCGCCGAGGCTCGCCCCCTTCATCAGCGCCGCGGCATACTCGGTCGCAGCGAAAGCGCGCGCCTCTTTCAGAAAAGCGTTCAAGTCGTCCGGGCGGTTCTTCAGTGTTTTGTAATACCACGCGGATGCCGCGTAGCTGGGCACGTAAAAGATGTACGGCATGTCGTCCGCGGTGTAGAACTCGAGCGTATTTATGTTGAGCACGCTCGATATCAGCACGATCCCATTGATGTACATCCCGTCATGCGACTGAAGATAGTTGGCCAGCGCCACCGAGCGGAACGTCCCATAGCTCTCGCCGATCAGAAACTTCGGCGAGTTCCAGCGGTTGTTCCGGTTGACCCAGATTCCGAGGAACTGCGCCAGCGATTTCATGTCTTGATCGACTCCCCAGAAATCCTTGTTCTGTCCTTTGCCTACGGCGCGGCTGAAGCCGGTGCCCACCGGATCGATGAATACCAGATCGGCCTTGTCGAGAAGACAGTTCGCGTTGTCCACCACTTGATAGGGCGCGGGCCCGGTGGGCGCGGCGTTCTTGGTGAGCACACGGCGCGGGCCGAATGCGCCCATGTGCAGCCATAGCGAAGCCGAGCCGGGCCCGCCATTGTAGAGAAAGGCTACCGGGCGCTTCGCTGAATCCTTCACGTCCGTTCGGACGTAGGCGATCGAAAAGATACTCGCGATCGGCTCGCCTTTGTCGTTCTTGAGCAGGATCGTCGACGCAGTAGCCTTGTAGGGAATCGTCTGACCCCCGATACGAATCGTATGTTCGGTGACGGAAGATTCTTCTTTGGGTACAGCCGCCTCGGGCGCGGGCTTGGCTTCCGCTGCCTTGGTCTCTGCGGCGGGCGCGCCTTCCTTCGCCTGTTGTTGGACAGCAGCCAGGCCCGCACGACCTCCGAACACGAACATCGTCATCAGACCGGCCACTCCAAAAAGCGCCAAGCGACGAGTCTGCGTCATTAGCGATCTCCTCACAGAAGTAGTTGGTTTTCTTTATTCGATTGGGGATCGATTCTAGTCGTGCTGTGGGCGCCAAGTCAAAGAAAGGCCCGGGCAGTTATGGGCTGCGGGGTTGACCAACAATGACCTCTGGCGGATCGGCCGCTCGCACGCATCAAGGCCAGTGGAGAATCACGGCCCGCAGCCTGTATAATCGAACACACGCTGGAGTGGCGGAACTGGCAGACGCGCGAGACTCAAAATCTCGTGGTGCTTAGCACCGTGTGGGTTCAATTCCCTCCTCCAGCACCAACATTCCTCATTTGAGGCTGGTGCGGAGCCGATACGCGCAACGCCCGCGACTGCTTGGGGCGAGCAGCGTCACATGGCTTGCCGTGACGCGCTCCACGGCCCGGCATAGGTGAGAGTTCTGACGCTCGCGGCGCGCGGGTCCCTTCAGTGGCTCCCGTTGTTCCGCCCCTGCGCCTGCCTGCATCGCGGAACATCGTGAAGCCTTGGTGGCGACACGTGTGTGTCGCGCGCCCCGATACTGAACGTCAACGTCCCAGTGCCGCGCGGATCCGCGCCAGATGGTGCCAGCTGTGACGAAGCGCGTGATCTTCGATCACGAACTGCGCGGTGACGGGCGCACCGAAACTCAGCGAGAACGGCGCCGCGTGGTCCAGTTCGTCGTCAGTGAACGCTCGCACTGCGTCGGCGGCCCGCCGACTGTTTTGACGCAGGAGTTCCAGCGCGGCGGCCTTCGTTATCCCAGCATGCTCTTGGGCGTGCCTGGCATTCAACTCGGCGACAACATCCCACGAGACATCGGCAACGGCATTGCCGCTGGCGACCGTTCGCGCGACCTCGATCTCGATCGGATACATGCTGGCAACGTGGTGCACGATGAGGCCGACCGAACGACGGTCAGTGGCCGACACCGGCGCATTCCATTCCGCTTCGGAGAGTCCTTCTACGAAGGCGGCGAGGCCGGCGGCGCCTTCCTCGATCCTAGCAGCAAGAGCCGCAGCACGCTGGCTCATGGGTCCTCCGAGTTTGCGAGTAGAAGTGGTTAGTCCTTCAACGATGTTGGTCGTCATACTCTTACCCTCGGATCCCACTCGGGACCCTCGGCAGTGTGGTCTGGCGGGCCGGGACGGGAACCATCATGGGCACACGCCGACGATATTCCGCGTACTCCGGGTGCTCACGCATCAAATCGCGTTCCTCGAACTTGACAGCAATGAAGATGTACGCCGTCGTTCCGGCCGCGAACACAAGGTGCGTAACGGTCATGGTAGGAGTGATCCAGAAAACGCAGAGCCACCCTACGTAGAGCGGATGGCGAACGATCCGATAGAGCAAGGGGGTAACGAACCGGAGTTTGCTCTGCGGCTGTCCCTGCAAGTGGCGCCACACCTGACGCAGCCCGAATAGGTCGAAATGGTTAATCACGAACGTCGTGATGAGGACCAGAAGCCAGCCAGAAGCGTAGCCTCCGTAAAGAACCCCGCGCGCCAGCACGCTTTCCGCTTCCCAAACAGTGCCGCCCAGAGGCCGCCATTGCCAGAACAGGAGAAGCAAGGCCAGGCTGCTGGCCAGAACGTACGTACTGCGTTCGACGGCTGCAGGTAGAAAGCGGGTTATCCATCTTTTGAAGGCCGGACGTGCCATCACGCTATGCTGAATCGCGAAAAGCGCAAGCAGCCCGAAATCAACTAGGAGGGCTGTCTGCCACGACCCAGCGGCCGGCGAATCCATGCTCTTCGGCACGCCGAAATTGCCAATGAATCCCATGGCGTAGACAAACGTCGCCATGGCCAATGCGTAACTCCCCGCCCCGTAGGCGAATGCCAAAACTCTTTTCATGTCAGTACTCCCTTTCGTCACTCAGTCTGTGTTGCGCGAAGACAGTGCTCGGCACAGCGATCTGGTTCCGCGACGCAGAGTCCTTTTGGTCCTGACTTCAGCTCGCTTTCCCAGCTGTTGCATGGCGCCTGCATCCTCCCTGCCGCGCACCGTATCGGAATCCTCACAGACGCCACTATCCGTTCTTGCGCTCAAACTTCTCTCGCGCGGCTCGGCGGACCAATCATGGCGTTGCGCGATCTGCGCGCGACGCGTAGAATTCTGCAAGGCCTGTCGGAACCCGTCCATGCTCTCGCGACCAAACTATTTGCTCGGGCGTCCCGCATAAGCGGGATGATTTGCCGGCCGTCCAGTAGAATTTGCAGACGGTCTAGTTAAGGCGATGGACGCTTTTTCAGAAATTCTGGCGGCGGTAAAGTTGAAGGGCGCGACGTATTTCCGCGCCGAGTTTTCGTCCCCTTGGTGCGTTTCTTCGCCGCCATCAAAAGAATTGGCCGCTATCCTCGCACCTGGCGCGCCTCATCTGGTGATCTACCACCTTGTTATCGAGGGCGCGGCGCTCGCGCGCCTGCGAGAGGGGAAATGGCTTGCACTGGAGGCAGGCGACATCGTCGTCTTCCCGCACGGCGACTCCCATCAATTATTCAGCGATGAACAAGCGCACCACGACGTAACGCCTGCAGTCCTCAAGAGGATGGTGGCCCACGACCTGCGCCCGTTGCGGGCTGGAGGCGGCGGAGATAATGCCCGGTTTGTGTGCGGCTATATGGTGTGCGATCCCCTCATCTGTAGGCCGATTCTAGAGGGCCTGCCCAGGATCATGAAGGTCAACATTCGCGCGGATCGTTCGGGACATTGGCTGGAAAACTCCATTCTTCATTTGGCCGACGAAGTAGCGTCCGGCCATGCCGGCAGCGACGCGATGCTCGCCAAGCTCTCGGAGGCGTTGTTCGTAGAGACGTTGAGAAGATATGTCGCCGGACTGCCCCAGGAACAGACCGGCTGGCTCGCGGGGGCCCGTGATCCCGTTGTTGGCAAGAGCCTGGCAATCCTGCACAGTCGGGTAAACCATCCTTGGACGATCGCGGATCTGGCAAAGGAAGTCGGCTTGTCCCGCTCCGCACTGGTGGAACGCTTTAGCCGATTCTTGTCCGTGCCCCCGATGACCTATCTCACACGCTGGCGACTTCAGCTGGCCGCGCGCGCATTGACGACGACTCCACGCGGTACGGCTGACATCGCTGCCGATGTTGGCTATGAGTCCGAAGCCGCGTTTAACCGCGCGTTCAAGCGTGAATTCGGACTGCCGCCTGCGCGATATCGACGCGAAACCAAACAACCGGCAAGATCACCCAAGCTAACTCCCGGATCGTCGGAAACTCAGAAATCGTCGCCGCGGGTACGGCCGCAAACCGCCTAGTGCCGGGTTAACGGGGCTGCCGATAAAGTTGGTCTCGATACCGCGCATCACAGATCGTGCAGCCCGGTTGGCTTGCCCGCCTGCGGCTTAGATCCCCCTCCAGTCTCCGGGAACCTGCTTTTTCGTCCGGTTCCATACGTCGAGTTCTGTTCCCTGTACTTTTTCTGGAGGGCCGCGGAGTTGCTCTCTGAAAATCGGATTCGGCGGATTACGTACCGACGCGGATAGAACGCGTCAGGTTCTTCAGCGTTGCGATCGCAGAGAAGGCAGCGAGCTGCGAGGTGCGGGGATTGTCCTTCGACGGGACATTTTCAACCGTCACCGTGAGCCGGCCAAATTCGCCCTCGACGCGAATCTCGTGCACGTTCTTCTCGCCTCCCGGCACGGCAACGACGCGAACGCGCACCGGCACGGGGTCGGTTGGATTGACCGCCAGGCGCAGGGATGCGGCAACGTTCGAGGTTGCGGGAAACGCGTGCGCGGCCTCTTCCGCCAACCCTTCGAAGATGACGGTTTCCTGCTTGAAACTGTCGAGCTGGAGGCCATGATCCACCACGTACTTCGATCCCCGGAGCGCGGCGACCGGCTTCCGGCTCGTCAGCATCGCCGATTCGATTCGGCCGATCGAAGCGGACTTGATTCCGTCGAGCCCGGCGATGGCCCCCGAAGGAACGTAGATCCGGCAGCCTTTTTTGTCGGCTTGGCGAAACCATTCTTCGCGGCCGAGCAGCCCTCCCACGCTCATGATCAGCATGTCGCGCCCGCGCTCGAGCGCCTTGGGGACGAACTCGGGAAGCGCGGCCTGGCTGGCTGCCTCGACCGCCAATTCAGAACGGTCGAGCATGTCTTCGAGTGAAACGACGGCCGGGTGAGCCGAAAGCTCCGCGGACAAGGCTTCGGCTCGCTCTCGGTCCTGGTCCGAGAGCGCGACGAGGTCTGCGTTCAGTTGTTTTCGATCGATGGCCGCGGCGATGGTTCGGCCGATGGCTCCCACGCCGAGAATTCCGATTTTCAGCATGTCGGCCGGGCCTAGGCGAGCTCGAGCATGCGATCGATCGACCGCCTGGCCCGCCGCGCGATTTCTTGGGGCACGCGGATCTGCGGCGTCATGGTCTCGAGCGAGTGAATGATATTGTCGAGCGTGATCGTCTTCATGAAGGCGCAGACGGCGTTGGGATTCACGGGATAAAATATTCTATCGGGAAATCTCTTGTGGAGCTGGTGAAGAATTCCCAGTTCCGTTCCCACGGCGAACTCCTGGGCCGGAGATTCTGCGATGTGCCGCAGCATCCCTTCGGTCGAAAGGAAGAATGTGCGGTCCTGCGGGAGCGTTCCGTCGAGCGCTCGCGCCATGCAGGAGCTTACGCACCCGCATTCGGGATGCAGCAGCAGCTCGATATCGGGATGCGCGTCGAGAATCTCGAACACCTGCTCGGGCTGGATCATCTTGTGCACGTGGCAGTAGCCTGGGTAAGCGATGATGTCGCTCCGGCCGGTTTGCCGCGCGGCCACCGCGGCGAGGTACTTGTCCGGGAGAAAGAGGATCGGCCGGCCAGCGGGAATCGAAGCCACCACCTTCGCGGCGTTCGCGGACGTGCAGCAATAGTCGCTTTCTGCTTTCACCGCCGCCGACGTGTTGATGTAGGAGACCACGACCGCGTCGGGTACTTTCGCTTTCCACTCGAGCAGTTCCTCCGGCGTCACCGAAGCGGCGAGCGAGCACTGCGCACGCAGGTCCGGCAAGAGCACGGTCTTCTCCGGGCAGAGAATCGCGGCGGTTTCCGCCATGAAGTGCACGCCGCAGAAGACGATCACCTCCGCATCCGTTTTCGCGGCCGCCTGCGAGAGCTTGAGCGAGTCCGCAACCGCATCCGCTACGTCCTGGACCTCCGGGCGCTGGTACAGATGGGCCAGCAAAACGGCCTTCCGTTCGGTGCACAGCGCGCGGATGCGCTCTTGTTTCTTGCGGATCTCGGCGGCTGTGTCCCGTATAGTCTCGATTTCAGGAAGCGTGTAGCGCTCCTCAAAACTCGCCCGTAAGACTGTGCTAGCCATGACTGGTTCCCTCTCCCAAGTGAATTATGAAATCCTCTGGCAAACATCGAGCGCGCGGGCTGAATGCGTGAGAGCGCCGATCGAGATCGCGTCCACGCCGCATGCTGCATAGGCTTCGACGCTTGCTTCCGAAATTCCGCCGCTCGCCTCGACGAGGGTCGAGTCCCAGAGCCCTTCTCTCTGCAACATGCCGACAATGGCGCGGATCTCATCCGGATTCATGTTGTCGAGCATCAACAGGCACGGATACTCTTCCGTTGCCGTTTCTTGCAGGCGGCGGAAAGTCTTCGCTACCGCGCGTGCTGCGGCCTCGCCCCTGACCTCCACTTCGATGAACGCCGACTCCGCGCGGAATCTCCATGCCTTCTCAATGGCGAGCGGCGCCGCTTCCTCTTCCGAGCCAGCCAGGAGCGCGAGATGATTGTTCTTGATCATGATCGCGTCGCCGAGGCTGAGCCGATGCGTTCCGCCGCTCCCGAGATGCAACGCGCGCTTATCGAGCAGCCCCCAGGGAGTCTTGCGCGTGCCGACGATCCGCGCCGACGCACCGCTCCTCTGCACTCGTTCTTGCAGGCAGCGGGACGCCGTCGCGATTCCGCTCATTCTCTGCAACAGATTCAAGCCAACGCGTTCGAGCGAGAGCAGCTTCGTTTGTTCTCCGTCGACGCGCAACAGCGTGTCGCCCGGCCGGATGGCTTCGCCGTCTTTCTTCTCGAATGCGACCCCTACGCCATGGCCTTGAAACATAGAGGCAACCTCTGCGAGGCCCGCCGCCACGCCTCCCTCTCGCGCGAGGATCGCGGCTGAAGCAGGATCGCCCTTCATTCCGAGCGCCTTGGCAGTCAAATCGCCCGGCGTCAGATCGTCCTGCAAGAGAGCTTCGGTCAACGCGCGAACCGCTCGATGGTAAACAGGGTTTTCCAGCGTGAGGCTGGCGCCCCGGAAAAGGGCTCGCTCGATTCGCCGCTCGCGTGTCGCGTTCATGCCAAGTCCGCGTTTCCCCGGTTTATTTCAGGAGAAACCCCCGCGCCCGAAGTCGAGCCTTGGCCCGCGAGATCATTTCCGGCCGCGAAGCCTCCACCGTGTGCAGATGAACACCACCGGTGAGGGTCGAGAGAAGCGACGCGTGCGCTGCCTTCACTTGTCCGAGAAAATCCTGTACATCAGCGCGGGATTCGATCATCAAGGATCCGCGCAGATCTCCGTAAAGAGGGTGTTCAACGATCACGTCCAACACTTTTACGCCGTGATCCACTAGAATCTGCAGCTCTTCTTCGGTGCGCTCGGGATCGTGCCGGCAGGCCAGAATCGCCCGGTGAGCATGATTCGGTTTTTCGGGCAGGCGATATCCTCGCGGCGTGGCTAAAATTTGCTCTCCGGCCGCGCGAAGGATCGCGACGTCCTGCACCAGGCACTGCCGACTCACACGAAACCGCTTTGCCAGTTCACCGCCCCGAATTGGGGCACCGTGACTTCGCATCCACGCAACGATCCTGCGCCGGCGCTCATCAGCTGCATCTGGCCCGGTTGCCGACATGGGTTTAGTTTTCGCCGCCCTGTTCAGTGCCGTCATGCTACACCTGTCTTGTCACCTATCTAGTCTAATGTCTAGTCGAGCGTTCGCGCAAGGGCTGGCGGCGTTTAACCGACGTCCCGCACTGAATTCGCTTTCGCCGAATCGCGCTTCGAGGGTCGGTTCCCGAACCCTATCTCGCATTTACTCTAGCGGCGCATCGCCGCTATTTTCACGGCAGCCGAGGGCAGGATGGAGGATAGTGCTGGTACGGGGTTGTGGGAAAGGTGGAGTTGCAATGGCGCAAACTGCACAGAGGAGGAGCGAACGCGTGCTGATGGATGTGCCGATAGTCATCCGCGGGGAATCGCAGGACCGGCAGCCGTTCCAGGAAGAGACTTTCACCGTGACGGTCAGCGCTCACGGTGCGCTCTTGATGCTGGCAACGCAAGTCCGCCTGGGGCAAAAGCTAATTTTGCTGAACCCGGCGAATTGGGATGAGCGCGAGGGCCGAGTCGCGTACAGAGGACCGTTTCACGCCGGGCTGGCGCAGGTGGGCATCGAGTTCACTCAACCCTCTCCGGAGTTCTGGCCGATCAGCTCTCCTCCGCAGGATTGGAAATCATCGTAGCCAAACCGGGAAACATCGGAATTGTCTTTGGAAACTCAGGCGGTGAGCTCCGCAAGCCACGACTCGAGGGTCTTCACTTGATCGGCAGCTGGATCAACGAAAACGACTCCCATACCCATTCCATCTTGCGTGTAAATGATCTTGCCGGGCGTCGAGAACGTGCCCTGATCGCGCGAAATACGCAGCCGAATCGCCGTCCCCACTGGCAGTGGATTCAGCATATCCACATAACAGCCCTTGCGGCTGATTTCGGAGATGCGGCCGGAAAAATGCGTATCGGTGGCGGGTTCGACGAGTTCCACGGTGGCGATGAGGCTGTAGCGGGGTACAGAGCGACGCTCACGATATGGCGCGCCAGAACCGGTTGGAGAACTGCCAGAATCGTCCATGGCCGCTGTCCTCAGTTCCCAGCAAGGGTGGCACATTTCCCTGCCCGGCGCCAGCCCGATGAATTCACACGGTGCGAAAGTTAAACTCCGCGTAGCGTCTATCGACACCAACGCATTCGCCGCACAGGCTCCGGAACAACAAGTATATTACTGATGAGTATATATAAGAACGCATCGGCACTCGCCAAATGCCGGCGTGAATTCAGCGGCGGTCAAACCGTA
>OBLQ010000602.1_pt1 | contig 13815 bp, 12 predicted proteins | sample 1519881 | NCBI WGS metagenome assembly OBLQ01 (sample SAMN01911456, study PRJEB22533) | soil metagenome | biome: Soil | place: Malaysia | collected 2012-04-30 | depth DG_metagenome m | reverse complement strand
GACGTCGATCACCGTGGACCTGGCGGAAGCGACGACGGCCAGCCTGTCGGTCTATGATGCCGCAGGGCGTCGCGTGGCCACGCTTGCATCGGGTCCGCGGGCGGCGGGCACATACGAATTCAGCTGGAATGGTACCGATGACAGGGGCAGGAGAGTGGCGGCCGGTGTCTACTTCTACCGCCTGCAGGCGGGCAAGCATGTCTACAGCCGGAAGGTGTTGCTGGTTCGCTAGCGGAAGCCGCGCAAAAAGGGGTCCGGTCAGCTCTCGTGGGTTTCGGTCCACCGGCCGACGGTGGTCGCGGCGCCGACCTCACCCTGGCCCGATCCCCAGCGTGCTTCGATTTCCTTCATCAGCTCGGCGACCATCTGGTCTTCCTTCACCTTGCGTGCGATCTTGCCGTTGATGTAGATCAGCCCCTCACCGTCACCGGCGGCGATTCCGATTTCGGCGCCGGCTGCCTCGCCGGGGCCGTTGACCGCGCAGCCCATTACCGCAATGTTGAGGGGAACGCGCAGGTGCGCCGTGCGCCGCTCCACTTCTTCGGCGATGGCAAACAGGTCGATGCGATTGCGCGCACACGTCGGGCAGGCGATGATGCGCGGCGTGTTGGATCGAAGGTGAAGCGCCTGCAGGATCTTCTGCGCCACTTTCACTTCGTCGACGACGTCAGCGGCCAGCGAAACACGCATGGTGTCACCGATGCCTTCGTGCAGCAGGATGCCGAGCCCCACCGATGAGAACACCGCACCCGACATTCCCGGTCCCGACTCCGTGATGCCCACGTGGCGCGGATAGTTCGACTGCTTTGCAAACAGCCGGTACGCCGCCAGCGCCAGCGGCACGTGCGACGCCTTCAGAGACACAATGATGTCGGTGAAATCGTGCTCTTCGAGCACGCGGATGTGACGGAACGCACTCTCCACCATGGCTTCCGGCGTGGGGAAGCCGTACTTCATGAGCAGGTCCTTTTCCAGCGAGCCGCCGTTGACGCCGATGCGGATGGGGAGCTTGTATTCCTTCGCTTTGGCCACCACCGCCGCCACGCGGTCCTTGCCACCGATGTTGCCCGGGTTGATGCGCAGCTTGGCGATACCCGTGCCCGCCACCTCGACCGCCATGCGGTAGTTGAAGTGGATATCCGCCACCAGCGGCACGTGAATCTGCCGCACGATCTTCTCGGTGGCGCGCACGCTCTCGATGTCGGGGACACTGACACGCGCGATGTCGACGCCCGCGTCTTCCATGCGCTTGATCTCGTCGACCGTGCGCGCGACGTCGGTGGTCGGCGTGGTGGCCATGGACTGGATCGAAATCGGGGCGCCGCCGCCAACGGCGACGTTGCCGACCATGACCTGGCGAGTGGGGAGATAGGGTTTGTTGCTCACGGGATTCCCTGGAAATCGCTTCAAAGGTACACTTCCACGCCCGCGTCATGCAAGCGCATTTGCCCCTAGCCTGATGCTAGAAAAACAGTTACGAGATGGCGTGTCGCAACCCGGTCGTGGACCTCGCGGGTGGCGAAACGGTATACTCGGTGTATGCATCGTCGATTCTCTCAGAGTGTGCTCATCGGCGCGCTGGTCGCATCCGGCCTGTTCGGCGTCACGGCGGCGCGGGCGATGTCCGTCGCTCCGGATGTCTGGTTCGGTGGAGGATTTTCCTATCCCAAGTATCATGCCGCCTCCGAAGCGTGCGTGCGTGCCGGTGCGGGAGCCGTGTTTGCCAGTCATCTCACACTGGGTGTGAGCGGGCATGCGGACCGGGACCGGTTTCACTATTTCGGGGACGCAGGCGTGTTGTTTCCCGGCTACGGGATGTTTACGCCGTACGGGCGGTTTCAGGTGGGACGACGTGACGACCGCAGCGACACGGCGTGGGGATGGTGTGGAGGGGTTCGACTCAGCAGCTACGGTGTCGGTCTTTACCTGGAATGGTTCAGCATCCAGAAGCCGGAGCAGAACTACGGGCTTACCTTCGGTATGTCCTTCTAGGATCTCCCCATAAACGATGAAGGCTCGCCACAGACCTCAGTGTTTCCGCGCGTGAAAGAGGGAGTAGAAAATCGCGCGGGACCCTGAGTCTGTTTCGAGCTTCATCGAAAGAAATTTTCCGACGGGTGGGACGGGACTCCCGAACCTTTGGTCCCGTGCCCGATGCCAAAAACTACTGAGCTCCAACCCGCCGGAAATTCCGTATGAATTCCGGTAGCCGGTTCCCTCGTGAACTTTCGCCCCCACCGTCCACTCGGGCATTGAGTCCGACCACCGGAAACGCGAAATCGAATTCGTGAGTATTAAAGCCCCGAAAACGCCGCGACACAATACGGCTTTATAGGGGTTGTATTGGGTAGTCCTGGACCCCGCGAGAGGATTTCCCAACGGACTAAATGATAGCAAAATAAGGAACTAGGGCGTGAAGTGACGGCCCGGCGCGCAGGTCCATCGCCTACTGGGAGCGTACGTATGTGGCAAGACTTGTCTTACGGTGATCAATCTGCAATTTCCGCCGGATGGACTGGCGGTGCTTGTGGACGGTCTGCGAGGAAAGGTCCAGTGCCTCGGCAATCTGCTTCGACGAGCGCCCGGCGCGAATCATCTCCAGAATGTCCAGTTCGCGGGGTGTGAGCTTGGAGATGTTGTTCTTGTACTGGTCGATGTCCTGGCCGGTGATCTGATCCAGCCCGCGCTGCAGCAGATCCACGTCGCGACGGTCCAGCCGCCCGTGCTCGTTCAGCTTGCTGAGCAGCGGCCGCAGCAGTTTGTCGACGTTCGACGCGATCTCGTGCCGGTAGACCTTCTTCTTGTCTTCGATGTGCTGGAGGACCTCGTTGAGCGCCACGTTCTTGCGCACGAAATCCACCTGTTCGCGGTGCAGGGTTTCGGACAGATCACGCAGCCGGTCCTCGGCTTCCTTCTGCTGCGTGATGTCACGTGTCACGGCCAGGATGCAGGCGCGCCCGCCGATCTCCAGGTTCTCCGCCGACAGCAGGCAGAAGCGGACTTCTCCGGACTTGGTCACGATCTCCATCGGGAAGTCTCGCACGCTGCCTTTTTCAAGCATCACATCCAGAAGTTCACGGCGGCGCTCCTGGTCGCGCCAGATGCCGACCTCAGTCGTGCGCCGGCCGATGATTTCCTTTGCTCGATAACCGCTGGTCTTCTCGAACCCCTCGTTGACTTCCAGGAATTCGCCGTCCCTTGCGTCGGTGATGGTGATGGAGTCGGGGCTGCTGCGAAACGCCTTCTCGCACCGTTCGCGATAGACGTTCAGAGTCTGTTCGCTTTCGACCTGCTCGGTGACGTCACGGTAGTTGAGTACGAAGCCGCCGATGTCAGGATCGTCGCGAAGGTCGCGGGCCACCACATCGACGTAGCGCCAGGTGCCGTCATGATGACGCGCGCGCACCGTCTGGCGCACCATCTCCCCGGTCTGCTGGATCCGCGCCAGTTCCTCGGTAACCATGGCCAGATCGTCGGGGTGAACGTAGTCGAGCGGGTTGGTGCCGATCAGCTCGTGCGGAGAGTATCCCAGGATACGTTCCACTGACGAACTCACGAAGACGGTCTTGAGGTCCTGGTCCACCACCTTGATGATGTCGAACGAGTTTGCCATCAGAGCCTGGACGAGGCGGACCAGACGAGCGGTATCGGGTATGTCGGTGCGCAGTTCTGCCATAATTGCGGGGTAGATTGGGTACAGTCACAAGAATAGGCCCGTCCCTCCCGAGAATCAAGCGCCCTGCGGCAAAAAAGCGTACTATGGTGCCGGAGCGCCCCGCGCGGGGTGTGTAAACATGTCTGTAAATACGGATGAATCAAGCCCTTCCGCCGAACTGAGGGATCAGGCCGAGCGGCTTCCCACCCACCCCGGGGTCTATCTTTTTCGCGACGAGAGCGGCCGGGTCATCTACGTGGGCAAGGCCCAGTCGCTGCGCACACGCGTGCGCAACTACTTCCGTGAGGGGGGCGACGGCCGGGCCACCGTGGAATTTCTGGTCGCGCGGGCGCGCACCATCGACTACGTGGTGACCGGCACCGGGCAGGAAGCCCTCATCCTCGAGAACAACCTCATCAAGAAACACCGGCCCCGTTACAACGTCGTTTTGAAGGATGACAAGAGCTACGTCCACCTGCGCCTGGACAACAGGCATCCGTTCCCGCGGCTGACGGTGGTGCGTCGTCCGCGTCGCGATGGCGCCACCTACTTCGGTCCCTTTGCCTCCGCCGGTTCGGTGCGACAGACGCTGCGCACGCTCGGCCGCATCTTTCCGATGCGCACTTGCACGGATGCCGATTTCTCCAGCCGCACGCGCCCCTGCCTCTACTACTACATTCAGCGCTGTCCGGGTCCGTGCATGGGATACGTCGAAGCGGTCGAATACGCCGAAACCGTCAAGCGCGTCACCATGTTCCTCAAGGGACGCGGCGGCGATCTGCTGAAAACGCTCCGCGACAAGATGGACCTGCAGGCCGCCGAGCGCCGTTACGAAGACGCGGCGCGCACGCGCGACCAGCTTTTCGCCCTGCAGAGCGTGGTCGAACGCCAGCGCATCACGTCACCGCAGCGCGCCGAACGCGATGTGTTCGCGACGCATCATCATCAGGAGCGGCTTGTGATTCAGTTGCTCACGGTGCGCGGCGGTGAGGTGTCGGGAGCGCAGACGTACTACTTCGACAGCGCGGTGCAGTCGACCGCGGAGCATCTGGCGTCGTTTCTGAATCAGTACTACCAGAGCGGCGCCCCCATTCCCGAGGAGGTGCTGCTCGGCGACGAAATCAACGACGCCTCGGCGCTGGAGACATTGCTCGCGGAGCGCGCCAGGCACACCGTGAGCATATCGGTGCCGCAGCGCGGAGAACGCGCCACGCTGGTCGAGCTGGCGAAGAAGAACGCCACGGTGGCCTTCGATGAGGGACGCGGCAACCAGCGCAACCGCGAGATTCTCGACGACCTCCAGGAGTTGCTGTCCCTGGAATCGTATCCGCGCCGCATCGAATGTTTCGACATTTCCAACATCCAGGGCACGCGCGCGGTGGCGTCGGGGGTGACATTCATCGACGGCGAACCCGCGAAATCGGCCTACCGGAAGTTTCGCATTCGCACCGTGGAAGGCGCCGATGACTACGCCATGATGCGCGAGGTGCTGGAACGGCGCGTGTCACGCGGACTCAAGGAAGGCGACCTTCCCGACCTGCTCATCGTGGATGGAGGACGCGGCCAGCTGAACGTGGCCGGCGACGTGCTGTCGCGACTGGGCGCGGACACGGTGGAGGTGGTGGGGATCGCCAAGGTGCGCGAGGAGTCCGGGCGCAAGATACGCGGTCAGGAGCGCATCTATCTGCGTGACGTGGCCGAACCCATCCTGCTCGACGGCCACTCGCAGGCGCTGTACATGCTGGAACGCGTGCGCGATGAGGCGCACCGGTTCGCCAACACCTATCACCGGCAGTTGCGCACCCGGGCGATGGGGGAATCGAAGCTCGACGACGTCCCGGGCATCGGCGTGGTGCTCAAACGACGACTGCTGCAGGAGTTCGGAAGCCTGGAACGGCTCCGGCGGGCGGATATCGAGGCGATTGCGGCGGTTCCCGGCATGTCCCGGCGCCGGGCCCAGGCCCTCAAGGATGCGCTGGGATGAGCCGGAGGGGCGCTGCCGGCGACGGTCCGCCCGCCCGGCCTGCGGGGCAACCCCGTCCTTTGCATTGACTTTTGGCTGTGTGCTACCTATGATGCCTGTGGTCTAACGATCGGTGATCCGGTTCGGGCCACCCCCACCAAGATTTCATTTATCCCGATTGTGTGTTCCGGAGGTTCCGAGTGAATTCGACACGCAAGATGGCCGTCCTGGCCCTCGGCCTGCTGGCCTCAGTTGCCTGCAATAACAGTACGAATCTTCCGCCTGCGCCGGCTCCGCCGAAACAGATCGGCACGTCGGTCTCATATACCAAGACCGTGAACAGCAAGGGAGAGACCACCGGTCTTCCCAGCAACGAGGTGTATTCGTTTCTGACGATCAGTACCGGCGAGTTCTGGGTGGGCACCAACGCCGGCGTGGCGCGTTTTGCGAACATCAATACCAACACGCTGGGTCCGGGCGACATCGTCAACGAAATCAGCGGGCTTCCGCATCCGGAAGTTCGTTGCATGGCCGAATACAGCGGCCGCGTTTTCGTGGGGACGTGGGGTGGCGGAATCGGCGTGTACAACATTGCCAATAACTCGTGGGCGCAGATTCGTCCCGGCACCACCGGTCTTGTGGACGGATTCATATCCGGGATGGCGGTATCACCCGACGAGGACCGGATCTATTTTTCGACCAACAACGGTGTGTCGATCTACGATCCCACTGCGCACACTTTCAAGCATTTCACCACCGAAGATCCGTTTCTTCTGGCGATACCGGACGAGCTGCTCACCGATGCCCAGCGCACCGTGCTGGTGCTGGAGCGGCTGGTGTCTTCGGTCGCCATCAGCGAGGACTCGGGTGTGATCGAGCGCTGGTACGGACCCAGAATTGAATCCACCATCGATGCGGGCCTGCTGGCCTACGTGGGAATCGTAGTTTCGAAGGACTCGCTCTCGGTGAACGACCCCGTGGTCTCGTACCGAAACAGCACGGTGAACTCCGGGCTGGCCGATGCCAACGTGGACGATATCTTCTACGATACGGCCACCAAGACGTTCTGGGTTTCCTACGTCACGCGCGGGGTGGCGCAGGTGAGCGTTGCCGACAAGACCTGGAAGAACTACGGCCTGCCGCAGGGATTGCCGTCCAATACGGTGTATTCCGTGACGCGAGCCAGCAACGGCGCGGGCGGAACCACGATGTGGGCCGCGACCCAGGGTGGACTGGCCAAGCTGGTGAACGACCACTGGGAAAGCTACGGAAAGAGCGGCGGCCTGCCGTCGGACCGGGTGCGCCGCGTCTACTCGGACGACGGATTGCACCTGTGGGCTGGATTCGTGGACAGGGGAGCGGTGAAGATCAAAATCTGAGCGGTCCGGCCAACGAACGAGCACACCGGCCTCCGGTTTTCCACTCCGTGGATTCCGGTGGCCGGTGTTGTTTTCAGGGGATCTCCAGGAATTTTGGAAAGCGTGTGAGATTGCGGATACCGGTGCGCGTGACCAGCACCGTGTCTTCGATGCGCACGCCGCCCACACCCGCGTAGTACAGGCCGGGCTCCACCGTAACCACCATGCCCGCTTCGAGCACGTCGTCCGACATGGCGATACGCGGCGGCTCGTGGATCTCCAGGCCGAGTCCATGACCGGTTCCGTGGAAGAAGCCCTGCATCCTTCCGTCCATCTTCCCGGTCTTGAAGCCGCGGCTCTCGAACAGCTTCAGGATCGCGCCATGAATGTCCCGGCCACGGGCCCCGTGTCGAATGGAACGCAATGCGCCCCGCTGCGCAGCCAGCACCGCGGCGTACATGGCGCGCACGCGCGGGCTTGCCTTGCCCCTGACCACGGTGCGCGTGATGTCCGCAAAATACCCGGTCGACTCCGAGCGCGGAAAAATGTCGAGGATGACCGGTTCACCGGCGCGAATCGGACCACTGCCTACGTCGTGGGGATCACAGCCGTGCTTGCCCGGCGCCACGATGGTGTGAGCCGGGATGTACCCCCTCGAAAAGATCTCCAGGTTGGCCGCGCGGCGCACGTCCTCGGCCGTCAGGCGCCTGCCCCCCGACACCAGCCAGCCCTTGCGGACCTGGGCGCGGCCCAGCAGGTCGATGGCGCGCTGCATGCCGGCCTCGGTGGCGCGCATGGCACGAACGACGTGGGCCACCTCGTCCGCGCGTTTGTGCAGCCGTTCCGGAAACAGTGCTTTCTGCGCCGCGTCGACGCGAATACGATGGGAGCGCAGGCGGTCGGCGATGCCGGCCGAGAAGCTGGAGGGAACCACCACCGAGCGAATGTTCAGGTCGCGCAGCACCTCGGCGATGATGTCACCCGCGGCCGGGGTCTTTCCCATCCGGCGCCGGGCCATCTCCGTGTAGCGAGACATCGCCAGCACGCGGTGAGCATTGGACTGGGCGCGCGCACGGTCGATTTCGAGGTCGCTCATCACGTAGATACGCCGCCCCGCGGGTGTCCGGATGAACAGAAACGGGTCGGGGCAGAAGAATCCGGTGGCGTAAAGAACGTCAGCGTCTGCTTCACTCGCGGCGTACAGTAGTATATGTTTGGATGCTGGGCGGGGCACGGTGTCCTCCTGGTTGAAATTTCGATCATCATTTTCGCAGTGCCGGGCGGCGAAGTAAACCGGCAAAAGTTGTGAGTCATAGAATGGAAGACGGCCGCATCGATCTGCACATGCATTCAACCTACTCCGACGGAATTCATTCTCCGCCGGCGTTGGTCGCCATGGCGAAGTCGAAGGGGCTCGCGGGGATCGCGCTCACCGACCACGATTCGGTGGACGGATTTGCGGAGCTCGCAGCCGCGGCGAAGGGCACCGGCGTCGAGGTAATGACGGGTGTGGAGTTGAGCTGCGAATACAACGGACGCGACCTGCACGTGCTGGGCTACGGAGTCGATTCCGGCGACACACGTCTGCTGGCGTTGCTGCGCGAATTTCGCGACGCGCGCGAGCGGCGTGGCGAACGCATTGTGGAAAAGCTGGCGGAACAGGGTGTTCACATTGATATGGCGGACGTGCGCGCCCGCGCGGGAAAAGGCGCGCTGGGACGTCCGCACATCGCCGATGCCCTGGTGGCCGCCGGCATCGTGGCCAATCACGGGGAAGCATTTGCGCGCTTCATCGGAGAGGGCTGCGCGGCCTATGTCGACAAATTCAAGATGCAGCCGTCTCAGGCCGTGAGCAGCATCCACGCCGCGCGCGGCCTGGCCTTCATCGCCCACCCCGGCTACTACATGGAGGACTACGACGGGTTTCTTGCCCTGCTCGACCACGGATTCGACGGCATCGAGGTGTTTCACCCGTACCATATTCCACCTGTCATCAACCGTCTGCTCGCGCTGGCGCGCGACCGCGGCCTCCTGATGTCGGGCGGATCGGATTTTCACGGATTCGCGGGCCGCGACAACATGGGTGAGCCGCCCGTCGCATACGCCCTGATGGAACGCATTCAGGAAACGCTGTTGGAACGGAGGCGACACGCATGATCGACGTTGGCATGAAGGCGCCCGCCTTTACGCTCAAGACCGACGAAGGCACCGACCTTTCGCTCGCGAGTCTCAAGGGCCAGCGCGTGGTCCTGTTCTTCTATCCCAGGGCCGACACCCCCGGGTGAACGATCGAAGCCTGCGGCTTCCGTGATGAAGCTGTCGCATTCAAGAAGAAGCACGTCGTGCTGCTCGGGATCAGCAAGGATTCGGTCGCCAAACAGGCGAAGTTCAAGGCGAAGTACGAGCTTCCATACACACTTCTCTCCGATCCGGACGGCGCGGTGTGCGAGGCCTACGGGGTCCTGGTGCCGAAGAACATGTACGGGAAGATCTTCAAGGGCATCGAGCGCACGACATTCCTGATCGACGCCAACGGCAAGATTGCGAAAATCTACCGCAAGGTGAAGATCGACGGCCACATCGCGGCCGTGCTCGACGACCTGGCCTAGCGCCTGCGGTAGTGGAGGAAGATTTCGTCGCCGATGTGGCGCTGTGAGACCAGCTTGAGTTCGATGTGATTGCGCTTGAGGAAGCCGTCGCCGTCCAGGAACGACGGGGCCGTGCGCCCGCCGATCAGCCGCGGCGTCAACGTTACGTACCACTCGTCCACCAGCCCCGCCTTTGCAAACGCGAAGTGCACTTCGCCGCCGCCTTCCAGCAGCAGCCGGCGCAGGCCGCGTTTGCCGAGTTCCGTCACCACGCGCGCCGGTGACGGCTCTTTTCCCGGCAGCACGATCACATCCGCCGCACGTTCGAAGCGGCGCAGGCGCGCCGCGCTTGCGCGCCGCGTGGTGAACACAATGCGTTGCGTGTCGGTGGCGGTGAAGAAAGGCGTGAACGGAAGGTCGAGGTTGCCCGACAGGACCACGTTTACCGGGTGCGGGCCCCGTCCGCGCGCCTCGCGCCGCGCCCGCAGGTCGGCATAGCGAAGACGCATGGGGTGGCCGTCGTGACGAACCGTTCCCGCGCCGACAATGACGGCGTCGCTCCGCTCGCGCAGTTCGTCCATCAGACGCCGGTCGTTTTCGCTTCCCAGCGCAAAGTGTTCGCGCGCGCGCGTATTGATGCGCCCGTCCACACTGAGGGCCATATTGACGAGAATGTGGCTGCGAGCAGCCGGTGCCATGTCAGCGCGTGGCGTGACGGAATACGCGGCGGATGCGTTCCACCGCGTCGTGAATCACCGCCACCGGAGTTGCCGAGAACGAAATGCGGACGTTGTCGCCAAAATGACGCCCGAAGCACGAGCCGTATACCGTGGCCACGCCTTCGTCCATGAGCAGCTTGTAGATGTAATGATCGCGCTCTTCACCCGTGAGACTGCGCGGAATCACTTCGGTGAAATTGGGGAACATGTAGAAGGCTCCCGCCGGACGATCGACCACGACACCCGGGAGGTCCTTGATCCCCTCGTACAGGACATCGCGACGCTGCTGAAATTCTTCCACCATCGCGCCGATGGCGCGCCGGCTCTCCTCGACGTTGTTCAGCGCTTCGGCGGCGGCGTACTGGATGAACGTGGTAACGCCCGCCGTCTGCGTGTAGTTGCCGAGGCGAAGCAGCTTCGCGATATGCGGATGCCGCGTCACCGCGTACCCGATACGCCAGCCGGTCATGGCGTAGCTCTTGGAGAACGTGAAGGCCGTGATGACGTTCTCCTGCCGGACGCGCGCGAGCGAAAAATGCCGGCGTCCGTCGTACACGATCTTTTCGTAGGCCTCATCGGCCACCACAAACACGCCGTGGCGCGTGCACATCTCCACGATGCGCAGCAGCTCTTCTTCTGAGAACACCTTTCCGGTCGGGTTGTGCGGATTGTTCAGGTAGAAGAAGTCGCGCCCCTGGATGGCTTTTTCAACACGGTCGTAGTCGACCGAGAAATCCGGGTTGAGCGGCACTTCCTCGAAGTCGACCTGCGCAAACGGGACAAAGTTTTCCAGCGCGCCGCTCCATGCGGGCGAAAACCCCGCGCCGCGCGCGAACAGTTTGAAGGTGAGCTCGAGGCTTTCCTGGCCTCCGTACGACGCCACGATGTTCGCCGGCTCGAGGTCGTTGATATCCTGGTCCTCGCGCAGTCGCGCAATCACCGCCTGCTTGAAGAAGTCCTCGCCGCCCGACTTTGGATACTTGGTCAACCCGCGGTCGAGCCCGCGCTTGGCGGCGTCCACGATGAAGGCGGGTGTGGGAAAATCGATCTCACCGCGCTGGAAGAAAACAAACTTTCGGCCCGACTTCTCGAATTCCTTCGAACGTGTGCGGGCTTCCTCGCTGATCGACACGATGGGGGACATTCGTATGTCCTCGAGAGCCGGGTTGAATCGGGTGCGAAACTGGCTCTTGAGTTGGTTGTCGGTAACGGGATGCATTGGAACTCCGATTTCAGGCCGTCTTGTGACGCGCCGCCTTGCGCAACTTGCGGCGCCAGACGCGCAATTGTGAATTGAATTCATTTACTTTGGTCTTCGCGGAGTGCTGGCCGGCTTCGCTGCGCTTCTTCTTCAACTCGCGAATCTTCTGTTTGAGATCGGCACGGGTCAGCGTCTTGGGGGCCGCCGACGCGGCGTCTTTTTTCTTTCGCGTGGCCATGGCTTTCCTTTCCAGACAGACGAATTGGGGTGTTGCGGGAAGCGCTCGTATGATACAACAGCCGAAATCGCTACAACAAGACGTTCGTGCCGGAAAGACGTGCGCGGGCCGCACGGGCGGTTCCGAGGCCGCACACAGCACGGGCGCACACGCATTGAAGGCGGTTTCCCATGTTCCGACGCATTACCGCATGCTTGCTCGCCGTCGCGCTGGTTTCGTCCTGTCACAAGAAGACTGAGGCTCCGCCCACGTCCGAGAAGGCGCGCACCCTGAGCGCCGACGAACAGCACACGTTCGACCAGCTCACCATCCGGCAGATCATGCAGGGCCCGGGCATCGTGGGGACCGAGCCGTCCGACCTGCACTTCTCGGCCGACGGCAAATCGCTGTACTTCCACTGGAACGATCCCGCGCCGCTGGACTCGATGAATGCCGACAGTCCCGAGAACGCGTACGAGCACTACCTCGACCTCAAGTATCGGGCCGGCACCTACCGCCTCGATGTCGCCGCGCGGCAGATGGAGAAGCTGCCCAGGGCGATGGCCGATACCACCGCGCCCGACGAAGAGGCCTGGGACAATGCAAAACAGCACCGCGCCGAGATTCGCGGCGGAGATGTCTATGCCGCCGACGCGACGACCGGGGCGTCACGCCGCCTCACGCAGACGCTGGAGGATGAATCCGGCGTCCAGATTTCCGCCGACGGAGGCACCGTCTATTTCACGCGGGACAGGCAGGCGTTCGCCGTGCCTTTTGCGGGCGGGCTGGTCCGTCAGTTGACCAACCTGCAGAGCGCCGTCGATCCATCCAGGACCAAACCGGACGCGCAGCGCCAGTTCCTGATCGATCAGCAGAAGGCGCTGTTCGACGAGTTCAAGCAGCACGGCCCCAAGAAGAAGGACGAAACCCATCCCAAGAAGCTGTACGTGGGGTCGGGTTTTACGGTGACGCGCTGCCTGCCGTCCCGGGATGGGAAGTTCGTGGCGGTGTTGCTCACGAAGGAAGCCAAAGACGCGCGCAAGCCGATCATCCCGCTGGAAGTGACCGAAAGCGGCTACACCGAGACCGAAGAGGTGCGCACCAAGGTGGGCGACGCCCAGGATCAGCTCAAGATCGCGTTCGTCGATGTGGCGGCCGACTCACTGGTGTGGCTCAAGACGGATGACGGCATGGACCTGGAACTGATGAGCTGGTCGCCGACCCAGGATGTGCTGCTGGTGCGCGCCATTCCCTCCGACTGGCACGACCGCTACTTCTGGTCGGTGGCGCCCGCGCAACGTGCGCCCGATGGAACGGTGTCCCCGGTGGTGCTCGACCGCTTCACGGATCCCGCGTGGGTGGACGGCCCCTCATTCTACGAAACCGGCGCGTGGATGCCTGACGGCAAGACCATCTATTTCATCTCCGAACCGCAGAAGTGGGGGCACCTGTACACCGTGAGCATGACGGGAGAACGAAAGCAGCTCACGCATGGAAACTTTGAGGTCTACGGAGCCACCTTCGATCAGGCACGCGATCGCTGGCTGATTCTGTCGAACGAAGGTGCGCTGGGTTCGCAGCGATTGTGGACGATGAATGAGGACGGGTCGAACCGGCGCCTGCTCACACCCAATCGCGGCGTCTATCAGTTCGTGTATGCGCCGGATCTTTCCCGCGCTGCCGTGCTGCGTTCCGATTGGACCACGCCCAACGAGCTGTACATGCTCGATCTTGCCAACGGCGCACTGGATGGTCCGCTCACGCAGTCGACGACGAAGGTGTTCCGCAGCTTCCCGTGGCTGGCGCCCGAGACCATTACGTTCCGCGCGTCCGACGGTGTCGACGTCTGGGCCCACGTTTTCGATCCCTCGCGGTTCGGCGCGCAATCCAACGGCGCGGGCGTGATCTTCATTCATGGCGCCGGGTATCTGCAGAACGTGATCGACGGATGGGGCTACTACTACCGCGAATACATGTTCAACTGCTTCCTGGCGGCGCACGGCTATACCGTCATGAACATCGACTACCGCGGGTCGTCCGGGTACGGCCGTGATTGCCGCACCGCCATTTACAAGTACATGGGCGGGCGCGACCTCGACGACCTCATCGACGGC
>OBLQ010000601.1_pt1 | contig 13821 bp, 13 predicted proteins | sample 1519881 | NCBI WGS metagenome assembly OBLQ01 (sample SAMN01911456, study PRJEB22533) | soil metagenome | biome: Soil | place: Malaysia | collected 2012-04-30 | depth DG_metagenome m | reverse complement strand
ATTTTCCGGCTCATTTGTTGTTTCGGGTGAAGGGTAGACCCGTACTACTTTGACCACTCTGTCCTGAGTTTGTACGACTTCCAGGGGATGGCCACCAATTTTCAGACTGGTTCCGGCTTCGGGAATGTCCTGAAAGTGTTCCAATATCAGTCCATTCAGGGTACGCGGCCCATCCAGGGGGAAATGTGTGCCCAGTTTGCGATTCAGTTCGCGCAAGGTGCTGCTCCCGTCCACCAGCCAACTCCCGTCTTCCTGGACACGAAATTCCCCGGAACGGCTGGGAGCCTGGGTAGTAAATTCCCCGACGATTTCCTCCAGGATGGCTTCCATGGTCAACAGGCCCTGAAGTTCACCATATTCGTCTACTATTAACCCAATTTTGCGTTGATTTTCCTGAAAGTTTTGTAATTGGGTAAAAAGCGGGGTGCCCATCGGAATGAAGTACGGCTCGCGCAGGATTTTCTTGAGGGCTGCCGTATTTACTTCCCCATCTTGGGCCTGATGCAATATCTGTCGGGCGTGGATGACGCCGACGATATTGTTGAGTTCCCCCTGGTAGACCGGGAGCATGGTGTGATGAGCCGTTGTTACCTGGCTCCACAGCACATCCTGGTCCGCATCAATATCAATGGCTTCGATCTGGCCGCGCGGCGTCATCACATCGTCCACGGTGATTTGTTCCAGATCGAACAGGTTGAGCAGGATGCTTTGATGCTTCTTGGGCATGAAACTGCCGGATTCCAGCACCAAGGTGCGCAATTCGGGCAGGCTGAGTTTGTCCTCTGCCGCCCCATGCGGGCGCAAGCGCATGATCCAGAGCAAGGCCTTCACGAACAGGTTGACGAACCAGACCGCCGGATACAGCAGCTTGAGCAGGGGGCGGAGAATATAGGCAGCGGGGAAAGCCAGTTTCTCCGGATAGGTTGCGGCAATCACCTTGGGCGTGACCTCGGCAAACACCAGAATGAGAAAGGTCACAACCAGCGTTGCCACGGTCACTGCAAACTGGCTGCTGCCCATCAAACGCACGGCGATGATGGTCACCAATGCGGCGGCTGCCGCGTTTACCAGATTGTTGCCGAGCAATATCACGCCCAGCAGTTTGTCGGTTTTGGCCAACAGGCTGCTGGCCAGCTTTGCGCCACGATGTCCCTGGCTGGTGAGATGGCGCAACCGGTAGCGGTTGAGCGACATCATGCTGGTTTCAGACAGGGAAAAGAACGCGGCCAGGAACAACAGCACCGCCAGCGCGATCAACAGCGCGCTTATGGGGATATCGTCCAAGTATCAAAACCTATATGACGGGGGAGAGAACGATTGTCGGAGCCGCCCCCGACCTTGTCAAGGCAAGGCCAGGCTCTAAACGGCGCGATGAAGCACGATTTCGAGTATGACCTTGCTGCCCACATAGGCCAGCAACAGGGCGGCGAAGCCGGCCAGGCTCCAGATCAGGGCGGTGCGGCCGCGCCAGCCATAGATGCGGCGTCCGGCCAGCAAGGCGGCGTAGATCAGCCATGACAGGAGGGCGAACACGGTCTTGTGCTGGGTAAAGTAGGAGAAAGACAAGGGTTTCTTGAACATCTCCTCGGAGAACAGCATGCCGCTGCCGAGAGTGATGGTGAGCACGATGAATCCTGCGCCTATCAGTTGGAACAACAGGCGCTCCATGGTCATCAGCGGTGGCAGTTCGGTGAGCGCAGTCAATTCCCGGGCATGCAGGCGTTTTTCTGCCAGCGCCATGACCACGCCATGCAGGGCAGCGATGGTGAACAGGGCATAGGCCAGGAAGGCTGCCACCAGGTGGGCCATGAACAGAGGATAGGTACTGTAGGGCAGCACATGGGTATCAGGTAACAATACCGGCAGCAGTGCGCCGATGGCGGCGACGGGCAGCACAATGGGATTGAGCGCTTCCAGGTGATAGCGAACGCTGCTGGCGCCGTAGATCAACAGCGTCAGCCAGGTGATGGTGGATACGGCAATGGTCGCGCCCATGTTGAAGCCGGCCTCGATGAAGATCAACCAGTACAACAGCCAGCCGTGCAGGATCAGCGGCAAAATTAGGGCCCAGCGCTCGAAAGGGCGGGCGGCTGCAGCGGAGGAAGCCTTCCATTTCACGCGCCAGCAATACAGGGCAAGGCCGGCATAAAGCAGTGCAGTCAAGGCGGAAAGAAGGGGGGCAGACATGGATGGTGTAAAATGAGATTCTTTGCTGTATCTGGGCGATTATAGCGCAGCCCACATTTTTCCAACGACTCATCTCCACTGGTTCACTGGCATCATGTTCGACAATCTCACCGGCCGGCTCTCCGGCATCATCAAGAATCTGCGCGGCCAGGCCCGCCTGACCGAAGACAATATTTCGGATGCGCTGCGCGAAGTGCGCATGGCCCTGCTGGAAGCCGACGTTGCCCTGCCGGTGGTGAAGGATTTCATCGCCCACGTGAAGGAACGCGCCCTGGGACGTGAGGTGATCGGCTCCCTCACCCCGGGCCAGGCGCTGATCCAGGTGGTGCATGAAGAGCTGACCAAGCTCATGGGCGAGCACAATGCAGCCCTCAATCTCGCCACCACACCGCCAGCAATCATCCTCATGGCCGGCCTGCAAGGTTCGGGCAAGACCACCACCAGTGCCAAGCTGGCGCGCCTGCTCAAGGAGCAGAAGAAGAAAGTGCTGCTGGTGAGCTGCGACGTGTATCGTCCTGCCGCCATCGATCAGTTGCGGCAGCTGGGCAAGCAGTTGCAGACGGATTTCTTTGAAGCGCCCGTCGGCGAGAAGCCGCTGTCCATCGCCACCACAGCGCTGGATTACGCGCGCAAGCACTACTACGACGTGATGATCGTCGACACCGCCGGCCGTCTGGCCATCGACCAGCAAATGATGGATGAGATCCGCGCATTGCATGGCGCGCTCGCGCCCATCGAGACTTTGTTCGTGGTGGATGCCATGCAGGGCCAGGATGCCGTCAACGTCGCCAAGGCCTTCAATGAAGCGCTGCCGCTCACCGGCGTGGTGCTGACCAAGCTGGATGGCGATGCGCGTGGTGGTGCCGCACTTTCGGTCCGGCAGATCACGGGCAAGCCCATCAAGTTTGCGGGCGTGTCGGAGAAGCCGACCGGATTGGAGCCTTTCCATCCGGAACGCATGGCCTCACGCATTCTCGGCATGGGCGATGTGCTGTCCCTGATTGAGGAAGCACAAAAGCAGGTCGACCAGGCGGAAGCCGTCAAGATCGCCAAGAAGCTCAAGTCAGGCAAGGGATTCGATCTGGAGGACTTCAAGGCGCAACTGCAGCAAATGCAGAAAATGGGTGGTCTCAATGCGCTACTGGACAAATTGCCAGGCAATCTGGCACAGGCCGCGCAGGGGCAGCAAGTGGATGACAAGGCGCTACGTCGCGTGGAAGGCATCATCAATTCCATGACGCCGCAGGAACGCGCCAACCCGGCCATCCTCAAGGCTTCGCGCAAACGGCGCATCGCGGCCGGCGCGGGCGTGCAGGTGCAGGAACTGAATCGGCTGCTCAATCAGTTCGAGCAGATGCAGAAGATGATGAAATCCTTCTCGAAGGGCGGCCTGTCGAAGATGATGCGCGGCATGAAAGGCATGCTGCCGGGCATGTAAGCACAACTAGTGCGGGCGGATTAGGCTTTCCGCCAATTGCGCCACCAGTTCCGGTTCCAGATCTATCCCAAGATCGTCCCCCGGATTGATGACAATGCCGAAGCCGGCACCCATTTTTTCCAATACCCATTTGAAATCCGCCAGCAATCCGCCGCGAAACTCCGGGTAATGCTCCAGAAAGGGCTTGGCCCGTTCCGGGCTGGTGAACAAGACCAGCGCTGACAGGCCGTCCGGATCCTGAACCACCAGCGGATGCGCCTTGGTGGAGCGCTGGATGCCGCCCACCGCGCTGTCGTCCTTCACCGGCATGAAAATCTGCGCTTCCACCAGTTGCTTCATGAAGACATCGCTGGGCGTATCGCCAACCTGGGCCGCGTAGAGCTGCCGCTCCAGATCATTTCTGAGTTCTGGTTCTTCCATCGCGTTATTTTAGCTTAACCGCGCCGCTGTCGCCGCCGCTGATGCCGGCCTCCCGCAGGAGTGCCTCCATGGTGTTGGGGTCGAAGCCATCCATGCGCTTGTTGCCCACCAGAATAAGGGGCACGCCTCTTCCGCCCAGTTGCATGAACTGCTGGCGCGCCTCGGCGGATTGCTCCACATCCATCTCCCGGTAGGGAACGCCCTTGCCGGACAAGTAGGCCTTGGCGCGTTTGCAACTGGGACACCAGCTCGTGGTGAACATCACGATGCCGGCTTGTGCTGTCTGGGGTGCGGGCGCATCCAGTGGGGCGCGCGGCCGCACAATGGCAGGACCATCGAAACTGTTGATGTGCAGCTTGACCTGCTGCGCGCCTCCACTTTGAGGCGGGGTATCAGAATAATGCACGCTGCCTTGGGCGTCGGTCCATTTGTAGACTCCAGCCAGGGCAAGATTGGCCAGGAGGGCAAGTGCCAAACCCGCAATGACATGCCTGATCAGCATGGTCAGGCGTGTCCGCCTTCGCTGACCTCCGCCAGCAATTGTGCGCCGATGGGCGACAGGGACATGTGCATCACATTCTGTTCGTTGGTGCGCAGATCAAGCAAACCAAGCTGGCGCAGCAGCACCAGGCGATCGTTGACGAAATCCTTGGACGGCGGCGTTTCCATGGCGCTGCTGGTCAGGTTTTCATACACCGACCCTCCCTGGGAAACGGCGCGCATGATCTCGATGTCGGCGGATGAAATGCCGGCGCGGAAAAAATCTTCCGTGGTGCGCAGGGGAGGCTGGCTTTCGCTGCCGGTCCGCTGACCGATTTGCAGCAGGCGATTGGCGATGGCTTCGAATACCCGGCGCGACAGCAGCACGTAGACCAGGCAGAAGCCGGCGAACACGAAAATGGACAGCGGACGGCTGCGGCCGAATTCCAGCAGGTTGCTGGAAGTCATGTTGAGAAACAGCGGCACGGTCAGCGCAGCGACCACACCGAGCACGATGTACTTGGACAGTTCGCGGCCGGACTGGGCTTCGCTGAGAAAGAAATTGGCGATACCGGACAGCAAGCCGGTGCAGATCATGATGGCCAGCACCATCAACATATAAGGGTCGAACAGGGCGGGGGAGGCGGTCGTGGTTTCCATATTGGGCTCCTTGTATGGGTGCGATCAGCGCGTGGGGCCGAATTGTTGCCGCAGGCGGGCGGAGATGCCCTCCACCGCGCGGCGCGAAAACAGCACGAACAGCAGGCAGAAGCCGCCGAATACGAACAGGTCGATCGGACGGGCCTTGGCCATGGCCAGCAGATCGCTCGATATCATGTTCAGGAACAAGGGCACCGTGAGCGCGGCCACAATGCCCAGCACGGCATACTTGAACAGCCCCTTGAGCGACAATGCGCCGCTGCGCTCGCTGAGGAAATAATTGGCAATGCCGCCCAGCAGGCCGGCAAACAGCATGATGCCGAACAGCAGCAGCATGTAGCCGTCGAGCACGATGCCGCTGGTGGCGATCTGCGCAGATCCTTGTAGTTCCATGGCGTCTCCTCCTTTTATGTGTCCGCTATCAGAAGCGGATATAACTGTAGCCTTGTTGTTGCAGGTCGATGAGTCGGGTATAGGCATCGTGCACGATCACCATGCCTGGCAGCAGATCCGATGCAATCCAGCCCTTGCCTTTCAGTGTCGCATTGCAGATCTCCACGCTCACGCCGTGTTCCTGCAGTTCGCGCAACACCTGGATGTTGGGATTGAATGCAAAGGGATCATTCTTGTATTGGCGATAGGCTTCTTCGTTCAGGGCCCAATATACCGTGGGACCATGCAGCACTATGCTGATCTTGAGCTGCTTTTCCGGCACGCCCAGGGATTTGTAGGCCTCCAGCAGCCCGCGCACGTAATACAGTGCCTTGCCGATACCGGCTTCCTGCACGTCGTCTTTTACGTCGTAGACGGCGCGAATATGGTCTTTTTTCGAGACGCCGATGATTTTGTCAGGCGTCAGTTTGAAGGGGGCGGGTTCTGAAGGGGGAGTCGGGGACGCAGCCAGCGCGGAGGTGCTGGCCAGAATCAGGATCGACAGAAAGAGGATCGCGAGTCGGCGCATGCGTATGGGCAAATCAGTTGCCCGAAGCATAGCAACTTAAGCGGGTTCGCGCCACGTCCTTGTGGGTGTCTCAGGCCTGTTTTTTCAGCAGGTGCTCGGTGAGTCGCACCCAATAGCTGGCGCCAAGAGGCAGCACGGCATCATTGAAGTCATAGCGTGGGTTATGCAGGGTACACCCCCCCTCGCCCGGCCCGTTGCCGATCCAGACATAGCAGCCCGGCTTTTCGCGCAGCATGAAGGCAAAATCCTCCGCCCCCATGGAAGGTGGAAGCTGGGTGAGTACGTTTTCCGAGCCGACCAGTCCGGAAGCCACGTCGCGACAGGTTTCCGCCTCTGTAGCGCTGTTGATGGTTGCGGGATAGCCGCGCCGATAGCGCAATTCGGCCTGCATACCGTGGGCCGCCGCAATGCCGGTAGCCAGGCGGGCCAGGGCGGCTTCAATCCGATCCTGCATGTCCGGGGTGAAGGCGCGTACCGTGCCGCCCAAGTGGGCCTCGGGCGGAATGACGTTGTAGGCCTCACCGGCATGGAAGCGCGTGATGCTGACCACGGCCGAATCAGTCGGGCTGGTGTTGCGGCTGATGATGGATTGCGCAGCCTGTACCAGGGCCGCGCCGGCCAGCACCGGGTCAAAGCCCTGGTGCGGCATGGCGGCATGGGCGCCGTGGCCGCGCATCACGATATCGAACTGATCGGTGCTGGCCATGACCGGCCCCGTGTGTACGGCAAACTGGCCGACCGGCAGGCCGGGCCAATTGTGCATGCCGAACACGGCCTGCATGGGAAAGCGTTCGAACAGGCCCTCCTCGATCATGGCGCGCGCACCGCCTTCGCCTTCTTCCGCCGGCTGGAAAATGAAATACACGGTGCCGTCGAAGTGGCGCGTCTGTGCCAGGTGTTCGGCAGCGGCCAGCAGCATGGCCGTGTGGCCGTCGTGGCCGCAGGCGTGCATCTTGCCGCTATGGCGCGAGTGGTGAGGAAAAGTGTTTTGTTCCAGGATGGGCAGCGCATCCATGTCGGCGCGCAAGCCGATGGCGCGCTCGGAAGTGCCGGCGCGCACCACACCCACCATGCCCGTGCCGGCCAGGCCGCGATGCACCTCGATGCCGGCGGCTTCCAGCCAGTTGGCGGCGACATCGCTGGTGCGATGCTCCTCGAACGCCAGTTCCGGATGCGCGTGCAGGTCATGGCGCAAGGCGGTCAGTCGGGCCAGTTCGGATTGCAGACGGGGGATGATGTGCATGCGGTTCAATGAAACAAATCGATGTCTGCATTATGCCATGGCCTGGTAATGGAACTGATTGCGCGCACGCTGGTCTCCTATTGTCTGAATACGGGTGGTTCTATACTGAATATGACAGCCTATGATCAAATCTTCATGAAACCTTCCCCCACTGCCAGCCAGTGCCCCAGTTGTGGCGAGCCCGTAAGCAGGATTCACCGCCGTTTGGTGGACCGACTGGTTTCCCTGTTCCGTTCGAAACGCCGCTATCGTTGCGAAAACCCGGCTTGCCGCTGGGAAGGCAATTTGCCAATCCGGCGCCGCTGACCCCCTCCTGATCCGCTTGGGTCAGCACCAGTGCAATGGCCCTGATGCCAAATAGATACTACAATGGCATGCCTCGCTCCTGACTAGGAAGGCATGTGGACAAACCCCGTGATATCGAACGCCGTCAGGCTGGCAAGCACCTGAATGCGGACTATCTGGCGCTGGTGCGCGACGTGGACCTGTGGGAAAAACCCCTGGGTCTGGCGCTGGAGCGTATTACCCAGGTGCTCAGCGCGGCCCTGGGTGCGCAAAGAGTGGGCGTGTGGTTCCTGGAGCAGGAGCCCTTGTCGCTACGCCTGGCCAAGCTCTATCAGGCTGACAAGCGGACGTATGTCGAAGGCGCTCAATTCCTTGGCAAGGATTTTCCGACCTATTTCTCCGCCCTTGATGCCGAGCGGGTGATCGCTGCCGGCGATGCCCATTCTGATTTCCGCACCCGGGAATTCTCCGCGTCCTACCTCACCCCCTTGGGCATTGGTGCCATGCTGGATGCTACCTTTCGCATCGGCGGTCGCACGCGCGGCGTGCTGTGCGTGGAGCACGTCGGCGTGGCCCGATTATGGAATGAAGAGGAAAAGCGGCTGGCCATCTCCGTGGCAGACCTGATTGCCCAGCTCATTGCCCATAACGACTTGAGAAACAGCAAGGTAGATTTGCTGGAGCGCAATGACAGTCTGCGCCTGGTGAATGAACTCTCCCGGCGCCTGCATGGCCGCCTGGAAACCGGAGTCATCATGGAAACAGCGGCCCAGACCCTGCTGGGTGTGAGCGGCGCAACCGATGTCGGCGTGTTCCTGCTGGATGATGACGGTGCCACGTTGCGCATCGCCTTCGCGCTGGGTCCCAACAAGGAGCTGTCCTGGAAGCTGCCCGCAATGCCCATCACCCAGACCTTGAGCGGCATGGCGCTGCGCGAGCGGCATTTGATGATCAGCACCGATTTTGCCAGCGATGAGCGCATGCATCCCCAGGCGCGGGCGCTGTTGGCGGCACATGGCATCAATGCCGGTTTGATGATTCCCCTGTATCACGGCGATAAGCCCCTGGGCACCATCGACCTGGCATTTCGCCAGCAGCGGCGCTTCAGCGATCTGGAGCTGGAGACCCTGGAAGCGATCGGCAACACCGTGTCCCTGGCGCTCATGAATGCCGTGCAGGTGAAGGAGCTGGAATACTCGGCCCTGCATGATTCATTGACCGGCCTGCCCAACCGCCTGGCCCTGCATGAGTGGTTCAGTACCCGGGTAGGCCAGGCAGGACAGACCAAGCAGATTGCCCTGATGCTGCTGGACCTGGACCGCTTCAAGGAGGTCAATGACACGCTTGGCCATCATGTGGGCGATCGCCTGTTGAGTGAAGTGGCGCGCCGCCTGGAGCAATCCGTCTCGGGGCAGCCATGCCTGCTGAGCCGCTTGGGCGGGGATGAATTTGCCATCGCGCTGGAAGGCTTCGATCTGGAGGCCACCAAGCGCATCGGCAATGACCTGCTGGACAGCTTCCGTCGGCCGTTTGTGGTTGAAGACATGCCGCTGGAGATTGGGGCCAGCATGGGCGTGGCATTTTATCCGCGTGATGGTGCAGACAGTCATGGCCTGCTGCGTTCGGCGGATGTGGCGATGTATGCCGCCAAACACGCCAGCGCCGGATTGATGGCCTACGATACGCGCCTCGATACACATACGCCGGAACGGTTGGCGATGATTGTGGAACTGAGCCCGGCCATTCGTGCCGGGCAGTTGTGCATGCATTACCAGCCGAAATTCAGTTTTTCCCGGGCGGGCGTCATCGGCTTCGAGGCCCTGGTGCGCTGGCGGCACCCGCGGCTGGGCCTGCTCTATCCTGAGACCTTCCTGCCCCTGGCGGAGATGAGCGAGGCCATCCATCCCCTGACCTATGAAGTCATACGGCTGGCATTGGCGCAACAGCGCGCCTGGAAAGCCAGCGGCAAGCAGTACTCGGTGGCGGTCAATCTGTCGGCGCGCAATCTGATCGACGACCGTTGCGTGGCGAGCATCGAGCAATTGCTGCGGGAGTATGGGGCGAGTCCCGGCGACCTGGAGCTGGAAATCACGGAGACCGCCCTGATGCACGACCCGGAAGGCGCCAGAACTCTGCTGGACCGTATTGCCGCACTGGGTGTGAACCTGTCAATCGACGACTTCGGTACCGGCTACTCATCCCTGGCCTATTTGAAGCGTTTGCCGATTCAGACACTCAAGATCGATCGCACCTTTGTCACGGACATGACGCGCAACGAGCAGGATGCCGTGATCGTCCGTTCAACGATTGCGCTGGCCCACAACCTCAATCTGCGCGTGATCGCCGAAGGTGTGGAGGATGCCAGAACGCTGGCACTGCTGCGCGACATGGGCTGTGATCAGGCCCAGGGCTACTACTTCAGCCACCCCCAGCCCTGGCCGGACATCGAAGCCTGGCTGGCCGGTTATTCCCAGTAAAACATCAGCGGGATTTGCGCCGGGCGGCAGAGGCTGTGCGCGGCGCGGGCTTGTGTGTGCCACGCACGCCTTCCGACCGCTGCCCGGTGCCAGCCGGTTGCCAGGCCGGTACCAACTGCTTCTTGCCATTGCCGATCAAATCCGCGCGGCCCATGCGCTTCAGGGCTTCGCGCAGAATCGGCCAGTTCTCCGGATCGTGATAACGCAGGAACGCTTTGTGCAGGCGCCGCACGCGGCCCTGACGCACCGTGTCCACATGTTCGGCATGCTTCAGGCCCTTCAGCGGATTCCATGCGGTGTGATACATGGTGGTGGCCAGCGCCATGGGCGTGGGCAGAAAGGTTTGCACCTGGTCCAGGCGGAAACCGTTCTTCTTCAGCCACAGCGCCAGATGCAACATGTCATCGTCGGTGGTGCCGGGATGGGCGGCGATGAAGTAGGGGATGAGGTATTGCTCCTTGCCGGCCTGCTTCGAGAATTGGTCGAACAGCTGCTTGAATCGCTCGTAGGTGCCGATGCCCGGCTTCATCATGTGTGACAACGGGCCTTCCTCGGTGTGCTCCGGCGCGATCTTGAGATAGCCGCCCACGTGGTGCTGCGCCAGCTCCTTGATGTATTCCGGCGACAGCACTGCCAGGTCGTAGCGGATGCCGGAGCCGATGAGGATCTTCTTCACGCCCTTGATGGCGCGCGCCTTGCGATACAGGGAAATCAGTGGCCCGTGATCGGCGTTGAGGTTCTCGCACACACCAGGGTACACGCAGGACAGGCGGCGGCAGGCGGACTCGATCTTCGGGCTCTTGCAGGCCATGCGGTACATGTTGGCGGTGGGCCCGCCCAGGTCGGAGATGATGCCGGTGAAGCCCGGCGTCTTGTCGCGGATCTCCTCGATCTCGTGCAGGATGGATTCCTCCGAACGGCTTTGAATGATGCGTCCCTCGTGCTCGGTGATGGAGCAGAAAGTGCAGCCGCCAAAGCAGCCGCGCATGATGTTGACCGAGAAGCGGATCATCTCCCAGGCCGGAATCTTCGCGCCGCCATAGGATGGATGCGGATTGCGCGCATAGGGCAGACCGTACACGTGGTCCATCTCGATGGTGGTGAGCGGGATCGGCGGCGGGTTGAGCCACACGTCGCGATTGCCATGGGTTTGTACCAGCGCACGCGCATTGCCCGGGTTGGATTCCAGGTGCAGGGTGCGCGAGGCGTGGGCGTAGAGCACCGCGTCTTCTGACACCTGCTCGAAGGCGGGCAGGCGCACCACCGTCTTGCTGCGGTCGAGGCGCGGCTGCTGCCGGTGCAGGCGCACGACTTGCGCATCTTCCCGCGCAGGTACACTGGCAGTTGGCGCCATGGCATAGGGGTCGGGATGCTTGATCAGCGCCCCCGGCGTGTCCACGTCGGTGGAATCCACCACCGCCCAGTCCTCACCCGGCACCCAGTCGCGTGGCCGCATGAAGGCACTGCCGCGCAGGTCGATGATGTCTTCAATCTTCTCGCCCTTGCCAAGGCGATGGGTCAGTTCCACCAGCGCGCGCTCCGCGTTGCCGTAGAGCAGGATGTCGGCCTTGGAATCCGGCAGCACCGAGCGTCGTACCTTGTCCGACCAGTAGTCGTAGTGCGCAATGCGACGCAGCGAGGCCTCGATGCCGCCGATCACCACATTAGCTTCCGGGAATGCCTCGCGGCAGCGCTGGGCATACACCACCAGCGCGCGGTCGGGGCGCTTGTTGCCTTCGCCGTTGGGCGTGTAGGCATCGTCGGAGCGGATCTTTCGGTCGGAAGTGTAGCGGTTGACCATGGAATCCATGTTGCCCGCGGTCACGCCGAAATAGAGATTGGGCTTGCCCAGCTGCTTGAAGGCGTCGGCGGAGTGCCAGTCCGGCTGGCTGATGATGCCGACGCGGAAGCCTTGCGCCTCCAGCAGCCTGCCCACCAGCGCCATGCCGAAGCTGGGATGGTCGATGTAGGCATCGCCCGTGACCAGGATCACATCGCAGGAGTCCCAGCCGAGCGCGTTCATTTCCTCGCGGCTCATGGGCAGGAAGGGGGCGATGCCGAAGCGCTTCGCCCAGTAGGGGCGATAGCTGGTGATGGGTTTGGCTGCGGGTACAGGTTTTGCGGCGGCTTTCATCTGCGTATTTTACCGCCCATGTGCTTGGGCAGGCCGGGATAGACAAGGATTTGTTGCCCTTGTTCCGCTTGTGGTCAAAGCGCCAAGGCAATGGGATAGCAGTGGCTGATGGGGCGGGTTTTGGCTTCCGTGTCCGGCAGGTTTTGCAGGATGCCCAACATGACCTGGATCGGCTCTTCGTGGGAGACCACGGCGATGTGCCGGGCCTCGACGGTGTGCAGGTTCTCAAGGAAGTCCAGCAGACGGCACTTCATGTCGACGAAGGATTCGCAGCCCTCCACCATTGCCGTCAGGCGGTCCGGCACCTGGGCCGCGTGCCACAGTCGAGCAGGCTGGCCATCGAAGGCGAAGGCGCCGGTTTCGTTGATGCGGCGATCGGTGAGCAGGGGCACATTCAATGCTTCATTGAGAATGCCGGCCGTTTGCTGCGCACGCGGAAACTCCGAGCAGTAGATCACCTCGATGCCTGAGCCGGCCAGTTCGCGGCGGGCACAGGCAGCCTGTTCGCGGCCGGTGGAAGTGAGGTTGTTTTTGATGTGAGGGAGCGCGTTCACCCGGTCGAGCAGGTTGTAATCCGCCTCGCCGTGGCGCACGAAATACAGCGTTTTGCCCGGCGCGGCGAATTACCAGCCAATCTCGTAGGCAGTCTTGGCACCGATGGCGCAGCGTTCCAAACTGTCCGGTATTTCGGCCTGTACGGGCGAAATGGCGCGGCGCCCGGCCATCAGTTCGGCATCATGCTGGGGGTAGTGCGGTTCGTCGCCGGGATCGGCGAATCCATCCGGCCACATCGGGTTGCCTTCTGCATCGTACTTGTCGCTGGCTCCCAGCGTATGGAGCAACTCATGCGCGATCACCACCTTGTTCTTCGATGTCATTTCCGTTCTGGCGAACACGTGCACCACGCCGATCAGCCCCTTGCGCAGGCCGAGCGAATGCTGCAAGGCATGGCCATCCTCGCCTTGGTGGTAAATCACGAACAGGCGGATGCGGCCCAGGTTTTTCCAGAAAGGCGTGTGATGAAATGCGTAATAACGCGTGTGCAGGCTCCATAGTATGGAATCGAGTGCGCTGCGTGCGCCCTGCGGTGGGGGCGGGGGCAGCTCTTCCAGTTCCTGGCCCAGGTGCATTTGGATGCGTGGCAATTTCTTCAGTCGGTAGCGCTCGCCCTGGGCGGCGACGAAATCGCCGATTTCCTTGAAGGAATCATCAGAAAGGCCAGAGATATAGTCGGCGGTGGCTTCAGAGCCGTCGCCGTTGATCGGATAGACCACAATGTCCAGCGGGCGCACCCAGCTGCGCACCAGCAGGCCCTCCCAAAAGGTGACACCGCCTACCAGGGCCAGGATGAGCAGCAGAATGGTGATGCGAAAAGCGCGAAAAGACATGGGCAAGTATTCCAATGGTTTTGAAGCGCGGCTGCTACTATGAAGAAAGAGAAGCGATTTTGTCTAGCAAATGAAGGAGCCAGCACCATGAAAATCCCGATGCAGATTACTTTTCGCGAAGTGCCCCACTCTGACGCCATCGAGGCCG
>OBLQ010000600.1_pt1 | contig 13835 bp, 1 predicted proteins | sample 1519881 | NCBI WGS metagenome assembly OBLQ01 (sample SAMN01911456, study PRJEB22533) | soil metagenome | biome: Soil | place: Malaysia | collected 2012-04-30 | depth DG_metagenome m | reverse complement strand
GCCGTGGCGCGCCGTTTCGAGGCCACTCCTTCAATTTTGTATTCACGTAAAACGGGCTGGCCCCGAAGTCGATTCCGGGATTCGGTTCGCTGAAGTTGAGGCTTGGCGGGATCTGGCGGTGGCGCAGCGCGCAAATCGTCTTGATAAGTCCGGCGATGCCGGCCGCTGTATCAAGATGACCGATATTGGTTTTGACCGAACCAATCGCGCAAAAACCTTTCTTATCGGTTTTCGCCCGAAATACGTCCGATAAAGCCTGGATTTCGATCGGGTCGCCCAGCGTTGTTCCTGTGCCGTGCGTTTCTACGTAGGTGACCGTGTCCGGCCCTATTCCGGCGACGCTCAGGGCTTCCGCGATGACTTCCGTCTGGCCTTCAACGCCTGGGGCGGTATACCCGATCTTGAGAGACCCGTCATTATTAATAGCGGTGCCTTTGATCACCGCATAAATCGTATCGCCGTCGCCGATGGCCGATTCGAGCGGCTTGAGAACAACCGCGCCCAGTCCGCTTCCGAAGACCGTTCCCGCGGCATCTTTGTCGAACGCCCGGCAATGGCCATCAGGGGAAAGAATGCCACCGGCCTCATAGAGATACCCTTCCCGTTGCGGCAAGCGAACGCCTACGGCGCCGGCCATCGCCATTTCGCATTCGCCGTTGAGCAGGCTCTGGCAAGCCAGATGGACTGCCACCAGTGAAGTCGAGCAGGCCGTCTGGACGGTTACGCTCGGACCTCTCAGATTCAGCTTGTAGGAAACCCGTGTCGCGACGAAATCTTTGTCGTTGCCGATAAAGGCCTGGTAACGGAGCGATGGGGACTCGCCAATCGCAGACGCAGCCCGGTGCAGATAAGTATTCAGGCCCGCGCCGGCAAACAGTCCTATTCTTCCGGGATACCGGCCGGAGTCGTAGCCCGCATCTTCCAATGCGTGCCATGCGCATTCCAGAAACAGCCGGTGCTGGGGATCCATCAACTCCGCATCCCGTGGATTGAATCCGAAGAAGGCGGCATCGAACAGGTCGTCGCCTTCCAGCACCCCGCCGGCCTTGACATAGTTCGGGGCCTTCAGGACATACGGGTCAATGCCCGTCTCCTCTATCTCCCGGTCAGAAAAGAAGGAAATGCATTCTTCACCCTGAGAAATCTTTTTCCAGAATTCTTCTGCATTCTCAGCCCGGGGAAAACGTCCGGCCATTCCAATGATGGCCACGTCACGGACCATGGTGTGACCGGCGCGGCGCCGCATCCGGGCCGCATGGACGCCCGCCTGCACAGCGGTCGCTTCAGCGCTTTCCTGGCCGATGTGCCTCGCAATGTCAGCGATGGTCGGACAGCGGAACAGGTCCATCATAGAAACATCGTGGCCTGCCTGCCGGAGCGCGCTCTGCACTTTGGCCAGCAGGAGCGAATGCCCGCCTGCATCGAAGAAATTGTCGTGGATGCCGGCTTTTTCTACGCCCAGAACCTTTTTCCAGATGCCGGCAATTACACGCTCCAGATCCGACTGCGGCGGAACATGGTCGCGCTTTTCAGCAGCGTGCGCCGGGGGAGCGGGAAGCGCTTTTCTATCCACCTTGCCATTCGCCGTCAAAGGCAGCTTTTCAAGGACGACGAAATGCGAAGGCAAGAAAACCTCAGGCAGACGCTGCGCCAGAAACTGTCTCAAATCGCGGGCCTGAAGACTTTCATGTTCCCGCGCGGAATCCGGGACGAGATAAGCAACCAGCCGCTGATCGCCGCCGGCCTGCGTACGCGCCGCAACAACCGCCTGTTTGACTCCGGGATAAGCGGAGAGGACCGACTCGATCTCGCCAAGTTCGATGCGATAACCTCGTATCTTCACCTGATGATCGAGGCGACCCAGAAATTCAATCGCGCCATCCGCGTGGCGGCGCGCCAGGTCCCCCGTCCTGTAAAGACGGGTTCCCGGAGAGTGGCTGAAGGGATCAGGAATGAATTTTTCCGCTGTCAGGTCCGGTTTCTGCCAGTAACCTCGCGCCACTCCATCGCCGCCAATCACCAACTCGCCGGGGACGCCTGCTGGTAGCGGCTGCAGGCCGGCATCCAACATATAGACCTGGGTATTGGCGATCGGCCTTCCGATCATCGTTCCGGCGACATGATTCGCGCCTGATTTCGCATCGTGCACAGTCGACCAGATCGTGGTTTCCGTGGGGCCGTAGAGGTTCCACACAGAGCAGCCGCAGGCCCGCAACTGGTTCATCAGGTCCGGCGGCAGAATGTCACCGCCGCACAGTGCGCGCATCGGCGGCAGTTCCCGTTTGCCGGCCGTAAGCAGCAAATGCCAGGTCGCCGGCGTGGCCTGCATTACCGTGGCCTGACGCTCTTTCAGCAGTTCAAGCAGGCGGTAACCATCCATGGCCGTTTCCCGGGGAACCAGAATGACCCTGGCCCCGCAAATCAAGGGCAGGTAAAGTTCCAGACCGAAGATGTCAAATGAAATGGTAGTTACGGATGCCAGAGTGTCCGTTGGCGCAAGCCCAGGCGCCAGCGCCATCGAAGTCAGAAAATTGACCACGGCCTGGTGGGTGATCTGCACACCTTTGGGAAGGCCCGTTGAGCCCGAGGTGTAAATGACGTAAGCGAGGTTTCGGCTGTCGCATTCAGCGGCAATGGCGGCGGGCGCGTGCTCCGCGATGCGGTCCCAATCCTTGTCCATGAGCACCACATCACACGAGAGGCCCTCAAATCGGGGCTGCAGGGCCGTCTCTGTGAGCAACACTCGCACGCGAGCATCTTCCAGCATGAAGCGCGTCCGGGTTTCAGGAAATGCGGAATCAAGCGGCAGATACGCCGCGCCCGTCTTCAGAATTCCAAACAACGCGACCGCAATACTGACTGATCTCTCAAGGCAAACCCCGACAACCGACTCCGCACCGGCTCCCAGTCCCTTCAGATGCCGCGCCAGTTGGTTTGCCCGGGCGTCCAATTCCGCAAAGCTCAAAGCGGTCTTTGCGTCCGCTACTGCTTCCGCTTCCGGCGAGCGTCTGGCCTGGGCCTCAAATAATTCGTGGAGCAGAGCATCTCGCGGATAATCTTTGGCGGTTGCGTTCCATCCGGCCAGTTCTCCAAGGTCATGCTCATCCAGCAACGGCAGGAACTGGACCCGCTGATCCGGCCCATCGGCGATCCCGCGCAGCAGAGTGACGAACTGTCTCAGGATGCGGTCCGCCGTCGTATCGTCAAACAAGTCACGGTTGTATTGCAGTGAAGCTCTGAGCGATGTTTTGCCCTGGCCCATGAGCAGAGTAAGGTCGAAAGGAACCTGCTGTTCCGGCAGTTCGATTGCGCGCAGAGTGACCGGCCCAAGCGATACTTCCGATTCGGCCTCGCCCAGCGCAAAAGCCGTGAGCGCATCAAGTTCCTCGCGGCGCGCCTTCTGAAGGATGAACATCGTCTGGAACAACGGAGACCGGCTGGGGTCGCGCACCGGCTGCAGCCGTTCGGTCAACAGCGGAAACGGATATTCCTGGTTCTCCAGGGCGCCCAGGACTGTATGGCGGGCTGATTCCAGTATCTGCCTGAAAGTCGCATCACCGCTGACTGTCTGCCGCATCACCAGAGGGTTGGTAAAGTAGCCTATGATGCCTGCCAGCTGCGGACCTTCCCTGCCGGCGGCCGGCGACCCTGTGATGATGTCTTCCTGGCCGGTGTAGCGATGCAACAGCACCTGGAATGCCGCCAGCAACGTCATGTACAAAGTCGCGCCGCACGACCGTGAAACTTCATGAATGCGATCTGTAAGCTCACTGTCAAGCGATATGGCGCGGGTCGCGCCGCCAAAGGTCTGTACAGGCGGGCGCGGGCGGTCAGTGGGAAGATCAAGATGGGGCAGAGGCTGTCGCAGTTGCCCGCTCCAGTAGTCCCATAGCTGTTCCCCTCTTTTGCCACTTAACCGGCGGCGCTGATGTTCAACATAGTCGCTGTAACGGAGACCAACAGGCGAAAGACCGGCATCGGCAACACCGATCTCCTGCCGGTAGAGTTGCGCGAGTTCGTCAAAGGCAATCGTGAATGACCAGAAGTCACCGCAAATGTGGTGCATGACAAAAAGCAGGAGGTGCTCATGGTCATTCCTGCGTAACGCAACGACCCGGAACAGAGGGCCGCACTCGGGATTGAAGGCCTTCCATGCATGCCGGTTCATGCGGTTCAGGGCCGCTTCCTCCGAATAGCCATTGAGATCAGCGAACTCAAGATCCGCGGCCATGGAGTCATGCACCCGCTGCACAGGTTCGCCTCCCTCGCCCTGATGGAAGGTAGTGCGCAGCGCCGGGTGCCGGTCCATCAGGCTCTGCACCGCACGCCGCAAAGCCGGGACATCAAGCGGACCTCTTGCCCGCGCCGCCACCGCAATGTTGTACGCTGCGCTTTCAGGCGCGATCTGCTGCACAAACCACAGGCCCCGCTGCCCATACGAAAGAGGAAATTCCTCTGGAGCCTCGCCCCTGGAGCCGGACCAGTCCTCGACTGCTGCTGGCTGGCTGATGCCGGCTGCAACTTCCGTTACCAGTTGGCCGACTGTGGCCCCTTCCAGCAGCATCGCGAACGATAACTGAACACCTGTTCCCTCTTCTATGACATGCTTCAGTTCGATTGCCGCCAGCGAATCGAGGCCGAGCGCGGAAAGAGACTGGTCCGCAGCGATAGCCCGGCTGGGAAGATGCAGGGCCCGCGCGGCGAAACCGGTGATCCATCGTTCAAGCCGCTTCCTTCGGTCGGCTTCGTCCAGCAGCAAAAGACTCTGCCTGTTCACCTCCTCACCGGGAAGTTCGATTTCTTCCATTTCCGGGCTTTCTCTGCCGGTGTCTCTGGCGATGACCTGGAATCCGCCACTGAGATATTTTTCCTTGCAGGCCAGGCGCTGGATTTTGCCGCTGGAAGTCTTGGGAATCGTTCCGGCCTTGATCAGCACGACATCATTCAAGGCAAGTTCATGCTCCTGCACAACAGCGCTGCGGATGCCTTCCATCACGCTTTGCAATTTCGCCGCTGTGGGAACGTCGTCGATTTCCTGCACCAGCACTACCCGCTCGCCGGCGCCGCCATCAACGAAGAATGCCGCTCCGCATCCCCGCCTCAGCGCGTCATCGGTCCGTTCCGCAGTCAGTTCAAGGTCCTGTGGGTAATAATTCCTTCCCCGGACAATGATGAGGTCCTTCATTCTTCCGGTGACGAACAACTCCCCGCCGCGCAGAAAACCCAGATCTCCGGTGCGCAAATACAATCGCCTGTCCGGTTTTCCGGCTTCATGAGCAAGGGAAGCATGAAAGTCTCTTTCCGTGTCATGAGGTTTGTTCCAGTAGCCTTGCGTGACGCCCGGCCCGGATATCCAGATCTCGCCTACCTCGTCCGCGGCGCATATCGTCCGTTCCTCCGGGTTCACGATCAGAACCTCTTGTTCCTCCCAGGCGTGTCCGCAGCCCACCAGAACTTTCCCATCGGTCCCGCCGGCCGCGGCCACGCGGCCCTGCTGAAGACTGTGAGAATCCACAGTCTGGAGGCTTAACGCCGATCCGGCCGAGCCGCCCGTGACAAACAGCGTTGCCTCGGCGAGGCCGTAACACGGATAAAAGGCCTCTTCCCTGAAACCGCATGCCGCAAAGGTCCGTGCAAACTTTTTTAGCGTCTCCACCTGCACAGGTTCGGCCCCATTGAAAGCAACCTTCCAGCTCGAAAGGTCGATCTGGTCCAGTTCCTCCACTTTGAGTCTGTCCGTGCACAAGCCATATGCGAAATTGGGCCCGCCGCTGGTTGTGGCCTGATATCTGGTAATCGCCCGGAGCCAGCGCACAGGCTTCTGCACAAAAGCCAGCGGCGACATCAGGATGCACTCGGCCCCCAGGTACAAAGGTTGAAGAACGCCACCAATGAGTCCCATATCGTGGTACAGCGGCAGCCAACTTACGATGACGGACGACTCAGACTGAGAAAAGGCCCGCGCGATCGTCCTTTCGTTATGCAGCAGGTTCGCATGAGTTACCATCACGCCCTTCGGGGCCGCTGTAGAACCGGACGTGTATTGCAGAAAAGCCAGATTTCCGGTATCGATCTCCGGCAGACGCCAGTTGGCCGAATCCCCGGCGACAATCCTGTCCGTCGCGATCACTTCGATCTTGTGATCTCCCGGCAATTGAGAGACCCAGGACCTGATCGAGGAAAGTTTGCCAGACGTCGTCAGAATGAATCGCGGCCGCGCGTCCGCAGTTATGGCGGTGAGTCTCGGCAGGCTGCGGTGGCTTCGGGGAGGATACAAGGGAACGGCGGCCGTTCCGGCGTAGAGGCATCCAAGAAATGCGCTGATGAAATCCAGCGTTTGAGGGAACAGAAGAAGGGCACGCTCACCTGCGGCGTTCCTTTCCAGCAGGGCCGCTGCAATTGAGCGGGCCAGAGAATCCAGTTGAGCATAAGTGACTGCTGATGCTTCCGCCTCTCCGTCAACAAGAAACCTGTACGCAATACGATCTGGAGTTTCAGCCGCCCGTATATGCAGTAATTCAACGATGCTGCTTGCATCAGACACAGTGCTGGTCTCTATTTCTCATTACAAGCTCTGATTTCCGAACAGAAATATTTTCATACAGGGTTCCGGTGGGAAAGCTAACCATCTCATACTTGCGGACTGGCATTCGTGAAATGGCCTCAAAACCGGCCGATAAGGGATAGAGTATGTTTCATGCGCGCCGGCAACGGCAAGCAATTGGTACAAATCTTGTACAACTTCCACCACGCATGCCGGCGCACCGCAATCGGCACGGGAATTCATTCCAAAATGAGATTGGCGGGTGCGCTACGCTGATCCCTTTGCGGAGTTCAAAACTGGAACTGATAGTTAAAGTATCCCGAGATTCACCTTGACAGGAGTTCCAAATGTAGCTCAGACTGATGCTTGTTTGTCCACACGATAGCGATCTCTGGTCGCAAAATGCGGCAGCTATGCCGGCTGAAATATATCAATTTTCTCTTCCACTCACAGAACCGTTCTTTAGAGGCGTGAAGCACTGTAGCAAACTACAGGCCGGGGCCGTCGCGCGCCCAGCCTGCGTGCGGCCTGTCTGACACCTGCCACACAGACAGACTACTGCAGTGAGATGGTGGTCTTTGGACGCGGATGCCGGGATACAGTCCGGGTCCAAATGCCCCCGACGGCATGCCGATCACAATGGCGGCGAAGGCGGTAACGGTGATATTAAGACGCAAGCGGAAAATCCTGCGCGCCTTCGCGTTGGCGCTTTTTGTTCTGGCGTTGGCCGGGTTGGCTGGTACGTCATGGCTGGTCCGGCGTCCATGGCCGGAGACTTCGGGGACCTTTAATGCTGCCGGCTTGCGCGCGCCAGTAGAGATATTGCGCGACCGCTGGGCAACGCCTCATATCTATGCCGGAAACCTGCATGACCTTTTCTTCGCCCAGGGCTACACACAAGCCCAGGACAGGTTGTGGCAAATGGAATTCACCCGGCAAACCGCCAATGGGACACTCAGTTCCTTTCTCGGTCGCGGCGCTCTGGAGATCGACCGGGCAGTCCGTACAGTCGGGTTGAGGAGAATCGCAGAACGGGACTGGGCCAATATCAAAGGCGAGGAACGCGAAGCGATTCAGGCGTTCAGCGACGGCGTAAACGCTTATATTGAGGGCCACCGCGGCCGGCTGGCGGTTGAGTTCACGTTGCTGAAGGTGACGCCTGAAGCATGGAAACCGCAGGATGTTCTGGCGACCGTCAATCTGATCTCGTGGATACTAGCGGAAAACGCAGGTTTCGAGCTTTCCCGCGCACATCTCATCGCACACGCCGGAGACACCACCGCCAGAGAACTTCTCCCACCGTATGATGAGGGCGCTCCGTTTATTATTCCGGCCGAAGCCAAAGACTACGCGATTCTGCGATCTTTTTCCGCCGAACATTCACAGTTGATGGACCTGCTGCTCGGCAGGCCCGGTCCCACCGCGGGGAGCAATAGCTGGGTTGTGCAAGGAAGCCACACCGCAACGGGGACTCCTTTACTGGCAAACGATTCTCATCTGGGCCTTTTCATGCCCTCATCCTGGCACGCCACAGGCCTTCATTCCGGCACTCTGGACGCGATCGGATATTCTTTTGTCGGAGCACCGGGCATCGTGATCGGCCACAACCAGCGGATCGCCTGGGGGATCACCGATCTGGTCGCCGATGTCCAGGATTTTTACGTCGAGAAGCTGGATGATCCCGAACACCCGCAACGTTATGAGTTTCGAGGTAAATGGGTTGATCTTCAAAATGTGACGGAGACCGTCCAGGTAAAAGGCCAACCGCCTGTCACCCTGAAGGTGCAAAGTACTCACCATGGCCCGCTGATCAGCAGCCTTGGCGGGCGATTCAAATACCCGCAGCCTGTCGCTCTTGCATGGAGCGGGGACAAGTGTGAAACAGCAATTGCCGCGGTGCTGGCATTGAATCGGGCGCGAAACTGGAGCGAGTTTCAGGCCGCTCTCAATCTGTGGGACGGGCCTGACATGAATTTTATTTATGCCGATCTGGACGGAAATATCGGATATCAGGCCGCCGGCAGGATACCGATCCGCTCCGCCGGCCACCAGGGATCACTTCCGGTTCCAGGCTGGACAGGCGAGTATGAATGGAAAGGTTATATACCACCGGCAGAACTTCCCATGCAACTGAATCCCCCATCCGGCATGATTGTTGCCGCGAACCAAAAAGCAGTTTCAGACCGCTATCCTTACCACCTCGGTTATGAGTTTGCCGATCCCTTCCGTGCCATCCGCATCCGCCAGCTACTCAGCAGTAAAGACCATCTAGATATAGAAGACATGAAGGCAATGCAGGCAGACAACTATGACGTTACTGCGAAAGATCTGGCTTCCTATCTGGCCATCGCCAAACCTGCGAATGAGTTAGAAGGCCGGGCATTAAACCAGTTTCGATCATGGGACTTTCACTGCTCCGTCAGCGAAACAGGTCCGGCTATCTTTCAGGTCTGGTACCGGTTCCTGGTTGAAGACACGGTCGGCGACGAGTTAGGGCCGAAAGAAACTGACGAATATATAGAGTATTACTGGGTCCACACGCCGGTCATGCTCAAGTTAATGAAAGAGCCGGACAATAAGCTGTTCGACGACATTCGCACTCCACAACGCGAAACCCGGGACGATATCGTCCAGCGCAGTTTCCATGAGGCCATAGACTGGCTGAGCAGGCGATATGGAACCGATCCGGAAAAGTGGAACTGGAGCAGGATGCACACCCTGACTTTCCGGCACCGGCCCATTGGGCTGGCACGGATCCCTGGCGTTTCATGGCTGTTCAACTCCGGGCCCATGCCGGACCCGGGATGTGACCGCTTTACCATCAACTCAGCCTGGTTCACTAACAACGATCCTGAACATCCTTTTACCGCGGAAGGCGGCCCATCGCAGCGAATCATCATGGACCTGAGTTCATGGGACAACACGCTGGCGGTGAACAGCACCGGACAAAGCGAACATCTTTTCGACCCGCACAGAGACGATGAACTCTCCTTATGGAGAAAGATGGAATACCACCCGCTAAGTTTTACACGCAAAGCAGTCGAAGCCGATGGGGCCAGCACTTTAAGGCTCCTGCCTGTCGCCAGCCGGTAATCCGGCGGTTTTGCGGTCCCCCGGCATCATCCGGAATTGAGGAAACCTATGTCAAATGCCGATGCGGTCAAAGTCCTGAGTCCTAAGAAGCGCGAACTGCTGGAACTCCTGTTGCAGGAGAAAAGGCAGAAAGCAAACGGACATCCGGTGAAGCCTGCCCTTGCGCCCATTCCTAAACGGGAGGTCCTGAGCCCCGCGCCCCTTTCCTTTGCGCAACAGCGCCTCTGGTTCATTGACCAGCTTACCCCTGGGAACCCGGCATTCAATATTCCGCTGGTCGTGCGGTTACGGGGCATTCTGACCTTCAGCTTGCTGCAAAAAGCGCTCGATCAGATCATCCAGCGCCATGAGACCATGCGCTCCAGCTTTTCCGCGCAACAGGGAACTCCTGTTCAGACGATCCTGCCTTCAGCGAGTCTTCAGGTTCCAGTCGTGGACCTCCGCGCGGTCCCGGAATCCGGCAGAATGCAGGAAGTCCAGAGACTGGTCACAAAAGATTGCCAGCATTCCTTTGATCTGACGCAACCTCCCCTGGTTCGCATCACACTGGCGCTGCTCGATACAGACGATCAGGTCCTGATCATCGTGATGAATCACCTGATTGGTGATTTCTGGTCAATCAGGCTCCTGGTCAAGGAACTGGCTGGTCTATATGAATCCTTCTCGACCTCCCAACCTCCTTCCCTTCCCGAGTTGCCGATCCAGTACGCAGACTATGCCATCCATCAAAGAAAATGGCTTCAGACTCCGGCGTCACGGGAGCAACTTGTCTATTGGAAAAACCAGCTTGCGGGTATGCCGGAAGATCTCGATCTGCCCTTCGATCATCCACGTCCAGCCATCCAGAATATCTGGGGGGCAAAACAGCGCGCAAAAATCCCCAAAGCTGCGGGTGACAGGCTGCGGGCGCTCGGCCAGCAGAATAACGCGTCCCTGTTCATGACATTGCTGGCCGGATGGAAAGCCCTGTTATTCCGCTACACCGGCCAGGAAGATATCGTCGTGGGCGCGCCGGTGGCGAACCGCAACCGCTCAGAATACGAAAACATGATTGGATTTTTCGTAAACTCTGTGCTGCTGCGCACGGATTTGTCGGGTGATCCCACATTTACTGAATTGCTGGCCCGCGTACGCACCATGGTCCTGGATGCTTTCAGCCATCAGGATTTTCCCTTCGAGCGGCTGGTAGAGGAGCTGCAGCCGGCGCGTAATCTGAGCCGCAATCCGCTCTACCAGACAGACATCGTCCTGCAAAATGCTCCTGGCGGCGTTTTTCGCGTCTCGGGGATGACTTTCGAGCCGCTTCCGGTAGAAACCGGAACGGCCCAGCTTGATCTCTCACTCGACCTGCGAGACGAAGCGGATGGGATTGCCATAACGATCGAATACGATCTCGATCTCTTTGAACGCTCCACTATTGCGAGATTGGCTGATCACTACATCCGGCTGCTGGAGAGACTGGTGGAAAACCCTGCCACGTGTCTCTCCGAGGTTTCCTTGTTGTCCGGATCTGAGGAAGGGCAATTACTTGTCGACTGGAACAACACCGCCAGGGACTATGACCTGGAAACAGTCTATTCTCAATTATTTGAGAACCAGGCGCGTGAACGCGCGTCTGAAATAGCGGCAGTATGTGACGGGGAAGAGGTCACGTATGAGGAACTGAATCTGCGGGCCAATCGCATTGCCTGGCTGCTCATTCAGGAAGGTGTAGGCGCAGATACTGTGGTTCCTCTGCTGGCGCCCCGGGGCATCGACTTTCTCAGCCTGATGCTCGCGATATTCAAAGCGGGTGGCGCGTATGTGCCGCTGGATCCCGGGCATCCGCCGCAGCGCCATATTCATGTCCTGCGGCACAGCAATGCGCCCGTGGCGGTGTGCGCCCGCTCCTTTGTGCCGTCGCTCCAGGAGGCGATCCAGGGACTCGAAGCCGCCAATCCTCCCAGACTCCTGGTGCTGGAAGATCTGCAGGAAAGCCGCGGCAACGGGCAGAATCCTCCTATCCGCTGCTTTCCCGGCAATCTGGCTTACATCATCTTTACTTCCGGTTCAACCGGAGTGCCCAAGGGCGCCATGCTGCATCATCGCGCGCTGGTCAACCACATGTGGGCAACAGTGGAAGCGCTCGGGATCAATGCCGCTGACATCATGGTACAGACGGTATCGCAATGTTTTGACGTTTCCGTCTGGCAATTTCTTGCGGCGCTCGTAGTCGGCGGGCGTGTTCATATCTTTCCGGACGAAATCACCAGAAACCCGCCGCGGCTGCTGCGCCAGGTGGACCGCGATGGAATCACGATATTTGAAGTTGTGCCATCGGTGCTTCAATCCGCGCTGTCTGAAACACGAGGGCCCGGCGCCCCGAAACTCGCGGCCCTGCGGTGGCTTCTGTGCGGCGCAGAAGAAGTTTCACCGCAATTGTGCCGCGAGTGGATGACGAACTATCCCGATATCCCGATCATCAATGCATACGGCCCGACCGAATGCAGTGACGACGTAACGTTCTATCATCTTACCCAGGCGCCACAGGAGCGCGACCTGCGGGTCCCGATTGGCCGGCCGGTCGCCAACCTGCAGGCCAGCATACTCGACCGGAACTTCCAGTTGACGCCCGTCGGAGTGCCGGGGGAAATCTGCATTCGTGGAGAGGGCATTGCTCGTGGTTATCTCTCCCTGCCCGACCGCACAGCCGCCGTTTTCGTGCCAGACCCCTTCAGCAAGGAGCCGGGCGGACGCATCTATCGCACTGGAGACCGCGGCCGCCATCGCGAGGATGGGGCCATCGAGTTCCTCGGACGCATAGACAATCAAGTCAAAATCCGTGGATTCCGCATTGAGCTCGGCGAAATTGAAAGCGTTCTTCGAAATTATCCCGCAGTCCAGGATGCGGTTGTGATTGTGCGCGAGGATTCTCCGGGAGCGCGGCGCCTGATCGGCTACGCAACCCTCCAACAGGGCGTGGAGTGCGGAACAAAGGACCTGCAGACATATCTCAAACAGAAGCTGCCCGAATACATGGTTCCGGCGGCGTTTGTTTTCCTGGGACGGTTGCCGCTGACTTCCAATGGCAAGGTTGACCGTAAATCGCTTCCAGCTCCGGAAATGGACACCAGCGCTCAGGAGTTTGTCACGGCCCGCAATCCCACGGAAGAGATGCTGGCAGGCATGTGGGAGGACATCCTGGGCGTCGAAAGAATCAGTGTCGAACAAAATCTTTTTGAACTTGGCGCCCATTCCCTGCTGGTGACCCAGGTCGCCTCACGCATAAGAAAGGCGTTCGCGGTGGAGCCGCCCCTGCGCGCATTTTTTGAATATCCCACGGTAACGGGCATGGCGCGAGTGATTGAAGAGCTGAAATCCCATGACGACGGCACGGCGGCGCCGCCTATTGTCCGCGTTCCACGCGCCGGCAACTACCCGCTGTCTTTCACACAGGAAAGCATGTGGTTCCTGGACCAGACGGAGCTGGATCTCACGGCCTACAATGTTCCCGGCGCTGTGCATATCGAGGGAGCGCTGAACCCAATTGCGCTGGAAGCGGGTTTTAATGAGATCCTGCGGCGGCACGAGATCTTCCGCACCACTTACGAGGTCGTGGAAGGCGGCCCCGTACAGGTCATTCATCCTCCCGCCAGGTTCGATCTCCCCTTTGTGGATCTTAGCGGCATTCGAGCAGAAGACCGCGAACGAGAGGCGCTACGAATCGGCCGTGAAAATGCGCAACGCCCGTTCGATCTTCTGCATGGTCCGGTGTTGCGCGTCTTCCTGATTCTCATGGAAGCCGGGCGGCGCCTTATGGCCATGACGACCCACCATATCGCCTACGACATGTGGGCGCGCGAATTATTCATCTATGAACTCGGAGTCCTTTATGAGCAATATGTGAAAGGCCTCCCTTCTCCTCTGGAGGAGCCGGAGATCCAGTGGGTGGATTATGCTTCCTGGCTTCGCAATTGGATGCGGGGCGAAGTCCTGGACCGGCAGTTGAGTTACTGGCGCAGAAAGCTGGCGGACGCTCCGCCATTCCTCGATCTGCCGATCGATCTCCCGCGTCCGCCGGTACAGACCTTCACCGGGGCAAGGCTGCCCCTTGATCTGCCGCCCAATGCCATGCATGCGCTCAGAGCCCTCAGCCGGAAATCGGGCGTCACCCTGTTCATCACCATGCTGGCGGCGTTCAAAACATTGCTCTACCGCT
>OBLQ010000599.1_pt1 | contig 13837 bp, 12 predicted proteins | sample 1519881 | NCBI WGS metagenome assembly OBLQ01 (sample SAMN01911456, study PRJEB22533) | soil metagenome | biome: Soil | place: Malaysia | collected 2012-04-30 | depth DG_metagenome m | reverse complement strand
GCGATGGCGCGCGCCTTCCGCCGCGACGGCGCGGCGGCGGTCCTCTCCGTCGGCGTCTCGGGCGGGCTCGCGCCGTCGATGAAGCCGGGCGACCTCATCATCGGCGAGCTTGTCCGCACGCGGACCGGAGACGAGTTCGCGGCCTCGTCCGCGCTCCTCTCCGAACTCGAACTCGAAGGGGGCGCATTGCCGCTCGAGCGGGCGATCCTTTTCGGCTCGGATGAGATCATCGCCTCGGCGCGGGAAAAGGCGCGACTTTTCGAACGCTACGGCGCGGTCGCGGTCGATATGGAAAGCCACGGCGCGGCGCGCGCGGCAAGGAGCGCGGGCGTTCCTTTCGCGGCGATCAGGGCGATCGCGGATCCCGCGAGCCGCGCGCTGCCGCCGTCAGCACTTAACGCCGTCGCGCCGGACGGCTCGACGAAAACGCTTTCAGTGCTTTGGGAATGCGCGAAAGCGCCGGGGCAATTCCCGGCGCTCCTACAGCTTGGATCGGATTCAGAGGCGGCGTTGAAAACTTTACGCAACAACCTCGACGGGCTCTTTCGCCGGCTTCTTTTCAGCCTCGATCTTTGACATCTGTTCCTCGACGATCTTGTCGTGAAGATTGACCGCCTTGCGCGCTTTCGTCAGGTCGATCTCCGGCGCCATCGGGCCTTCGGTCCTGATCTTGAACATGTTCGAGAGTCTGAAGACCTTCATCGGGTTTTTGACGGCGTCCATCGCCGCCGTCGGCTCATAGCCGCAGTGCGCCATGCAATTCGCGCATTTATCGTACTTTCCGGTGCCGTACTGATCCCAGTCTGTCGTCTCCATCAATTCCTTGAACGAGGAGACATAGTCTTCGCCGAGCAGATAGCAGGGCTTTTGCCAGCCGAAGACGTTGCGCGTCGGCGAGCCCCAGGGCGTGCAGTGATATTCCTGATTGCCGGCGAGGAAGTCGAGGAAGAGCGTCGAATGCGAGAGATTCCAGATGCGCCCGCGCTCTTTGCCGATCCGGAAGACGTCGCGGAAAAGATTTTTGGTCTTCTCCCGCGACAAGAAGTGGTCCTTGTCTTCGGCGCGCTCATAGGCGTAGCCCGGTGAGATCGAGATATTGACGCCAAGATCGGTCGCGAAGTCGAGATAATCGGCGACCTGCTTCGCCGACATATTGTCGAAGATCGTCGCATTGACGTTGACCTGGAAGCCTTTTTCCTGCGCCGCCTTAATCGCCTTAACCGCGATCTTGAACGTGCCTTTCTGATCGACGGCGCGATCGTGTTCTTCTTCGAGGCCGTCGAGGTGGACGGAGAAAAAGAGGAAAGGCGATGGCTCGAAGAGATCAAGCTTCTTTTCGAGGAGCAGCGCATTGGTGCAGAGCGACACGAATTTCTTGCGCTTGACGATGCCTTTGACGATCTCGCCGATGTCTTTGTGGATCAGAGGTTCACCGCCCGGAATGGCGACGACGGGCGCGCCACATTCGTCGACGGCGTCGAGGCATTCCTGGACGGAAAGGCGTTTGTTGAGGATCGGCGCCGGATAGTCGATCTTGCCGCAGCCCGGGCAAGCGAGATTGCAGCGGAATAGGGGCTCCAGGAACAGAACGAGCGGATAGCGTTTGCGCCCCATCAGCGTCTGCTTCAGGACATAACCGCCGACGCGCAGTTGCTGGTGTAGCGAAACTCCCATCCAATTCTCCTGTACTCTAATTCTTGTCGCGTCAGGCGTTTTCGGTCGCCCACGCGTCCATCGCGTCCTTGGAGCGCGGAACGTCGGCGAGCTCGGGCGGCAGCTTGAAGTGAACATTCTCCTCGACGCCGTCGAGCGTTTCGACGGTCAGCGTCCGGAATTCGCGCATGCGCGCGATCGCCTCCTGAACAAGGGTTTCCGGCGCCGAGGCGCCCGCCGTCACGCCGACCGTGTCAACGCCCTTGAACCAATCGGGATCGAGCATCGTTGCGTCTTCAATGAGATAGCTCGGCACGCCGAAATTTTCTCCGATCTCCCTCAGACGGTTCGAATTCGAGGAATTATTGGCGCCGACGACAATGAGGAGGTCGACCTTCTTCGCCATTTCGATAACCGCTGTCTGGCGGTTCTGCGTCGCGTAGCAGATGTCGCGCGTGTCGGGGCCGACGATTTTCGGGAAACGCTCGCGCAGCGCCGCGATCACGTCCTTGGTGTCGTTCACCGACAAGGTCGTCTGCGTCACGAAGGCGACGCGCTCCGGGTCGGCGACATCGAGGGCGGCGACCTCGTGAGCCTCGCACAGGACGTGCACCTTGCCGGGAATTTGCCCGAGCGTGCCTTCGACCTCCGGATGGCCGAGATGGCCGATCAGGACGATGTCATAGCCGCGCTCGGCGTAGCGGCGGCCTTCCTTGTGAACCTTGGTGACGAGCGGGCAAGTCGCATCGATGACGTCGAGCGTTCTGAGTTCCGCCCCGTCTTCGACCTTTTTCGAAACGCCATGCGCCGAGAAGATCGTCACCGCGCCTTCGGGCACTTCATCGACCTCTTCGACGAAGATCGCCCCGCGCGCTTTCAGCGTGTCGACGACGCGCTTGTTGTGAACGATTTCATGACGCACATAGACCGGCGCCCCATATTTCTTGAGCGCGCGCTCGACAATGTCGATCGCCCGCTCGACGCCGGCGCAAAAGCCGCGCGGCTGCGCCAATATCACCCGCAGCGACTTGGCCGCCTCGGACATTACAAACCCCTCATCTTTCGGCGCCCCGAGCGCCCGCTTCCGCGCGTCGCCTCGTTATTTCACGCCGCGGCCGCGGCGGCAACTTCGCCCGGCCCGCGGTCGCCCCCTATAGACGGTCGCGGGCCTTCCCGCAAAACACGCTTTTGGCGCAAACGTTTCGGCGCGCAAGGCCTTGCGCGCAGCGCCTTTTTTGCTCGACGGTTGGCGCGCGTCCCTTGCTCGTGTAGCGTTAACGCGAGCGGCGGGGGCGGCGCCGTTCGGTGGCTTTCGGAGGGGGTGGGGCATGGTGCGGTCGGTTCCTATGGCGTCAAACACGGCGGCGACCGCGGCTTGGCCGGCCGGCAAGATCATCTCAGCGCTGGAGCGTCAGTTTCAATCGGTCGAGATGATCGGCGAGGAGCAGGGCTTTACGCTCTATGGCGTCGCTGATCATGGCGTCAATTTCGTGGTCGCGCTGGCGCGTGGGCCGGGCGCGGCCGGAACCGTCGCCGAAATCGGATTTCTTGCGCGCTTTGTCGGTTTCGGCGCCGACGAGGCGACGGTCGACGAGATCAACAGTCGGCTGCATTTGTCGGTCGCGAACCTTGAAGGCGACGGCGATCTCTACTTGCTTGCAGGCGTTGAGGCGACAGGCGGGTATGACGAGGCGGCGTTCAAGCTTCTGCTCGAAACCTGGAGGCGCGACCTGATGATCGTTCTGCACGGTCTCAGCGGGACGATTTCCATGGCGTCCGCCTTCGCCTTCGCGGGCGGACGTATCGCCCAGAGCTTTGCGATCAATCGCGCGCCCAACCCGGGCCCCGAGGGACGAGAGACCGCGTTGACGGCCTATCTTTCGGCGCGCTCGGCGAGAACGCTCTGCGTCGATTGCGGAGGCCGCGGCCGGCGCGGTCTTATCGCGCGCACTTGCGAAACATGCGCCGGCGCGGGCTTTGTCAAAGCGCGCGGCCGCTAAGCGCGCATAGGGAGGCGCCAATGTCGTCGAAATCTTATTCCACGCTGGCTGCGTTGATCTTCACGCTGGTCGCGCTGGTGCAGCTCGCCCGCGCTGCGGTGCTGCATTTCCCGGTTGTCATCGCCGACCATGATCTTCCGATTGCGGTGAGCTGGGTGCTTTTCGCTCTCGCCGCCCTATTGGCGCTACTCGGCTTCACCGCGCGACGCTAAGGCTTGCGCGAAACGCGCATTTGGGGGAATGCCTGGTCGCTTTCTCCTCAACCGGCCGAAGCCGGCGAAAGGATGGGCGCGCGGCCCTTGCCTTGCCGCTCTCCATGCGCCGGCTTTTGCATTGACCGGCGGGAATGGCGGGCCGGAATGATCAGATACGGAGCAATGAACGAATGACGGCTTTCGAGGCGATGATCAAGGAGACGGCCGGTCTCGTCGAGGAGGCGCTTGACGGATTCCTGCCGCGCCGCTCGGGCCCGCTCGGCCGGGTCGTCGACGCAATGCGACACGGCGCGCTCGACGGCGGCAAGAGGCTGCGCCCGTTTCTGTTGATCGCCGCCGCCGACATGTTCGACGCGCCCCGCGCCCGATCGGTGAGGGCCGGCTGCGCGATCGAGATGATCCACTGCTACTCGCTGATCCACGACGACCTTCCGGCGATGGACGACAGCGATCTCCGCCGCGGGCGCCCGTCCGTGCACAAGGCGTTCGACGACGCGACCGCGATCCTTGCGGGCGATGCGCTGCTGACACAGGCGTTTGAAATACTCGCTGAGGCTGAAACCCATCCGAACGCCGAGGTGCGATGCGCGCTGGCGCTCGAACTGGCGCGCGCCGCCGGCAAGGTCGGCATGGTCGGCGGCCAAATGATCGACATCTATGCCGAGCAGAAGAATTTCGATCTCGCCGGCATCGAGGAGTTGCAGCGCCTGAAGACCGGCGCGCTGATACGTTTTTCGGCGATGGGCGGCGGCATTATCGGCGAAGCGAGCGAGGAGGCCATCATGCAGCTCGCCGCTTATGCGGAGGATCTAGGGCTCGCTTTTCAGATCGTCGACGATCTTCTTGACGCATTCGGCGATGCGGAGGCGCTTGGCAAGCCGGTCGGCCAGGACGCCGACATGGACAAGGCGACCTTCGTCAAGCTCCTCGGCGCGGACGGCGCCCGAGCCAAGGCCAAGGACCTTGTCATCAGCGCGAAGGCCCGTCTCGAGTGCTTCGGCGCGCGAGCCGAGCCGCTGAAAGGCGCAGCGGACTTTGTGTTCCAACGGAAGAACTGACCGCCTAGGCGGAGGCGTCCTTGCGACTTGTCTATACCGCGCCCAACGCCGCCGAAATCCATATCAGGAAGGGCGTGCTCGAAAAGAACGGCATCGCCTGCATCACCAAAAACGAGGCTCTCCAGGGCGCTGTGGGCGACCTCGCCGCCGTCGCCACCTGGCCCGAGCTCTGGATATTGAATGACGCGCAGGAGGCCGCGGCGCTGCGAATCCTCAAAACGCCCGGGCGTTTTGAGTTCCAAAGAATACGTCGCTGTTCGGAATGCGGCGCCGAGATCGATGGGCCCTTCGACGCCTGCTGGAATTGCGGCGCAGCGCTTGTCGGCTAGCCTTTCGCCTGCTCTTCGAGCCGGGCGAGGAGGGCGTCGATGCCGTTCGCCGCGATAAAGGAGGAGAACTCCTCGCGTTTGACCAACATGATCGAAACGCCCGCGGCGATGATGTCGATCATTTTGAGATCGCCGGAATTGAGTTTCCTCACGCGCCAGTCGACATTGATCGGCGCCCCTTCGCTGCGTTTGAACTCGGTGCGCACGATCACGTCTTTCGGGCCGATCTGCTTGGAATCGAGCACATCGAGCGGCTTACCGACAATGTCCTTGAACTGCTCGGCATATTGGCGGGTCATATATTTCGGAAAAACGGCGTTGTAACGAGCGAGCTGAGCCTCGCTCATCGTCTTGCGGTTCTCGCCGAGCATGAATTTGCCGATGACGTCGAGCGCAAGGCTCTTGTCGAGCACTTTCTGAAAAGCATCGAGATGCTGCTGCTCGTTCTCGCCGGGAGCGGTAAGCGCCGCCGTCGCGTCCGCCGTCATCTGCTTGGCGAAGGCGATTGCTTCGTCTTTCGTGATTGGCGCCGGGCTCGCCGCCGTCTCGCCGGTCGCTCCCTGTGCGGCGTTCGGGGCCGCCGCGAAAGCGGGCGCGGCGGCAAGAGCGGCAACAACCGTAAGAAGACGAAGATGATGGCGGCCAAGTCTCATGCGCATTACCCCTCTTACAGGAAGGCCCTTTGTTTAAGCGCGAATTGCGGCGGCATTCCAGCAGATGCTGGGCGGAAAATAGGGCCTCATAGCCGCACCCGACAAGCTTTCCTTAACTTAATGCGCCTCGCGCTCCGGGGCGCCGACGGCCGGCGCGCTCGCCGCAGCCTTCGCCGCCCGCCTTTCGCCGAGCCGGAAGAACGGAGGCAGGACAATGAGCGTGCAGATCAGCGTGTAGCCGATGGCGATCGACAAAAGCTCTCCCATCGACGCCGTGCCGCGATGTGCGGAAAGCATGAGGCTGCCGAAGGAAGCGATGGTGGTCAGCGCGGAGAAAAAGACGGCGCGCGGCGTCGACGTTCCATAAACGTCCTCGCCCGCCTTGATCTGTTCCTGCCTCAGGACGAGGTGGACGCCGCTATCGACGCCGACGCCGAGCAAAAGCGGGAGTACGATCACATTCGCATAGTTGAAGGGGATGTCGAATATGACGCCCGTCGCGATCGTCAGGGACGCCGCCAGCATGAGCGGCATGATCATCAAAACGACCTGGACGACGTTGCGAACGAGGAGCCACAGGAAGAACATGATGACAAGGAGCGCGATGCCCGTGGCCTGCAGCATCGCGGCGGAAATGACCTCGCCTGCCGTCTTTGATTGAATAGCGCTTCCCGACACGTCGGGAAAAATCGCCGCTACCGAATCGACAAATTGATCGAGCGCTTTTTCGTTGCGCGGGTCTTGCGCTGGAATGATGTCGACGCGCCATACGCCCTTGGGCGAAAGATAGCGGTCCTTCAGCGCTTTCGGGATATCATCGACAGTCACTTGCTGGGCGTTGAACTGGCCCTTAAGCCGCGAGACGAGCTGCGGCCAATAGGCGAAGATGTTCTTCTGGATAAGGGCGTCGACCTCGGGGCTCGCCTTCTCGCGCGCTTCCTTCAAGAGCGCGCCGAGGCGGGCGCCGGGGCCGTCCTTATGCGCCGCTTGGAGCCGTGTCTCGAGCTTCAAGGAGCCGCCCGAATTGGCGGCCTCTCCGGGGCTTGGCGTCGCATCGAGCGCGTAAGCAAGCGAGCCCGCCGCGAAGCCGATGAGGTCGAGCTTGTCGTCCTGGTCCTTCGGCACGAAATCGGCGAGCGAGCGGGTTCCGGAGACGGTTTTCAGCTTCTTGGCCTCGTCTTCGGTCGCGAGCGCGGCGGCCTCGTCCGGAACGAGTCTCGTCAATCGATAGGGGATCGTGTTCTCGTCCTCGAAAAGGAAATTAAATCCCTTGACCGATTGCGTGTGCGGATCGCGCAGCGACATCGGGTCGGCGTCGAAACGCGATTTCGGGATGAATACGACCGATGCAAGACCAAGAATGACGACGAGAACGGCGGCTGGGCCAGATACTCGTTGCAGAAGGCCGGCGCGCTTCGGCTTCCTGATCTTGTAGGTTTGCGGGGCCGGCAGCGCGCCGAGCGTCGCCGGGACGAATGTCACCGAGACGAAGAGCGCTATCAGGATTCCGACGCCGGCAATGACGCCGAGCTGGGCGATGCCGACAAATTTCGTGGGTATGAATGAAAAGAAACCGAGCGTCGTCGTCGTCGCCGCCAGAAAGATGCCGACCCCCGACTCGTGCATCGAGCCGCGAAGGGCTTGCCGCGTGGTCTGTCCGAGGGCGCGTCTTTCTTCGATGTGGAGGAGAAGGTGGATGGCGAACTCAAGTCCGAGACCGGTGAGGAGCACCGTAAAGGCGATGGAAACGAGATTGAGCTCGCCAATCGCGACTGCCGCAAAGCCGGAGGTGCAGACAAGCGTGATGATGAGCGAGCCCATCGTGACCAGCGTCAAGGGGATCGAGCGGAGCGCTATGAAAAGTAGGGCCGACACGCTGAGGAACGAGATCAGAAAGGAAAGGCCGATCCCGGTCGTCACCGATTCGAGTTCTTCTTCGCGCAGCGCCGGATCACCGGTGACGTAGGCTTCGGCTCTGCCGGAGAAGGACCCTTCGAGATCGGCGACGTCGGCCTTCAGCGCGGCGAGGGCCGCCTTCGCCGGCTTCAGCCGCGTGTAGTCGAGGATCGGCGTTGCATAGACGATGCGCGTATATACGGACTTCGCAGGATCGGGATCGAGCGCGCCCATCCAAGAAAATGGCTGGACCTTGCCCGCGAGGCTCGCCTCGATGACGTCGCCAAGTTGGGTGTAAATCGAGGACAGCGTTTCCTGACCGAGATCGGATTTTTCGGCGAGCTTGTCATTGTCGGCGAGCGTAGAAAACAGCGTGTCCGTCGTCGGCGATTTGACGAGCGTCTCGAGAAGACCCGCCGCCTTCGTTGTCTGGGCCAGCCGTTTTTCGAGCGCGTCCTTTCCGAGATAGAGAAGACCGTTGTTGAGGAAGAACGGATCTTCGGCGGGCGCAAACACGCCGCTGAAGACTTTCGGCTCATTCTGCAGCCTGTCGCGCAGCGCTTCGGCGAAGGCGTCCGCCTCGTCAAGCGTCGCCGCGCGCACGACGACGATCAGGTCGTTCTTGATCTGCGGGAACGTGTCGCGCAGCGCGATTGAGTTCCGCTGCGCCGGCAGGTTCTTGTCGAGCATCTCGCTCGTATCGGTATTCACCTTGAGATTCGCGACCGTCAGGTAGCCGGCGAGAAGGGAGGCGATGACAAAGAACGAGATCGTCGACGCAGGACGGCGGCGGGCGAGCTCCGCCCAGCGGAGCAGGAAGTACTCGATGAAGCGCAACATGGGGCGAGGCTCAGAAGGAGGAACGGGACGGCGGCGGTCCGCAGAGCTCCCTCCGCGGCAGCGCGACTATAGAGAGGTTCGCGGCGCGGCGACAACGGCGCCCGCCGCCGTCCTGTTGCTTGAGAGAGAATATCTGACTATAGTCAGATAAATATGGAAGCAGAGATCGCTGTCGTTCGCAGCTTCAACCGAACGGTCGCGCGCGTCATCGGAGCGCTCAATGACCGCTATCTTGGTCGTGAACGGCCTTTGGCTGAGGCGCGGCTCTTGTTCGAGATCGGCCGCGGCGGCGCCGAGCTGCGCGATATTCGCGAAACGCTCGGCCTCGACTCTGGTTATCTCAGCCGGCTTCTGCGCTCGCTGGAAGAGCAAGGGCTCGCGACGACCCCGACCTCGCGCAGCGACAGGCGCGTGCGCCGGGTGCGACTGACGCGCGCCGGGGTCGCCGAATTCAAGGAACTCAATCGCCGGTCGGATCGTCTCGCGGAGTCGTTGCTCGCGCCCCTCAGCGAGCGCCAGCGCGGGCGGCTCGTTGCCGCCATGTCGGAAATTGAAAGATTTCTTGCCGCCGCTACGGCGACGATCGCACCCGAAAAATTCAACAGCGCCGCCGCACAATATTGTCTGCGGGAATATTACCGAGAACTCGCGGCGCGCTTTGAGACGGGCTTTGATCCTGCGATGAGTATCCCCGTTGACCCTGCAGACTTTCGTCTGCCGAACGGCGCCTTTCTCGTGCTGCGCGTCGCCGGGCGGCCGGCCGGTTGCGGCGCCTTCAAACGACTAGACGCCGAGGCGGTCTACCTCAAGCGCATGTGGATCGCCGATGGAATGCGCGGTCTCGGGCTCGGCCAGCGCATGCTTGCCGCCCTTGAAGAGAGCGCCCGCGCCCACGGCTATCGCATCGCCAAGCTTGAAACGAATAAAACGCTCGCCGAGGCGCAGGCGCTCTATCGCAGGGCCGGCTATCGCGAGACGGCGCCTTTCAACAGCGAGCCCTACGCCCACCACTGGTTTGAAAAGCAGCTCGCCTGAGGGAGCGCCGTGCCCGCCTTGCCCCCGTCGGAGGGCGGCGCTAGTGCTGTCGCCATTATGGCGGGAAAAACAGACATTTCCGGCGATCTCGCCTTTCTCGACGGCAAGCGCGGCGCGATGACGTCGCTGCTCCGCGAATGGTGCGCGCTGAATTCCGGCAGCGGCAATCTTAACGGGCTCGCCGCGATGCGCGAGATGCTCGCCGAAGCCTTTGCCGGGCTCGGGGGCGAGATAGAGACAATGGAAGCGACGCCCCAGGAAATCGTCACGGCGAACGGCGATATCGAGCGCCGGCCTGTCGGCGCTTCCTTGCGGCTCGTCAAACGCCCGCAGGCGCCGGTCCGCGTTCTCCTCGCCGGGCATATGGATACGGTCTTTCCGGCCGATCATCCGTTCCAGAAGGACAAGCTGATCGACGCGGACACGCTCAACGCGCCCGGCGGCGCAGATATGAAAGGCGGTCTTCTCGTCATGCTGCATGCGCTCATGGCGGTCGAGCGGTCGCGCCTCGCCGAGCGCATCGGCTATGAGGTCGTGATCAACGCCGATGAAGAGATCGGCTCGCCGGGCTCGGCGCGGCTTCTCGGCGAGGCCGCGAAGCGCGCGCAATTCGCCTGCGTCTATGAGCCGGCGCTTGCTGATGGAACGCTTGCTGGCGCACGAAAGGGGAGCGGCAATTTCTCCGCCGTTTTTCGGGGCCGATCCGCCCATGCCGGCCGCGAGCACCAGTTCGGCCGCAACGCCGTCGTCGCCGCGGCGGAATTTGCGACGCGTCTCGACCGGCTTTCGGGCAAGCGCGAAGGCCTTACAGTCAATGTCGCGCGGATCGACGGGGGCGGGCCGAACAATGTCGTTCCGGACAAGGCGGTCGTGCGGTTCAATGTCCGAATCAACGAGCCCGAAGACGCCGCTTTTGTCGAGCGCAACGCTAAGGCGCTGATCGCCGAGATCGGCGCGCGCGAGGGCTATTGCGCCCATCTCCATGGCGGCTTCGGGCGCCCGCCAAAACCGATGACGCCGGCGCTTGAAGCTTTCTTCCGGGCGCTAAAGGGGCTCGGCGTCGAACTTGGGCTCGATATCGGCTGGAAGGCGACGGGCGGATGCTGCGACGGCAACAATATAGCGGCAGCCGGCGTTCCGGTCATCGACACGCTCGGCGCAAGGGGGGCGAATATTCACAGCGCGGATGAAATCGTGAAACTCGATTCACTTGAAGAGCGCGCGAAGCTTTCCGCGCTGCTGCTGCTTCGCGTCGCCGCCGGCGACATCCCCAACCCCGGCGCGGCGGAGCCGCGCCCATGACGCTCGCCTTCATTCGTCCGGTTCGCGAAGAGGACTTCGACGCGATCGCCGCTCTTGCGGCCCAGGCGGGCGGCGGCATGACCAATCTGCCGTCCGACCCGACAACGCTGAAGGCGCGGATCAAATTCTCCTGCGAGTGCTATCGGAAAGGCGCGACGGAGCCGGGCGGAGAGATCTATACGCTCGTCCTTGAGGAGAACGGCAAGGCGATCGGCGTCGCCGGCGTCTTCGCCTCGATCGGCCTTACATCGGGCTTCATCAATTACAAGATCAACAAAGAATTCTACGGCTCGAAAGAGCTGAACAAACGGTCGATCCGGCGCGTTCTCATTCCGACGCATGACTTTACGGGCGCGGCCGAAGTCGGCTCGCTTTTCCTTTCTCCCGATGTTCGACGCGGCGGTTTCGGCAAACTGCTTGCGCGCTCGCGCTACATGTTCATCGCACAAAAGCCGGAAATCGTCGCGGAGCATGTTTGCGCCGAGCTTAGAGGCTGGCGCGCGCCGGACGGCGCCCAGCCTTTCTGGAATGCGGTCGGGCGGCGATTCTTCGAAATGGATTTCGAGGAAGCCGACGCCGCCAATGCCGCGCATGGCAATCAGTTCATCGAAGATATGATGCCGCGCTATCCGGTCTATGCGGATTTGATGCCTGAGGACGCGCGCGCCTGCCTCGGCAAGCCGCATGACAGCGCGATCCCCGCTTACCGCATGCTGATCGATGAAGGATTTGTTTTTAATGATTATATCGATGTCTTCGACGGCGGCCCGCTCGTCGACGCGCCGGTCAAGAATCTGAAGACGATTCGGGAAAGTCGAGCGCTGACGATCGCTGACATCGCCGAGACTGGCGATGCGAAAGACGCGCTTCTCGCAGCCGGCGCCGTTGCGACATTCCGCGCGGCGAAAGCGAAGGCGAAGCTCGAGGGGGAAACAATCGTGATCGGCGCCGAGGCGGCTGCGGCCCTCGGCGTCAAGAAGGGTGAAAAGATCCGCTGGGCGGCATGGTGAGTCTGGAACGCAAGGGATGACCGACACAGTCTTCATCAATGGCGCTTGGCGCGAAGGGGAAGGCGCAGCGTTCCGATCGATCAATCCTGCGACGGGCGGCGTCTGTTTTGAGGGAAAAGCCGCGGCGCGTTCGGACGTCGCCGAAGCCGTCAGCGCGGCGCGCGCAGCCTTTCCCGGCTGGGCGCTCACGCCGTTCGAAAAGCGCATCGAGATCTTGGAGCGCTATCGCGACATCATCAAGCGCGACGCGGAGAAACTGGCGCGCCTCATTTCGGACGAAACCGGCAAGCCGTTCTGGGAGACGAAGACGGAAGCGGCTTCCGTCGCCGGCAAGGTCGATATTTCGATCCGCGCCTATCATGAGCGCACGGGCGTGAAAGAGACGGCGAGCGGGCCGACGCGAGGGCTTCTTCGCCACAAGCCGCATGGCGTGCTCGCCGTCCTCGGCCCGTTCAACTTTCCGGCGCATCTGCCGAACGGCCATATCGTGCCGGCGCTTCTCGCCGGCAATACGGTGGTCTTCAAGCCGTCGGAGCTCGCGCCAGGTCCCGGTGCCTTCATCATCCGCGCGATGGCGGAGGCGGGCGTTCCCTCAGGCGTCATCAATCTCGTTCAGGGCGCGCGCGAGACTGGCGAAGCGCTTGCCGGCGAGGAGCGCATTGACGGACTCCTCTTCACCGGCGGCGCCAAGACCGGGCTCGCCTTGCAGCGCGCCTTCGCGGACCGACTCGACAAAATCCTCGCCCTCGAGCTCGGCGGCAACAACCCGCTAATCTGGTGGGACACGGACGATATCGACGCTGCCGCGTTCACGGTCGTGCAGTCGGCCTTTCTGACGTCCGGCCAGCGCTGCACTTGCGCGCGCCGCCTGATCGTTCCGGACGATGCGCGCGCCGAGCGCTATCTCGACGCGCTGGCGAAGCTGGCGGACCGCCTCGTCATCGGCGCGCCCTTCGACGAGCCGCAGCCCTTCATGGGCCCGGTGATCTCCGGCAAAGCCGCCGCCGGCCTCGAGCGCGCCTTCGACAAGCTGGTCGACCAGGGCGGCGAGGCGATCCGCACGCTTTCCGTCCGAGATGAGGAGTCGGCATTCGTTACGCCCGGCATCGTCGACGTTACGATGGCCGGCGCGGTCCCCGACGAAGAACAATTCGGGCCGATGTTGCAGGTCTATCGCGTGAAGGATTTCGATGCGGCGATCGCGCGCGCCAACGCGACGAAATTCGGGCTTTCGGCGGGGCTCCTGTCGGACGACGCGAAGAAATGGGATCGGTTCTTCGCGCTGTCGCGCGCCGGCATCGTCAACTGGAACCGCCAGACGACGGGCGCGTCCTCGGCTGCGCCATTCGGCGGGATCGGCCTTTCCGGCAATCACCGGCCGAGCGCTTATTACGCCGCCGATTATTGCGCTTATCCGGTCGCGTCGATGGAAGGCGAGGCGTTGCTGCAAATGCCGGAAGGCCAGATCGGCGTAAAAGCGCTGGAATCCTAATTTTCGAGTGCGCCATTCCCGTCAGGAAGGCGCCTAGCGCTCGGCCGTTCGCGGCGTCGCGGTCGAAAGTTTGGCGAGGGCCGCCGCCACCATCTCTTCAAGACCTGCGCCCGGCGCGCGCTCGACGACGGCGGTCGCGGCCGCGACCGCAAAGGGCGTATCGCCAGTCCGTGAACGGAACATTGTATTGGCGATGACGCCCTCGATGCGCCGCGCGGCGGCGAGGGCGTCCGGCGCCGACGTCGCCGACATGAGCGCCACGAAGGTGTCATTCGAAAGCCGGCCGATACAATCTTCGGCGCGGGTTACGCGATTGACGAGGCGCGCGGCGTCGACGAGGAGGCGAGCGCTGCC
>OBLQ010000598.1_pt1 | contig 13847 bp, 12 predicted proteins | sample 1519881 | NCBI WGS metagenome assembly OBLQ01 (sample SAMN01911456, study PRJEB22533) | soil metagenome | biome: Soil | place: Malaysia | collected 2012-04-30 | depth DG_metagenome m | reverse complement strand
ATGCTTATCAAAAGCTCTTCTTCAAAGAAAAGAAGAAGGTACTGGAGACTCTTGGTAAAGGAGCTTATGAAGAATTTGCTATCCGCTTGAAAAGTGAAGTTTAAAGAATTTCTTCGTAACAAATTGACACTTTAAGCCTTTTGGAAAATTTCTCGAAGCGAGCCGTAATCGGGCAAATTGCTTTTCCCCTCCGCCAATTTTTTCAGAAAACTTTTCTCTAAATCCGGTGCATCCAATCGTCGGGCCAGTTCCAGGCCATAGCGGGCGTATTTGAGGATCTGCGTCGTTTCCAAGCCTGAAGGCTCGTCGAAGAACCAGCCGCAGCTTGTGAACATGAGCTGCGATTGATGTTGTAAGTCCAGTAAGAGCAGGGCGCGATTTTGTGCTTCGGGAGAAAGTTCGCGTCGCCTGTGATGGCTCAAAAAAACTTCGCGCTGCTCCGGCGAGGGATCGAGGATCAGCGCGATGAAATCGTTTCGCGCCGCCCAAGGATCATCGAAGTAATCCGCTCCCGCTTGCTCGAAAAAAACAGCCCAGCCGTCGCGTAACTCCTCCAAGGCCTCGCGCAGCGGGGCGCGCCAGGCTTGATTCCATTCGGGAACTCCCCCCACATTGCAGCCGCAATCGCTTTTCCAGCGCGCCACGCCGTGGGCGCAGCTCCAAGAGCTGTTTTCGACGATCTCGACTTCGGCAGTGGGAGGAAATTTTTCGAGGTATTCCCCATAATTGCTCAGCGTGAGACCGCGCTCTTCCGCGTGGTTCAACACATAAGCCAGCGCCATTTCGCCGAATTTATGATGATGGCCGTAGGTTTCGCCGTCGGTGGCGATATGAACGAGTTCCGCGCGGGTACTATTGCCGCTGAAACGGCCGGCCAATCGGTTCAAGAAAATCGTGCCGTCACTCAGCAGTCTCTCGAAAGCCACGGCTTGAGAAACGAGGCCATCGTAGAAAAAAAGATCCAACATTTTTCCGGAATGCAAAAACACACGGTAAGGCCGCAGCGTTTCGATGCCGGAAACGCCGACTTCCCGCCAAATTTCCTCTTCAAATTTCCGCACGCGCCTCGCTTGACGCGGAGCCAGGATGGTGAAGCGCAGTCCCTGTTCCGCGAGGATTTCCAAAGTCTCTAAGTCCACCGCCGTCTCCGGCAGCCACATGCCTTCGGGAGCGCGTCCGAAACGATGCTCGAAATCCTTGCGCCCCCAGATCACTTGCGTTTCCTTGTCGCGACGCGTGGCCAAAGGCAGAATCACATGATTGTAAGCTTGGGCCAAAGCCGAACCGTGGCCGGAAAATTTTTTTTGACTCTCGCGGTCCGAATCTAAAATTCCCCGATAAACTTGAGGAGCTTTTTTTTCCATCCAAGCGAGCAAGGTGGGACCGAAGTTGAAACTCATCCGGCTGTAATTGTCGAGGCGCTCCACCACGTGGCCCGCCGAGTCTAAAATGCGCGCGCCGAGATTCGGCTCGTAACACTCGGCGGTGATGCGCGCGTTCCAATCATGGTAGGGCCGGGCGGATTTTTCCTCTTCGACTTCGCCCGTCCAAGGATTTTCACGCGGAGGCTGATAAAAATGGCCGTGAATGCATAAAAAACGAGGCATAAAATTATGAATCTTCACGTTTCTGAGTGGGTGAATTTTTTCCCCCCTCCTTTGCAAGGAGGGGGACAGGGGGAGGTAGAGGGTGGCAGGAGCTATATTTTATGCGGAAAGCCCTAGGTTTTTTTGGCCACGTCCTATCCTCCTACCTACGACGTTCTACCCCTCCCTAACCCTCCCCTTACAAAGGGGAGGGCGATCTTCTCCAGCGTTCATGACAAAATTATTTTACCCTGGCGCCTTGAAAAAAAGAATGGCGAGCGGCGGAAGCGTCAAATCCAGCGAAGCGCCGTGTCCCTGCGCGGGCAGGGATTCCGCTTCCACCCGTCCCAGATTGCCCAGCCCGCTCCCGCCGTATTCCGCGGCGTCGCTGTTGAGCAGCTCGCGCCACGCGCCGCCGCGAGGAACGCCGACTCGGTAATGGAAACGAGGCACGGGCGTGAAATTGGCTATTACCAAAAGCGGAGCCGCGTCATGGGCGCGTCGTAATAAACTGACCACGCTTTGTTCCGCGTCATGGCAATCTACCCACTCCAAGCCCCGTGGATCACAGTCCCACTCGTGAGCGGCTTTTTCTTCGCGGTAGCAGCGGTTTAAATCTCGGACCCAAAGTTGCAGACCGCGGTGTGGAGCGTAGTTTAATAAATGCCATTCCAAAGACGCGTCATGATTCCATTCCCCCCATTGCCCGAACTCTCCGCCCATGAATAACAGTTTCTTGCCCGCTTGGGCGAACATCCAGCCGAAGAGCAGCCTTAAGTTCGCGAATTTTTGCCGATCGTCGCCGGGCATCTTGGCGAGCAAGGAGCCTTTATGATGCACCACTTCGTCGTGCGAAAGCGGCAGGCAAAAGTTTTCATGCGCGGCATAGAGCCAACGAAAGGTGAGATCGTTGTGATGATATTTGCGATGCACCGGATCCTGGCGAAAATAGCGAAGCGTGTCGTGCATCCAGCCCATGTCCCATTTCAGACCGAAACCCAGGCCGCCGAGATGGACCGGCCGCGAGACCATGGGCCAAGAGCTGGATTCTTCCGCGATCATCTGCACGTCGGGAAAATCCCGGTAGACACTTTCGTTGAGGCGGCGGAGGAAAGCGACGGCTTCGAGATTTTCGCGGCCGCCGTAGCGGTTGGGAATCCACTCTCCCGGCTTGCGCGAGTAATCGAGGTAAAGCATCGAGGCCACGGCGTCGACCCTCAGGCCGTCCGCATGATAGCGATCCAGCCAAAAATGGGCGCTGCTCAAGAGAAAGCTGCGCACTTCGTTGCGGCCGTAGTTGAAAATTTGACTTTCCCAATCCGGATGAAAACCTTGGCGCGGGTCTTCGTGCTCGTAGAGCGCGGTGCCGTCGAAGTACGCCAAGCCGTGCGGGTCGTTGGGAAAATGAGAAGGCACCCAATCCAAAATGACTCCGATTTCGTTTTGATGAAGCGTGTCGATCAAAAACATCAAGTCCTGCGGATCGCCGTAACGCCGCGTGGCCGCGAAATAGCCGGTGATTTGATAGCCCCAAGAGCCGGTGAAGGGATGCTCCATCACGGGAAGAAATTCCACGTGCGTGAAACCCAGCTCTCGGACATAAGCGGGCAGCTCTTGAGCCAACTCACGGTAACTGAGCGGGCGATTTCCTTCCTCGGCATTTTGTCTCCAGGAGCCGAGGTGCAGTTCGTAAATCGAGATAGGAGCTTGCAGGCTTTGGCGCGCGCCGCGTTCCCGCAGCCAAGCCGCGTCGTTCCAGGCATAGCTCAGGTCCCAAACTTGGGAAGCGCTGCGCGGCGGAAGCTCGGCGGCAAAGGCGAAGGGATCGGCTTTTTCGCTTTCTCGGCCTCGGTAGCGGGAGCGAAGGCGATACTTATAAAGCGCAGCGGGAGAAAGGCTCGGAACGAAGGCGCTCCAAATTCCCGAATCACCCAGCGCTTGCAGCGGATTTTGCTTCGCATTCCAACGATTGAAATCGCCCACGACGGAGACGGCTTCCGCATCCGGCGCCCACACCGAGAAACGCACGCCGCTTTTGCCTGCCTCGACGGCGGCTTGTGCGCCCAGCTTTTCGTAGAGCCGGCAATGGTTGCCTTCGTTGAAGAGATAAAAATCCTCGGGACCAAGCTTGTGTCTTTCTCTCGAGACTCTTGTGAATGGAAGAAGCGAAGTTTTCATTTATTATTGCAGCCCGCGCAGCCAGTGCCCAACGGCGAAAGCTAAAAAAGCGGCGATGCCGCCGAGTAAAGTAGTTCGCAAGCCCGAGCGCAACACCGACCGGTCTAAAATTTTTCCTTTAAGACTTCCCACCAAGAAAAAAGCCGTCAGAGTCAACAGCGTGCTCGATCCGAAAATCTTGCGGGAGTCGCGCAGTGAAAACAAGAAGGGAAGCAGCGGAACCGAACCCACCGCGAGAAAGGCAAAAAAGGTCACGGCGGCCGATTTCCAGGGCTCCGGATTAGTCAAGGGCAGGCCATATTCCTCAACCAGCATAGTATCGACCCAAAGCTTTTCGTTTCGGGTGATGGCTTCCACGACTTGGCCGAGCAGCGGTTCTTGGAGTCCTTTGCGTAGATAAATTTGCCGGATTTCCTCTCGTTCGCCTTCCGGAATCTGAGCCAAATGACGGATTTCGATGTCCCTGGTTTTTTCCACCCATTCCCGATTGCTGCGGGCGCGTTCAAAATTGCTCACCGCCATGCTGAAGCCGTCGGCCGCCAAATTGGCGAAACCTAAAATCAATGCCACGCCGCCGGAAAGTCCTCCGCCCAAGGTCCCGGCAACCACGGCGAAGGTAGTGACGCATCCGTCGATGGCGCCGAGCACGGCATCCCCCAGGTGCTTGGGAGAATTTTTTGCGGCAAGTCGTCGACGGATGGCCTCAGGGCTGTGTTCCTTCTGGAGTTGATCCGCTTTCTCGCCCATGGCTTTTCATACTCGGTCAGCGTAGATCGGTCATGGCCTTTTTGACGGCATGGTCCATTTGTTTGGCCGCGGCCCGGACTCCTTGCTTGACATCGCTCCATGCCAAATTGCTGCGGGCACCGAATTGTTTCAATCTGCGGTAAAGCTTTCGTCGCCTTCGTTCCAAGTCCTGGAGAATCTCCTGATACTTTTTCATGCTGAAAGAAAAGAGATGGAAGGATTCGTGCTTTGCCGAGTCGATTTTTCTCGAAGACCTTTTCCGCGCCGCGCTGGGCAGGGAATGCTTGGTGTGAGCGGCGTGTCTTTTCATGGGACCCTCCTTATAATCGGCAGACCTCGACAAGGATTTAGGAAAATATTACGGGAGCCACGCCGTCTAGAGAACTGATTTAGGTCATAAAACCGCATTTTTCTTTTCTTTCCGGAGCCTCTCCACGGCCGCGAGAATTTCTAAAAGCCGCGGATGAGTCGAAAGTTCCGCCACGGAAAACTTCGCTTTCCGTCGCCAATTGGGGCGCTCCCAGCCGGTGCCCGGGACGTTTTGCGGCAAGGTCTCTCCCCAGAGATCCTCTAAATTGATGATGAGCCAGCGGGCTTCACCGGCGGCAAGATGGCTGAGGCAAGCTTGCAAGAGATCGAGAGTTTCGGGATTTCGGTCCAGGCGGCCTTGCTTCTGTAAAAAATTTTCCAATCCATGCCGAAGTTCGTCCCGCGCTTTTCGGGCAAGAGTGAATTCCGAGGCTTCGAGCAGACCCAAGTCGCGGCGGTCTTCGAGGTCCTGTCCCTGCCAGAGACCGGCGAAAGTCGGCATGTCGTGAGTGTTGAGGCTCGCCACGCTGTCAGTGGGAGCCTTCGGAGGCGGCGCGGCGGTCTCTTGATAAAATTCGAAGGGCGCGACGTAGCAACGCAGGATGCCGTGGCTCGACAAGGCGGGGCGCAGCTCCGGCGGCACCGTGCCTAGATCTTCCCCGACCAGGACAGTTTGAGAGCGCTGCGATTCCAGGCAGAGCAAGGCGTAGAATTCCTCCGCGGGATAGCGCAAATAACAGCCCTGCGCCGGTGAAAAGCCTTGAGGAATCCAAAAGAGGCGATGAAAGCCCATGACGTGATCGATGCGCAGCATGCCTCCGGCGGCAAGCAAATGGTGGAGGGCGGCTCGAAAGTAAGCGTGACCTTGTCGGCGGCTCGCTTCCGGCAGCAGGGGAGGAAAGCCCCAATTCTGGCCGCGAGGGAAGAAGGCATCCGGCGGTGCGCCGACCGAAACATCGGGAGCGAACAGATCTTGCTCGCGCCAGGCGTCGTAGCCTTGCGGATGAATGCCCAGCGGGAGATCCAGCGCTAAGCAGAGATTTTCGGAATGAGCGTAGCGCGTCAGCGAGTCCACTTGTTCCCGCGCGAGCCACTGCACATAGAGATGGTAGCGGTATTCGGCTTCGTCGTAATCTCCCTGCCGAAGCTCGCCGGAGCGCAGGGGTTCCGGCCATTCTTGCCAGGGATGGGGCCGTGTTCCAGCAACGGCGCGGAAGCGCGCGTAATCTTCCCATTGCGGATGAGTTCGCAAAAATTCTCGAAACGCGGCGTAGCGCGGTGAATTTTGTGCGAAAAAAGTTTTTTGCAAAGCTTCGAGAACTTGCCGCTTGAGCGCCATCTGGCGGCGGTAATCGATCAGGGGTTCCCGGTTCATGGATGTCTGTTGTCGTTCGAACTCCGGGGAAGCAAGCAAGGCGCGTGCCTCGGCGCAGGATTTCAGCTCGGGAATTTGCGAAATATCCAAATAAAACTCGTTCCAAAACAAGCGGCTCACCGGCAGGTAGGGACTAGGCTCGCAAGGCTGCTTGAGAAAACTCGCCAGAAAGGGCAAGGTCGATACAGTGTCTCCGCCTCTTTCTTTCGTCCAGCGGAGTAAGTCTTGAAGATCGCCGAAATCTCCCGCGCCCCAGCCTTGGTGCTTCGGCAAGGCATAGAGTGGAATGAAGAGTCCCCAATGCTTATGCGGCGGTGATTCGGCGGGAAGATAAGCCTCGCGGGGCGCCGCGATCAATCGGCATTCCCAAACCTGCCCCGGAGTTTCCAGCGATAAATGATGGAAGCCGGGAAGCAGTGGAGCGGGCAAGCGCCATTTTTTCCGCAGGAAAAATTCGCCGCCGATTTCGAAGCGTTCCTGTGTCGGTAATTTTTCGGTAGAGAAGGAAAAAGTTTGAGTCTCTCCGTTTTCGAAGCGCAGTGTTGCCGCAAGATTTTTTTCCGCCTGAGCCTCGGGCAGGCGCAAGGTCAGTTCAGGAGCCCGATCCGTCCATGCCACCGCGACGGGTTCGAGCATGCGGCGCCATTGCTGCCCTTGTCGTTCTTGCAGCGCCGACTCCGCATCGGCTTCCGAAGCAAGACCGACTCCCAAGCCGTTCAAAGCCGCGAGCAGAACTTCCCGGCTCGCTTCTTGACGGATTCCCATGACGTCTTGGGAAGCCGGTTCCAAGCCGTAAGCATCGGCCAGGGCGAGTAAGACTTGAGGGGGCGATACATTATTTATAACGGCCTCAAATTTGATGCGAAGGAGTTATTTTTAGCAAGCCGTGAAGCGTGAAGCGTTTCATGATTATTGACGCTTCACGCTTCACTCTTCACGCTTCACGCCGGATTAGAATTCCAAATAAGCGTTCTTCAGATACTGCACCATCATGCGCTGAGTGTTAAAAAAAGATCCATTGTGCGCAATGGTGGCGCGCATGATTTCGCCGTACTGCTGCGTTTGTCCGTAGAAAAGCGGCAGAATGATTTTTTCGAGCTTGTCGTAGAGCGAGGCGATGTCCTCGCCCGCCGCGCTCTCGCCTTCCCAATGGTCGCCGACGGCCCAGCCGGTGACGCCTTCGAGATGTCCTTCGATCCACCAGCCGTCGAGCACGCTTAAACTGGGAATGCCGTTCAAGGCCGCCTTCATCCCGCTGGTGCCCGACGCCTCTTGCGGTTTTTGCGGGGTATTCAGCCAGAGATCCACGCCCGAGACCAGCCGTTTGGCGAGAGAAATATCGTAATCGGGCAAGAACAGAATGCGGACCTGAGCTTCCAGCGACTTCGCCGTCTGATGAATGAAGTGGATCAGGTTTTTGCCGGATTCGTCCCGCGGATGGGCTTTACCCGCATAGAGCACTTGAAAGGCTCCCGCTTGCGCGGCGATGTGCCGTAGGCGTTCCGGGTCGCAGAGCAGCAGGTCGGGGCGTTTGTAGCCGGTCATGCGGCGCGCGAAGCCGATGGTGAAAACTTCGGGATCGAGCGAAACGCCGACGCGTTTCTGCACTTCTTCAAACAGCTCGGCTTTGCAAAGCCGGTGAGTTTGTCGGATTTCCTCGATGGGGATTCCTAAAGCATGGCGCAAGTACAGATTGTCCCGCTTCCATCCCGGAAGATGTTTATCGTAGAGCGTTGCAAAAGGCGGCGCGACCCACATCGCCGCCTGCACTCCGTTGGTGATCGAGTCGATGGGATAATGCGGAAACATGTCTTGCGAAATTTCCCCATGCCGCATCGCCACTCCGTTGATGTAGTGGGAAAAAGTCAGCGCGATCCTCGTCATATTAATCATTCCTTGGAAACAGCAGCCGCTGTTTTCCAAAGCCGCGCAACGTTCATTGCCGAGCACGCGGCGCGCAGTCTCGATATCGAACTGATCGTGGCCCGCCGGCACCGGAGTGTGAGTCGTGAACACGCATTGCTCGCGAACTTTTTCCCGGTCTTCATCGGTCGCCGCGGCCAAACCGCGTTCGCCGACTTGTTCCTCCAACAGAGCCAAGGTGAGTAAAGCCGAGTGGCCTTCGTTCATGTGGTAGGGATGAATGGGTCGGATGCCGAGCGCGCGCAGCATGGCGATGCCGCCCAGGCCCAATACCGCTTCTTGGCAAAGCCGGTAAAAATTATCTCCGCCGTAGAGAAAATCGGTGAGCGTGCGGTCGAACTCGCCGTTCTCCGGCAGGTCGGTGTCGAGAAAATAGACAAAGGTGGAAGCCTCGCCGATGCCCTGCACTCGGTAACGCCAAGCGCTGATCCAAACCTCGCGTCCTTCAATCTGAATTTTGACCTTGGGTTCCATGCGCTCCAAATATTTTTCGGGATCCCAAGGATTGGGATGTTCGACCTGATAGCCTTCGGCGTTGATTTCCTGGCGAAAATAACCTTTCCGATAAAGCAAAGTCATGCCGACCATGGGCAAGCCATTATCCGCGGCGGCTCGGAGTGTCTCCGGCAAGAATGCCCAAACCTCCCGAATAAGTGTGGATTTCCGAATTGAGTCCGATTTCCATGGAAAAATAAGCAATAGTCGGCAGCAGCCGCCGCGGGTCTTGGGACAAAAATGCATCCATGATAAGAATCATAAAGGTAGTCGCGTTTTTTGGTTAGTATTAAAATTCATAAATTTGACGGAGGGCGTTATGAAAGCAGCGCAGCATCTTCCTCATCCATCGGCTCATGAATCGCCAAGCTCCGCATCCGCCTACGTGCTCGACTTCAGCGAAGTCGGTTTGGAGGACATCCCCAAAGTCGGCGGCAAGAACGCTTCGCTCGGTGAAATGATTCGGGAGCTGGGTGCGAAGGGAGTTCGAGTTCCTCATGGTTTCGCGACAACGGCTCAAGCTTATCGGGACTTTCTCGCCCAGAATTCCCTCGATCGGAAAATCGAAAAAATACTCGCTGATCTTGATGCCGGTGATGTTGGAGAGTTGGCGCGGCGGGGATCCCAGGTTCGTGAGGCGATCTTGAGCCAACCCTTGCCTGCAAAATTAGCCGAGGCCGTGGGCGCGGCTTACCGCAAAATGGCCGAGGAATATGGAGAAAATCCTGACGTGGCGGTGCGTTCCAGCGCCACCGCCGAAGACCTGCCGGAGGCGAGTTTTGCAGGCCAGCAGGAAACCTTTTTGAATATCCGCGGCGAGACGGCCTTGCTCGAAGCCTGCCGCAAATGCTTTGCCTCGCTTTTTACCAATCGCGCGATCTCGTATCGTGCCGAGCGGGGATTCGACCATCAACAGGTCGCACTATCGGTGGGCGTGCAAAAAATGGTGCGCGCCGACCGGGGCGCGGCGGGCGTGATGTTCACGCTGCACACGGAATCGGGTTTTCGCGACGTAGTGCTGATTAACGGCGCTTACGGTTTGGGCGAAAACGTCGTGCAAGGCATCGTCGATCCGGACGAGTTTTTGGTTTTCAAGCCGACCTTGCGCGAAGGTTTCCGTCCCATTCTGCAAAAGCGGCTCGGTTCCAAAGAAATCCGCATGGTCTACAACACGCGCGGCGGTACCAAGGAAACCCGCAATCTTCCGGTGCCGCCGGACGAGCGGCGCCGCTTTTGTTTGGAGGACGACGAACTGCTCCAGCTTTCGCGCTGGGGCATGCTTGTCGAAGAACATTACAGTGCCAAAGCGGGCCGCGACCGTCCCATGGATTTGGAATGGGGAAAAGACGGCCTCAGCGGCGAGCTTTTCATTTTGCAAGCCCGGCCCGAAACCATCCACGGCGCGAAACAGGCCCATGCTTGGAAAAGTTACCGGCTTCAAGAAAGCGCGTCTCCTCTGGTGACCGGCAAGGCGGTGGGAGAAAAAATCGGAGCCGGACGTGCGCGGCTGTTGCGCGACGTTCGCGAGCTGGGCGAATTTCAAGAAGGCGAAATCTTAGTGGCGCCCATGACCGATCCCGATTGGGAACCGCTCATGAAAAAAGCCGCCGGAGTCGTCACCGAACACGGCGGGCGCACCTGTCATGCCGCCATCGTCAGCCGCGAATTGGGCGTTCCCGCGGTGGTGGGCGCGGACGGAGCAATGCGCAAGATTTCGGAGGGTGCGGAGGTGACGGTGTCTTGCGCGGAAGGCGAGATCGGCCGAGTTTATCCAGGACGGCTTCGTTATGAAGTCGAAGAAATTTCCCTCGAAAAGCTGCCCCGTCCCAGGACCAAGGTCTTGCTCAATATCGGCGAGCCGGACCGCGCCTTCGAACATTCTTTTTTGCCGAACGACGGCGTCGGCTTGGCGCGGATGGAATTCATCGTCAGCAATGCCGTACAAATTCATCCCATGGCTTTGCTGCGTTATCCCGAACTGCAAGATCGCGAAGCCCTGCGGCGCATCGAAGAGTTGGCCGGAGATTACCCACATAAGGGAGATTACTTCATCGAAAAGCTCGGCGAAGGAGTGGGTAAAATCGCCGCCGCTTTTTATCCCAAAGAAGTCATCGTTCGCATGTCGGATTTTAAGACCAACGAGTACGCCAACCTCATCGGCGGCCGCGAATTCGAACCCAAGGAGGAAAATCCCATGCTCGGCTTTCGCGGCGCTTCGCGCTATTACCATGAACGTTACCGGGAAGCTTTTGCCCTGGAATGCGCCGCGATCCGCCGAGTCCGCGAGGAAATGGGATTGGTCAATCTCAAGGTGATGATTCCTTTTTGCCGCAGCGTGGAAGAAGCGCGCCGAGTACAAAGCGAGATGGCGAAACACGGCCTCGAACGCGGCGAACGAGGCTTGGAAGTTTACGTCATGTGCGAAATTCCCTCCAACGCTTTGCTGGCGAAAGAATTCGCCGAATACTTCGACGGCTTCTCCATCGGTTCCAACGATTTGACTCAGCTGGTGCTCGGCTTGGACCGCGATTCCGAGATCGTGTCGCATCTCTTCGACGAGCGCAACGAAGCGGTCAAAAAAATGATCCGCATGGCGATTCGCGGCGCCAAGGACAGCGGCGCCAAAATCGGCATCTGCGGCCAGGCGCCGAGCGACTATCCCGAATTCGCGGATTTTTTGGTGGAGGAAGGCATCGACAGCATCTCGCTCAATCCCGATTCGGTGGTGAAAACCACTCAAAAAATCCTTGAAACCGAGGCGAGGCGGGAGGCGACGTCCGGGGCTTGGGAGAGCGGAGATTGAGGGAAGGGTGCGTTTTCATTGGCCATGTCTTAGGATTGTTTCGTTGGCGGTGCTGAGTATTTTGTTTCCGTGCAGTGCATTTCCACGAGTGCTCCGCTTCGGTGAGAATCTTTGCCAAGAGGCAGGCTATACTTGCCATGAAGTTCAGGAAGATGAAACTTGGGATTCGCTCTGGCCCGAGGAAAGCGAACGCGATCTGGTGAAACGGGTCAATCGCATGAACACCCGCTTGCGGCCGGGCATGATACTGGCGGTTCCACAAAATTTGGAAAAACAAAATCGCTTGGGCGTGGCGCCTTTTCCCGCAAAAATCGATTCCTTCGGCGAGAAAGAAATCCAGGTGGATTTGAAGCAATTGGCTTGGGCCGCTTATGATGCCGAAGGGAATCTCACCAGTTGGGGACCGGCGGCCGGGGGAAAAGATTATTGTCCCGACGTGGGAAGGGCTTGTCGCACTCACACCGGAGAATTTTACATCCGGCGAGTCGGCGGTCCGGGCTGCAAGTCGAAGAAATTTCCCATCCCCCACGGCGGCGCGCCTATGCCTTACTGCATGTATTACTACGATGGCTATGCGCTGCACGGCTCTTACACGGTGCCCGGCTACAACGCGAGCCACGGTTGCGTGCGGATTTTTCCCGAAGATGCCAGGTGGTTGAATCGGGAATTTATCGATGACATGACGCGGGTGAGGGTTTTGCCTTATTGAGAGATAGTGGAGCTTGAGGTGCTTTCAAATTTCCAAAACTCCTCAGGTTTGAGAATGAAGATCTCTTGATACTTGCTCAATGTAAGAAGGTCTCGGTCGCCGGTGATGATGCAGTTGGCTTCGCCTTCCAATGCTGTACTTAAAATCCAGTCATCATCGGGGTCTCGACAAATTTTTTCTTTTAAGGGGAACGCTTTAATTTTTTCCATGCGGGAAATAAGTAATTCAAGAGCCTCATGAATTTCCCGCTTCGAAAATTTTAATTTGCTCGACAAGGTTTTTTGAAATTCTTTGAGAATAAAATCGGAGGTAATTAATTGGTGATGGCCGGCCGTGTATTCCAGCAGCTCCGAACAGCTTCCGCGGGTTAAGAATGCCGCGATTAACACGTTCGTATCCAAGACGATTTTCATGAAATTCGATCGAAAACGTCTTGGTCGGTGTGGAGTCCTAAAGCCTGTGCTCGAGCCATCATCTTGCTGCGCAAGGTGCGGAAACGGCGAATGAAGAGGTAATCTCGAAGCGATTCTCGGACCAGATCCGAGCGGGAAATACCTTCTTGAGCGGTAACTTCATCTAACTCTCTTTTGATGGCTTTCGGAATACTGATAGTAATGGTTTCTCTCATTTTTGCCTCTGTATTAGAACCTATTACAGGTTGCTTTTGAAAGCAATGGGGTTTCAATAAAAATCCCCCAAAGTATGGCTCTTCGTCGCCTCAAGCAATTGCTTCAGCAAAGCGGATTCTCGCTTGTAAAAGCCTTCCGTATGAAAAGAATCCGACAGACGCAACAAAGTGTAATCGAGATGATGCATCACTTCATGCAGGATGGTTCTGAGAAAAGTCCGAAATGCCACCACTTGAATACGCTTGGCGGTCCGCATCCACACCGTGATGACCGGCTGAGCACGGCCGCCGCTTTCATAGAGACCGTGAAGCTCTCCCCAGTGCCGCGAAGGGCGTCTCTCCAGCACTTTCACGCGAACCGGAGGAACTCCTAACACCCGCAGTAAGGCCGTCACGAATGCTTGAGTTCCCTGTTCAGTGTAGTGCCGGTCTCCCGAAGTGAGAGCTTTGGCCAGGTATTCCAGCAAAGCCCGAAAACGTTCCGGCTGGGGAATCAAGATGGAATGAACCCCTTCGCTCCGTTTGTAGATGCGTTTTTGCGCGGCGTTGAGGCGGTGGTAATAGGCAAAAGGCATAGGCTCGAAACCTTCCGTCGAATGATTTTTAATATGTTCCAGTTTTAAATACAAAAGAGAGGTCTTGAAACCCCATCAGCCCCTCTCCTCTGCCTTATAAATTCCAAGACCCAAGATTAAGTTTGCTTTCGTATCACTTCGTCCGATAGAATTTCGGAAAATGATGAGGAGGTTTCCATGGCCGACATTAAAAGACCTGTTAAAAATTCCCAAGTAAATTCAACAAGTTCAACACCTTCAACCAAGCTTCCGCTGAGTAGCCCCCAACCGGGTATAGTGAGTAAGCCCAATCAATCTAATTTTGGTCCTGCACAAAACCGAAAATTTAATGCCATTACCGCAACGGGTGGTCGTGTTTCACTCAACATTTTTGGTTCCCCCGGTCAGGCTGTTCCTATCGGTAATACGGCGGAGATCATGGTCAGCGGCATTTCAGGGACACCTCAAAATTTAATCGAGCGGATTTTAGAACACGACCCTTCCTTAGCTCTTCTCCATACGGCGCTCGCTTAGGTTTTT